>FTCH01000275.1_pt1 | contig 13617 bp, 11 predicted proteins | sample 1639671 | NCBI WGS metagenome assembly FTCH01 (sample SAMEA3914869, study PRJEB12502) | metagenome | biome: forest; material: soil | place: USA | collected 2012-03-12 | depth 0.1 m
CCTATGGCGAGCTGGTCTGGGCGACGGGCGGCCATGCGCGCCGCCTGTCGTGCGACGGCGCGCATCTATCCGGCGTTCATTCGGTACGATCGCGTGCGGATGTCGACCGCATGATCGGGGAGCTTGATACCACCCGCGACGTGGTGGTGGTCGGCGGTGGCTATATCGGGCTGGAGGCGGCCGCCGTGCTGACCAAGCTCGGCAAGAAGGTGACCCTGCTCGAGGCGCTTGATCGCGTGCTGGCGCGCGTCGCCGGAACCGTACTCTCGCGCGTCTTCGAAGCCGCGCATCGGGCGCACGGTGTCGATGTCCGGCTCAACGCGCAGGTCGAATCCATCGTCGGCGACGGCGGTCGCGCGATCGGGGTGCGGCTCGCCAACGGCGAGATATTGCCCGCGCAGATGGTGATCGTCGGCATCGGCATCATCCCGGCGGTGGCGCCCTTGATCGCGGCCGGCGCGGACGGCGGCAATGGCGTCGCGGTCGACGCGTTCTGCCGCACCAGCCTGCCGCACGTCCATGCGATCGGCGACTGCGCCTTGCACGCCAACGACTATGCCAATGGCCTGCCGGTGCGGCTGGAATCGGTCCAGAACGCCAACGACCAGGCGCAGGTCCTCGCCCGCGCGCTGACGGGCGACGCGCAGCCCTATGACGCGGTGCCCTGGTTCTGGTCCAACCAATATGCGCTCAAGCTGCAGACGGTCGGGCTGAGCCTGGGCCATGACGCCGAAATCACGCGCGGCGACCCGGCGACGGGCAGTTTCTCGATCGTCTATCTGCGCGGCGGGCGTGTGATTGCGCTCGATTGCGTCAACATGGTGCGCGATTATGTGCAGGGCCGCGCTCTGGTGGCGGCGGCGGCCGAGGCCGATCCGGCAAAGCTCGCCGACTGCACCGTCCCGCTCAAGGATATGGCCGGCTAGCCGCGCCTTTCTTATGGTTCGGTACGGTCGGCCAACGACAGGCTTTTGGCCGAGGCGGCGAATTTGGCCGGGCGAATTACCTCGGCGCTCTTGTCCTGGCGTGCCGCGCGCACCGGTTTGCGGGCCGGCTGCCGTGCGGCCGCGGCAGCGTCGATAATAGGCACGAATTCGAGTGCCGACAGGCTGGCGGTGCCGACGAGCAAGCCATCGACATCGGGCGTCGCCGTGATCCAGCCGGCATTGGTCGGACGGATCGGCCCACCATAAAGCAGCCGGACCGCGTCCCCCTGCAGATAGCCGAGCGCCTCACGCAACGCGCTGCGCATGATATTGTGGACCTCGGCGATCTCGTCGGGATCGGGTGACTGGCCGGATCCGAAGGACCATCGCGGCTCGTAGGCGATGATGATTTCGGCGCCCCGCGCGCTGGCCGGAATGCAGGCGTGGAGCTGGTTGGTTAGGAACCGCCGGGTGGCGCCGTTCTGCCTTTGCGCGCTATCCTCGCCGACGCAGATGATCGGGATCAGACCGGCCCGGATCGCGGCGGCGGCCTTCGCACAGACATCCTCGTCGCTTTCGCCGCGATGGTCCCGGCGGTCGCTATGACCGATCAGCACATAAGACGCGCCCGCCTCGCGCAGCATTTGCGGCGAGATCTCTCCGGTATAGGGGCCTTCGTCGAGGTGATGGCAATCCTGCGCGCCGATCTTCAGGTTGCGCGCGGCGCGGCTTGCGGGATGGAGCATCGCCGCCGGCGGGCAGATGACGATCTCGATTCCGGCGGCGACGGCGGCCTCACCGATCAGCCGCAATTCGCCGATACGCTCACGGCTCGCGCACATCTTCCAGTTACCAACCAACATCGTCCGCCGCGGACTCATCGCCATTCACGCTCCTGCGGGCCCCGACACAAAGGCCTTACCCCGCTTCCATGCCCGGAAAGCGCGGCGACAAGGCATTGCAACTGCTGTTGAGCAGATAGATTTCGGTGCGGATTGGTCGCCGGCTTAGCTGGCAGCGCGCAACGTGCGGCGCACGACCGGACGCGCGGTGCGGGCGCGGAGCAAGGCGATGAAGTCGCGATGCAATTGGGTCGGCAGCCAGTTGGCGCGCATCGTGATGCCGATCGCCGGTACCGGCGCGATCGTGCCAAACGAAATCGCCGCAAGATCCTCTTCGTGCATCAGTTCATACGAGGTCATCAGCGTGAGCCGATCGCTTCGTGCGAGCAGATGACGGATGATCGGCAGCGCGCAGGTTGCGATCGGCGCCTGGGGCGCCTCGCTTTTCGCGAACAGCCGCTCGAAACAGGCACGACGGCTCGAGCCGTTGGTGCCCACGACCCAGTCGTAATCGCGCAGGTCCTCGACCGTGACCTTGCCCTTGGAAAGCAGCGCATGGCCGCGCCGCGCGACGATCGAATAGGGAGTCTCCGCCAACGCCTCGCTCACCAGATCCGCGCTCGGCGTCGAGGGCAGCAGCCCGATCACGAAATCGACATCGCCATCGCGCAGGCTCTGCAGCATGTCGGCCGAATTCTCGTTCGCGATCCTGAGGTCCGCGTTCGGATAGGCATGGATGAATTCGTCCAGTACCGATGCCAGCAGCACGCTGCCGCCGAACGGCATGGCGCCGATCAAAATCTGGCTGCCGAGCACGCCCTGCGCAGCCTCTATCTCCTGCAGTCCGGATTCGATCTCCTGGATCGCCAGCTTCATCCGTCGGCCAAATTCGATCCCCGCCGGCGTGACCATGATCCCCGCGGCGGTGCGATAAAAAATCGATCGGCGCAGATTGCTTTCCAGATCCCGCGCCGAGCGTTGCAACGAGGCCTGGGATACGCCGAGCGCCTCGGCAGCCTGCGCGAACGACCCGTTCTCGCAAATGCCGATCAGGCTGCGAATCTGCGATCGCGAGATGCGCTTGCCAATCGTCCTGGCCCCCGCCTGGCCGCCGGGCACAGCGAGTTCGACCAGCGCCTCCTCGACCTGATCGAAGAAGCGCACCGTACGGGCGTAGAGGATGTCGCCATGCGGATTGAGATAGCTGCCGCTCGCACGGCGCTCCATCAACTGAACGCCGACCTGATCCTCCAGCTTGGACAGGGCCTGCGTCACCGCCGGCTGCGAAAGGTTGCACTCGTCCGACGCGCGGCGAACGCTCTTGAGGCGGCCGATGCTCTCGAACAATTTAAGATGCCGGAAGCTCAGCGACGCGGTCCGCGCCTCGGCGCTCTGCTTGATCATTCTTTTATCCTCTCCGCAGGCCGGATAGCACGATTCTTATAACCATCCAATTCGGCAAGAGCGGTTTGAATGGCCCGCAAAGCGCACGATACCAGCATCCCTCACGACCTTCAGTTGCGGCGCAGCAAACACTCCGCCAGCCGATATTACATTGAATATCTATAATATTCAGTAACTTAAAAAATTAGGCCTTGGGCGTGAACGCTCGTCCCGGCTCGGGACTATCGCAGATGCAAAGCACCCGCTCGGCCTTTGAATCGGATACGGCAGGCCATCACTTGTTATAACAAATCAGGCAAAACCTATCACCCCTGACAGCCCTCCGCACTGCCAAGGAACGACAGTTCGCACCATCGCCGCTTGTGCTTGCGCGCGCCTGCGACGAAGGCGTTCCCAGCGGAGTCCGAAGTTGAGCCGATCCGACCATCCTTTCGCGTTTCGCGATTTCCGCCTGTTCTGGGTGGCGCGGCTGAGCGCGACGCTGGCCCAGAATTGCCTGGTCGTCGTGATCGGCTGGCAAGTCTACGAGCTCGCACGTCGCACGATGGGGATGAAGGCGGCGGCGCTGCAATTGGGCTTCGTCGGCCTTGCCCAGTTCGTGCCCCTGTTCGCGCTCACCTTGGTGACGGGCTGGGCCGCCGACCGGGTCGACCGGCGCAAGATCGCCTGCGCCAGCATCGCGCTGCAGGCGGTGTGCGGGGCGCTGCTGTGCGCGATCACGGCGACCGGCCATCCGATGATCAAGGCGCTGATCGCAGTAGCCTGCCTGCTCGGTGTCGCCCGCGCTTTCTCGATGCCCGCGCTCAATGCACTGGCGCCCAATCTCGTCCCGATCGAGGTTCTGCCGCGCGCCATCGCCTCGAGCGCGATCGGCAATCGCATCGGCGGGATAGGAGGTCCTGCGCTGGGCGGCTATCTTTACGCAGCAGGTGCGCCCCTGCCTTATGCTGCCAGCCTCGCCCTCTTCCTGCTGGCGCTGCTCTGCACATTGCTGATCCGGCCACTCGCTCGCACCGCCGCGCCCTCGACCCAAAATCCCTGGCGGCAGATGGTGGAGGGGCTCCATTACGTCTGGAGCAACCGGCTGGTGCTGGGCGCGATTTCGCTCGACCTGTTCGCGGTGCTGCTCGGCGGCGCGACCGCGATGTTGCCCGTCTATGCGCATGACATCCTCAAGACCGGGCCCAGCGGTTTGGGCGACTTGCGCGCGGCGCCCGCGGTCGGCGCGATGCTGAGCGCGGTCTGGTTTTCCCATCGGCCGCTCAAACATCATGTCGGCCTGAAGATGCTGATCGCGGTGATCGTGTTCGGCGCGGCGACGGTTATTTTCGGGCTTTCGCATGCGATGGCGCTGTCGCTGGTGGCGCTTGCCACTTTGGGCGCGGCCGACATGTTTTCCGTCTACGTCCGCCAATCCTTGATCCAGATATCGACGCCAGATCATATGCGAGGCCGCGTCGGTGCGGTCTCCTCGCTGTTCATTTCCGCCTCGAACGAGTTGGGCGAAATGGAATCAGGCTTTGCCGCCGCCCTGATCGGCCCTGTGCCGGCCGTTGTGGCAGGCGGGATCGGTGCGATCGTGGTGACGCTTGTCTGGGCAAAGCTCTTCCCCGCGCTACGCCAAGCGATGAGCTTCGAAAGCGTCGCGACCCAGCCCCCTCCTCCTGTCGAAGACTGAGCCGAGCGGGTCCGGTGCGATAAGCATTGGATAGCGCGCGATAGGAAGTCGCGGGGCCATTCTGGTTCGCCCCGCCCGGCTATCGCATCACATCTCCAAACTCACGGTATAGCGGGGACAGTAGAATGCCGAACTTGATCGTCACCACGCGCGAGGGCGAGCAGATCGAACTCAGCGGCTATGCCGGCATGACGGTGATGGAGGTTATCAAGGAAGGCGGGATCGACGAGCTGCTCGCGACCTGCGGCGGATGCTGCTCCTGTGCGACCTGCCACGTCCATGTCGACCCGGCATTCCTCGACAGGCTTCCGCCGATGAGCGGCGATGAGAACGATCTGCTCGACGCGACCGCGGATCGTGACACCACCTCGCGGCTCTCCTGCCAGATCAGGTTCGGGCCAGAGCTCGACGGACTATGCGTGCGGATCGCGGCGGAAAATTGAGACGGGAGAGGCGAACGTGACCACCGTTACCGGAGCCGAGGCGGCCGTCCGCCTGCTGCAGCAGCACCAGGTGAAGCACATTTTCGGGCTGTGCGGGGATACGAGCCTGCCCTTTTACGATGCACTGGCGCGGCTCGATCACGGCATGGAGCATGTGCTGACCCGCGACGAGCGCAGCGCGGCCTATATGGCTGACGCTTATGCGCGGGTTACGGGCCGGGTCGGGGTCTGCGAAGGACCGAGCGGCGGCGGCGCAACCTACATCCTGCCCGGCGTGATCGAGGCGAATGAATCCTCGGTAGCCATGGTGTCGATCACGTCGGACGTGCCGGTCACCGCACGCGGCCGCTATCCCCTGACCGCGCTCGACCAAAAGGCGTTGTTCGCGCCGCTCACCAAGTGGAATGCGGTGGTCGACGACGTATCGCTGATCCCGCACATCTTCCGGTCGGCCTTCCGTGCGGCGACCACCGGCCGGCCGGGGGCGACCCATATCGGGTTGCCCTACGACACGCAGAAGCAATCGCTCGATGCGCGAGACGTCTGGGCCAATCCGGCGCATGGGCAATTTCCCGCCTATCGGACCGCACCCGACCCCGATCTGGTGGCGGCATGCGCCGATGCGATCCTGTCGGCGAAGCGGCCGGTCTTCGTGTGCGGCGGCGGCGTCATCATATCGGGCGCCAGCGAAGAGCTGATCGCGCTCGCCGAACTGCTCGATGCGCCGGTCGCCTCTACCGTGAGCGGCCATGGCGTGATCGGCGACGATCATCCGCTCGCGGTGGGCGTGGTCGGCGCGAACGGCGGCACCGACCAGACGCGCGATGCGATCGCCGCCGCCGATCTGGTGATCTTCCTCGGCTGCCGCGCCGGGTCGACAACGACCGAGCACGGCACCACGCCCGGCCGCGACACGCGCATCGTCCACATCGACGTCGATCCGATGGTGGTCGGCGCCAATTACAATATCGAAGCTGGGATGGTCGGCGACGCCCGGCTCTGCCTGCGCGCGCTCGGCCGCGAGATCGGCGCGCGGCTCGACGGGAAAGGCCGTACCCAGGATGCGGCGCAACGGCTCGCGGCATTGCGTGCCGACAAGCGCGCGCAGTTCGAGCAGCTGGCGCACAGCACCGACCTTCCAATCCGCCCCGAGGTGGTGCTGGCGGCACTGCAGAGAGCCCTGCCCCGCGACGGCATCATCGTCGCCGATCCCGGCACGCCCTGTCCCTACTTTTCCGGCTATTTCGATTTCAACGCGACCGGACGGCGTTTCATCACCAATCGCGCGCACGGCGCGCTCGGCTTCTCGCTCTCGGCGGCCGTCGGGGCGTCCTACGGCGCGCCGGGCGCGAAGGTGGTCGCGGTGATGGGGGACGGCAGCTTCGGCTTCACCGTCGGCGAGCTGGAGACGGTGGTGCGCAAGCAGCTACCGATCACCTTCATCGTCTTTTCCAATGCGTCCTACGGCTGGATCAAGGCGAGCCAGAAATCGGGCTATGGCGAGCGCTATTTCTCGGTCGATTTCAATCGATCCGACCATGCCCGTATCGCCGAGGCGTTTGGGCTCAAGGCGTGGACGGTCGCCGATCCCACCGAACTCGACGCGGTCGTGCGCGCGGCCTTCGCGCATGACGGCCCAACCCTGATCGACGTGATCGCCCAGCCGCTGGAGCAATCGGCCGTACCGGTCAGCCGCTGGATGGGTTGACGCAGTTCGAGATCAGTCGCCGATCCGTTCGTGCGAGTCCGCGATGCCCTGCGTCCAGTAGCCGGCGGCTTTCACCCACTCGCGCGGGTGCCCCAGCACCTCGACAACATGGGTGCGCACCGCGCGCGCGACCGCAGCCTCGGCCGCGATCCAGGCATAACCCTCGCCCGGAGGCAGAGCGATCGTGTCGAGCAGAGCGCAGACGCGCGTCGTGTCGGTGCCGCCGTCGGTGCGCATCGCCCAATGGACGGTCAGGCCATCGCGTACGGGCAGATCGATCCGATCCTCGGCCGCGTCGATTGCCGCCACCACGATCACCGGCACGCCGGGCCGCAATTCCTCAAGCCGCCGGCCGATCGCGGGCAAGGCGGTCTCGTCGCCCACCAGCAGATACCAGTCGAAGTCGTCCGCGATCACAGTGCTGCCCTTGGGACCGCCGATCTGGATGCGATCGCCCGGCTTGGCCGAGAGCGCCCAGGCGGTGGCAGGGCCGGCCTCATGCAGCGCGAAGTCGATGGTCAGCGTCTGCGCCGCCGGATCGAACCGGCGCGGCGTGTAATCGCGCATCGCCATTCCGTTCGCATCGTGGACGAACAATTTGATATGATCGTCGGGCGCGGCACTTTCGAAATCGGCGAGATCGGGCGACGCGAATTCGATGCGAAGCATGTGCGGACTGAGCAGCCGGCTCGACGTGACCGTGACCGAGCGCCGCTGCCGTTCGCGACGGATGCGTGTAATCTGATGACGGGGCGCGTCCACGCTCATCTCAGGCCCCAAGGCCGGCGGTGGTGTCGTCGAACAGCTCGTCGAGGCTGAGCTTGCGCGGAATGATCTTCTGTTCGTAGGCCCAGTCGATCGCGAGCTGGAAGCCCTTGCGATTGGCATCGAAGCCGAGCGGCGGGAACGGATCCGGCACGCCGCCCTCGGTCAGGTCGCGGCTTTCCTGGATCATGCGGAAAATCTCGCGGACCACGTCGGGGCGGTTCTTCGAAATATCCTCATGAACCACGAACAGGTGGTTGATAGGCACCACGCCCTCGCGCGCATACCAGGCGCGCGCCGCATCGTGCGGATGCGGCACGAGCCGTTCAACCCGCGGATCCTTGGGCAGATCGACCCCCTGCAAGGTTGCGGCAAGCTCGCCGTCGAGCATCATCTGGCCGATGTCCGACCCTTTGGGCAGGCGTTCGCAATTGGGCGGATCGCTATATTCGGCGAGATGGCCCTCGCCGACCGTGCACCAGGTCACCTTGTCGAGATCGACGCCATATTCATGCTGGAGGATACCGCGGATCCAGAGGCCCGTGGTCTGCGCATAGGTGCGCACGCCGACGCGCTTGCCCTCGATATCCTTGGGCTCGAGATGGCCGAGCTCGCGGTTGAACCCCGCGCAATGATGCTGGAAGCGGCCCGAGATCGGCGCGGGCAGCGCGACGAACGGCTTTCCGTACGCCTTGGCCTGCAGATAGGTGACGATCGCCAGTTCGCCCGCGTCGAACTTGTTCTCGCGCAGCATCGCCTTGAAGCCGTTATGCGCCTGTTCCGGACCGCAATAATCGAGCGTCACGATATCGGAGGTGACCCGGCCATCCTTCATGGCCAGCGTCTGCGGATAGTCCGCAAGGTTGGTCCTGAGCGTCACAGGCGCTGTCGCCATGGCTTATCCCCTGTCAGTAGAGTTTGACTTCGATCAGCACGGGCCCTTGGGCGTCCGCGGATCGTGTCATTTCGCGATAGAAGTCGCCGGCATTGTCGACGCTGACGGCGGGAACGCCCATGCTCTTCGCCATGGCAACCCAGTCGATCGTCGGCCGATCGATGTCGATCATCGCCAGCGCCTGCGGCCCGGGCGTACCGGCGCCCATATTGGCATATTCCGCCTTGAGGATGGCGTAGCTGTTGTTGGCGAAGATGATGGTGGTGACCGGCAGGCCCTCGCGCGCCTGGGTCCAGAGCGACTGGATCGTGTACATAGCGCTGCCGTCACCGACCATGCAGAAGGTCCGCCGATCCGGGCAGGCCAAAGCCGTGCCGGTCGCAACCGGGGTGCCGTAGCCGATCGATCCGCCGAGATTGTTGATCAGGTCGTGCGGCCGCGCGCCGACCGTGTAGCCCATCGTCTCGCGGCCGGTGGTGAGCGATTCATCGACCAGGATGCAATTGTCCGGAAGCGCCGCCGCGAGCGCATGGGCGATGCTGATCGGATTGAGAGCGCCGTCCGGAATCGGGGCTTCCACCCGCTCCTGGAGCTTGGGGGCGGTCTTGCCGAGACCAAGCGCGTCGACCAGCATTTCAAGGCCCGCGACGCTGTCCTCGTCGGTTTCGACCAGCGCATGCACTTGCGTGCCAGCCGTCTTGAGCAGGCTCGGCTTGTCGGGATAGCTGAAGAAGGCAACCGGCTCGCGGGTCTCGATCGTGATCAAATGCTTGAAGCCGCCGAGGAAGGCCGTGGCCTGCGCCACCGCATACGGGATGCGTTCGAGCGGGACGCGGCCTGCGCCGCGTTCGATCCGGGCGGTGAAGAATTGCGATCCCAACCGGCAGCCGGTTCCGGCCGCGACCTTGCCCGCGAGTTCGAGCGCGCGCCCGCGCGTCGCCTTGTTGGCGAGGATAAGAAGCGCGGGTTCGCCAGATTTGAGTATCCGGGCGATCTGCTCCACGCGCGCCGCGTCAGGCGCCTTGCGTGTCGCCGCGGGCGGCGGCGGCGTCGTTGCCGCGCCGGCTTCCTGCCAGGCGGTGTCGCCGGGCAGGATCAACGTCGCGATCTGCCCGGGATGTTCGGACGCCTTCGCGACCGCGCTCGCGGTATCCCAGGCGATAGTCGAAGCCGAGGTGGCGCGGCGCACCCAATGGCTCAGAGGTCGGGCCAGACCTTCGATGTCCGACGTGAGCGGCGGATCATATTTCAGATGCGCGGTCGAATGTTCGCCGACGATATTGACCATGCCGGAGCTGGCGCGCTTGGCATTGTGAATATTAGCGAGGCCGTTGGCGAGACCCGGCCCAAGATGGAGCAGGGTCGAAGCCGGTCGGTCGGTCATCCGGTACCAGCCATCGGCGGCACCGGTGCACACGCCCTCGAACAGGCACAGCACGCTCTTCATCCGGGGATTGTCGAGCGCGGAGAGGAAATGCATCTCCGACGTGCCGGGATTGGCGAAGCAGATGTCCACGCCCTGATCGACGAGCGTGGTGACGAGCGTATGCGCGCCGTTCATCAGTATCCCGCCAGCTCGCGGCCCTGGCCCACCACGCCATAGCTGCGGCTCGGCGCCGACATCAGGAATTTGTAGCCTTCCTTGAGCAGCCGCTCGACATTCTTGGCGCCGGTATGCGGGTTGCCGACCACGACCTTATGCTTGTGGCAGGTCTCGACGATCTTCTGCATCGCGCCGAGCACCTCGGGGTGCTCGTACTGGCGCGGATAACCGAGCGCCTGGCTTAGATCGCCCTCGCCGATCAGGCAGAAACCGATGCCGGGAACGTTGGCGAGCATGTCGTCGAGATTTTCGATCGCCTCCGGGCTTTCGATCATCAGCCCGCACAGCAATTCGCCATGCGGCGCGAGCGGCCAGACGTCGGCGCGCGCATAATATTCGGCCTGGGTCAGCCCCCAATAGCGCGCCGCCGTGGCCGGCCCATCGCCGCGCACGCCCTTGGGCTCATAGAGCGCGGCGCCGGTCGGCTTGGCATAGCGGCAGGACGCCACCGCATTATAGGCCTGCTCGACCGTCCATACGTGCGGCGTGATCACCCCGTAGACGCCACGATCGAGCACCTGCTTGGCCTGAAACTGGTTCATCTCGCAGCCGTTGGCCGGGATGCGCGCGATCGGCGTCACCGCCGGCGCGACCGAGCCCGAGGCCGCGATCGTCTTGCGGTTGAGCATGTACTGGAGCGCATCGCCCAGCGCGGCGACGTCGTACGGGTTATGCTCCATCTCGAAGACGATGCCGTCATAAGGCGCATCGGTCATTTCCTGCGCGGACAGCTTGTCCACCTTCGAGAAGCAGGTGAAGGCAGGCTTGCCCGCTTCCCAGGCGCGGATGATGCCGTTGAGGCGCGGTATATCGGTCATGGAATTTTCCTGTTCACGTCGCGCCGACTGTAGCGGTTCGGCGGGGATACGGCCGTTCAAACTCGCGACCGGCTGATTGAAATCGTGCTGTGTCCGGGCAGGGTTATGCGGGCTGCCAATACATGAAGCCCATGCCTTCGCCGGTGCCCGCCTCGGTCCGCCAGCAGGGCACATAATCGACGAGCGTCATCTGCGCGCCGGTATGCTGCAGCGCCATCATCACGACGCTGTAGATCTTCACCTCCGACGTGCCCGACTGGTAGTAGCCATTGGGGATGGCGGCGAGGCCCTCATAATCATAGGCCGCGAGCTTCCCCATCACGTCGCGGTCGAATTCCTCGTCGTTGACGAAGTGCGACAGGCCGCCCGACGCGATCACCGCGACGCGGACATTTTCGGGCCAAGCCAGGATCGCATCGCGCAGCACGCGACCGAATTCGATGCAGCGCGCCATCGACGGCTGGGTCGGCGGGTAGAAGAGGTTCATCAGAACCGGGACATGCGGCGGCGGATTGTCGCCCATGATCTGGTGATAGACGAAGCTGTAGGCGTGCGGGACGACCGGATAGTCCGGCTGCGGCTTCATCCACACATTCGGCGGCCAGGCCTGGAGATCGTTGAGGTCGAAACCTTCCTTCTGGAACGCTTCGATCAGGTAGTTCGCGAATTCGGGATAGCATTTGTGCACGACATGATGGTCGGGCGTGTAGACCGCACGCTGCGGCGGGCCATTATGCACGTCCTCGCCGGTGTAGATGGTGATCGACGGCGATTGGTCGGGCCAGATTTCCTTCTGATCCTTGCCGAGGATGATCGCGACATCGACATCGGCACGTGCATAGGCCGCCGCCATTTCATCGAGCGCGGCGCGGCAGCGTTTGGCGCGCTCGGTCCGCTCCTCGATCGTCAGGAACGGCGCGAAGGCGGCGCCGCGCTCCTTCTCGAGCTCAGGATAGGTCCAGGTCCTATTGCGATACCAGAGTTCGGGATTGTTGCGATCGCGCTCGCCATTGTCGAGCCACCGCTCCGGCGGCTGACCCAACATGCCGCTGTGCGGCACCGCCATGCCAAACACGATTTCCGCCATCAGAATCTCCTACGCAATTACCCGATCGATCCGTCGAACCGCTTAGCGACGGCCGTTGGGGTGCCGTAATCCATAATATGCCGACCGTGATCGCATTGCCCTGTCCGCCGTGCGCATTCGTTATGCGAGCGCGGGATACAGCTTTTGCGCGGTCTTCGCGAAAATCCAGGCGCGATCTTCGTCGGACAAGGACGCGAGCCGGTCCTGTGCGGTCGCCTTGATCTCGGCGAGCGTGCCGGGCGAGGTCGGGAAATTGGAGCCCCACGCCAGGCGGTCCGCGCCGAACGCCTCCACAACCTTGGGAAAGAAGGTTTCGGGCGTAGCCGCGCCCTTCTTTGAATCGCCCATGATCCGCGGCGTCAGCTTGAGGTAGATGGACGGGATCGGCGCCAGATCGAACAGGCTCTGGGCAGCTGCGTAGGGCGGTCCGTCGGTCACGTCTGGGCGGCCGAGGTGATCGAGGATGATCGGCACATTGGGAAAACGCTCCGCCAGCCGCGTGACCTGCGGCAGGCCGACCGGGCCGGTCTGGATGCACATCGTCAGGCCAAGCGCGCCGCACAATTCCCAGGCTGGGAACGAGCGCGGATCGTCGAGTTCGCTCGGATCGAATTCCTTGGTGCTGCCGCCGGTGAACAGGCGCAGGCCGGCAAGGCCCTTATCGACCCAGGCGCGGATCGTGTCGGTCGCGTCGGGCGCAAGCACGTCGACCGAACCGACCGCGATCAGGCGGCCGGGATATTTGTTGCAGGAATCGACGACATAGCTGTTGTCGAACCCATAGGTGGTCGAGGAATGGACGACGGCAGCCTTGTCGACGCCGGCTTCATCCATCGCCGCGATCAGCGTTTCCACCGTGCAGGGCCGCTCCTGCGACCAGTCCGAGCGCTTCCCGAACAAAGGCGCGGGCGGATAGCGACTCTCGTCATCCGAAATGACGTGCGGATGGATGTCGATATAGGATGCCATTGAGCCTCTCCGGTGGGCAGCGTGCGCCGTTCTCGCCCGCCATTTGGCGGCTCGCCGGCCCCACCGGGAAGTTCATCTTCTGCCGCGAGTCATAACTTTCGCGGTTATTGGGTCAGCGCCCCTGCGCCTTCAGATGCGCGTCGAGACGCGGATAGACGCGGCGCGCATTGCCTTCGAAGACCTTTGCCTTGTCGCCTGCGCTAAGCGGCAGCGCATCGACGTAACGCTTGGTGTCGTCGAAATAATGGCCGGTATTGGGGTCCTTGCCACGCACCGCGCCGATCATCTCCGACCCGAACAGGACATTGTCGGCGGGAATGACCTTGGTCAGCAGTTCGACGCCCGGCAAGTGATAGACGCAGGTATCGAAGAAGATGTTTTCGAGCAGCCCTTCGAGCGGGCGATCCATCATCTCGAGCGACATGCCGCGATAGCGACCCCAATGGTAGGGCACAGCGCCGCCACCATGGGGGATGACC
>FTCH01000112.1_pt1 | contig 13303 bp, 10 predicted proteins | sample 1639671 | NCBI WGS metagenome assembly FTCH01 (sample SAMEA3914869, study PRJEB12502) | metagenome | biome: forest; material: soil | place: USA | collected 2012-03-12 | depth 0.1 m
GAGCGTCTGCACCTGCGCGCCGGCATCGTTGATGTAATATTCGCGGATGACCTTGAAGCCCGCATATTCGAGCAAGGTCGCGAGCGCATCGCCGACGATGGCACCACGGGCATGGCCCATATGCATCGGCCCGGTCGGGTTGGCCGAGACATATTCGACGTTGACCGTCTTCGCCCCGCCCATGCCCGAGCGGCCATAATCGCCGGCCTCGGCGAGGATGTTGGACAGCTCCTTCCGCCAGGTGTCGTCCGACAGGCGCACGTTCAAAAAGCCGGGCCCGGCGACCGCGACCGAGGTGACGTAGTCCAGCGCGCCCAGCTTGGGCCCGATCAGATCGGCGAGCGCGCGCGGATTGGTGCCGGCAGGCTTGGCCAGCACCATCGCGGCGTTGGTGGCGAGATCACCATGGCTGGCATCGCGCGGCGGCTCGACCGTGACGTTGCGGCGATCCAGCCCACGCACGAGCGCGCCCTCGCCTTCCAGCGCATCGAGCGCGGCATTGAGGTCGGCGGCGAAACGGGCGTGAAGCGTCGGCAAGATCATCGGTCCAATAAACAAGGAAGGCGCGCTGTTAGCGGATCAGGCCGCAGCCGTCACGCCAATCGACAGCGCTTTTTGCGAGCGTTATAGATAGGCAACACAGTGAGAGGGGCAATATGCAGCAGGATCATCCCGGCGCCTGGGTTGGCTATGTCGCTTCGGCGGTCATCATCTGCACGGTGTTGTTCTTCCGGTTCCGGTCGATGCGGCGCATCCAGAAATTGCGGCTGGAGCGGCTGTGGATCGTGCCCGCGCTCTACGCGCTGGTGACGGCAAGCGTGCTCTATCAGTCGGTGCCGAGCGGCAATCAGTGGCTATATGTCGCGATGGCGCTGGTGCTGGGCGCGGCGCTCGGCTGGCGGCGCGGCGCGCTGATGCGGATCAACATCGACCCCGACACGCACGAATTGAACCAGCAGGCCTCGCCGGCGGCGATGCTGTTCATCCTGGTGCTGATCATCATCCGCCAGGGCCTGCGGATGGAAGCCTCGCAAATGGGCTTCAACGTCGCCTTCATGACCGATTGTCTGGTCGTGTTCGCGCTCGGCCTGTTCAGCGCGACCCGGCTGGAGATGTTCCTGCGCGCCAGAAGGATGCTGGCGGCGCATATGGCGGAGACGCTCGGCTAGGGCCGGTCCGTTACCCGCTGGTCTTGAGGCCGCCGTTGGCCATCCGCGCGCGCACCTGATCGAGCGTCTGCGGCGGGGCAGGCAGCACGAAAGCCGATGCAGGGACCGGCGCGTCAGAAACGGACTGCAGCTGGATGCCGGTCATCTGGAGCGGCGCGCCCTTGCGTAGCACGTCGAGCATCGGCTGGAACGCGTCCGACGGCAGTTGCGTCCCCATGATCTTCATCGACATGGCGAACTCGTCCGCCATGGCGCGGCCGAGCGGCGCAAGCTTGGGATCGTGGCTGATCACGGCCCAAAGCGCACCGTCGGCGGGACCATTGGGCACGTGCGCATAATAAGCATCGCCGGTGCGTCCGTTGACCGTCTCCGTACCGTTGAGCGTGTAGGTGATGCTCCGCGCAGCCTCGGCGGCTTTCGAGAAACCGCCCGGGACGATCTTGTCGATCCGTTCGGACATGACCGTCGCCACGTCCTCGACGCGGGACACAATCGGCCCCGAGGGTCCTTTGAGTATGGTGAAGCCGTGTCCGTCGTGGACGATGAACTCGATGTTGCCGACTACCATCGTGCCATGCACATCGCCGTTGGCGGCAATCTGAAGCGTGAGGAAGGGTGCGCCAGGCGGCGCATTGGGTGCGGTCATAGCGTAAACCGCGGTCATGTCCGCGTGGGCTGCGGTCGAAACAGTCAGCAGGATCGAACCCAATAGCGCCTTGAATCGCATCACATCCTCCCGTTGCGACGCCAGCGTAGCACGGTGGCGGACCAAGGCAGCGCGAATCCTACCCAAAGCGGAGGCTAGACGATCCCGTCGATCCAACCGGGCAGATCGGCCAGCGCCGCGAGCTGGCGGAAGTGGGGGTGGGCTTCAGGGGCCTTGCCCTGTTCGTGGCTCCAGGCGCCCTCCTGCGGGATGTAGGCAGCCCAGGCACCGGCCTCCAAAGCGGGCAATACGTCCGAGCGCATCGAATCCCCCGCCATCACGGCCTGTTCGGGGGCTACGTCATAGGTGGCGAACAGGCGGCGGAAGGTGTCGGCCTTCTTGTCGCTGACAATCTCGATACCGGAAAAGACGTCGCCGAGACCCGAGGCCGCGAGCTTGGCTTCCTGGTGCAACAGGTCGCCCTTAGTGACGAGCACCAGCCGGCCGCGTTCGGCGAGCGCCGCCAGCGTATCCGCGACATTGTCGAACAGGATGACCGGGTGGGCGAGCAATTCCTGCCCCGCTTTCAGGATCGTGGCGACCAGATCGCGCGACAGGCTTTCGCCTGCAAGCTCTACCGCGGTTTCGATCATCGAGAGGGTGAAGCCCTTGGCGCCATAGCCATAGAGCTTCAGGTTGCGCGCCTCGCACGCGTCAAGCGTCTCGCGCGCGACATGCGCGTCGGCGAAGGGCTGGAGCATCGCGAACAAGGCCTGCTCGGCGACCGCGAAGTGGCGCATATTGTGCCAGAGCGTATCGTCGGCATCGAGGCAGATCAGGCGTATCGGCATGCCGCCCGTTATCGCGCGGCGGCGGGCGGGAAAAGCCTCAGTGGCTGTGCGGATGCTGCTGGGTAACACTGTGCGGCACGCGGCGGCCAAAACCGGGGCGCCAGAAGGCGTTCAGCATCGCCGGCAGGATCACGATATTGGCGAGCGTGCCGGTGACCAATCCGCCGAGGATCACGATCGACATCGGCCCGACGATTTCGCGTCCGGCCTGGCCCGCATCGATCGCGAGCGGCAGCAACGCCAGCGCGGCGAGCAAGGCGGTGAGCAGCAACGGCGTGAGCCGCTGGCGCGCGGCGAGCGCGACCGTCTGGACCGACCAGGAGGCGCGGTGGAACAGCACAAGATGCTCGAGCCGGTCGACCAGCAGGATCGCGCTGCGCATCGACAAGGCGAACAAGGCAATGAAGCCGACCAATGTCCCGACGCTCAGCACCGCGCCGGTCAGCGCGACCGCGATCACGCCGCCCACCAGCGAGGTCAGGCTCGACGCAAGAATGAGAGCGGCGATGCGCGCGTCGAATGCGATCGAGAGTAGGCCGACGATCGCGAAGGCGGCGAGCGCGTAGCTGATCACGAGATCGCGCTGCGCGGCGGCAAGCGCCTTGGCCGCGCCGCCGAAGCCCAGGAACGCGCCGGGCGGCAGCTTGACCTGCTGTGCGATCGCCGTCTGCGCCGCACGCACGAAGCGCTGGGGATTATCGGGGCTGACCGTGATCACGCGCCGCCGGAGCCCGCCATCGTGGACGATCGCGGCGCGGCTGTCGGTCAGATAGACGTTGGCGACCGTCTTCAACGGTACCGATACGCCCGAGGTCGAGCGGAGCAGCAGATCGCCGATCGCCTCGGGATCGCGGCGCACCCGATCCTGCGCGGTGACCGCAACATCGATCACGCGCCCGCCGTCATAGACATGCGCGACGTCGGCGCCGGCAAAGGCGGCCTGGACCGTGTCGAGCACGTCGGCGACCGACAGGCCGTAGAGGGCCAATCGCCGGAAATCCAAATCGACCCGCATGGTCGGCGTGCGCGGGTCGTCCTCGACCTGGACATCGCGCGCGCCAGGCAATGTCTTGAGAGTGTGGCCGATCTGGTCGGCGGCACTGTCGAGTGCGTCCAGATCCTGGCCATAGACGCTGATCTGGACGGGTGCCGTGTCTTGCAGCGCCGCTTGCACCGCATCGAAGCGGGTTTCGATATCGGGGCTGAATCCGGGATATTGGGCAAGTTGCCGGCGCACGCGGATCACCAGATCGCGCTGACGGGCGGCGCTGAGGTTGGGCGCGAGCGCAATATCGAATACCGCCCGATCGAGCCCGCCCGCATCATAGCCGGTCGTGTCGCGCCCGATCCGCTGGCTGACCGAAACCACGCCGGGCAGGCGCGCGAGATCGCGGCTGGCGCTGGCGCCGTAGGTATCCATCGCGTCGAGCGCGGTCGAGGGCAGGCCGCGCACCGTTGCCTCAAGATGCGCGTCATAGACGCTGGGCAGCAGATCGGCATGGAAAAGGGGCAAGGCGATGAGCGCGGCGAGCGAAGCCAGAGCGGCGATTCCCAACACCATCACCGGACGCGCGCAGACGCGTTCGACCAGCCCGCCATAGCCGCGCTTGAGCCGGTGCAGGAAAGCGGGTTCGGACGTGCGTTCGTCATGACCGTGGAACAGCAGGCACAAAGCCGGGGTGACGATCGTCGCCACCAGCAAGGACGCGAGCGAGGCTACGATCACCGCGATCACCAACGGCGTCAGCAACGCGCCCGGCAGGCCGCGCAAGGCGAGCAACGGAGCAAGCGCGACGATCACCGCGAAGATCGCGTAGATGACCGGTGCGCGGACTTCGAGCGAGGCGGCGAGGATCGTTTCCAGATCGGCCGAATGCGAATGATCGGTCTCGCGCAGGCGGGCGAGCACATTTTCGACCCCGATCACGGCATCGTCGATCACCATGCCGAGGCTGAGCGTGAGGCCGCCCAAGGTCATCACGTTGAGCGAGCCGCCCATCGCCTTGAGTGCCATCACCGCCGCCAGCAGCGACAAAGGCAGGCTGGCGAGCGTGACCAGAACCGCATGCCATTCGCGGAAGGAGAGCGCGAGCACGACCGCGATCAGTACGGCGCCGATCAGCAGATCGCGCGCGATGCCCGACATGGCGGCGACGGTGAAGGTGGCGGGGCGATCGAGCCCGGTGTCGATCGTCACGCCTTGCGCCGCGAGCGCTGGGCGCAGATCGGCGAGGGCCGCCTCGACCGCATGCGTGGTCTGGAGCGTGTTGGCGCCATATTGGCGGTCGATTTCGATCAGCACGCCGGGTTTGCCCGCGATCAGGGCATCGCCAAAGGCGGGCGCGGGCGCCTCCACCACGTCGGCGACGTCGCCGATCCGCACCGGCGCGCTGCCTGGCGCCTGGATTTGCCCTGCCGCGACATCGTCGGCGGTGAGCGCCTGACCGTGCGGCGCGATCAGCACGCGCTGGTTGGGCGTATCGATGAAGCCCGCGCCGGTGACGCTGGTTGAGCGACGGACTGCATTGACGATGTCGAGGAAGCCGAGATCGCTGTCGGACAGATCGGCGGGCCGGGCGCGGACCTCGATCCGGCGGGTACGCCCGCCATAGACCGATACGCGCGCAACACCCGCGACCGTCTGCAGGCGCGGACGGATCGTCCATTGGACGAGATCGGCCAAAGCGAGCGGATCGAGCTTGTCGCTGGTGAAGCCGATCGACAGGACGTGCGAGCCGCCCGAGGTCAGCGGCGTGATGCGCGGAGTCGCGGCCGCGGCGGGCAGCGCGCGGGTGACGCCCGACAGGCTTTCGGTGATCGCCTGGCGCGCGCGATAGCTGTCCGCGCCATCGGCAAAGCGGATCGTGATCGCGGACAGGCCCTGGGTCGATTCCGAATGGACGTCGGCGACGCCTTCCGAACTGACCAGAGCGCGCTCGATCGGGCGGGTGACCAGGTCCTCGACCTGTTCGGCGACGAGGCCCGGCGCTTCGGTATCGATGCTCATCTCGGCGGGCGCGAGATTGGGCAGCAGATCGACCCGCACGTCGCGGACGTAGAACAGGCCGAAAGCCAGGAACCAGAGACAGGCGAGCCCGATCAGGCGCGGCCGCAGCAGCGACCAGCGGACGAGCCGCGCCAGCATGATTAGCGGTCCGTCCTCGATGCGGTCTGCTCGGCTGCGAACAAGGCGGCGGCGCCCCGGATAACGACGCGCTGGCCGACCGCGAAGCCGGTCGCGACGAAGAAGCCCTCATCCTCGGCGACCGGATCGGCGACCAGGCGGCGTTCGAACCTGTCGGGCGCGGTCTGGACATAGGCCCAGAGCGAACCGCGCGAACGCACCACCGCATCGCGCGGCAGCACCACGCCGCTACGGTTGGTCGAGGACAATATATGCGCGCTCTGGGTAAGGCCGACCGAAAGCAACAGCGCGGACGCGCCATCGACCTCGACGATCAGGCCCGACGATTGCAGCCGCGGCTCGGCCGCACGCGCCGCACCCAGCACCCGGCCGCGCACCGACGTATCGCCGATATCGATCTTGACGAAGCGCGCACCGGTCTGGCCATCATTATTGTGGGTATCGACATGGACCAAAGCGGCGGAGCCCCTGATCAGGGCCTCTGCCAGCCGGTCGAGCGCCGCGGGCCGCAAGTTGGTGATGCCCGGCCCCCAGGCGAGCGCGATCTGGCGGCGGAGCGATTGCACCTTGAGCGTATCGGCGCGCGCCTGCGCGACCGCGGCCTCGGCATCTTTGGCCGCGACGCCGCCTGCCGGATTGGCGAGCGCGCTGGCGCGGGCGGCTTCCGCCCTCGACGCCACGCTAGCGGCCTGGGCGGTGGCGAGATCAGACAGACTTTGCACCAGGGGCGCGGGGTCGAGCACCTTGGCGAAAGCGTCGATCTCCTCGGCGCGGTTGACGGGCGCCAGCGGCGCGGTCGCCAGCCCAAGATGGCTTTGCGCCGAAGCGTCGAGCGTGAACGGCGCCGCGAAGGCCGGCTGTGCGAAGGCGATCAGCAAAGGCGCCAGGCCGAGCGTGCGGACCGCGCGACGATAGGCTCTCACTTTTTCGCCCCCTCTTCCGGCCGGTTCCACCATCCGCCCCCCAGCGCCTGGATCAGCGCGACCGTATCGGCGTAGCGGGCCGCGCGTGCCTGGACCAGCGCCTGCTGGCTTTGCTGATCGGCCGCCTCGGCGGTGAGCGCGGTGAGCGCGCCGGTCTCGCCCCGTGCCATCTGATTGCGGGCGATATCGGCAGCGCGGGCGGTGGCGGCGCGAGCACGCGCGGCGTGATCGAGCGTGTCGGCATCCGCTTCGATCGCCTGCAGCACATCGGCGGTATTCTGGAAGCCCGCCAGCACGGCGCTGCGATATTGCGCCTTGGCCTGATCGAGCGCAGCCTCGGCGGCTTTCTGCTGATGGCGGAGCGCGCCCGCATCGAAGATCGGCTGGGTCACGCTCGGGCCGATCGTCCACAGGCTGTTGCCCACCGAGAACAGATTGCCGAGCGCGGTCGAATTGCCGCCCAGATTGCCGTTGAGGACGATGTTGGGCAGCCGCGCCGCGATCGCGACGCCGACATTGGCCGAGGCGATATGGAGATTGGCCTCGGCAGCGCGGATATCGGGCCGCTGGCGGACCAGGTCCGACGGCAGGCTGAGCGGCAGATCGGCGGGCAGGTGCAGGTCGGCGATGTCGAGTTGAAGCTTGTCCATCTCGGCGGGCGGACGCCCGATCAGGATCGCGAGCTGATCGTTGAGCTGATCGACCTGCTTGTGCAGAGCGGGGATGGCGACGGCGGCCAGTTCCAGCGCGCCTTCTGCGCTCGCGACATCGACCGAGGAAGATTCGCCGGCGGCAGCCATGCGTCGGTCGATCTCCAGCATCCGGCGATCGGTGACGACGGCAGCGTCGGCCGCGGCGATCTGCGCACGGAGCCCGGCAATTTGAAGCGCGGTGCTGGCGACGTTGCTGGTCAGCGCGAGATAGGCCGCCTCCATCTGGAAGCGCTGATAATCCTCTTGCGCAGCGGCCGCTTCGACCAGCCGGCGGTGGCCGCCCCACAGATCGAGCACATAGGTTGCGTCGAACCCGGCAGCATAGAGCGAATAGCTTTGCGCGTTGGAGGCAAGCGGCGAGGCTAGAGTATCCGAATTCTTCTGGCGCAGAGCCGAGGCGGTCGCCTGGACCGCCGGCAATCCGGCCGCGCGCTGCGCCAGCCGCAATTCGTGCGCCTGGCGAAGCGCGGCCTGGGCAGCGGCGAGATCGGGATTATTGCGGATCGCCTCCGCCTCGAGCGCGTCGAGTGCCGGCGATCCGAACAAGGTCCACCAATGGCTGTCGACTGCCTGCCCCCCCACGAAATGCTGGGCGATGCCGTCGGCGGAAGCAGTCGGCGCGGGCGCGCCCCTAGCGAGATAATGATCGCTCGCGGGCGGCGCGGGCGCGTGGAAATCGGGGCCGACCATACAACCGGCGAGCATGAGCGCGGCGCATGGCAAGGCCCAGCGGCCGACAGGTCCGCATCGTGCGTTCGATCTGAGCGTTGCGCGCACCATGAATGACGACCGAAAGACTGTAAGCGGCTTGCTTGTTACGCATTCGTGACGGCACGGCAATCACCGTTCCGCATCGTTTCGGCGACGATGGCTAACCCACGTTAAAAGCGAGGCTTTTTGGGGCACCGGCCGGAACTGTGCAGCTGCGCTGCTGGTTGGGGCGGGCAAAGCGACAGGAGACGATGATGGCGGACCGCAATCTGGACCTGCACGCCCCGCGCGGGCTGGTCGATCCAACCACCAAATATCCGCAGCCGCCGTTCCAGAAGCAATCGCAGACATGGCCGGGCCTTGCGTCCGAGATGATCCCGCCGCCCGACCATGGCGAGCAATCCTATATCGGATCGGGCAGGCTGGCGGGACGCAAGGCGCTGATCACCGGGGGCGACAGCGGCATGGGCCGCGCGGCCGCGATCGCATTCGCGCGCGAGGGCGCCGATGTCGCCATATCCTATTTCCCGACGGAGGAGCCCGATGCCAAGCAGGTCGTCGATCTCATCCACGAAGCCGGCCGCACGGCGGCGCCCCTGCCGGGCGACCTGCGCGACGAGGCCTATTGCACGAAATTGGTCGCGGACGCGGTCGCCCGGTTGGGTGGGATCGACATATTGGTGATGAACGCGGCGCGGCAGCAGAGCGCGGAGTCGATCCTCGACATTTCGAGCGAGGCTTTCGACGCGACGATGAAGACCAACATCTACGCGCCCTTCTGGATCATCAAGGCGGCGCTGCCGCACCTGAAGCCGGGATCGGTGATCATCGGCACCGCGTCTGAACAGGCCTACGACCCCTCGCCCGATCTCTACGATTACGCCCAGACCAAGGCGGCGACGATGAATTACGTGAAGTCACTGGCCAAGCAATTGGGCGGCAAGGGCATCCGCGTCTGTGGCGTGGCGCCGGGCCCGATCTGGACCCCGCTGCAGGTAAGCGGCGGCGCGTCGATGGAGAAACTGGAGCAGTTCGGCAGCACCGCACCGCTCAAGCGGCCGGGCCAGCCGGCGGAGCTGGCGGGTATCTATGTGCGGCTGGCGGAAAGCGACAGCAGCTATACGACCGGCAATATCTATGGTGCGGGCGGCGGCCAGGGCCAGCCCTGAGCGGATCGGCCTTTAGCTGCCGATCTGGTCGAACAGCGACAGCGAGCCTTCCGACACGACCTTGGCGGCATTGTCGCGGAAGCTTTCGGTCCAGCCGCGCGCCTGGCGCTCCTCCGGGCTCATCGCGTCATATTGGGTGACGAGGCTCTGGCTGTAGCTGGACAAGCTGCTCATGCTCATCCCGCCCTGGACGGCGCTGGCAAAATCCTGGCGGGTCTGGTTGTCGAGCGCAGCCTTGGCCTGGCGCTGTTCGTCGGGGGTGAACTGGTTGCCCTGGTTGAGCACGACCGCGGACAAGGCGCGGCCGCTCAGATTGGCGAAATTGGCGTTTTGCGGCTTCCCCGCGGTTTTTTCCGCCGCATAAAGCGTGTCGAGCGAGGAACGGATCGTATCGGCGAGATCGCCGAAATCCATCTGATTGTCCTCGGCCTCGGACGAGGCGGCCTGCGCGCTGTCGGAGATGCTGACGCCGGTATCGCTGCTGGTGTCGGTGGTGCTGGTGGCGGTCGTGGTGGCGCCGCTGCTCTGCGCCTCGATCTTGGCGAGCGCGGCCGAGTAGGTCGCGCTGCTGTAGGACGCGCTCGACGCGCTGCTGCTGCTGCCGGAAATATAGGACCAGAGCGACATAAAGGCACCTTTGGACGATAGCTTGCCCTTCGTCCTAGGCTTCAATGGTTAACGGAACGGAAACCATGCGGCGAAAGGATTCAGTCGCCGTCGGGCATGTCGACCGGGCCGATCACCTCACGATAGCGCGCGACCGCATAGCGATCGGTCATGCCGGCGATGAAGTCACCGATATGACGGGTCCGCGCGGGTTCCGCCTCGGGCAAGCGTGCGCGCCAATCCTCGGGCAGGGCGTGCGGATCGGCGAGATAAGCCTCGGCCAGGCCCGAGACGATCGCGCGCGCCTGGTCCGCCACCGCCAATTGCTGGGGGTGATGATAAAGCTTGGCATACATGAAACGCTTCAGGTTGCGCTCGGCGGTCGCCATGGCGGGCGAGAAGGCAATCAACGGCCGGTCTTGCGCGCGCACATCCTCGACCGAGCGTAGGCCCGCCTCGGCGATGCGGCGGCGGCTTTCCTCGAGCAGATCGGCGACCATTCGGCCGATCTGGTTGCGGATCAGCTCGCTCAGCAACTGGCTCTCGCTGCAATCGGGCCAGCGGCCATGGGCACGGCTCCAACCCTCGGCGATCAGGGGTTCGGTGCGCGCATCCTCCAGGCTGAGCAGCCCGGCACGGATGCCGTCGTCGATGTCGTGATTGTCGTAGGCAATGTCGTCGGACAAAGCCGCGACCTGCGCCTCCAGGCTGGGCTGGCCGTGGAGGTCGAGCGGATAATCGGCGTCGATCGCGGCGAGCGCCCAAGGCGCGTGCCGGACGGGGCCGTTATGTTTGGCGAGCCCCTCCAGCATCTCCCACGACAGGTTGAGACCGGGATGATGGATGTAGGGCGATTCCAGCGTGGTCAGCACGCGCAAGGTGTTGGCGTTGTGATCGAAGCCCCCCGCCCCCTTCATCGCCTGCTTGAGCGCATCCTCGCCGGCATGGCCGAAGGGGGGATGGCCGATATCGTGCGCCAGGCACAAAGCCTCGGTCAGATCCTCGTTGAGGCCGAGCGCGCGGGCGATGGTGCGGCCGATCTGCGCGACCTCAAGGCTGTGGGTCAGGCGGACGCGAAAATGATCGCCGTCGGGCGCGACGAACACCTGAGTCTTGTGGCGCAGGCGGCGGAAGGCGATCGAATGGACGATGCGGTCACGGTCGCGCTGAAATTCGTCGCGCTGGCCGCGATTGGCCCCGGATTCGAGCGGATAACGGCGCCCGCGGCTATGCGCGGGATCGGCAGCGTAGGGGGCGAGCGCCATGCGGGGCAGATGGCCATTGCGACCCGACTTGTCGAGCCCCCTCCACCTTCATGCCGGCTTTCGCTGGCATGACGGAATTACCTAAGCGCAGATCAATCGACCCGTTCGACCTCGTCGCCGGCGCGGGTTTCGACGCGGAAGGTGGCGAAGCCTTCCTTCTTGCGTTCGCCGACCCAGTCCTGCGCCGCCTTGGAGCTGGAAAAAGGCCCGATCAACAGGCGATTGGTGAAGCGATAATGCATCGTCCAGGGAGTACGGCCGGCGAGCTGCGTCGGCCATTTCGCCTTCTGCTTGTCCCATTCCTTGCCGAGATCGCGCTTGTTGGCGCCGCCCGCGATCTGGACCCAATGGCGCGCCGGGTTCTTGCGCGCAGCCTCGCGCTCTTCCTGCTGCTGTTCGCGCTTTTCCTTGGCGGCGGCTTCGGCCGCCTGGCGGCGCTTTTCGGCGGCGCGCTGGCGCGCATCCATCTTTGCTTGCTGCGCGGCTTCGATCGCGGGCTGCTGATCGACCTGCGCCTGCGCGGCGGCCTGAACCTGCGCGAAGCTCTGCGCGGGCGCGGTCGGCTGCGGCTGGACAATGGTCGCGCGGTCGATCGGGATACGCGGCGCCGCGACCACGGTCGGCTTTTCCTCGGGTGGGGTCTCACCGGGGAAACGGCCGAGATGGATCGCGGCGGCGCGCTCGGACGGCTTCAGCGCGGCGATCTTGGGCAAATAGGGCGCGAGTTCCGCGACCTGATCGGGCGGCAGCACCAGCGACGCATCATGCTGCGCATCGGCAAGATCGCCGGTCATGGCATAGATGAAGATCCGATCGCGCCAGGCGGCGACATCCTGCTTGCGCAACAGCGGATCGAGCGTGGCGAGCGCGGACACGCGATCGCCCGCGAACGCATAGCTCAGCGCCATCCGGCGGGTGAGCTCGTCGCTCGGCTTGGTGCGCATGGCGAGGCCGTAATCGGCCTGCGCGCGCTTGGGCGCACCACGCAGATCGTATGCCAGGCCGCGATCGGCGGCGATGTCGGCCTGATTGACCCCCATCGTCACCGCCTCGTTATAGAGGCGCAGCGCCGCCCGCGCATTGCCGTTGGCGAGCATCGTGCTGGCGAGGCCCGCCTTGACCGGCCCATTCTTGGGATCGAGCGTGTCGGCGCGCGAGAAGAAGCCGGCGGCGGCATTGGTATCGCCGACCGCGAGCGCGGCCTGCCCCGCCCCGATCAGGGCCGGCATATTGTCGGGCGTCGCGGCGAGGATTCGCAGATAACGCGACAGGGCCTCGGCACTGTCGCCCTTGGCTGCGGCCTGCTGGGCGAGCTGAAGCGCGTCGGGCGCGACCTGCTGGGGCGCCTCGACCGGCTGCGTTTCCTCGTCCTGCGCGTGGGCCACGGCAGGCAAAGCGACGAGCGCGGCGACGAGCGCCAGCAACGGGATTCGGGAAAGCGGGAACACGGACGCCCTCAAAGCGGGAGCCCGGCCAAGTTGCAAGAGCCGCGTAAGCGCGCGTCGCCAGGACGTTTCGGGGCGGCGACTAATCTCCCCTCCCGCAAGCGGGAGGGGGATGAGAAGCCTTACTGGTTGCTCTGGCGGTTGAGGAAGCGGGGAATGTCGAGTGGGTCGCGCGACCCTTCGTCCATCTCTTCCTCTTCGCTGCTGGCGACTTTGGACGAGCCGCGCGCCATGCTCGACATACGTTCGAACAGGGTGCTGCCGCCGCGCGAGGGCGCGGGAGCCGGGGCGGCTGCTGGCGCTGCCGCGACGGGTTCGTCGTCATTGTCCTGGAGCCAGCGGCGCGGGCCCGAACGGGCGGGCGCGGCCTCGGCGGCGGTCTCGTCGAACGCGGCGATCGCCTCATGTTCTTCCGGAGTGGCGCTGACCTGGGTCTCTTCGCCCAGCACCAGCTCTTCCTCATCACTTTCGAGCACGGGCGCGGGCGTCGCCGGCTCGGCCAGATCGAGCGTCGGCGCTTCGAGCGTCAGCGGCTGTACCTCGGGCTCGGCAGCGGCCGGCGCGGGCGCGGCGGCTTCGCTGCCGGGCACGCGCACTTCGGCGCGGCTGCGCGCGGGGAAGCTGAACGGCTTGGCCGGCTCGGGCATGCGGCTTGCGTCA
>FTCH01000108.1_pt1 | contig 13256 bp, 13 predicted proteins | sample 1639671 | NCBI WGS metagenome assembly FTCH01 (sample SAMEA3914869, study PRJEB12502) | metagenome | biome: forest; material: soil | place: USA | collected 2012-03-12 | depth 0.1 m
TTATGCCCGCCGCTCCGCGCGCGAGGAAGGCCTGCTGGTCGGCATCTCGTCGGGCGCGACGCTCGCCGCGATCGCGCAGAAGCTCAAGGAAGCGCCGGGTTCGCGCATCCTTGGCTTCAACTACGACACGGGCGAACGCTATCTCTCGGTCCCGGATTTCCTGCCGGAATAAGCCGTCAGACCACCGAGCGGAGCGCGGTGATCAGCCGCCAGTTGCGGCGGTCTTCGTAGGATACGGGATTGCTCATCCCGCGTGGCTTCGATCTGGGTTATTTCGGTATCCTGGACCAAGTCTTGGTATCGCGCGCCTCGTTGCTTGACCGGTAGCAATGGATCCTGGTTGTGTGCCGACGAATTGCGGCGGCCATCGTGGAATGCGCCTTATGCGCCTCACGCGCGCGGATGCGCGTTGCGGTAGATATCGAGCAGGTGGGCGGTATCGACCCCGGTGTAAACCTGGGTCGATGACAGGCTGGCATGGCCCAGCAATTCCTGGAGCGAACGCAGGTCCGCACCGCGTCCCAGCAGATGCGTCGCAAAACTATGGCGCAGGGCATGGGGTGTGGTCCGCTCGCCCAAGCCCAGCCGCGCCCGCGCGCCGCGGACGGCGCGGCGGATGATGTCGGCCGACAGGGGCCCGCCCTTGGCGCCGCGGAAGATCGGCAGATCGCGGCTCACGCCCCACGGATTGGCCTCGAGATACAGCTCAATCGCGGCGCGCACCGGCGGCAGCAGAGGCACCACCCGCGTCTTGGCGCGCTTGCCGGTCACGACCAACGTGTCGCCCAGCGGCAGCACCGCCCCGGTCAGCGCCATCGCCTCGCCAACGCGCAGGCCTGCGCCATACAGCAGCAGCAGCACCGCCTTGTCGCGCAGGCCGATCCAGGGCTCGCGCGCCTCGTCTTCGGCATCGTCCGCGATCGCGATGGCGTCGTCGGGCGAAACCGGACGCGGCACGCCTTTCTTGACGCGCGGCCCCCTCAGGCGCGGCGGCGTCTCTGCCCCCTGCCCCTTCGCCACGAATGCCAGGAACCCCCGCACCGCGGACAATTCGCGCGCGGCCGAGGCATTGGTAAGCCCGTCCATCCGGCGCGCCGCCAGGAAAGCACGCAATTCCGCCGCATCGACCGCGGCCAGTGCCGCAGCGGTAACGGCGGCCGCGCGATGCTGCCCCAGGAAATGGATCAATCGGCGCGCGGTCGCGCCGTAAGCCCGGATCGTATGTTCGGAACGTCGCCGTCCCCCACGCAAATGACTTTCCCAAGCGACCGCCTCGGCAAAGGCGGGATGCGTATCAAGGGTCAGCGCGCGGGCCACCGCTCCAGCATATGCGAAACCGCCTGGCCCAGGAAGCGTAGCAAGCGCGCACCGTGACGCCCCTCGATCGCGGGGGCTTCATTCTGCCCGAGTGCGATCAACCCGCAGCCCGAGAAGCTGTCGAGCCGAATCAGCGCTTCGCTGCGGATGCTCTCGCAGGCCGCACCGAACAGGGGATGGCCGCGCTCGACCCCCCGCATCTCGACCGGGCGCATGATGTCCGCCATCCGCTCGACCAACCGGGGCTCGACCTCGCGCACGCCGTCGCGATTGGCGCGGAACGCCTCGCCGCCATGGCTCCAGGCGAACGCCACCTCGTCGACGCGCAACAGCATCGGCCAGCGGCAGGTAATCACGGTCGCGAGTTCGGCGGGCGTATCGCACGCGATCGCCGCCAGCACCGCCTCGTGGATCGACGACACCGCGCCGGCATGGCCGCGCGCAAAGGCGATCAAATCCTCATTGATCTCCTCGACCTCCGACACGCGCTTGCGGAGGGTTGCGACGGCGCTGGCTTCGAATTCGATACGCTGCATGACGCCCGCATAACCCCGCGTTGGTTAAGGAGCGGTTTTCCAAATCTGTCCGGGAGATGAACGATTTCCGTGACGGCGGTGGGCTAAAGCGTCACCGAATAGACCTTCTTCAACACATCGAACCGCTGCTGATCCCATTCGGTGGCAATGCCTCTGGCGGCATCGTCCAGCCCATCCAGATGCCAGTGCCAGCCGGCCATGAAGCCCACCGGCGCCGCTTCCGCCGGCATGTCGTGGATCAGGCGCAAGTGCGTGCCGAGCGGGTCGGGCTCCAGCGTGATCAGCACGAAACTGTCCTTGCCGGCCGCACTCTCGGTCCAGGTGAAGCCGAAACGGTTCGGCGGGTCGAAATCGGTCACCACCCCGACCATGCGATGGTCGAAGCGCGGGAAATAGAGTTTGAGGCAGCCATCGACATGCGGTTCGATGTCGATTTCTGCCTGCCACCAGCGCGCCATCCCCTCGGCCGTGGTCAGCGCGTCCCACACTTTCTCGATCGGGTGGCGCAGGATGCGGTCGAAGGTCAGCAGCTGACGGTCGCCCTGGATCGTGCGCCGCCCGTCACGCGTCGCCTCGGCCCCGAACGCCGCCGCATACCGGTCGCGCAGCGCGCGCCAGTCGGCGGGTTCAGGCGTATCGCCCAGCGATTGCGCGAGCGCCTCTAGCAGCATCGTCCAGCCCGCGCCGGTGCGCGGCGCTTCCTCGAACATCGGCAGGAAGTGGGTCAACGTCAGCCTGGTGCCACCCGCCACTTCCTCCAGCGCCCAGCGCACGCGCCCGTGCGGCGGCACGTTTTCGAACCAGCTATGCTCGATCAGGTGCGGCGGCTCGTAGCGCAGCACATGCGCGCGGCTCTCCATGTCCGTATTGCCGAAGCGATAGTCGAAATGCGCGCCCTCGTGCAGCGCGGCCCCCTCGTCGCCCAGCCATTCGACCCCCATCCATTCGGCGATCCGCGCCGGCGTGGAAACCGCCGCCCAGACGCGCTCGATCGGATGCGGATAATCGCGCGTCAGCACCAAAGTACGGTCGATCGGCGAATATGCGGCCTCGGTCATGTCATTGCTCCCGATCGAGATGTGCGCCCAGCGCATCGAGCTTGGCGCTCCAGAAGGCGCGATAGGGTGCGAGCCAGCGGTCGAGTTCGGCGAACGGCTCCGCCCGCAGCGAATAGATGCGGCGCTGCCCCTCGCCGCGCACCGCGACCAGTCCGGCCTCGCGCAGCAGTTTCAGATGTTTGGAAACGCCCGGCTGGCTGATGTCCATCGCCGCGACAATCTCACCCGCGGCGCACTCATGGTCGCGCAGCAGATCGAGGATCTGGCGGCGGCCCGGATCGGCAAGCATGTCGAACAGCGACTCCATGGCAAATATATCGCCGTAAAGTTATATAATCGTCAAGCTATACTTTTAATGATAGCCATGCGCCCGCATCGCATCGCCGCACGTCTCGTGCAGCATCGCCAACGCTTCGGGTTCGAGCCGACCGACCCAGTCCCCCGCAACGCCCTTCCGCAGAAACGCCGTCGGATGCTCCTCGCCCGGCTTGCGGCCGCTCATCGTCTCGAACGAGGTGGTCTGACTGACGCGCTCGACCACGCCATCATCGTGCCGAACCCCCAGAAAGCGGAATATCTTGCGGGCCTCATCCTCGGGATCCGCCACCATGTCCTCGTAACGCACCAGGTGCAGCAGGCCCGGATATTCGGCCATAAATCCCGCAATATGCTTCATGCATTCCAGCCAGGCCGTGCCGGAATCGCGGACGAACTCGATCCGCTCCTGGCTCCCTTGAACGATCCGGTCTTCCCGCCCCGCGCGCCGTGCATGGTGCATGCGCGACATCGTCACGTCGCGCGGGTCGCGCATGATGCTGATGAAGCGGGCGTTCGGGAACAGCCGGAGCAGCGACCGAAGGCACAAGGCGTAACGCGGCGTCTTGTCGCCGATCCAGCGTATCTCCGGCCCCGGCTTGCGGGTCATCAGTCGATCAAGGATGAATCCGCGCACGATCCGGTCCAGGTCGTCCTGCGTGACCTGGGGATAATAATCCCGTCCCTCGTAGACCTGCTCCCGGACCAGATTCATCTGGCCGCCATAGTCGTTCATGAGCTTGGCCAGCGGCGCGCTGAACTTGTCGATGAAATGGCCCTCGCCCGAACATTGGACCTGGGGATGCGCGTCCAGCACCCGCTGCAGCCAGGTCGTACCCGATTTGGGGGCACCGCAGGCGAAAAGAATGCGTCGTTCAGCCATCGCGTCCCCCGCGGCGTGACGATACTCCGCAGCGCAGACCGGAGCCGACGCTACAAGATTGGAATGTAGGGCAAGTTTCGCGTCGGGGGCAACATTTTTTAACCTGGATTAAGTCAGCATAGCAGCACCAATTCCTGTGCCATCGCCGCGACCCTCTGGTCCGCGGCGCTCGTGCATCGTGGCTCTATCGGTAGCCCCAGTCACGCATCGCGCTGCCGCACGTCTCGTCCAGCGCCGCCAATACCTCCGGTTCGAGCCGCCCGACCCAGTCTCCCGCCACGCCCTTGCGCAGGAAGGAGTCCGGATCCTCTTTTCCGGGCTTGCGCCCGCTCATCGCTTCGAAAGAGGTCGCATCGCTGATCCTGTCCACCAGCGCATCGTCGTGGTCGGCCCCAAGAAAGCGCAGCATCTTCCGCGTCTCGCCGCGGGGATCGGCGAGCATAGCCTCATATCGCACGGTATGGATGACATCGGGGTTCTTGGCGGTGAAGTCGGATACGCGCTTCACCGTCTCCAGCCACACCTGCGCAGCGTTGCGGACGAACTGGATGAGCGCTTCTCCCGCGACGCGATCCTGATGTCCCCCGCGCGCTGTGTGGTGGACCCGCGATACCGCCACATCCCTCGGATCGCGCACGATGTGGATGAAACGCGCCTGCGGAAAGAGCCGTTGCAGCGCGGGGAGTTCGATGGAGTAACGCGGTGTCTTGTCTCCGATCCAGCGTATCTCTGGTCCGGGATTGCGGGTCATCAGCCTGGAAATGATGAAGTCTCGTACGACTTGGTCGAGATCGGCCTGCACAAGGGGCGGATAAGGAGGCTGACCTTCGTACACGCTCTCTGCGACGAGTTTCATGTGTCCGGCATAATCGTTCAACACGCGCGCGAACGGCATGCTGACGCGCTCGATGAAATGGCCCTCTCCCGAACATTGAATCTGGGGATGCGCATCCAGTATGCGTTGCAGCCAGGTCGTGCCGGACTTGGGCGCCCCGCACGCGAAAAAGATGCTCCGCTCGACCAATCGCGCCCCCGTTGTACGATCCGCTGCTACGCATAACCCATTCGACATCGTGGGCCATAAGGCCAACTTTCGGGGCGGGTGAAGCCCGGTTTGGTCCTGGCTGGTCCCTAGCGCAACAGCACCAATTCTTCCGCCATGGTCGGATGCAGCGCGACCGTGTCGTCGAACGCCTGCTTGGTCAGGCCTGCGCGCACCGCAACCGCCGCCGCCTGCAATATTTCGGGCGCGTCGGGGCCGATCATATGGATGCCCAGCACCACATCGGTGTCGGGATGGACGATCATCTTGTAGAGCGCGCGCTCCTCGCGTCCGGCCAGCACGTTCTTCATCGGCCGGAAGTCCGAGGTGAAGATTTTGACCGGCCCATATTTGAGCTTGGCCTGGCTTTCGGTCAGCCCGACGCCCGCCATCGGTGGATGACTGAACACCGCCGCCGGCACGAACTCGTAATCCACCCGGCGCGGCTTGTTGCCGAAGATCGTGTCGGCGAAGGCATGGCCCTCGCGGATCGCCACCGGGGTCAACTGGATGCGGTCGGTCACGTCGCCCACCGCATAGATGCTGTCGCAGGTCGATTTGTTGTCCGCGTCAACCTTGACCGCGCCCTTCTCGCTCAGTTCGACGCCGGCATTCTCCAGACCCAGCCCGTCGGTCAACGGCACGCGCCCGGTCGCCCACATCAACAGGTCGCAGCAGACCGGATCCTGGCCCTGGATATGCAGGCAGAGCGAACCGTCCTCGGCCTTGGTGACCTGCTCGATCTTCGCGTGGAACTTGAAGTCGATCCCCTTGGAGGTCGCAATCTGGAGCAGGCGGTCGCGGATCTGCTCGTCATAGCCGCGCAGGATCACGTCGGTGCGGTTGACCAAAGTCACGTGCGCGCCGAATTCGTAGAAGATGCCCGCAAATTCGTTGGCGATATAGCCCGCGCCCACGATCACGACGCGCTTGGGCACGCGGTCGATATGGAACGCCTCGTTGGATGTGATGCCAAGTTCCGCACCGGGAATGTCAGGCACCGCCGGCTTCGCGCCGGTCGCGATCAGGATATATTTGGCGCTGACCTTGCGCCCGCTTGCCAGCGTCACTTCGTGCGGGCCGCTCACCGTCGCGCGCTCGCGGATGATCTCGACCTTGTTGTTGCCGAGCGTCTCTTCGTAGATGCCCGAGATGCGCGACACCTCGCTCTGCACATTGTCGCGCAACGTCGCCCAATTGAATTCGCATTCGGGCACTTCCCAGCCGAACCGGCGCGCGTCGGCCAGGTCCTCGGCGAAATGCGCGCCATAGACCAGCATCTTCTTGGGCACGCAGCCGCGGATCACGCAGGTGCCGCCAACCCGATACTCCTCCGCCACCGCCACCTTCGCGCCATGTGCCGCCGCGATGCGCGAGGCGCGCGTTCCGCCCGAGCCCGCGCCTATAACGAACAGGTCAACGTCATAATCGGCCATGGGTCAGTCACTCGTGAGGAAGGATCGGAGGGCGATGTAGGAACCCGCCTACGCCGCGACAAATGCGAAAGATTGTTCAGTCTTATCGCTTCACGGCTTATCGAGCGTCGCCAGATAGGCCGCGATCTTGGTCGCCTGGGCCGACGTCAGACCCTGATCGGGCATCTTGGCGGCCGGCAGCACCTGTTGCGGGTGCATCAGCCACTTCACCATATTGGCCGGATTGTTGGCGAGCTTTCCCTCCGCGATCGTCGGATGCTTGGCGATGCCCTTCAACGAGGGGCCGATATCGCCAAAGGCGCCGGGAATGCCGGGGATCGTATGACAGGCGGCGCACTGGCCGGTCATGATGGTCTTGGTCGCGGGATCGAGCCCGGCGGCTTTCGCGGCAAAAGGGGTCAGAACCAGCAGGGCAATCAGTGTGCGCATTGTCGCTCCTATAGTCCGGCGTCGGCCGCCACGATCCGGGCGATGCCCGACCAGTCGATATCCTCGCCTTCCCGCGCGATGGTCGAAAGCAGGTGATCGCGCAACACCGCCAATAGTGGCATCGGGACGCGCGCATCGGTCGCGGCCTGGCTGACCAGGGTCATGTCCTTGAGCCCTAGCGGCGCCGCGAAGCCCGCCGGGCGAAATTTCTCCCCGACGATGATGTCGCCATAGGTCTGGTAGATCGGCGATCCGAACAGACTTCCCGTCAGCACTTCCAGCAATTTGGCGCGCGGCACCCCGCCTTTCTCGGCAAGCGTCATCGCCTCGGCCATGCCCTCGACCGCCGACAGGATCAGGAAATTGCCGCACAATTTGACCAGATTGGCTTGCGGTGCGTGGTCGCCGATTTCGAAGACTTTCTGCCCGATCGCCTCGAACAAAGGCATACAGGTTGCGATCGCGTCGGCTGGTCCGGCGGCGGCGACGAACAATTTGGCGGCTTCGGCCGCGATCGGCCGCCCGAACACCGGCGCCGACACCAGCACCGATCCCTGCTCGGCATGCGCCTTGGCCAGCCGTTCGGCCAGCGCCAGCCCGATCGTGCTGTGCGAGACGTGGATCGCCTGGCCCGAAGCGGCCAAAATCCCGTCCGCGCCAAACGTCACCGCCTCGACCGCCTTGTCGTCGGCCAGCATCGTGTGGACCACCTGGCCGCCTGCCGCCTCGGCGGGCGTCGCCGCGCGCTTCGCGCCTTCGGCCACCAGCGCATCGGCCTTGTCGGGCGACCGGTTCCATACCGTCACCTCATGCCCGGCCTTGACCAGGTTGCGCGCCATCGCGCTGCCCATCTGGCCCAGGCCGATAAAACCGATCTTCATGGCCGAAATCCTTCTGTCCTAAGGCTTTAGCGTCAAGGTCCATTTGGGCGCGCCCGGCAGCAGCGGCGTCGGCCGTCCCTCGACCCAATCCCTGTGTCCGGCAAGATAATAAGGTGCGAACGGTGCGCCCGATTGCCCGCCCGGCATGTGGAACAGGCCTTGCGCCTCATGCCCCGGCGACACGACCAGCCGCTCGCTTGCGCCCGCGCCGCCGCGATATTGCGCGCGCACCACGCCGCCGTCGCCCGGCATGCCCTGATCCCTGGGATCGGTCAGCAGCCCCAGCAAGGGGATCGCGCCGCTGAGCGGATGATGCACGTCGGCGTGCAGCCAATTCCCCCAGGTGAAGTGCGCGATAGCGCCGCCCGCATGATCGACCGACCGGCCTACGTCGTCGAGACAGGCGTCGAGGAACGCATTCCAGTCGCGATAGCCGGGCGGCACCAGCGCCTTCGGCCGCGCGCGCAGCAACACACGCAGGGATTGTTCGGCGCTGCTCAATTCATATCCGCCCGCGCCATCCTCGGGCACGCCGACATAGGCTGCGTAAGCGATGGCGATGGCGGCGGCGCGAAAGTTCCGGATCAGGCGATAGCCGACCGAATCCGCGTCGGCGCGCCCGTTCCAGTCTCTGACCGGCGCCATCATCGCGGCGAAACGCGGTTCATGGTGGCGCGCCAGGACTTCCAGCAGCACCCCTTGCCAGAAGCGCGCGCGCAACGCGGTCGTATCGAGCTGGATCGCCATCATGTCGCGCTCGGCGAACCGGTCGCGTGCCATCAGCCGCCGTCCGATCTCCTGCGCGCGCGATCCGTCGTCATAGCCGCCGTCGCCGATCCGGGCGAGCGCTGCCCCGCCGACCACGCGCGCATTCGCCGTCCACACCCGTGCGTTCGGCGGATCGACGATCGTCGGCACTTCGTCAGGCCGCAAATAGCCCGCCCAGCCCTTGCTACCGTCCGCAAAGCTGACCGCGTCGCGCCCGTCCCAGCCGAAGCGGCGCGGTATCTGCCCCGCGATCGTCCAGGCGACATGGCCGGCGCTGTCGCCGATCATCATATTCTCATCGGGCAAGGCCAAAGCGTGCGCGATCGGCACTGCCTCGGCGACCGAGCCCGCTTTCTCCAGCGCCAGCATCGGCCCGAGCCGGATCGCGTTGGCGTCATGCGCGATCCAGCGGTCGGCGACCTCGCGCCCGTCGGGCATATGGCCGACGATCGGGCCCCAGATCGTGCCGCGCACCATCAGATCGGTACAGTCGCCCGCGCAGATCTTCTCCGGCCGCACGCTGATCCGGCGCGGCCCGTCGGGTGTCTGGTACCAGCCCGGCCGGCCCGGCACGGGATCGACGATCACCGCATCGTGCGTGTCGACATACGCATCGGTGAAGCCCCAGGCGACATGGCGGTTGCTGCCCACCACCAGCGAAAAGACGCCCGGCAAGGTCACGCCGACCAGGTCGAGCCCGTCCTGCGGCACCACCAGCCGCACGCGATACCAGATATTGGGCACGCCAAGATGAAGGTGCATGTCGTTGGCGACCATCGCCGCGCCCGTGGCTGTAAACCGGCCGCCGACGGCCCAGCCGTTGCTGCCCAGCACCGCCCGCTCGTACGGCTTCGCGGGCATCTGCCCCGGCGGCAGCGGCTTCAGGCCCGCGGGCAAGGCCGGTTGTGGCGCGATACTGCCGTCGAGCGCAGAGTCGAGCTCGGTGCCGGTCGGGTAGAGCAGGTCCGCCATCCCCTGCCCCGCACGCGCCGCCGCCTGCGCGCGGAACAGTTCGAGCCGGGGCCCGGCGCCCTGCAGGTCGAAATACATCGCATAGACCACCAGCAGGCTGTCTTCGGCCCGCCACGGCTGCGGCGTCTTGCGCAGCAGCGCATATTCGAACGGCGCCGCGCCAAGGTCGCGCAAGCCGCGATTGACGCCCGCGACATAGGCATCGAGCGTTGCGCGCTCGGCTGGCGCCATATGCGCGACCAGATAGCGCGCCCGTGCCCGGAACAGATGCGGCCGCGTCGCCTGATCGATGTCGAGCGCCGCCGATCCGAACAATTGGCCCAGCTCGCCCGCCGCCGCGCGACGCAGCGTGTCCATCTGGAAGAAGCGTTCCTGCGCGTGGAGATAGCCGGTCGCATAAGCCACATCCGCACGGCTTTTCCCGGTGATGGTCGGCACGCCCTCCGCATCGCGCTGGATCGTCACCGGCGCGGACAGGCCGGGCGCCGCGGCCTCGCCCTCCAGCCGGGGCACGCTGCTGTGCAGCCGCCAGGCGAAGGCCGCGAGCGCGATCAGCATCAGCAACACGGCCAGGCCGACCAGCCCGGCCACCCCGATCGCGGCCCGCCGCAGGATCGCGCGCGCCGCCATCGTCAGAGCGCGGCCAGGGCCGCGAGCAGCCGATCCACCTCTTGCGCCGTGCTGTAATGACACAACCCGATCCGGATCAGCCCGCCCGCTTCCTCCAGCCCCAGCCGCGCGATCACCTCGACCGCGTAGAAATGGCCCGACCAGACGAAGATGTCCTGCTCGGCCAGCCTGGCGGCGACATCGTCGGAATGATGGCCGTCGATCGTGATCGCGAAGGTGGGCACGCGGCCCTCCATCGTCGGCCGGCCCCAGAGCTTCACACCGGGGATCGCGCGGAGCCCGGCCAGCATCCGCTCGCCCAGATCCTGCTCATAGGCGATGCACGCCGCCATCGCCGCGCGCAGCCGCTCGGGCCGGCTGTTGGCGTCCGAGAAATGCCCGCCGAGCCAGTCGAGATACTCGATCGTGCCGAGCACGCCGCCCTGCGCCTCGAACGAGGGCGTGCCCGTCTCGAAGCGATGGCCCGGCGGATTGGCGTCGGCCGGGCGGACCTTGTACGCCTCGATCCCGCTCAGGATTTCCGCCTTGCCCCACAGCACGCCCTGATGCGGCCCGAAGAACTTGTAGGGCGAGCAAGCGAGGAAATCGCAGCCGAGATCGCGCACATCGGTCGGCACATGCGGCACCGACTGGACCGCATCGACGAAGAACAGGGCTTTCGACTGCGCTCTAACAGTCGACGCAATCTGTTTGATATCGTTCAATGTCCCCAGCGCATTGCTCGCACCGCCAACCGCCACCAGCCGCGTCCGCTCGGACAACAGGCCCGGCAGCCCACCAAGGTCGAGCATCCCGGTATCCGGATCGAAATCGATCCAGCGGACAATCATGCCCTTGTCGCGCGCGGCCAGCAGCCAGGGCGAGACGTTGGCGTCATGATCGAGGTGGGTCAGGACCAGTTCGTCGCCTGCCTTCCAGTCCCGCGACAGTGCGCGCGACAAGGCCAAAGTCAGCGACGTCATGTTCGGCCCGAACGCGATCTCGCCCGGATCGGCGCCGATCAGGTCCGCCATCGCCTGGTGCGCCTCTTCGCTCAGCGCATCGGTCTCGCGCGAGGCGACGAAGGCCCCGCCCGAATTGGCGGTTCCGCTTTTCAGATGCGCGACCATCCGGTCGATCGCCGGCTGGCAGATCTGCGTGCCCCCCGGCGCGTCGAAATAGATGCGGTCTCGTCCCACGCTCAGCGCCGGAAAGCGTGCCCTTACCTCGTCGATCGGAAAGTCCACGCCCCGCTCCTGAATCGCTCGCCCTTGCGCCTTCAATCGGGCAGTTAGCCCGCGATGAGCAAGCTTATTCCCGCCGATTTCTGGACCCAGCCGGTCGTGCCGCTGGCGCGCGCGCTGATTGGCGTCACCGTGCTGGTCGACGGCGTCGGCGGGATCATCACCGAGACCGAGGCTTATGACGTCGACGAGCCCGCTTCCCACGCCTTCGGCGGCCCGCGCGGGCGCAACCTCGTCATGTTCGGGCCGGTCGCCCATGCCTATGTCTACAAGATCTACGGCATCCACTGGTGCCTCAACTTCGTCGGCGGCGATCATCCCGGCAGCGCGGTGCTGATCCGCGCGCTCGAACCGACCTACGGGATCGATACGATGATCGCGCGCCGCGGCCTCGCCGATCCGCGCACCTTGTGCAGCGGCCCCGGCAAGCTCGCCCAGGCGCTCGCCATCGATCATGGCCTCAACGGCGCCCCGCTCGACCAGCCGCCTTTCCAGCTTTTGCTTGGCGATACCCACGACATCGCGGTCGGCCCGCGCATCGGCATCACCAAGGCCGCCGATCTGCCCTGGCGGTTCGGCCTCGGCGGATCGCGTTACTGGAGCCGTGCGTTCCCGAAAGATGGATGACGCATTTGACCTCGACCGCTTCCTTAAAGCGCAGGAAGACGCCTACGACACCGCGCTCGATGAGCTGAAGGCCGGCCGCAAGCGCAGCCACTGGATCTGGTTCGTCTTCCCCCAGATCGCCGGGCTCGGCCAAAGCCCGACCTCGCAATATTACGGCATCGCGTCGCGCGACGAAGCCGCGGCCTATCTCAAACATCCGATCCTGGGCGGACGCCTGCACGAAAGCCTCAAGGCTTTACAGATGCTTGAGGAAACATCTGCAGATCACATCTTCGGATCGCTCGACGCGATGAAGTTCCGCTCCTCGCTCACCTTGTTCGCCGAGGCCGACCCATCCGACCCGATCGTCGAGGCCGCACTCGACCGCTGGTTCGGCGGCCAAAAGGACGAAAGGACGCTCCAGCTGCTCCGGACCTCGCCATTGCGAGGCGCGTAGCGCCGAGACCAAGACGTAACGCCATTCCGGATTGCGTCGCTACGCTCGCAATGACGGTTCTGTAGAAGCCGATCAGGCTCTACGCTGTTTTTATGCTCCGCCGATTCGCATTGGCTTTGTGCCTGATCGCCGCGCCGCTCGCCGCGCAGACCCAAACCGCACCCGTCATCCCGATTGTGCAGCCGGTCGAACCACCCGGGCCGACAGTTGTCGCCCCCAAGACGGTCAAGGTCGCGATCGAGACCAGCATGGGCAAGATCCTGGTCGCGATCGAGGTCGAGCGCGCGCCGATCACCGCCGCGAACTTTCTGCGCTATGTCGACGAACATCGCTATGACGGCACCAGTTTCTACCGCGCCGATCCGGTCCAGAAGGATTTCGGGCTGATCCAGGGCGGCACGCGCAACGATCCCAAGCGCACGCTCAAACCCATCCCGCACGAGCCCACAACCAAGACGCACCTCAGCAATACCGACGGCGCCTTGTCGATGGCGCGCAATGCCCCCGGCACCGCGACCAGCGACTTCTTCATCATCGTCGGCGACATGAGCGGGCTGGACGCCAAGCCGTCCGCCCCGGGCGACAATCTCGGCTTCGCGGTGTTCGGCCATGTGCTGGAGGGGATGGACGTGGTCCACCAGATCATGCTCGCGCCGACCGATCCCAATGCCGGCGAAGGCGTGATGAAGGGCCAGATGCTCAA
>FTCH01000128.1_pt1 | contig 13133 bp, 14 predicted proteins | sample 1639671 | NCBI WGS metagenome assembly FTCH01 (sample SAMEA3914869, study PRJEB12502) | metagenome | biome: forest; material: soil | place: USA | collected 2012-03-12 | depth 0.1 m
GCGCTCACGCTCGCCCGCAACACGCTGGCGCGCAAGAAGAGTTTCGTCACCGCCAACAAGGCGATGCTCGCACATCACGGGCTTGAGCTCGCTGCCGCCGCCGAAGCAGGCAACACAGCGCTCAAATATGAAGCCGCGGTCGCCGGCGGCATCCCGGTGATCAAGGGCCTGCGCGAGGGCGCGGCGGCCAATGCGATCGGGCGCGTCTATGGCATCCTCAACGGCACCTGCAATTACATCCTGACGACGATGGAGGCGGAAGGCCGCGACTTCGCCGAGGTGCTGAGCGAGGCGCAGTCGCTGGGCTATGCCGAGGCCGATCCGAGCTTCGACATCGACGGCGTCGATGCCGCGCACAAGCTTGCCATCCTCTCCAGCCTCGCCTTCGGGACCGAGATCGATTTCGATTCGGTGCGGATCACCGGCATCCGCCACGTGCTGGCCGCGGACATCGCCGAAGCGGCGGCGCTTGGCTATCGCATCAGGCTGGTCGGCTATGGCGAGTCCGGCGGCAAGGGCCTGTTCCAGCGCGTCCATCCCTGCCTGGTACCGATGGGCCACCCGTTGGCGCACGTCACCGGATCGCTGAACGCAGTGGTGGCGGAGGGCAATTTCGTCGGCCGCTTGCTGTTCCAGGGCCGCGGCGCGGGCGAAGGGCCGACCGCGAGCGCGGTGGTTGCCGACCTGGTCGATATCGCGCGCGGCGAATATGGCCCCGCTTTCGGGATGCCGGTGAAGAGCCTGTCGCATGCCAAGGTGGCGGCGGCGGGCGAACGGCGCGGGCGCGCCTATCTGCGCTTCACCGTCGCCGACCGGCCGGGCGTGCTTGCCGAACTGACCGCGGCGATGCGCGATGCTGGCGTCTCGATCGAAAGCCTGATCCAGCGCGGTGCCGCGCCCGACGGCAGCGTGCTGCTGGTGATGGTGACGCATGAGGGCCCCGAGCGCTCGGTCGTCGCCGCGCTCGACAAGCTCGAAGGCTCGCCCAGCCTGCTCGGCGCGCCGATGCTGATGCACATCCTCGCCGGCTGACGTCCGGCAATCAGCCTTTCGGCTTCCACGGGTGGCGATCGGCATAGTCCGAAGCCCCCTCCGGATCGATCAGGGCGCGCGCCACCTGGACGACGCCCAATGTGGCCGCGATCATGTCGAACGGACCATGCTGGATGCAATCGGCCGAAACGCACCCTTTCGCCTCGGTATTGGCGAGCGCCTCCCGGCCGGTCGGCTGATCGCCGACCGCGACGCGCGCCCAATCGGGCGGCGTGCGTTCGTCCGGTAGCGGGATCCGGTTGGACGAGCCGCCCCGGCCGTTGCCGCAGATCACGACCTCGTTGGCGCGGGTCGGCGCCGGGCAGGCGACATAGCCGTGCCGATATTCGTCGCGATACAAAGCGATCGTCTGCTGCGCGGGCGTGGTCTTGGACGCGACCGGCGCGGGCGGGCCGACCGACGCGGCATGAGCGGGCATCGCACCCAGCAAGGTCACGGCAAGGATCTGGCGCATCGTCGTCTCCCGTCGGCAGGGCGATACATGCGCGCCGACCGGCATTTTGACCAGCGCTGCAACCCGGATCGGACATATCGGGCCCGGGGTCATGCAAAAATGCAAAGCGCTACCAGCGCGTTTCTCGACAAGGTCACATAGCCCGCCTATCGCGCCCGCATCATTCGATTACGGCATGGAGACAGGCACGCGATGGCGGTGAAGGCTTCGAAGACGCTCGATCGCGTACTGGTCCTGGAAATGGTGCGAGTGACCGAGGCGGCGGCGATCGCCGCTTCCCGTCAGGTTGGGCGCGGCGACGAGAAAGCCGCCGACGCCGCCGCGGTCGAGGCGATGCGGCACGCCTTCAACGAACTGGAATTCGACGGCACGGTCGTGATCGGCGAGGGCGAACGCGACGAGGCCCCGATGCTCTATATCGGCGAGAAGGTCGGCCAGGGATCGGGCCCCAAGATCGACATCGCGCTCGATCCGCTCGAAGGCACGTCGATCGTCGCCAAGGCCGGCCCCAACGCGCTCGCGGTGCTTGCCATCGCCGAGGAAGGCTGCCTGCTCAACGCGCCCGACGTCTATATGGAAAAGATCGCGATCGGCCCCGGCTATGCCAAGGGCCTGGTCAGCCTCACCAGGACGCCGACCGAGAATGTCTGCGCGGTGGCAAAGGCCAAGGGTGTCGATCCGCACGAAATCATCGCCTGCGTGCTCGATCGCCCGCGCCACGACAAATTGATCGCCGAGCTGCGCAAGATCGGCTGCGGCGTGATGCTGATCCCCGACGGCGACGTCGCGGGCGTGATTGCGGTGAGCGATCCCGCCACCACGATCGACATCTATATGGGTTCGGGCGGCGCACCCGAGGGCGTGCTGGCGGCGGCCGCCCTGACCTGCGTCGGCGGCCAGTTCGAAGGCCGGCTGCTGTTCCGCAACGACGACGAGCGCGCACGCGCCAGGAAATGGGGCGTGACCGACCTCGACCGCATCTACACGCTCGAAGACCTGGTAAAGGGCGACGCGATCTTCGCCGCGACCGGGGTCACCGACGGCTCGCTGCTCGAAGGCGTCAAGCATCGCGCGGGCGGCATGATCACCACCGACAGCGTGGTGATGCGCGCCAGCTCCGGCACCGTGCGCTGGGTCAAAGGCGAGCATCGCCGCGGCAAGATCGGCTGAGCCGCACCTGCGGCTGCGGCTTTGCTGACCGTCCCCCCCGGCGAAAGCTGGGGTGACGAAGGTGGCCGACGGCCACACTGTCCGAATCCGGTCATTTCACGGATTGTCGCGCGGCCATTTATGCCAATATCGAAAAGCGTGCTTTAATTTCGCCAACGTATCGTAAAATGCGCCAGCCCTTGGCGTTTTGCGCGGCGGATTTTATCAAATCATCTGATTTCCCCCTCTGCAGGGCAATTGGCACGCCCCCTGCAAAGCATGGTGCATCGCCGGAATGGTCCGGCGGAAAGACCCATCGGGGAGATTAAAAGTGACCTATTCTTCGTCTTCGTTCGCCGCCCAGCTTGGCGTCGGCTTCATCTCGTTCCTGGTCAGCGCGACCTGCATTCTCGCCGCTGTCGGCCCCAGCCACATTGCGGGCTGATCCCATGCGGTACCTGGATAAGGAGAGGGACATGATCCGGGAATATAACAACAACCAGGTGTCGAGCCGCTCGATGCTGCTCGGCACCTGCGCGGGCCTCGCCCAGAGCAGCGGCATGCCGGCCCCGGCCTTCCGCATCGGCATGGTGGTGCTGGCCTGCCTGTGGTTCAAGCTGACCATCCTCGCTTACTGCGTGGGTGCGCTCTACTATCGCTTCCGGCGCTAACACCCTGGTGCCGGAAGCCCACCTTCCCTAGATCATTTTCCGCCGTCGAGCGCAGGCTCGGTGGCGGTGGCAGGCAGTTCGTTCTTCATCGACACCGCGACCTTTTCCGCCTGCTCCATCACGCGCAGCACATTGCCGCCGGCCAGCTTGGCGACGTCCGCGTCCGACCAGCCCCGCCGCAGCATCTCCGCCAGCAGCGCGGGATAGCCCGCAACACTCTCAAGGCCATCGGGCAGGCTGTTGTCGACCCCGTCATAGTCCGAGCCGAGCCCGACATGATCGACCCCCGCCACCTTGGCGATATGGTCGATATGGTCCGCAACCTCCGACAAAGTGACCTTGGGCGCGGGATGCGTCCTTTTCCATTCCGCCATCGCCGCCGCCGCCTTTTCGGGCTGGCCGATATACAGACCGCCGAAGGGCGGGGAGTTGAGGCGCGCCTTTTCCGCGGATTCCTCCGCCTCCCAGTGACGATAGGCGTCGGAGACATAGCCGCGCGAGAAATTGACCATCACCACGCCGCCATTGGCCGCGACCAGCTTGAGCACCTCGTCGGAGACGTTGCGCGGATGATCGTCCACCCCGCGCGCGCCCGAATGTGAAAAGATCACCGGCGCCTTCGACGCCCGGAGCGCGGCCTTCATCGTGTCTTCGTTCACATGGGCGAGATCGACCAGCATGCCGAGCCGGTTCAGCTCATGCACCACCGCCACGCCAAACGGGGTGAGTCCGCCATGCCTGGGATTGTCGGTCGCCGAATCCGCCCATTCGATCGTCCGGCTGTGCGTGAGCGTGAGATAGCCCGCGCCCAATGCGCGATAGGCGCGCAGCACCGAGAAGCTGTTGTCGATCTGGTTGCCGCCCTCGACCCCGATCATGCTGGCGATACGCCCGGTCTTGTGGATGCGACGCACGTCGGCGGCGGTGACCGCGAGCTCGAACGTCTGCGGATAGCGCGCGACGATGTCGCGGATCAGGTCGATCTCCTCCAGCGTCTCCTTGACCTGCTCGAGGGGATCGAGCCCGGAGGAGACCCACGCCGACCAGAACTGGCCGCCGACCATGCCCTGCCGCAATCGCGCGATATCGGTGTTGTAGGGGACGGGCTTGTCGCCCAGTCCCTGGGTCAGATCGACCGTCCAGCGCCCCTCGCCTTCGCGTTCGCGCAAGCTTTCCGCCCAGTCATTATGTCCGTCGATCAGCGGCGTATCCTTGAGGATGCGCGCGACACGGGCGGCATAGGGATCGGGGGCCGCCGCAAGAGCGGGGGTGGCGAGAAGGGCGAGGCCAAGGATGAGAGCGCGCATCGCGCGAGGATGGCGCGGTTTGCGTCGCCCCTCAAGCCCGTTGCTTAGGCCATCGCGCGCGGCACCACCTCCAGCGCGCCCGCCACGATCCGAAGCTCGTTGAACGAGGGCAGCGTGGTCCGTACGCGTTCGGACAAGGTCCCCGCCCCGATCAGCCGTACTACCCGGCCCGCCTCGTGATGCGCGACGTCGAACGCGTCATGGACATGCCCGCTCAACACCGCGTCCGCGCCCGCTTCCGCCAACAGGGCAAGCGCTTCGCCGCCGTGCAAGGTTTCGCCGCGTTCGTTGTGGCCGGTGCGGATCAGCGGATGGTGGCAGGCGATGATCGCGAGCGTCGCCGGCGGCTTGTCCGCCAGGCGCTCCAGCGCCGTCTTGAGCCCCGTGCGCGACACGCGCCCCCACGACCAATGGCGCAGCTGGAAGCGCGCGGTGGTCTTCAGCGGCACGATCATCACGCCGGGCAGGTCGAGCGGCCGGTCGAGCAGGGCGGCGACCGCGCGATAGCGGCGATAGGGATCGAGCAGCCGTGCGAACGGGTTGAAGTACGGCAGATCGTGATTGCCGGGTTCGATCGTGACCGGCACGCCAAGCGCGCCGAGCCACGCGGCCGCCGCGGCGAATTCGGCCTTGCGCGCGCGCTGGGTGAGGTCGCCGGTGCAGATCACCGCATCGGGCTTCTCGGCGTGAACCAGGTCGGCGAACCAGCGCAGCGCCGCCCGATCCTCGCGCCCGAAATGCAGGTCGGAGACGTGGAACAGCCGCGTCATGGCGTATCAAGCGCCGGTCAGCCGCGCGCGGTTCCCAGGATTCGCGCGTAGAGCGCGATATATTTCTCGGCCATGCGCTCGACCGTGAAGCGTGCCTCGACCGCGCGGCGGCAAGCCCGTCGGTCGATCTCGCCGATCCGGCCGATGGCCTCGACCGCTTCGTCGAAACTATCGACCAGGAAGCCGGTGACCCCATGCTCGATCAGTTCGGGCATGGACCCCTTGTTATAGGCGATCACCGGGGTGCCGCAGGCCATCGCCTCGATCACCGACAGGCCGAACGGCTCCTCGAACCCAATCAGATGGAGCAGGGCCTTGGCATGGCCGAGCGCGCGCGTGCGCGCCGCGCCGCCGAGCGGCCCGTCGAAGATTACCCGATCGCCATCGACGAACGGCGCGACTTTCTCGCGATAATATTGGTCGTCCTGGACGATGCCGGCCATCAGCAACCTATGCCCGGTCGCGCGCGCCGTCTGGATTGCCTCGGCCGCGCCCTTGTCGGGATGCATCCGGCCGAAGAAGAGCAGATCGTCGCTGCCTTGCGGATCGAACGGGAAATCCTCGATCGGGATGCCGTGATGGATCGTCGCGGCATAGCGCAGATCGGGATTGCGGTCGGCATCGGAGATGGCGACATAATCGACCCGGTCCTCATAGCGTTTGAACACGGGCACGATCCGCGGCGAGGAGAAACCGTGGATCGTGGTCACGATCGGGGTTTCGACCAGGCGCGAGAAAGCCAGCGGCACGAAATCGGCCTGATTGTGGATCAGGTCGAACCGGCCGGCCTGCTCGAACACATGGGAGACATGGAGCATCTCCATCACCTTGGCGTCGAGGCTGCCATCCTCCGAATAGCCGGCGGGGACGACCGCATCGAGCTTACCCGCGGTCAGGCTGTCGGCGGTCGCGAACAGGGTGACGTCGATGCCCTTGGCGACCAGCGCCTCGGTCAGCAGGCTGGTGACCAATTCCCACGGGCCGTAATGACGCGGCGGGGTGCGCCACGAGATCGGCGCGAGCATGGCGACGCGCATCAGGCGCCTGCCTCCAGGATCACGCCCTGGTTGGCGGCGAGCGCGCCCGCCGTGTGAGCGCCGCCGCTGGTCAGCAGCACGCGGCCGTCGGGCAGATCGAACACCTGCGGTTGATCGCTGAGATTGAGTCCGATCACGATCCGTTGATTCCCTTTCACTCTTTCATAGGCCAGCACATGGCCGTGCGCGGACAAGAGTCGCACGTCGCCGACGCTCAGCGCGGGGTGCGCGCGGCGCAACGCGAGCAGATCGCGATAGAGCGACAGAATCGAGCCCGGCTCGCCTGTCTCTGCCGCCACATTGCGCGTCGGCCAATCCGTGTTCAGCGGCAGCCAGGGTTCGCCGGTCGTGAAGCCCGCATGGGGCGATGCGTCCCATGGCATCGGCGTGCGCACCGGATCGCGGCCGAAGCCCAGGCCGGGCTCGCGCAATTCGCGCGGGTCCTGCACGCGATCGGGCGGGATCACGCCGTCGATCAGGCCCAGCTCGTCGCCATAATAAACCGTCGGGGTGCCGCGCATCGTCAGCAGCAGCATCGCCGCGATCCGCGCCTGCGCCGCGCCGACACGCGCGGCGATGCGCGGCCGATCGTGATTGCCCAGCACCCAATTGGGCCAGCCGCCCTTAGGCAGAGCAGCCTCATAATCGCCCACCATGCGGTGGAGCGTAGCGGCGTCCCAGGGCGCATCGATCAGCTGGAAATTGAAAGGCAGATGCACGCCCTCCCCCGCCTTGCCGTAATACGCCATCAGCCGCTCGATCGGCAGATAGATTTCGCCCACCAGCACCTTGTCGCCATAGCTATCCGCCAGCGCGCGCATCTCGGCGGCGATCTCGAACACTTCGGGCTGGTCGGTCGAGTGGAGCTGCAGGACCTTGTGCATATCGGCCATGCCCGGCTTCCAATCCGGGTTGGGCGGATTGTCGCGGAAGTCGGCCGCCTTGATCATGTGCCACAATATATCGACGCGGAAGCCGTCGACCCCGCGATCGAACCAGAAGCGCATGGCATCCAGCATCGCGCGTTTGAGATCGGGATTGCGCCAGTTGAGGTCGGGCTGCTCGCGCAGCATCGCATGATAATAATATTGGCCGGTGGCCGCGTCATATTCCCACGCCGGCCCGCCAAAGTCGCTGATCCAGTTATTGGGTGGGCCACCGTCGGGCGCCGGATCGCGCCAGATATACCAATCGCGTTTGGGGTTGGTGCGCGACGACCGGCTTTCCAGGAACCAGGGATGCTGATCGGAGCTATGGTTGGGCACGAAATCGAGCAGGATCTTCAGGTCCCGCTCATGCGCCGCCGCCAGCAGGCGATCGAAATCGGCGAGCGTGCCGAACATCGGATGGACGCCGGTATAATCCGACACGTCATAGCCGAAATCGACCATCGGCGAGGGAAAGATCGGCGAGATCCAGAGCGCGTCGATCCCGAGATCGGCGAGATAGTCGAGCCGTCGTTCGATCCCGGCGAGATCGCCCACCCCGTCGCCATTCGTGTCCTGGAACGAGCGGGGATAGATTTGATAGATCGCCCCGCTCTGCCACCATGCAGCATCGTTCATGAAAAGCGGCTTTTGGGGATGTGCGTGATGCGGCAGGCGAGATCGGCCTCGCCGCTGGCAAGGATATAATCCGCGCCATTGTCGGCAATGCCGGTGGTGAACACGACCTCGGTCGGGAGGTAGAGCTGGTGCGCGATCGGCGCGGTCAGCGCGGGTGCCGCCTCCAACAGCGGCGCCGCATCCTCGACCCGCAGCAATTTCCAGGGCTCGCGGGCGTCGAGCAAGGCCCAGAAGGTGCGATAGATCCCGACATTCACGCGTGTCTCGACGCCGTGATAGAGCATCAGCCAGCCCTGATCGGTCAGGATCGGCTGGGTGCCGCCGCCCAGCTTCATCGAGATTTTGGAGCCCTTGCGCGCGCGCAGGAAAGGATGTTCGACCGGCTTCCAGTGCAAGGCGTCGGGCGATTGCGCGAGGTGGATCGCGGGGCCGCCGATGAACGGGCTGTCGTCGGGATAGGCGAAATAGCATTCGCCCAAGGGCCGGGTGAGCGCCATGAACCGGCCGTCGATCTGCCCCTCGAACAGGACCATATCCTTGTTCTGATGATCGAGCACCATGCCTTCGAGCCGGTAATCGAGCCCGTTGGTCGATATATGGAGCGTGGTCGAATGCCGCTCCGCCGACACCGAGCAGGTGGTCATGTACCAGGTATCGCCGATGCGGGTGATGCGCGCATCCTCGACGCCATATTGCTGGTAATCGGCGACGGGCTCGATCGCCTTGTCGTAATGGACCGCGATCACCGTACGCCCGTCGGCATCGAGCTCGACCGGCAGCAGCCACGACAACGAGGTCAAGGCAAGCTGGCGATAGGCGCTGCCCGGCACGTCGAACTGCCTGGGGTCGCTCATCGCCACCGCGGTCAGCGGATGCGCGTCGAGCACATAACGGCCGTCGCTCCAGCGGATCGCATGGACATGCTCGCCCACCACCGGTTCTTTCAGCGCCTCGGCCACGCGGACCATCATCAGCAGATTGCCGTTCGGCAGCCGCGTGAAGCCCGGATTGAACGCGCCCAGCACATAGGTTTCGGCATCGAGCGAGCGCCGCAGCGGCGATCGCGCCAGATCGACATCGTCCGGCGTGAAGATCAGATAATCGGAATCCTGGCCCATCTTCGCCCCGTTCGAAGCACCTGCCGCAACTAATGCATGCAGGTAGGAATTGGCTCCCTCAAGATTGTTCGAGGAGCGGAAGATGGCCGAATTGCGCAAGGGCACGCCGGTAAGCTGGAAATCGCACGGCGGCACCGCGGAAGGGAAAGTCGTGCGCAAGCTGACGAGCCCGATCACGATCAAGGGCCACAAGGCTATGGCAACAAAGGAAAATCCGGAATTTCTGGTCGAAACGGACGAGGGGAAGCGTGCCGCACATAAGGCAGGGGCCCTCAAGAAGCTGTGAGTAACGGCATAACAGAGGCTTGCCAAAGGGCTTGCCCTTAGGAATAGCATAGGCCAGCCTTAGAGAGGGGCCGCAAAAGGAGGACTGATATTATGGCAACCAAGACCGGTGGCATTCACAAGCCCGTCACCCCGTCGGCCGATCTGGCCGCGATCGTTGGCTCGGGCGCGATGCCGCGCAGCGAGATCGTCTCGAAGCTGTGGGACTATATCAAGAAGAATGGTCTGCAGGACAGCAAGGACAAGCGGCAGATCAACGCCGACGCCAAGCTGGAGAAGGTCTTCGGCAAGAAGAGCGTCAGCATGTTCGAGATGAACAAGCACGTTTCCGCTCACGTCAAGTAAGCGAATTTCAAAGGGCCGGCGGTGACGCCGGCCCTTTCACCATCTGCCGGCGGATGATGCCGCCGAGGCTCAAAACAAGCGGTTTGGAAATATTCGCTTGTTCCCCGCGAAATTGCTCGCGCGCTCCGAAACGATCTGTTAGTTGCCCCTGCTCCAGAACAGGGTTGCGCAACCATGAGCGAAGAAACTGCCAATGAACTTCTGTCGCTGACCGCGGACATTGTTGCCGCGCATGTCGGACATAACCGCGTAACTGTAACCGAACTGCCGGAATTGATCGCAAAGGTGCATGGTGCTCTTTCAGGTCTTGGGCAGGAGACCACATCGATCGCATCGAGCGAACAAAAGCCTGCCGTTTCGGTCCGCTCTTCAGTGAAGCCGGACCACATCGTCTGCCTGGAAGACGGCAAGAAGCTGACGATGCTGAAGCGTTATCTTCAGACCAATTACGGCATGACCCCGCAACAATATCGCGCCAAGTGGAAGCTGCCGGCGGATTATCCGATGGTCGCGCCCAATTATGCGGAAAAGCGCCGCACGCTCGCCAAGGCGATCGGCCTTGGCCGCAAGAGCGGCGACGCGGCGCCGGCTTCCAAGCGCGGCCGCGCCAAGAAGTAAGCGGATTTGCCCGAATGATCCCGTCACCCCGGCGAAAGCCGGGGTGTACTTTCCGTCTGCACCGCACGCGACCGGCGCGGGCGATGGATGCCGGCTTTCGCCGGCATGACGGGATGGGCTAAGGCCCGCGCACAAAAACAAGCCTGAAAGACATTTCATGAGCGCCTCGAACCGGAGCGCGGTGCGTTTCGTCGTCCTGACCGTGCTGATCGATGCGATCGGCTTCGGCATCGTCATGCCGGTGCTGCCCGGCATCGTGATGAAGCTCGGCCATGTCGGCCTCGCGGATGCGACGCGGATCGGCGGCTGGCTGGGCGTGATCTACGCCGGCGTGCAATTCCTGACCGGGCCCTTGGTCGGCAATATCGGCGACCGTTTCGGCCGTCGCCCGGTCATCCTGGGCTGCATGGCGGGCTTTGCTGCCGATTATGCCCTGATGGGCTTCGCGCCCACACTCGGCTGGCTGTTCCTCGGCCGCGCGCTCGCCGGCCTGTTCGGCGCCTCGTTCGGCCCGGCAGGCGCGGCGATGGCCGATTTGAGCACGCCCGAGGAGCGCGCCAGGCATTTCGGCATGATCGGCGGCGCGTTCGGGGTCGGCTTCGTGATCGGCCCCGCGATCGGCGGGCTGTTGGGCGAGCTGGGCCCGCGCGCGCCGTTTCAGGCAGCGGCAGCGCTCGCCTTGCTCAACTTCCTGTTCGGCCTGTTCGTCTTCCCCGAGACGCACAAAGCGGAGAACCGCCGCGCTTTCCAGTGGAAGCGCGCCAATCCGCTCGGCGCCATCCTGGCGTTGCGCCGCCACAAGGGCGTGATGCCGGTCGCTTTCGCCAGTTTCTGGTGGGCGCTGGCGAGCATGATCTATCCCACCACCTGGGCTTATTTCGCGATCGCCGCCTTCGATTGGACGCCGGGGTTGATCGGCGCCTCGCTCGCCCTGGTCGGCCTGCTGATGGCGTTGTCGCAGGTCTTTCTGGTCGGGCGGATGGTCAAACGCTTCGGCGAGCGGCACGCGGCCGAAATCGGCATCGGCTTCGCGATGTGCGGCTTCGTCGCCTATGCGCTGTTGCGCAACGGCTGGTTCGTCTTCCCGATCCTGGCGCTGACCGCGATGCAGAGCCTGGTGATGCCGTCGATGAATGGGATGATGTCGCGGCGCGTGCCCGCCGATGCGCAGGGGGAATTGCAGGGCTTTGGCGGCAGTATTGCCGCATTGGCCGCGATCATCGCGCCGGCGATCTACAATCCGGCCCTGGCCTGGTTCACCGGGCCGCAGGCGCCGTTCCGCTTCCCTGGGATCGCCTTCGCAATGGCAACGATCGCCGCGGCAGTCGCGCTCTGCACCTTGTTCGTGCTGCGCAAGGCCCCGGCTCAGAGTCCGCCCGCGACCGCCTCGTAGCCGCGCGCCAGCAAAGCCGCCATCAGCGCGCTTTCGCAGGCCGCCAGGATCGCCGGATCGGTCGACCGGATCACGAAATTGGCGCCCGTCCGCCCATCGCGGAAGAAGGGGTAGGAGCCGATCTGGCTGCCGGGATGCGCGCGTTCTGTCTCGAGCAGCAGGCCCGCAACCTCGCTTTCCTGGATCCAGCCGCCGATCGTCGCCGACACCAACGGTCGTCCGCCCTCCAGCTTGCCGGTCAGGCTGTCGAGCATCGCGGCGGCGATATGCGGCACGCCCGCCAGGATGAAGATGTTGCCGATGCGGATGCCGGGCGCGCCCGAACGTTGGTTGACGATCAGGCTCGCGCCGTCGGGCGTGCGTGCCATGCGCAGCCGTGCCTCGGTCACTCCGCCCTTGTCGGCATAATAATCGTCCAGGATCGCGCGCGCCTGCGGGTGGACGCTGACGCCCACGCCCAAGGCCGCCGCAATCGCCTCGACCGTGATGTCGTCATGGGTCGGGCCGATCCCGCCGGTGGTGAACAGATAATCGTGCGCGGGCGCGAGCGCCTGCACCGCATCGCCGATCGCCGCCATATCGTCGGCGACCACGCGCACCTCGGCCAGGCGGATGCCCTGCAGGTTGAGCCAGGTCGCGAGGAAAGCGATATTCTTGTCCTGCGTGCGGCCGGACAAAATCTCGTCGCCGATCACGCACAGGGCGGCAGTCCAGATGCGTTCGGCCATCGCCGACCAATAGCCCGCCGCACCGGCCTCGCAAAGCCCGCCCTAAAAGCCTATATGCCGCCGTCATGGCACATTATGAGACGATCAGCGCCGGCCAGGCTGTCACGCGCACCGGCGCGATCAAACTGTACGGGCCCGACGGGTTCGACGGCATGCGCCGCGCAGGCAAGCTCGCCGCCGAGATCCTCGACGAGCTCGCCGCGCATATCCGGCCTGGCGTGACCACCGAAGAGATTGATCGCATCGTCTATGACATGACGATCGCGGGCGGCGCGATCCCGGCCACGCTCAATTATCGCGGCTACACGCATAGCTGCTGCATCAGCCTCAACCATGTCGTCTGCCATGGCATTCCGGGGCCGAAGGTCATCAAGGACGGCGACATCGTCAATGTCGACGTGACGCCCCTGCTCGACGGCTGGCATGGCGACAGCAACCGCACCTATCTGGCGGGCGACGTGCCGCTGAAGGCGCGCAAGCTGGTCGAGGTGACCTACGAATGCCTGATGCTGGGCATCGCGGCGGCAAAGCCCGGCGCGCATCTCGGCGATGTCGGTCATGCGATCCAGAGCCATGCCGAGCAATATCGCTACGGCGTGGTCCGCGATTTCTGCGGCCATGGCGTGGGCCGCCTGTTCCA
>FTCH01000331.1_pt1 | contig 12735 bp, 13 predicted proteins | sample 1639671 | NCBI WGS metagenome assembly FTCH01 (sample SAMEA3914869, study PRJEB12502) | metagenome | biome: forest; material: soil | place: USA | collected 2012-03-12 | depth 0.1 m
GGCGAGATGACGTTGCCGAAGTAACTGGTCTCGTTGGACGAGCCCATCGCGAACTGATCCATGTTGAGCTTGCCCAACATGCCCGCGCCGGCGAGGAACAACCGCTCGCTGACGGTCGATTCATAGGTCGGCGTGAAGCCTTCCAGGATGTGGCTTGCGGCGGTGGTCTGCACGCCTTCGGTGCAGAACAGGTCCTTGATGCCCAACGGCACGCCCGAGAGCGGGCGAACCGTGCCGGATTCGCGCTCCTGATCGGCGGCGTCGGCGGCGGCGAGCGCATGCTCGGGCGTCTCGACGATATAGGCGTTAAGCAATTTCGCGGACGCGACCGCGTCGTTGAACGCTTCGGCCACTTCGCGCGCGGTGAAATCGCCGGCCCGGAAGCCGTCGCGGATCTGGGCGATGCCGAGGTCGGTAAGCGCGGTCATTATTCGATCACCTTCGGCACGGCGAAGAAGCCATGTTCAGCCTGGGGCGCGTTGGCGAGCACCTTGTCGCGGATGTCGCCATCGGTGATCACATCGTCGCGCAGGCGCAACTGGTTGGGGATGACCGCCGCGAGCGGTTCGACTCCGTCGGTATCGACCTCGCCGAGCTGTTCGACCCAGGTAAGGATATTGTTGAGCTCGCCGGTCATCGCCGCGACCTCGCCATCGGTGACGGCGATGCGGGCAAGGCTCGCGATCTTGCGCACGGTGTTTGTATCTACGGACATGAAGGGGCGGCTAGCAGCCGCGCCTTCCGGCCTCAAGGGCGATAGTCCGCATTTACGGACTTATCCGGGCTGCTTGGTCGTCCGCAGATAGGGCTTATGCGTGATGTAGCCCGGGAAAAGCGTGGCGGCGTCCTCGTTCGATACCGATCCGGCGATGATCACATCCTCGCCCGGTTCCCAATTGGCCGGGGTCGCGACCTTGTGCTGCGCGGTGAGCTGGAGCGAGTCGATCACGCGCAGGATTTCGGCGAAGTTGCGCCCTGTGGTCATCGGATAGACCAGGATCAGCTTGATGCGCTTGTCGGGCCCTATAATGAAGACGTTGCGCACGGTGGCATTGTCGGCGGCGGTGCGGCCGTCCGAGCCGCCCTCCGTGTCGGCGGGCAGCATGTTGTAGAGCTTGGACACCGAAAGGTCGGTATCGGCGATCATCGGGAAATTGGGGGCGTGGCCCTGCGTCTCCTCGATATCCTTGCCCCAGCGCGCGTGATTGTCGGCCGGATCGACCGACAAACCGAGCGCCTTGACCCCGCGCTTGTCGAGTTCGGGCTTCAGCCGTGCGACCTCGCCCAGCTCGGTCGTGCAGACCGGGGTGAAATCCTTGGGATGGGAGAAGAAGAGCACCCAATTGTCGCCCGCCCATTCGTGAAGGCGGAGCGGCCCGATCGTCGAGTCCTGCGTGAAGTCCGGCGCAATGTCGTTGATCTTGAGCGACATGACTTTCTCCCATGCGGCGGGCGGAAGGTCCCTACCGATGCAATAGGAAATCCGCCGCTCCCCTTGGTTGCGCAAGCAACAATAAGCGTGCACCCATGAAAGCAATGCTTGCCCGCCGCTTTCTCTACATCATCGCCGCCGGAATCGTGCTCGTGCTGGCGGTCGGACTGACCTGGACGCTGGCGCAGGACCGGCTGATGCGGATGGCCTTCGTACCCTCCGGCGCCTTCGCCCCGATGCCGGCATCGACCGCGCCCGATTATGCGAAGCCCGCCGCCTGGCTGGCGCGGCCGGGCTTGCCCGACGATCCGTCGCGCTGGCTGCCGCCCGGCAGTCCGGCAAACCCCGCGCCGCGCGCAGCGGTCTTCTATGTGCCGCCGACCACCTATACCGATCGCGACCGCTGGAACGCGCCGATCGACGACAGGGCTGCCAACGACCGGCTGGTCCTGTTCGGCAAGGGACAGGCAAGCGCGTTCAATGGTGCAGGTGCGGTCTGGGCGCCGCGATACCGTCAGGCGACGTTCGGCGCCTTCCTCGCGGGCGGCGATCCCCGCGCGACGCAGGCAATCGACTTCGCCTATCAGGATGTGGCGCGCGCGTTCGATGCGTTCCTGGCGGCGGTGCCTGCCGATCAGCCGATCATCTTGGCGGGGCATAGCCAGGGCACGCTCCATCTGCTCAGGCTGTTGCGCGAAAAGGTGGTGGGCAAGCCGGTCGCGCAGCGGATCGCCGCCATCTATGCGGTGGGCTGGCCGATCTCCGAGACCGCCGACATCCCCGCTTTGGGTTTTCCCGGCTGCCGGACGGCGGCGCAGGCGCGCTGCATCGTCGCATGGCAGAGCTTTGCCGATCCCGCCGATCCGCGCCAGCTCAAGGCCGCATTCGAGGCCGGCACGGGCTATGCCGGCCTGCCGCGCCGGGGCACCAGGATGCTGTGTGTCAATCCGCTGACCGGGATCGCAGGCGGCGATGCGCCGGCTTCGGCCAACAAGGGCGCTTTGGTACCGCGCGCCAATTTGAGCGGGGTCGATGTGACGCCGGGGGTGGTACCCGCGCGCTGCTTGCCCGATGGCATCCTGTCGATCGGATCCGAGCCTGCGGGCTTCGGCAATTACGTGTTGCCCGGCAACAATTACCACGTATTCGATTACGCGCTGTTCTGGGCCAATATCCGCGACGACGTGGGTCGCCGGCTCACCACCTTCCTCGGTCGATGATCGGCACCGACAAAGCCGAATATGCGGGCGCGCTGCCGATGGGCGGGCGTCTCGCCGGGCTCGACGTCGGCACCAAGACGATCGGGATCGCGCTGTGCGATGCGATGTGGACCATAGCCAGCCCGGCGGAGACGATCCGCCGCACCAAGTTCAGCGTCGATCGCGCCTTGCTGCGCGACCTCATCGCCAAACAGCAGGTGAAGGGGCTGGTGATCGGCCTGCCGCTCAACCTCGACGGGACGGACAGCCCGCGCACCCAATCGGTCCGCGCCTTCGCGCGCAATCTCGCCGATCTCGCATTGCCGATATTGCTGTGGGACGAACGCTGGTCGACCCAGGCGGTGACACGCACCCTGCTCGACGCCGATGCCAGCCGCGCGCGCCGCGCCGAACTCGTGGACAAGATGGCGGCGGCCTATATTCTCCAGGGCGCGATCGACGCGCTCGCGTCGCTGCCGCACGGGGGAGAATGAGGGGGAGATGGCATGGAGAGACCGCCACAGATAGTGCGTTTTGCGATCATCGCGGTGGTCGCGAGCCTGACCAATTTCGCTGCGACATTGCTGCTGACCGAATTTACGACCCGGGCGTTGGTCATGGCGGCGATCGGGGTCGCGCTCGTCCTGGGGCTGGTGATCTGGACGGTGAAAGGGCGCAACCCGATCGGCCGTCTGGTCCTGACGATCTGGCTGGCTTTCGGCATTGGCGGCTCGCTGGCGAGCTTTGCCTATCTGCTGGCCACCCACATGACCACGATCATGAGCCCGGGGGTGCAGGCGCTGAGCCTGCTGGCGACGCTCGCCAATATCGTGGCTTTGCTGTTCTTGTGGTCGCCCCCGGCGACGGCGTGGCTGCAGAAGCAACCGGAACCGGCCAAGCGGCCTTGAGCTTCGCGCGGAGCACGCGTAGGGGACGGCTTTAATGTCCAGCCCGCCCACACGCACGAATGACGGTCACGAGGGCGCCCTGTTTTTTCCGCATCGGCACCTGACCGGCATTTCCGGCCTGCAACCGCACGAGATCGCCTTCCTGCTCGACGAGGCGGAACAATGGGTGCAGCTCAACCGCGGCACCGCCAAGCATGACGACCGGCTTGCCGGCCTCACGTTGATCAACGCCTTCTTTGAAAACTCGACGCGCACGCTCCTCTCGTTCGAGATTGCGGGCAAGCGTCTCGGCGCCGACGTGGTCAACATGGCGGTCGCGCAGTCGAGCGTGAAGAAGGGTGAGACGCTGATCGACACCGCGATCACGTTGAACGCGATGCGCGCGGACATGATCGTGATCCGCCACGAAGCCTCGGGCGCGGTCCAGCTGATCGCCGACAAGGTCGATTGTCCGGTGCTCAATGCGGGCGACGGACGGCACGAACATCCCACGCAGGCCCTGCTCGATGCGCTCACCATCCGCCGTCGCAAGGGGCGGATCGACGGTCTTGTCGTCGCGATCTGCGGCGATGTGCTGCACAGCCGGGTTGCGCGCTCCAACATCTTGTCGCTGACCGCGCTCGGCGCGGAGGTCCGCGTGGTCGGGCCGCCAACGCTCCTGCCGCCCGCGATCGAGCGGATGGGCGTCACCCGTTTCACCGATTTCGACGCAGGGTTGGACGGCGCCGACGTGGTGATGATGCTGCGGCTGCAGCGCGAGCGGATGGCAGGCGGGTTCGTGCCCTCGCCGCGCGAATATCATGCGCTCTATGGCCTCACCCACGAACGGCTGAAGCGCGCCGCGCCCGATGCCCTGGTGATGCATCCGGGGCCGATGAATCGCGGGGTCGAGATTTCGAGCGACGTCGCCGACGATCTCGAACGCTCGGCGATCACCGAACAGGTCGAGATGGGGGTCGCGGTGCGCATGGCCTGCCTCGACGTGCTGACCCGATCGCGCCGGGGAATTGCGGGATGGTGAGCGCGCTGGCCGTCACCGGCGGGCGCGTCGTCACGCCCGAAGGGATCATCAACGGCGGCGTGCTGGTGCGGGATGGCCGCATCGCCGCGATCGGCGCGTTCGAAACGCCTGCTGATGCCGAGACGATCGACGCCAAGGGCAAATTGGTCGCGCCCGGCCTGATCGACGTTGGTGTGTTCGCGATCGACCGGCCTGCTTGCGTCGCCGGTGGGATCACGCGCGCGGTGTTGATGCCTGATAAAGGCGAGATCGAAACCGTCGCGCTCGTCCAGCATGCCGCGGCGTCGGGCAAGCCCAAGGTCTGGGTCCATCCGCTCGCCGCCGCGACGCGCGGGCTGGCGGGCGAGGAATTGGCCGAGATTGGATTGATGGCGCGCGACGGCGCCTGCGGCGTCGCGACCGGGCGCGGCTGGATCGCCAATTCGGGCGTGATGTATCGCCTGCTCAATTATGCCGGCGCGCTCGGCCTGCGCACGGTTGCCCACGCCGAGGATGGCGGGCTTGCGGACCATGCGGTGATGACCGACGGCGAAACCGCGACCCGGCTGGGTCTGGCCGCCGCGCCGGCCGAGGCCGAAGCCTTGGCGGTGGCGCGCGACCTGTTGCTGGTCGAGGCGACCGGCGCGCCGATCCATTTCCGTCAGATCACGACCGCGCGATCGATCGCGCTGGTGCGCGCGGCCAAGCAAAAGGGGCTGCCGGTCAGCTGCGGCATCACGCCGGCGCATCTGTTCCTCGCCGATAGCGCGGTGACCGGCTTCCGCACCTTTGCGCGCTTGTCGCCGCCGTTGCGCGACGAAGCCGATCGGCTGGCCTGCATCGAAGCGGTCGCCGACGGGACGATCGACCTGATCTGTTCGGGGCACGATCCGCATGGACCCGAAGCCAAGCGGCTGCCGTTCGCCGACGCCGAGGCGGGGATGGCTGGGGCGGAAACCCTGCTTGCGCTTAGCCTGACCTTGGTGCGCGACGGCAAGATCGGGTTCGAGCGGTTGTTCGATCTGCTGAGCGGCGCGCCCGCGCGGCTGTTCGGGCTCCCGGGCGGGGCTTTGCGCGTTGGGGCGGAGGCTGATCTGCTGGTGGTCGATTCCGAAGCCCCCTGGCGGATCGAATCGGACAGGATGGCGGCCGCGGCGGGCAACACGCCGTTTGACGGCTTGCCGGTTCAGGGCCGGGTGATGCGGACGATCAAGGGAGGTATGCCGATCCTATGAAGCGGCTGATGGTGGCGTTGTTGCTGGCGGCGAGCCTGAGCGTGGTCGCGCCGGCCGCGGCCGCCCCCGACCTCACCGCGCTGCAGGCGAAAGCCCAGGCGGGCGACGCCGAGGCGCAGTTCCAGCTGGGCGAGGCCTATCGCGCGGGCAAGGGCGTGGCCGCCGATCCCGAAACCGCGATCATGTGGTATCGTCGCGCCACCGCACAGGGGCATATCCGCGCCAGCGAGGAATTGGGTTTCGCCCTGTTCGCGCATGGCGACCGGCGTGAGGCGATGCCCTATATCGAGAAAGCCGCCGCGCGTGGCGAAGCGCGCGCTTTCTATCTGCTCGGCACCGCGCATTTCAACGGCGACTATGCGACGCGCGACTGGCCATTGGCTTATGCGCAGACCGAACGTGCCGCCGCTGCCGGGCTCGCCGCGGCGCAGAAGAATATGGAATTGATGGACCATTATCTGCTGCCGTCGGACAAGGCGAAGGCGGACCAGATATTGGCGACCCTGCCAAGCGTGCGCGCGACCCCCGCCGATGCCGCGCCCGCGCCGGTCGCGAAGGCGCCGCCTCCGCCGGTCCAGACCGCCGCCGCCGCGCCCAAGCCAGCCAAAGCGGGCAAGGCAGCCAAGCCCACGCCGCCGCCCAAGCCTATGCCGGCCCCGACGCCGGTCGAGAGCGCGGATGCGGGGAACAAGCCGGTCGCCACCGACAAGCCGGCCAAGGCCGGCAAGGGCAGCAAGACGGCTAAGGCGGCGCCGGTTTCGATCGAAAGCGCGGACGGCGGCGACACGGCCGCCGCGCCCGACAAGCCGCCCCGGACAACGGCCAAGGCGGGCGGCGACTGGAAGGTCCAGCTTGGCGCGTTCGGATCCGAGGATCGCGCGCGAGACCGTTGGAAGACGCTCAAGGCCAAAGTCGGCGATCTTGGGTCCTACCAACTGCACATCGTCGCGGCCGGCTCGGTCCAGCGGCTGCAGGCGAGCGGCGTCGCCGACAAAGCGGACGCGCAGGCCCTGTGCAAGAAGGTGGTCGCCGCCGGCGGCGATTGCCTGGTGATCGCGCCCTGACCACAAGACCCGATCGTCCTTGCCGGGCGCGCCCAGCATCTCCGGCAAGGACGTGAACCCCAGGTCGGCGAAGCCAACCAGGCCGTTCTAGGGCTGCGCGGCTTCGATCAGGTCGGCGGCATCGTCGAGCCCGCGCTGGCGCGCAGCTTCGGCGGGCGTCTTCCCCTGTGGATTGCGCAGGCGTGCATCCGCGCCGTGGCGTAACAGCACATCCGCGACCGCCGCCGCCTGATCCTCGTCGTCGGGCAGGCAGAAGAGCGGCGTCACCCGATCCTCGACGTCGAGCGCATGGTTGGCGCGCTCGGGCTCGGTGGCCAGCACCGTTTCCAGCCGGTCGAGGTCGGCCAATCCCGCCAGCCCGCGCACATCCCGGCTCAACGGCGCGAGCTTGCGTGCCATGGCGGGCTGGCCGAGAACCAGCGCCCAGGTCAGTGGCGTGCCCTTCCACTTGCGCTCGCGCAGATCGATCTCGGCGCCCGCGGCGAGCAGCAAATCGGCGATTTCGGCTGCGCCTGCCTGGACCGCACGGTGGAGCGGGCTGATCCCTTCATGATCCACCCCATGCGGATCGGCGCCGTGGCGCAAGAGCAAGGCGACCGCCTGCGGGTTGTTGTGCGCGGCGGCGGCCAGCAAAGGATGCGGCATCCGGATCAGCTCCGGGCTTTCCGCGCTCGCCGCCGCGACCGCTGCTTCGTCGTGGCGCATCGCTGCCGCGATCAGCGCTTCGAGCCCGGTCAGCTTCACCGGCGCGGCGCCATGCGCGACCAGCAGGTCGGCGACCGCCTGGAACCCTGAAAGCTGCGCCAGCTTGAGCAGCGACCCCTTGGTATAGGCATGCGTCGTGTTGGCGTCGGCGCCATGCGCGAGCAGCCATTCGGCGCGCGCGAAATTGTCCTGCCCGACCGCATTGCCGAGCAGATAATCGACCATAGTCTTGTCGCGGAAGCCGCCGTCGGGCGCGCGCCAATTCTCTCCGACGCCCTTGCGTTCGCACAACTGCCACAGCCGCTCGTACCAGTCGGTGTCGCTGCCCGAGACCGAGATATTGTAGAGCGCCTGTTTGTCATAGGGCGCCGCCCCCGCCGCGACCAGCAGTTCGACCAGTTCGGTAGCCTGGGGATGGGGTTGCTTGCCTTGTTCGCCAAGGCCGATTGCGCCGCAGATCAGGGAGAAGGGATTGTCCCAACCGTCACTGAAGCTGAAATCGGGATCGGCGCCAGCCGCCAGCAATAGGCGCGCGATCGGCAGCGCATTGACCGGATCGACCCGCCCGTACGCGACATAGGCCAAAGCCGTCCAGGCACGCGTGCCGCCGATCCGGGTTGCGGCGGCGGGATCGCGCGCCAGCTGGCGTTCGACCGCGTCGATCAGGCCGCAAGTGGCAGCGGTGAACAGGCTGTCGCGGGCAAGCGCGGGATGGCGGGCGAGGATGCGTTGGGCGGCTTTGGTGTCGCCGGTCCAGCCGTGACGGAGCAACGTGTCGATCCGGTCGGCGTCGCTTTCGTCCGGGCGGGTGATTTCGGCCAGCGCCGCCTTGAGCGCGGCCCAGCCGGCCAGGCCATAGTCCAGCGCAAGCGCATGCTGAACGTCGCGCAGGCCCGGTTCGGGCGGCGCCTTGGGGTAGAGTGTGCGAAGCCGCTCGATCGCCTTGGCGTCGCGCGCGCGGAGCGCCTTCAGCCAGCGCTTGGCCTCCTTGCGGAGTTGTTCGAGCTTGGTCCTGGACGTGAGATTACGCGGCATCGGAAACCTTCCTTCCCATTGCCAGACGTCCGCTTACGAAAGGCCGGAAGAAGGGTTCGTAAGGTCATATATCAGGCTGGATGGGAGCCGGCTCCCTTGCCGCGGACAGGCGGCGCTCCAGTGGCGCGCTGGGACGGAAAGTGATCCAGACGGGCGATCGTGTCAAATGGTTCGCGCGGCTTGCGGTAGCGCGCCGTCATCCGCATGGTCGCCGCCATGTCCATGCCTGAAATCCGGATCGCAGCGGCCCTGATTGAGGACGAGGACGGGGCGCTGCTGCTGGTTCGCAAGGCCGGCACGCGCTGGTTCATGCAGGCGGGCGGAAAGATCGAACCGGGTGAAAGCGCCGTGTCGGCCTTGCGCCGGGAATTGCGTGAGGAGATCGGGCTCGATGCGCCGGAGGCCGCCTTCCAGCCTTTGGGCGTCTTTGCCGCGCCCGCCGCCAACGAACCGGACCGCCATGTGATCGCCGATCTGTTCCGCCTGCGCAGCCGCCACGCGCCTCGCATCGGATCGGAGATTGCGGAGGCGGTCTGGGTCGATCTCGCCACGGCCATCGATATGCCGCTCGCGCCGCTGACGCGGGATCATGTCATTCCCCTGATGCGGACTCAGGCGATCCAGTCGGCGCGGCGGTAGCCCTGCGCGTAGAGCAAGGCGGTCAGATCGCCATGGGCGATACGCGCGTCCGCGGCGGCGGCGGTCTTCGGCTTGGCATGATAGGCGACGCCCAGTCCCGCTTCCTCGATCATCGGGATGTCGTTCGCGCCATCGCCGACCGCGAGCGTCTGGTCGGGCGAAAGGCCGAGCGCGGCGCGTTCGGCGATCAGCGTCTCGCGCTTGGTGGCAGATCCCACGATCGGACGCGCGACCGTGCCGTCGAGCATACCGGCGGCCAGGCCGAGCCGGTTGGACAGAGCGCGGTCGAAGCCGATCGCTTCGGCCACCCTGTCGGCAAAAACCGTAAAGCCACCCGACACGAGAACGGTTCGCGCACCATTGGCCTTCATCGTCCGGATCAGCGCCTGCGCGCCCGCCATCAGCACCACGCGTTCGGCATGGCAGCGGTCGATCGCGCTTTCAGCGAGCCCCTTGAGCAAGGCGACGCGCGCGTCGAGCGCGGATTCGAAATCGAGCTCGCCGCGCATCGCGCGCTCGGTCACTTCGGCGATCTGCGGCTTGATCCCGGCATAATCGGCAAGCTCGTCGATGCACTCGATCGTGATCATGGTCGAATCCATATCCGCGACGAGCAATTTCTTGGCGCGACCGGCCGAAGGCTGGACCACCACGTCCACGCCCGGCAGCAGCCCTTCGAGCGCGGCGCGCGCGCCGGCGCGGTCGGTGCGGCCGAATGGCAGATCGGCGGCGACACCGTCGTCCAGCCAGACGGGCGCGCCGGGCATTGCTCCGATTCCGGCGAGCGCGTCGCGCGCGATGTCGAGATCAGCCGACGACAGGCCGCCGTTCGATGCTATCAAAGTCGCGATGTCCACCAATCGTCCTTCTGAGCTCCCAAGGATCGCGCTCATTGCAGGGCCGACCGCCAGCGGCAAGTCGGCGCGCGCGATCGCGCTGGCCGAGGCGGCGACCGGAACGGTGATCAACGCCGATGCGAGCCAGGTCTATCGCGACCTGCGGATCCTCAGCGCACGGCCGAGTGCCGAGGAAGAGGCGCGCGCGCCGCATCTGCTGTTCGGCTATCGCGACGGTGCCGAGTCTTGCTCCGCCGCGGACTGGGCCGAAGACGCAAAAGCGGCGATTCATCGGGTGCTGTCCGAAGGGCGCTTGCCGATCCTGGTCGGGGGCACGGGCCTTTATATCAGGACTTTGCTCGACGGGATCGCGCCCGTCCCCGAAATCGACCCGCATGTGCGTGCCGAGGTGCGCCTGTTGCCCGCGGCTGCGGCACATGCTGCACTTGCGAAGGAAGACCCCGAATCCGCGGCTCGGCTGCATCCCAACGACACCGCCAGACTGCACCGCGCGCTGGAGGTGATCCGATCGACCGGAAAATCGATCGCGGCATGGCGCGAATCACGCGTCGGCGGGATCGCGCACTTGGTCCATATTGATCTGGAAACAATTGTGACTTCGGTAGGCGAACTTTACGCGCGTTGCGACGCCCGGGTGGATGAAATGATCGACGCAGGGGCGATCGAGGAGGTCGCGGCCTTGCGCGAGCGGCGGCTCGATCCTGCTTTGCCGGTCATGCGGGCAATTGGGGTAAGCCAACTAATACAGTATCTTGACGGAAAATCGTCGATCGACGCGGCAGTTAGCGCTATCAAGCAGGCGACCCGCAACTACGCCAAGCGGCAGCGCACATGGCTGCGTCACCAGCTTCCCAAAGCCGCGCCGGAGCCTGCCGAAAAAGAGGGTTAAGGGCCCGTCAGCAAAGCGTTAATCCCTGTTGGGGATATTGCCATTTTGGCTTTTTTGCACTAGCGAAACAAACCTGTTGTGGGGGTTGCGCGCGTGTGTTCCGCGCCTTTTGGGGTTGTAATGCGTAAACTGAGTTTCGGAATGATTGCCGCGTTGGCGACGGTGTTATGCGCACCGGCGAACGCTACAAACACGCTTACCGCACAGCAGTATTGGGCGGCCAAGGCCGGCCTGGCTGCGATGTCCAAGCTCAACCTGCTGACATTGAGCAATGCGACCTTGCATTCGGATGTCGAGGGCAAGGTCTTCGTCGGCGGCAATCTGGACGGCAACAATGCCCCGGTCGCCATCGGCAGCACCAGCGGCAAGTCCTATCTGCAGGACAATAATTACCGATCGCTGACGGTGGGCGGCAACGTCACCAACGTGCAGGTCAATAATGGCATCGGCCTCAGCAGCATCACCGCGGTCGTCGGCGGCAATGCCAGCGGCGTGCAGTTCAACAACAACAACGCAACCGCGGTGCTCGAGGTCGCCGGCAACGTCAACGCGCAGAATTTCAACCCGAACAGCAAGAAGACGATCCGGTACGGCGGCACGATCACGGGCGCGCAGACGCAGGACGCGACTTACGAGAAGCATGACACGACGCTGAAGGCGGGCGGTGCTGCCGATCTGAAGGCGGCGATCTCGCTGGCGACTACCACCTATGCGGGCGAGATGACGACCCTGTCGTCGGTGCTGGCCGCGCTCACGCCGAACGCCACGCTGATCAGCACCGATCAGAACAATATCCACTTCAACTTCACGACTGACGCCACCAACGGCAATTTTGCGGTTGCGAACATCACCGCGTCGCAATTGGCGAGCGGCACGTTCAACCTGCCGACCTATGCCACCGCGACGAACGGCAAGACGCTGATCATCAACGTCACCGGCAGCACGGTCACGTTCGGCGCGAACGAGGTCGGCAACGGCAGCGCCGATCAGCAGAACATCATCTGGAACTTCGTCGACGCGACCTCGGTCGTCGTGAATACGGCGGTCTATGGCTCGGTCCTCGCGCCCAAGGCGACGATCACCGGCAATTCGCCGATCAACGGCAGCGTGGTCGCCAATGTGTTCAACTCGAACGGCGAGGTCCATCTCGGCACCTTCAACGGCAATACCGGCTTCCTGGTCGCGCCGACCGGTGGCGGCAGCCACAGCCAGGTTCCGGGCGTGCCTGAGCCGTCGAGCTGGATGACCATGCTTATGGGCTTCGGCATTATTGGCTCGCTTATTCGGCGTCGGCGCCGAGGGGAGCATCTGGCAGCGGCTTGACCAGACCTCCTTCCAACCTTCGGGTTCCCAGAAAGCCGCCTCAGGGCGGCTTTCTTTTTGTCTGCAAAATTTGCTTCAGAGTAACAAAGTTGCGTAAAATGTGCTGATTGATGAAATAAACAATCGATTTTTGGTTGACACCCGAGGATGCGGTAGCTACCCGCGCCGCTCCTCCAAACAGCGAGCGAAGGCCATGGCCCAGGAACGTACCGGCGCGGACATATTGATCGAAACCCTGAGCGATCTCGGGGTCGAGGTCGTATTCGGCTATCCCGGCGGGGCCGTGCTTCCGATTTACGACGCGATCTTCAAGCAGGGCGACCAGCCGAACGCCATTCGCCACATCCTGGTCCGCCAGGAAGGTGGCGCCGCCCATGCGGCCGAAGGCTATGCCCGCTCGACCGGCAAGCCCGGCGTGGTGCTGGTGACATCGGGCCCCGGTGCGACCA
>FTCH01000318.1_pt1 | contig 12687 bp, 10 predicted proteins | sample 1639671 | NCBI WGS metagenome assembly FTCH01 (sample SAMEA3914869, study PRJEB12502) | metagenome | biome: forest; material: soil | place: USA | collected 2012-03-12 | depth 0.1 m
ATGCTTCGGGCAGGCAAGCACGCTGTCATTGTTGCGCAGGTCGCTGCCCTGGAAACCCTCGACCCGCGCCACCGCCAGCGCCTTGCCGAGATAGGGGTCTTCGCCCGATCCCTCGACCACGCGGCCCCACCGTTCGTCGCGCGCGACGTCGACCATCGGCGCGAACACCCAGTGGATGCCCTTGGCCGACGCCTCGACCGCCGCAGCGCGCGCGGTGCGGCGGGCGAGATCCGGATCGAAGCTCGACGCCTCGGCCAGCGGCACCGGGAAGGTCGTCTTCATGCCGTGGATCGTGTCCGCGGCGAAGATCATCGGAATCTTGCTGCGCGATTGGGTCAGCGCGATCCGCTGCAATTCGCGGCCGCCCGCGACGCCGATGCCGTTGAACACGCCGGTCAGCTTGCCGGCAGCGATATCCGCCTTGAGCTGATCGAGGCTCTGCGCGTTGGCGGTCGGATTGATCGGCGGGCCATCGGTCCGGGCCGGATCGCTATAGATGGTAAGCTGGCCGGCCTTCTCCTCGATCGTCATCCCCGACAGGATTTTCTCGATGAAAGGGTCGCCCGCTATGGCGGCTTTCACCAGGCTGGGAAGCGCAGCCGAAACCATGGCCACCGCGGACGCCCCTTTCAGCAGATCACGGCGAGACAGGTTGGTCATGGCATCTTCTCCGGTTGATGATGTCGCACGTCCCACATTCCCGAATTTTCGGGTCCGCGCGATTCGCGATCTTCAAATTCCGCTTGGCGAATGCACATGAAACCGGTTACTGTGCAACGGTGGAAACGGTTACGGTCCGTTAGAGTCCGTGCCACCCCGCCCGGCAGCGTCTGCCGGCACAGGAAAGGATTCGCTGGGAGGCGATGGCTGCAGGCCGATCAATTCTATTTACGTGCGGATCGGATGCCGCCGCCGATCATTGTCGGCGGTGCCGACGACGTATGCCGGCACGCATAACCAAAGATAATCAGAAAAAATAATCAGACAAAGGCGGCTCACGCCATGAAAAGGGGAATGGAGAAATGAAGAAGCTGATGAGGGCGAGCCTGCGGGCTGCGCTCGCGACCACGGTTCTGGCCGGCGGTGCGTTCGTGCTCGCCATGCCGGCTGCAGCGCAGACCACCTCGACCATTCGGGGCCATGTCGATGGCGCCGCCGCGGGCGCGACCGTGGTGCTCACCGATCAGAACACGGGCCATCAGGATACCGTCAAGGTCGATGCCAATGGCAATTACGCCCTGATCGGTGTGCCGCCGAGCACCTACAAGGTCGAGTCGGGGGACAAGTCCGCGGTTGTCGTGGTGCCGTTGAACCAGGCGGTGACCGCCGACCTGGTGGCGGCGCCCGAGGCCACCAAGGAAATCGTTGTGACGGGGTCGCGCGCGCGCGACGTCCGGACCGCCACGGTCAGCACCAATATCTCGCGGTTTCAGCTTGAGAATTTGCCGAACGGCGATCGCAACTTCCTGAACTTCGCCGCGCTGGCGCCCGGCGTCACCGTCTCCCCGCCCACGCTCGGCGGCAAGGCGCGTCAGGTGCAGGCGGGTGGCATCAATTCGGATAATACCAACACCTTCATCGACGGCATCAGCATCAAGAATTTGGTCAACCACGGCGGCACCGTGGGGCAGAACCTGTCTTCCGGTAACCCGTTCCCGGCGTCGGCCGTCGACCAGTTCGACGTCCAGACGCAGAACTTCAAGGCCGAGTTCGAACAGGCGGGATCGGCGGTCATCTCGACGGTGACGAAGACCGGCGGCAACACCTTCAGCGGCGAAGTCTTCGGCGAGTGGCAGCCCAAGGCGTTCATCAGTCGGAACTATGACGATCGGGACGGCCACCTCAACAACGCCACGGAGCCTTACAAGCCGAAGCCCGATTTCGACACGAAATATTATGGCGGGGACCTCGGCGGTCCGATCATCAAGGACAAGCTAACCTTCTTCGTCGACTTCGAAGGGACGAAAAAGACATTCGGCGCGAACGATATCAACGTATATCCGGGCACGCTGACCGGGCTCGCACCCGCAGCGGCCGCTTATGCTCAGACCGCGCAGTCGCAGTACAACGGCAGCTTTCCCGCCGACTTCAACGAGAAGTTGTATTTCGGCAAGCTGACCTTCTTCGCCACGCCGGACGATACCATCAATGCCAGCGCGTTCGTCCGCGTCGAATCCAACCTCCAGATCAACGGCGGCGTGACGACGATCGATGCGTCGACGAGGAACCGCAACAACGAGGATCGCTATCAGCTCACCTGGAACCATCGCGGCAGCAATTGGCTCAACGAATTCATCGTCGCGCGCGATGTATCGGCCAATGGTTCAATTCCCAACGTTTCCGGCCCGTCTTCCGTTGTCACCTATAACGCTCCGATAGCGTTCGCGGCCGGCACGACGACACCGCCGGCGGGTTGCTACACCGTCGTCGCCAACACGAGCTATGACTGCCCGAACGTCGGCAATGCGAGCGTCCTCGCGCTGGGCGGCACCAATTTCGCCCAGGACGACCACCAATATCAGACGCTGATCAAGGACAATGTGACCTTCTTCGGCGGGGCGCACACCATCAAGGCCGGCTTCAAGGTCAATTTCACCAAGCTGCAACGCCTGGAAGACAATAACGGCAACGGCACCTATTATTACGACGCCAACACCTTCACCGGCATCGGCTCATCGACGCCTTATGCGGCGACGATCAACACCGCCGACGTCCAACCGGTCAGCGCAAAGAACACCGAAATCGGCGCGTTCGTGCAGGACGACTGGCGACCCGATGTCCATTGGGAAGTCAGCGCCGGCTTGCGCTGGGACTATGAATCCAACGCGACCAACGAGAATTTCGTGACGCCCGCGGGGATCGTGGCCGCGCTGAGGGCGTATCCGGGCTGGCAGGCCGCCGGGATCAACCCCGACGATTATATCTCCACCGGGCACAACCGTAAGCCGTTCAAGGGCGCGTTCCAGCCGCGGCTCGGCATTTCCTATGACCTGAAGGGCGATCGCGATCTCGTCTTCGTCCTCGGCGGCGGACGCTATTACGACCGTTCGCTGTTCATCGATTCCGCGATCGAGACGATCAAGGACCAGTATGAATCGGTTGCGACCCTCTACGCGACCGGACCCAACGGCGTCGGCCCGCTTCCGACGGATATTGCCGCCCTGCGCGCGCTGGGCGCCTCGCAAGGCGGCGAGGTGCATCTTCTCAACAACAGGACGAAGATGCCCTATTCGGACGAACTCAATTTCGGGGTCAAAAAGCGGCTGGGGCTGATCAATACTTCGATCACCTTTTCCTACATAAAGTCCCACAATATTTATCAGGAAGTCGTTGGAAACCGGAACCCGGACGGGTCGTATAGCCCGGGCGGCAACCCGGTCTATGTCTTCAACGGCGATGTTTATGCGGCCGGCATCTTCTACGGCACCGGCGCGATCAACACCGCGCCTCTGCCCGGCTATGGCAGCATCTTCATCGGCAACAGCGACGGCAAGGCCATCTACAAGGCTTTGTACCTGCAGGCCGACAAGCCCTATACCGAGAATTCGCGTTGGGGCTTCAGCGCGACGCTGACCATTTCGAGCTCGCGCTCGAACGACACGCGCAACGGCGCCTCGATCGGCGATCCGTTCAACTTCGACGCCCCGACCATCGGCGCGCAGGGGTGGGGCGATTCAAGCGGGCTCGAGCGGTGGCGGTTCGTCGGCACCGGTACCATCGGTCTGCCGTGGGACATCAGGGCCACCACCTTCGTCACCCTGTCTTCGGGCCCCTCTTATGGCGGCGTGCTGTGCAACGTTCCCGCCGAGACCCCCGGTGGCGGCGGATGCTATCTTACCAATTTCGGCATCTATCACCCCCACGGAATCGGCTACAAGAATGTCGACTTCAATGTGAGCAAGACGTTCGCGCTGCCCCGGCACACCGAGCTGACGGTCTATTTCCAGGCTCTCAATGCCTTCGACTTCGTCAATCGCAATTACTCGCAATGGGGCGGTGGCTTCCAGAATATCGGCGGCCCGGGACCGACGCTTCAGCCGGATCCGGGATCGGTCGCGAGCCAGGGCCGCAACTTCAAGGTGGGCGCGCGGTTCAAATTCTGATCGGGCAGAGGGACGGGCAGCAACAGCCGCCCGTCCCTTTTCCTCACGCAGCCACCGGCGGCGCCCTGCAATATTGGTCGATGAGCGCGGCGTGGTCGGGCATCCTCGCCACGGCATCCGCGATCACGTCTTCGATATCGGCGAGGAAGGACGCACGGACCGCGGATGGCATGATCGCCGCGTTGGGATCGTGCCCCATCGCAAACCCCTGCCCCAGCAATACCTGCACCCAGCTTTCGACGCGAAACAGCTCCGCTGCGGCGCGCTTGTAGAAGCGACCGGATGACGCGAACAGCTCCAGCCGTTCCGACAGGCTGTCCGGGACCGCCATGCTCTTGAGATACTTCCAATAAGGCGTGCCGTCGCGATCGGTCACCTTGTAGTGCGCGATGATGAAATCGCGCACGTCGGTGAATTCGAAATCATGCTGGCGGTTATATTCGGCGACATCGGCGGCCGCGAAACCGCGATGCGGGAACAGGCCCAGCAGTTTGACAATCCCCGTCTGGATGAGATGGATGCTGGTCGATTCGAGCGGCTCCAGAAAACCGGCCGATAGGCCGATTGCGACGACGTTCTTCTCCCATGCCTTGCGCCTTTTGCCGGGACGAAACCGCACCGGGCGCGGATCGGCCAGCGGCTTGCCGTCAAGGTTGGCGAGCAGAACCGCCGCGGCTTCGTCGTCCGACATATGATCGCTGGAATAAACGTGCCCGTTACCCGTGCGGTGCTGGAGCGGAATCCGCCATTGCCAGCCATGATCGCGCGCCGTCACCCTGGTGTAGGGCGTGAGCGGTTCGCCCCGCTCGCACGGCACCGCCAGCGCACGGTCATTGAGCAACCAATGGTTCCAGTCTTCATAGTCCACGCCCAGCGCCTGCCCGATCAGCAGCGCGCGCATTCCGGAGCAGTCGACGAACAGGTCGCCATCGACCGTCCGCCCGTCCTCCATCACCACATGATCGACATGACCGGTTTCGCCGTCGAGCTTGATATCGACGATCTTGCCCTCGATCCGCTCGACCCCAGCCGCCTCCGAACGGGCGCGCAGGTAGCGCGCCAACAAGGACGCATCGAACTGATAAGCGAAGTCGAGTCCGGCCATCGGCGATGCCGGGTTGCGCGGATCCGGAAAGGCGAACTTGTTCGCCATTCCCGCCGCACAATTGAGCGCATAATCGTCGAAATGCCGCACCTTTCCCAGCGCGCGTTCGGGCAACCACAATTGGTGCGTGTGCAGCCACATGAAATCCTGGCCGATCCGCCCGAAGCCGTGGAAATAGCGGTCGTTGCCGTTCTTCCAGCCGACGAAATCTATCCCTAGCTTGAAGGTCGCCTGGGTGGCGCGCATCATTTCGGCCTGATCGATCTCCGCGATCGTCAGATAGTCGCGGATCGCCGGGATCGTCGCCTCGCCCACGCCGATAATGCCGATCTCGTCCGACTCGATCAGCCGGATGTCGTAGCTTTTGAACAGATGCGACAATAATCCGGCGGTCATCCAGCCGGCGGTGCCACCGCCGACGATCGTGATCTTCTTGAGCGGAGCGCGGGGTGCGATGGTCATGGCCCTTGATCAAGCACAGGGCCAGCCCCTGGGAAAGCCGATCTTCCTGTAACCGGTTCCGCGAAAAAGAGGAGGGCCGATCGAAAGACCGACCCTCCAGGGGGCTTACCTCGGCGAAATCGGAGAAATCAGGTCGACGGAGTCGTCGTGCCGCGCACGACCAGTTCGGGCTTGTGGACCTCGACCCCATGGTCGGGCTCGCCCTCGGCATTCATGATCTGCGTGAGGCGGATCACGGCGCGCGCGCCGATATCCGCGATGTTCACGCGCGCGGTGGTGAGCGACAGATAGCGCGCGATCGGCACGTCGTCGAAACCCGCGATCGCGATCTCCTCCGGCACCTTCCTGCCCGCCGCGCGCAGCGCCTGGAGACAACCGACCGCCATCATGTCGTTGGCGGCGAAGATCGCGTCGATCTTCATGGTCTTCGACAGGATCGTGTTGGCCGCGGCTTCGCCCGAATCCTCGTTGAAGTCGCCGGGCAGGACGGTGATGGTCGCATCGGGTGCGAGCCGATGCACCGTTTCCTCGAACCCCTCGCGCCGCTCGCGCGCGTCGATATTATGGTCGGGGCCGGCGATGTGCACGATCTGGCGCCGCCCAAGCTCGATCAGATGGCGCGCGACGGCGGCGGCGCCCGCGCGATTGTCGATCGCCATCGACGGCCGATCCATCATCTGTTCGGGCGTGTTGAGCAGGACAGCGGGCAAGCCGCGCGGCATCGACCCCGCCCAGCCTTCGGTCCGCATCTGCGGGCACATGATCAGCAGTCCGTCGACCCGGCCATGCATCGCGCGCAACGCCTGGCCGGCCTGGACCGGATCGGCATGCATGTTGGACAGCAGCAATTGCAGCCCCAGCCGCGTCGCCTCGCGATCCATGCCACGCACGATCTCCGAGAAGAATTCGCCGTGCAGGTCGGGCAGCACCACGCCGATCGCGTTGGAGCGCGCCATCGACAGGCTGCGCGCGCCGGCATGGGGCACGTAACCGAGCCGATCCGCCACCGCGACGATACGCGCGCGCGTTTCGGGCCGGACACTCTTGTGGCCGTTCAGCGCGCGGGACACGGACGCAACCGATAGTTGCGCCTCGCGTGCCACATCGCGAATTGTTGCTTCCGCCATAACGCCCACCCTCTCAGAGGGAGTCTATTGCTCTGAATTGACTTCAGACGCCACCGCTCCCACACGGAAGGATGTAACCGGTTCCGAAGAGCTGAGCAAGGGGCGATGTTAGCGGTACCGTCCGAATCGGGTATGTCTACCGCGCCGGTGGCATCTTTCCTTTGGTCCACTTAGAGGGGCAGCGCAATGGCTGCGCTCGATTCCCACTTCGCGGATGCACTCGATCGGCTTGAGGCCCGCCATCAGCGGCGCGCCCTGGTGACGACGTCTCGCGACGCCCCTGAGCGGTTGGTGCGTGACGGGCGGACGTTGATCGATTTCTCCAGCAACGACTATCTCGGGCTGGCGCGCCATCCGTTGCTGGCCGAGCGCAGCGCCGAATGGGCGCGCCGTCATGGCGCCGGCAGTGCCGCATCGCGGCTGGTGATCGGCACCAGCCCGCAGCACCTGGCGATCGAAGACCGGATCGCGCGCTTCAAAGGCACCGAAGCGGCCTTGCTCTTCCCCACCGGCTGGCATCTGAACGCGGCGGTGCTGGCCGCCTTGCTCAAGGCGGCGCCCGGCATCCAGCTTTATACCGACCGGCTGATCCACGGCAGCCTCCATGCCGGGGCGGCCGATCATCGCCAGATCCGCTTCCGCCACAACGATCTCGATCATCTCGAACAATTGCTTGCCGAGAGCGGTGACGGCCCCAAGCTGATCGTCACCGAAAGCGTGTTCAGCATGGACGGCGACCGTGTGAATCTCGTGCGGCTGGCCGGCATCGCCAAAGCGCATGACGCCTTCCTCTATCTCGACGAGGCGCATGCCACCGGCGTGCTCGGCCCTGAGGGCGCGGGCCTGTCGCGCGAAGTGCCGGGCGCCGCCGATCTGGTGATGGGCACCTTCAGCAAGGCGATGGGCTGCTTCGGCGCCTATGTCGCGGGGTCGCGCCTGCTCATCGACTATCTGGTCAATGCCTGCGGCGGCTTCCTCTTCTCGACCGCGCCCCCGCCCGCGATGCTTGGCGCGATCGACGCTGCGCTCGATCTGGCGCCGGGGATGGAGGTCGAACGCCGGCGGCTGGCGGATCACGGTACGCACTTCCGCGCCCGCCTGGCCGAAGCCGGGATCGATACCGCCGCCAGCACTACCCAGATCGTACCGGTGATCGTGGGCGAGGCAGAAGCCGCGCTGGCCCTGTCCGAAGCGCTCGCCGCCGACGGTCTGCTCGCCGGCGCGATCCGTCCGCCGACTGTCCCGCCCGGCACCAGCCGGCTGCGCATCGCGCTCCACGCCACCCACGACCGCGCCGACATCGACCGGCTCGCCGACGCGATCCTCCAGCGGTTGGGCTGATGCAGCCGGCTTTGATCCTGCTCCACGGCTGGGGCTTCGACGCGCGACTGTGGGACGCGGTAGCGGAGGCATTGACGGCCTTTACCGTCGTGCGCTGGGACCGGGGCTATTTCGGTCAGCCCGAACAAGGCACGGTAGAAGGCCCGGTGGCAGGCATCGGCCATTCACTGGGGGCGATGCTGCTCGCCGATCTGCTGCCGCCCGAAGCGCCCCTGATCGCGATCAACGGCTTCGATCATTTCACCGGAAGCGATGGCGTGCCGTTGCGCGTGGTCGAACGGATGCAAGGCCGCTTCGCCGAGATCCCCGAAACTGTCCTGACCGAATTCCGTGCCCGCTGCGGCGCAGGACCGGTCGAAGGTGCGCTGGATGCGGATCGGCTTGCCAAGGATCTCGCCTTGCTCGCCTCGCACCGCGCCGCGTCGACTTCGCGCCGGATATTGTCGCTTCAGGGCGGCATCGACCCGATCCTGCCGGAATGCCTGCGCGCCCATGTCTTTCCCGGTGCGGCACGTGCAACGCAGGCGGAGGCCGGGCATTTGCTCCCGGTAACGCATGCCGCATGGTGCGCGCAGCAGATCGAAGCCTTCCTGTGCAGATAGCCAATGCCTTCCACCGCGCCGGCAATTATGACCGGCATGCTGCCGTCCAGCGCCTGATCGCGGACGGACTCGCCGCGCGCATTCGGGGGCTCGGCTTGACCGAGGATGCGCGCGTGCTGGAGATCGGTTGCGGCACCGGCTTCCTTGGCGAAGGCCTGATCGGCCGCCTGCCCTTTGCGCATTATTGGATGACCGACATCGCGCCCGGCATGCTCGACCGCGCGCGCCGCCGTTTCGCGGGCACGGACAAGGTCGATTTCGCACTGATGGACGGCGCCGCGCCCGATCGCGATGGGCCGTTCGACCTGATCTGCTCAAGCCTGGCGATGCAATGGATGCCCGATCTTGCCGCGGCGGTGGCGCGGCTGCGTGAATTGCTGTCGGCGCGCGGGCAATTGGTCTTCACCACGCTCGCTGCCGGCAGCTTCGCCGAATGGCGCGCGGCTTACGGCGCGGCCGAGCCCGGCACACCCGATTACCCGTCGGCCGATGCGCTCCGCGCGCTCGGGCTGGACGTATCGGTTGAGACCGTCGCGCATGATTATGCCGACGCGCCCGATTTCCTGCGCGCGCTGAAGGCGATCGGGGCAGGCACGCCCCGCCCCGGCTATCACCCGCTCCCGCCCGCTGCCTTCCGCACGGTGATGGCGCGGTTCGAGGCGGACGGGGCCCGCGCACGCTATGTCGTCGCGACCTGCAGTGCAGGGCCCGCCTGATGCGACCGATCCTCGTCACCGGCACCGATACCGGGATCGGCAAGACGGTGTTCGCCTCGGCCCTCGCCGCAGCCTTGGGCGCGACCTATTGGAAGCCGATCCAGTCGGGCCTCGATGGCGAGCTATCCGACAGCGACACCGCGCGCCGGCTCGGGGTAAGCAAGGCCTTGCCAGAGGCCTATCGCCTGAGCGAACCGCTTTCGCCGCACCGTGCCGCCGAACTGGACGGCATCGCAATCGATCCGGCCCGCCTGACCTTGCCCGCCATCGATGGTCCAATGGTGGTCGAGGGTGCGGGCGGACTGATGGTCCCGGTCACCCGCTCTGTGCTGTTCGCTGATTTATTCGCCCGCTGGCAGGCCCCGGCGGTACTGGTCGCGCGCACCGCGCTCGGCACGATCAACCACAGCCTGCTCTCGGTCGAAGCGATGCGGGCGCGGTCGATCCCGATCCTGGGCATCGCCTTCGTCGGTGACGCAAACGAGGACAATGAGGCGACGATCTGTGCGCTCGCCGGCGTGAAGCGATTAGGCCGCCTGCCCCGCCTCGATCCGCTCGACGCCGGCACTTTGGCCGAGGCTTTCGTCGCCAACTTCCGCATCGAGGATTTCGGATGAGCTCGCCTGTCTGGCATCCCTTCACCCAGCATGGCCTGAACGAACCGATCCCGCTCGTCACCCATGGCGAGGGTGCGGTCCTCTTCACGCAGGACGGGCGCCGCATTATCGACGCCATCTCTTCCTGGTGGGTGATCACGCACGGCCATTGCCATCCGCGCATCATGGCCGCGATCGCCGCGCAAACCGGCAAGCTCGATCAGATCATCTTCGCTGGCTGGACGCATCGACCCGCCGAAGAACTGGCCGAGCGACTGGTGGCGCTGTTCGACCACCGCCTGCCCCACGTCTTCTATTCGGATTCGGGTTCCACCGCGGTCGAAGTCGCGCTCAAGATGGCGCTCGGCTTCTGGCTCAACCAGGGCAAACCGCGCCACCGCATCCTGGCGATGGAGCATGGCTACCATGGCGACACGATCGGCACGATGTCGGTCGGCGCGCGCGGCGTGTTCAACCGCGCCTACACGCCTCTGCTGTTCGACGTCGGCACGATACCCTTCCCCGTCGGCGACGGTACCAATACGTTCGACGCGCTGGAGGCGGCCTGCCGCGACCAGCCCGCCGCCCTGATCGTCGAACCGCTCGTGCTCGGCGCGGGCGGAATGCTGTTCTACGAACCGGATGTACTGCGCCGGATGCGCGATATCTGCGCGCGCCATGGCGTGCTGTTTATCGCCGACGAGGTCATGACCGGCTGGGGCCGCACCGGCACCCTGCTCGCCTCCGACCAGGCCGGGATCACGCCCGATATATTATGTCTGTCCAAGGGGCTGACAGGCGGCGCGATCCCGCTCGCTGTCACGCTAGCGAGCAAGCCGATCTACGATGCGCATCTGTCCGACGATCGCGCGCGGATGTTCTTCCATTCGTCGAGCTATACCGCCAACCCGATTGCCTGCGCCGCCGCGCTCGCCAATCTCGATATCTGGCGCGACGAACCGGTTGTCGAACGGATCGCGACATTGGGGCGACGCCAACAGGAACGGCTCGACCAACTGCCCCCGATCGCCCGCAATATCCGCCGCTCGGGCACGATCGCCGCGTTCGAATTCGGGCCCGATGATGCGAGCTACATGTCGGGTCTCGGCCCGCGCCTGCTCGCTTTCTTCCGCGAGCGCGACCTGCTGCTTCGCCCGCTCGGCAACACCATCTACGTGATGCCGCCTTATTGCATCGACGAGGCCGATCTCGACCGGATCTACGGCGCGATCGGGGAAGCGGCCAAGGCGTTAGGCTAAGCGCGTCACCGCTTGACAAGTGTACGTTTATAGCGTACTAAGCTGTTTCGTCGAGCTTCCGGCCCACGCTTCAATCTTCAAATCATCAAGTTCGTTTCTGGTGTTTTTCTTTTTCAGGCCGCCTGGCCGACCGTCACGAACAGGCCGCCTTCCTGCGACAGGGCCCCCATCCAGCCAAGCTGGGTCAGCCAGTCGCCAAATACCCAATCGTCCTCCTCCGACTCGAACAGGGAGGTCGGCGCATCTTCGGCATCGAGCACCGGCGGGTAGGATCGCACGAACGCGACGCCATTCTCCTCGAACCAGCGCCGCACCTCGCGCAGCGAGTGGCGATGCTCTTCGGGATGGCGATATTGGTCGCGCAACCCGGCGGCACGGCGGTCGGGCTCGGCGGCGCGATCGCGCAGGATCGGATCGAACGGGATCCAGCGCTCGCGGGTGATCCGCGCGACCACGCGCCGCATCCTGAGCGGCAGCCGCGCGACGCTGTTGTATAGACCGAGCACGATCATCCCGCCCGGTCGCGCCAGCCGGGCGATCCGCGCGAACGAGGCGCGTGGATCGGGGGTGTGGTGGAGCACGCCCGAGCAATAGACCACGTCGAACGCCCCGTCGCGCAAGGCCGGCCGGGTCAAATCGGTCTCGACGAAGGACACGCCTTCGATCCCGAACCGTCGCGCCGCATTCGCCGCGAGGCCGAGCGAGGCACGCGTCAGGTCCGCCCCGATCACCAGCCGCTCGTCGCGCGCGAGGAACAGGCTCATCTGGCCGGTACCGCAGCCGATCTCGACGATCCGCGCATCGGGCGCGATCGCGGCGTCGAGCATCTGCGCGAAAGGGCTGGCCGAGGCCCGCGCGCGCAGCCAGCTCAGGCTCGCCTCGGGCGGGTAATTGGGGAACGGCGTCTCGGTGTAGAAATCCCGCACCGCCTCGGTCCGCCGATCGCCGGGCAGGCGCAAGGCGGGAATATCGTCCTGCGCCTCGAAGATCAGGCCGCAGCCTTCGCACCGCCAGCCCGGACCCAATGTATCGCGGCAGGCAGGACAGGCCAGCAACGCCCGCCGGGCAGCGTCCATCGTCAGAAGATCGAATAGACGAAAGGTGCCAGCACCTCAACGGTCGCAGCCAATGTCAGGATCAGCCCGGTCAGGCACAGGAACAGCACCAAAGGCACCATCCAGCGCTTGCCCGAGCGACTGTTCCACAGGTTGGATGCCAGTTCGGCGGTCGTGCCGAACGCGCTGCCGAAGACGATGAGCTGCCGGCCGATACGGCCCCGGCGCTTGATCATGCCACATTCTCCAGGATCTGGGCGCGCGCCACGCGCGGCTTGGTCACGCAGACATTGCCCGCGACGAGCAGGTCGATCCCGCAGC
>FTCH01000257.1_pt1 | contig 12357 bp, 9 predicted proteins | sample 1639671 | NCBI WGS metagenome assembly FTCH01 (sample SAMEA3914869, study PRJEB12502) | metagenome | biome: forest; material: soil | place: USA | collected 2012-03-12 | depth 0.1 m
CGCGCTGCACGGGGGCGACCGGCGCTGGACCATCCTGCCCTTCGCCAGCGACGTCGCAGCGACCAAGGCCACCGATCTGAAGGCCCTGCTGCAGCCCGAGCTGCGCCGCGAGCCGCCAAGCGTCGTGATCGTCGGCGACATCACGGTAGAACAGGCGATAGCGACTGTCGGCAAGACGCTGGGCGCGCTACCCCTCGTGGCGACAACAAAGGAGAGTTTGGGCGCGCCGGTCGCTTTCCCCTCTCTGAGCAAGCCGCCCCTGCAGTTCACCCACAAAGGCCGCCCGGATCAGGCGTTCGTGCTCGCCGCCTGGCCAACGTCGGACTTTTTCAGCAGCCCGTCCGACGCACGAACGATGACCGTCATCAGCGAGATCATCCGGCAGCGCCTGATCGAGCAGCTCCGCGCGGTGGATGGCGCGACCTATTCGCCGCAAACGGTGGCCGATATCTCCCAGTCGGTGACGGGGTATGGCTATCTTGCCGCGGGCGTTGAACTTCCGCCCGCCAAGATACCGCTCTTCCAGCAACGCCTGACGGCGATCGTCGCCGATTTGCGCGACAAACCCGTATCCGCCGACGAGCTGGACCGGGCCAAGACGCCGCTCCTGCAGACCCGCCTGCGCGATCAACAGCAAAACATCTTCTGGTTCTCCGCCCTGATCGAGGCCCGGCGCGATCCCCGCTCGTTCGATGCCATTCGCACCCGCGCCAGCGGCATACAGGCCGTCACTGCGGACGAGGTGCGCAGCGTCAGCAGAAAGTATCTGCAGCGTGATTTTGAAATAGTTGTCAGCAGCGAAACGAAAGCATCGCCACAATAGATTAGGGCGAGTTCCTCCATTGCTGATCCACGACCCGTTCGCAGAGTAATTTTTCTGCATAAGGAAATTTTGTCCGTACAGATCAAATGCATCGATAATTATTTGCGATTTAGAAATGGTTATATCCATAGCGGATAATACTCTCCCCTCGATAGATTGACCATCATCTCCCCTTGGCCGACACCAATATTCGTTCGATTCGTGCGGATTGGACGAACAGGGCAATACTCTTAGGAGTCAGAGATGGATCGCAAACCCTCTATTCATCAAAATGATTTGAAGGCAGCTATCGAAAAAGCGGCGTCGATCGAGCGGGAACGCCTCGATACGCTGACCGCCGGAGAGCTCGCCTCCGTTTCCGGCGGCGTGGCCAGCACGACGCCGACCGTTCCCACCGGAACGATGGGTTACATCGACCCCACCAGCCCGGTGGGCAGCACGGATCCTAAGTAAAAAAGGCGGGTGGGTGCATCGTGTCCGATACGCTGAAATCTGAATCCAGGGACTATTCCTGTCCTAGCGCACCCTCGAACGGAGAGGACGCGCAGCTTCTTGGCGTTGTACTCGGAACTCCCGAAAAACCGGAGGTCGTCTACGTCTCCAGAGACGTGGACGCCTCGGTTGACGAGGTCCTTGGTCAGGTAGACCCCACGATACTGCCCACCCGCATTTTGCGGTTTTCAGCGCGATGCCAAAACGGAGGCTGCGCGCAATTCGACGGGCACGGATGCCGCCTGGGCCGGGACATCGCCAAGCTGATGGCGCCCGCGAGCGACACGCCGCCTCCGTGCAACATTCGAAAATCGTGCCGCTGGTATGCCGAAAACGGCCCGAGCGTCTGCCTACGCTGTTCGCGTGTCGTGACGACCGTGACCGCCAGCGACGAACTGATGCCGATCGCCGAGATGGTCAAAGCATCCGATCAAACGTCGGCGCAACCGGCAGCCTAGTCGCCCGCCGACCACGCGAGACGCTGCACCGCAGTCCCGATCACATAGATCGCGGACTGGCCTTGCCCCTGTGGCACGATCCTGAACTTGTTCGCGGCCACAGCGATCGGCGAAGTCGTGAACGTCTTGCCGCCATCGTCGGTCTTGAAGCCGCCGGCGGTCGTTCCCACCCAGCCATGGGACGGATCGACGAAGCCGATGCCTAGCTCGACTGCCTTCCCGTTATCGACCAGCGGCAGCTCGCGCCATGTCTTGCCGCCATCGGTCGTCTTCACGACCACCTTGTGAACGTTGCTCTGGTCGTAGCTCATGACGGTGCCAAAGCCGATCTTGGCACTGGGCCAGGACATTTTCCACACGAGTTCGGACGGGCGGTTCGACCGATAGACTTCGGTCCAGGACGCGCCACCGTCGCGTGTCATCAAAATCTGCGCGTTTGTGGTTTTCGCGTCTCCGGAACTCGATGCCGCGACGAAGCCGGTGCGCTCGTCGACAAAGTGGACGTCCAGGATCATGCCGGTCCATCGGCTCATGTCGAGCGATTGCCAGGTCTTCCCGTCATCGACCGAGCGTAACAGGGCAGCCGGCCCCCCTACCCGCCCCGCCGCCGTGATGATCGTGTGCGGAACGAGCGCGCCCTGGAAGATACGCGCCGTGTGCAGCACATCGATCGCGCAGATGCCGGCGACAGCCGCGCCTTGGAACCTGACCGGCGCCCAGGTTTTGCCGCCGTCGTCGGTGCGGTACAACGGCACCGTGTCGGTAACGCCGGGATAATAGCCGACGCCGACATTCCCGATGAAGCCGACATTCTCATCGGCGAAGCCGAGCGCGCGAATGAACGTACCCGGCTTCGATGCCACTTTCGCCCAATGGGCACCCCCGTCCTGGGTAGCGTAGAGATCGCCCTTGCCGGTTCCATACCAACCATGCCGGGCATCCGCGAAGGAGATGTCGTCGCGCTTTCCCGGATAGGCATCGGTCGGCAGCGTTTCCCAGGAATCCGCTTTGTCGGCCGCGCGCCCCGCCGTCGGCGTCAGCACAACGATGCCGGTCGCGAGAATTGCGAGCCATGATTTGGTCAATGCGATCCTCCGCGCGTCCCGATGATTTTAGGCACTCTGGGCATATAGCTGCTTCTTTATCGGTTCGAATTGCTCGGTCACGTCGGCGATCTGACCGCGGGTCACCGCCAGGATACGGGAAGCCGCGACGATCGTTTCGAGACGATGGGCGATGATGATGCGCGTGATGCCCAGATTGGCGATCGCCGCATTGACCATCTGCTCGCGCGCGGGATCGAGGTGGGAGGTTCCTTCGTCCATCACCAGCACGCGCGGCTGCCGGTAAAGCGCCCGGGCCAGCAGCAACCGCTGCTTCTGCCCGCCCGACAGCGACGACCCCATGTCGCCGACCAGCGTATCATAGCCCATCGGCATGGCTGCGATGTCGTCATGCAAAGCCGCGGTGCGCGCGGACGTCACGATGCGCTCCATATCGGGTGCATCTTCGAACAGGGCGATATTGTCCGCCAGCGATCCGGCAAACAGGCTATCGTCCTGCAAGACCGCGGCGACTTGCTCGCGGTAGTTGCGATAACCGAATTTGGCGAGCGGGCTTCCGTCGACCAGGATTTCGCCCTCGTCGGGCTCGACCAGGCCCAGCAATATCTTGACCAGGGTCGATTTTCCGCAGCCGGAAGCGCCCGTAATCGCAACATGCTCGCCCGGCTCGACGGTCAGGCTGATGCCGTTCAGCACCACGGGATCCGAAGGGCTGTAACGATAACTGATATTCCGCGCCTCGATCCGGCCCTGCAAGGGCTGGCCGACCTGCACATTCTCCGCCACGCTTTGATCCTGCTTCGCCAGCGCGATGTCGGATAGCCGTTCGAGGTGAAGGCCGAGCATGCGGAACGCGATCGTCTGGTCGATCAGCGACGCCGCGCGCTGAAGAAACTGTGTCTTGTAGGCGGTATAAGCGAACACCATGCCGATGCTGAACCCGCCGTCGATCACGAAACGGATCGCCAGCCAGGTCGCAACGATGGCTTCCAGGCCGAAGATCAGCGTATTCGCGGTCGCCTGCCAGATGCCGACGCGCGAAAGCGAGGCGGTGGCGTTCATCAGGTCGGTCAGGCGGGTCTGCCACTGGGCGTGCCGCGCCGCTTCCCGGTTGAACATGCGCAGGGTGACGATCCCGCGCAGGGATTCGATCATCAACGACTGTTCCCTGCCCGTCGTGACGATCAACTCTTCCTGCGCCGCGCGCTGGGCCGCGAACGACAGGATGCGGGCAATCCCGTACAAGCCGAACGCGACCAGCGCCACGAAGGTGAGCACCGGGCTGTAGAAGAACATCAGCGCCAGGGTGAAGATCGCCAAGGCGCCATCGATGATCGCGCCAACCGCGCCCTGGGTCAGGAATTGCTGGATCGGCGTGACCGACTGGAACCGCGACAGCACGTCGCCGACATGGCGCTTCTCGAACCAGGCGATCGGCAGCCGGTAGAGCCGGCGCGCCACATTCACCGCGACGCCGTAGCCGAGCGACGTACCGGCGGATAACAGGACGAAAGAGCGCAGCAACGACGCCCCGGCGTTGATGATCGTGAACAGGCCGAATCCAAGCGCCAGCACGGCCAGCAGATCGCGGTCGAGCGCAGGGACGGCGCTATCGACCGCGACCTGCATATAATAAGGCGACGCCAGCACGAAGGCTTCGAGCACCACGCTCAGGACGAACGTCTGGACCAGCGCCTGTTTCAGCCCGGTCATGCGCCGCCAGAGCTGTGACAATTTCAGTCGTTCGCGCTCCACCGAAGGCTCGAAATCATCCGTCGGTCGCAGTTCGAGCGCCACGCCCGTGAAGTGCGGTGACACCTCCTCCAGCGTCATCCAGCGCGATGTCCCCTCGGGGTTGTGAACCAGCGCCTTCTTGCCGGACACGCGCTCCAGCACGACATAATGGTTCATGTCCCAATGCAGGATCGCAGGGAGATGAAGGTCGCCGAGCTTGTCCAGCGGCAGCTTGACGGCGCGGGGCGCCAGGCCAAGCTGATCGGAAACGCCGATGATGGATTTGAGCGCCGCGCCGCGCAGCGACGGCTGGAAACGGCGGCGCAATGTGCCGAGGTCGATGTCCAGGCCGTGGTAATTCGCGATCATCGCGAGCGAGGCGAGACCGCACTCGGCCACCTCCGTCTGGCGAATGAGCCGAAGGCGGTGACGCCGCCACAAGCCGAGATCGAGCGTGGAATTCAACGCTTGCGCACTGCGAACAGCGGCTCGAACAGCCATTTGATCAAGCTGCGTCTCTCCGTGATGATACGGCCCGAAAGCGTCATGCCCGGCAGCAAGGATTGCCTCCGACCGTAGGCCATGACCCAGGGCTCGGGAATGGCGGCGGTGACGAGATAGGTTGGAATCGGACCGTTCTGGCCTTGGCGCGCGAAGGCCGCTTTCGACACGCTCACGATATCCGCTTTGACCGTGCCGAAGGTCTGATAGGGGAAGGCGTCTATCGACAGGCGCACCTCCTGTCCCGGCGCCAGGAAACCTGCAGCCGTGCTCGGCACGTAAAGTTCGACGCGCGGGTGGGAATGGGCAGGCACGACCAGCATCAATTGCTGATCCGCCGTGGCGGGCTGACCGGGCCGCGCAATCAGCGCGGTCACGGTGCCGTCGACCGGCGAGGTGAGCGAATAGCCGCGCGCAAGGTCGGTCTGCGCTTGCTGCTGCGACAATGCGGCGCGGTCGGATCGCGTATTCGCGACCTGCGCCTGCGCCGCCAGAGCGGTCTGCATCATCGCCCGCTGCGCCTGCGCGATGTCGGAGCGCTTCGCAGACACCGTCTGCTCGAGCGCCGCCATTTGCTGGCGGCGCGTCAAGATCGTCGCCTGCCGCTCCTCCATATCCCGCTTGCTGATGAAGCCGCGCTTCGCGGCCTCGAGCGAGTTGTCGTAATCGGCCTGCGCGGTTTCGATCAGCTGCTTCTGATCGGCCATCTGCGCGTCCAGCGCCGGAATGGCCGCAAGGTCGCCATCGATCTGCGCCTTGAGGCGCGCCCGGTCCGCGCCCGCCGCCTGCAGCAGCAGATTGCTCTGCTCATCCAGCCGCGCATCCTGCCGGGCGAGGGCGTCGCGAATACGGTCGGGGGCGGTCGCTCCGCCGATCAGGTCTTCCTCCGCCCGGATCACAGCCAGCTTCTGACCGGCCTTCACCTGCTGGCCTTCGGTTACATCGATGCCCAGCACGATGCCCGCGCGCGACGGCACGATGGTCGCGACCCCGCGATCCAACGCGATCTGGCCCGGCACGACTTCCACCCGCGAATAGCTCGCAACAGACAGAAAGACGACGATAACGACCAGGGCAGCAAGGAGCAGGAAGCCAATGATCTGCCAGGCGATCGGCGTCGCAATGTTGACGCTGCCATGCAGGCGATCCGCACGATGGTTCAGTGCTTCCTGCCGAAAGAGCGGCGAGCCTTGCACGTTCACAAGTCGATCAGCCCCCTGGGCAAGCAGATGCAAATAACGAGGTGCGCACACCTCCCGGACCTGCCGATTGGCGGGCAAACGGGATGCTAGGCCCCGTGTTTCAACACTCAAGTCACAATTGCCGACTTATACCAAACCGGTTCAATCAACCGCGCCCGGCCTGAAATCCGGCCGGGCAGGTTCGGAGATGTCGGTACCCAGGCGATCGGCTGCTAGCGCACCCCGGGCCACGGATTATTGGCGAACGGCTCCCCAGGCCGACCTGATGCGCGCCTTGGCGAGCCGCGTCACCCGCAAGAGAACATCCGAGTCACTTGCGCGATTGTCGCTCGACCGGTCGCCACCCGCGGACTGCATCTGCAGAATGGCGACCACGACGATCAGCCCCGCCAGCAGATAGAGCGGGCTGTCGTAGAAGACCTTCGCATGAAGGTTGCGGATGTGCGTGAGCTTGGCGCTCGTGAGCGATCGGGTGACGAGCAGGGCCGCAAGCACCGTTTCCTGGACCTGTCCGCCCTTGAACAAGGCATAGCCGATCGGAACGGCGATCAACGTCTGATCGTAGCTGTGGAGCGGAACGAACAGGAGGATAGCCGCCACCAGCAGCGGCAGCCCCATGCCGTCCGGCAGCCGCCGGCCGCTGAGGCCGAGCGCTATTGCGACCAAGCCGGCGGCGATCATCGTCAGCGATCGTATCAGTTCGCTCTGGTAGATTCCGAAAAACGAGACGATCTGGGAGACGCCGGTGCTTTCGGAAAAGTCGTTCGCCCACATTTTTGGGTCGCCATAGCGCTTGGTGGCATCCAGGAATTCCCTGAATTCGCCGAGCTGGTGCGTCGCGAACAGGGGCGCAACCAGCAGCGCGGTCAGCACCCCTACCAACGCCACCTCGCGCCAGTGCCGCCTTTGAACAGCGTAGAACAGGACGAGGAACAATCCGATATTCGGCTTGAAAAGGCTGATCATCAGGCCCGCGACCCGCGCCGCGCGGCTTTCGGTCTTGTCGGCAATGCAAAGCAGGCCGGCTCCCAGCAGCGCAAATGCGGAGGTTTGGCCTATGGACAAGTTCCACAGGCTCGCGTGCGACAACCAGATCGCGGCAAGGAACGCCGTTACGGTCCACGCTTGCTCTTTCACATCCGCAAAGCTTTTGGCGATCAGCACCGAACCGACGACCGTCATCGCGATCGAAAGCGCGAACCAGATATAAGCCGCACGCTGGTACGAGAATTCCGCCATGACGCGTGAGATTTCGTACCAGGTGGGCGGATACACCCAGAAGTGCATCGGCGGGCCCGCGCCCCACTTGGTAAGATAATCGGCATGAAATGTCGGGCCGTACGGAGATGCGGACTCCGTCCAGACCTTGCCGGCCAGCCAGATCAGCCGAAAATCGAGCCCCAGCGTGTGCCACAGAAGGGGGGTGAGCGTCATGAACGAGATCGCCCCCACCAGGATCGCGATCTGTACGACGCGGCTTATCTTAATCTTTTGAATCGACATGACTGCCCCCGCAGTGCCCTAGGTCAATTTTCATGGATGAAAGGCGCGGATCAGCGTCCCGTCGAGATCGACGCACAGCGGCACGCCGCGCTCCATACGAGACGCGTATTCTTGATCGCACAACATTGATAATGATTAGCTTAGCGCTGCTATCGAGCAGAGCTTCACAATATCGCAAACCGAAAGCTTCGCCAGTATTTGCATAGTGCCCCCACTACATTCCCCCGGCCCGGGGCTATCCAACAAACTTTAAGAAAAGTCTAGCTTCGAGTGGTATCGCACTGCCCGATCCGGGCGATAGACTTCAGATCGCCCGCCACCGCGCCTCACCAGATGTGGGCGGCACCTCCGGACAGGAATGGCAGCGTCGCATAACGCCGCCCAGCCGTCATGCGCGTCACCTCGTGCATGAGCGAGCAGGAGAAGACGATCGCGCCGCCACGCGGGGCGCGGTAGCGGCGCGTGCCGAATTCGGGGAAAGACAGGTCGCCGCCCTCATAATCGTCATTGAGATTGATGGTGACCGCAAAGCGGCGATGGGCGGTGATGGGCGTGGTGTCGTCCCGGTGCGGCGCGAAATGCGCACCGTCGGCGCTGTCATAGCAGGACACGATATAGCGCTCGATCTCCGTCGGGCGATATTGGAAGCAGCGCTCGATCATCGGCACGAGACGCAGCATGACCGCGTCGCGCAACTGCGCCTGCACCGCCGCATCCTGGATGATATGATCGCGCCGGCGCTTCACCTGATGGTGCTGAACCTTGACCGCCGTGTCGCCGATCCGCTGCATGACGCCGGATTCCGCGCCGCCATAGCGATCGTAGAGATCGATCAGCGCGGCCGCGAAAGCGGGGTCGAGGACATTGTCCAGGACCAGCACCGGCGCATGGCCTTCGCGAGGCTGCGGGTCGCGTTGCCGCCGCAGCGCGGCGATCGCGTCGTCGCCGGCGTGCAAGGGGAACACGCCCGCGACGCGCAGCATCGGATCGAGCAGCAGCCAATAGGGATGGTAACGCACGCCCTGTGCGCCGGGCAGGAGCGCACCATAGCGGGCGCTGACGCTCCGGTCGGCATCCAGGATGAAGTGCATGCCGGGGCGTTGCAGCGCGGCCAGCCGTCCATCGACCACGTCCGCCTGGTCGACCGTGACGCCGACGAACAAGGCCTGCCTGTCGTCCAGCAGCGCAGCATGGGCCGCCACCTGCGCCAAGGCGGCCGCGCAAGCCGGATCGCCGGCGCTGCCGAAGAACAGCATCAGCACATGCCGTCCGCCGGCCTTGTCGAAATCGGAATCCGCCGCGTGCCCCAGCATACGCGCAGCGAACCAGGGCGCGGGATCGCCGATGGTCGGCCGGGAGGAAGCCACGGTGGACATGATATGCCTTGTTATCAAAGCCCCCGCCCGGCCGCCAATTCCATTGGTCGCGGCCCCGTCTCGGCGTAAACATGCGCCATGATCGGACTATGGATCGCCGCGGATATCGCCAGTGCAGGCCTGGCTCAGCCTCCCAAATTGGTTGGCGACAAATCCTTCCTCCATGTGGACGACTATCCTGAAGAAGCATTGCGCGCGGGTAGCTACGGCCGCGTATCGCTCCGCCTGCGGATCACGACCGAGGGCCAGGTCAGCGATTGCGCGGTGACCGAAACAAGCGGCTCGCGACCGCTCGACATCGTTTCCTGTTTCGCGGCCAAACATCGAGCCCATTTCGAGCCTGCACGCGACGCGGAAGGCCATGCCATCGCCGGGGACTATCGCACGGGCCTGGTCTTCGGGATCGAAGATCACCAGCCGTTGTCGCTGATCCCGATGACGCTAGGGGTCAAGGCGCTCCCACCTTCTTATATCCAGCCCACCCGAGCCCAAGTGTGGTTCGGGCCCGATGGGCATGCTGTCCACTGCGAGACGACAATGTCGAGCGGTAGCGCCTCCGCCGACGGTGTGGTTTGCGCGGTGATCCAGCGCGAGCTTGTGATTCCGAAGCCGGTCAGCGCGTCGGCAGAGCCTGCGCTGGCGGTGCGGTCCTATTCGGTGACCTTATCGACCGCGCCGCCCAAATAGGCGGGCCGTCCGCTTCTCATGCGACCGGGGCGACGGTCGCCACATCCGCAGCCGTCCCAGCCCCAATCTCCGCCTTCGCCCGCTGACGGAACAGATGCAGCAGCGGCTCGGTATAGCCGTTAGGCTGGACCTGCCCCTGCAGGATCAGCGCCCGCGCCGCCTCCAGCGCCAGACCGGGTTCGGCATGAAGCGGGCGGTATGCGGGATCGCCCGCATTCTGCGCGTCGACCTTGGCCGCCATCCGATCGAGCGCGGCGTCCACCTCGGCTTCCGAACAGATTCCGTGCAACAGCCAATTGGCCATATGCTGGGAGGAGATGCGCAAGGTCGCGCGGTCTTCCATCAGGCCGGTATCGCTGATGTCGGGCACCTTGGAGCAACCGATCCCCTGATCGATCCAGCGCACGACATAGCCCAATATCCCCTGCGCATTATTGTCGAGTTCGGCGCGCACCTCGTCCGCGCTCCAATCGGTCCCGCGCGCGAGCGGAATGGCGAGCAAGGCGTCGAGCGGCGCGACACCTTCGCGCCGCCGCTCGGCCTGGCGCGCGGCGACATCGACCAGATGATAATGCGTCGCGTGCAGCGTCGCGGCGGTCGGCGACGGCACCCAGGCAGTACTGGCGCCGGCCATCGGATGCGCGATCTTCTGCGCGACCATATCCGCCATATTGTCGGGCGCGGCCCACATGCCCTTGCCAATCTGCGCCTTGCCGGCGAGCCCGCAGGCAAGACCGATCTGGACGTTGCGATCCTCGTACGCCTTGATCCACTCGGCCGATTTCATCTCGCCCTTCCGCACCATGGCGCCGGCGCGCATCGAGGTGTGGATCTCGTCGCCGGTGCGATCGAGGAAACCGGTGTTGATGAAGACGATCCGGTCCTTCACCGCCGCGATGCAGGCGGCGAGATTGGCCGAGGTGCGCCGTTCCTCGTCCATCACCCCGATCTTGATCGTGTGGCGCGGCAGGCCGAGCGCATCCTCGACCGCGTCGAACAGCCGATCGCTAAACTGCGCCTCATCCGGTCCGTGCATCTTGGGCTTCACGATATAGATCGCGCCCGCACGGCTGTTGCGCAGGTGCCCCTTGCCGTTGAGATCGTGGATGCCGATCAGCCCGGTGACGAGCGCGTCGAGTATGCCCTCGGGCGCCTCGCCGCCTCCCGGCAGCAGCACCGCCGGGGTGGTCATCAGATGGCCGACATTGCGCACGAACAGCAAGGACCGCCCGGGCAAGGTGAAGTCGGTGCCGTCGGGCGCGGTGTAGCGCCGGTCGGGCGCGAGCGTGCGGCGCAGCGTCTCGCCATCCTTGACGAAGCGCGCCTCGAGCGTGCCGCGGATCAGGCCGAGCCAGTTGCGATAGGTCTGGGTCTTGTCCGCGCCATCGACCGCCGCGACCGAATCCTCGAAATCGACGATCGTCGACAAAGCGGATTCGAGGATCAGGTCGGCGATCCCCGCCGGATCGCCCGCCCCGATCGGATGGGCGCGGTCGATCACGAGTTCGATATGCAGGCCATGATGGCGGAACAGCAGGGTATCGCCCGCGCGGCCGACGAACTGCTCAGGGTCCGCAAGCGCAGGCAGCCCACCCGCGAAATCGCGCCAGCTCCCCTCCGCCAGCGGAATCGCGCGATCGAGGAAAGCGCGCGCCCAGGCGATCACCTCCGCGCCGCGCCCAGCATCATAGCCCTTGCCCGCCGGCCGTCCGGGGATGACGTCGGTGCCGTACAACGCGTCGTAGAGACTGCCCCAGCGCGCATTGGCCGCGTTCAGCACGAAGCGCGGATTGAGCACGGGCACGACCAGTTGCGGCCCCGCCGCGACCACCTCCGCATCGACCGCGCCCGGATCGACCAGAAAGGGCGTCGGCGGCTCGACCAGATAACCGATGCCGCGCAGGAAGGCCTGATAGTCTGCCTGGTCTAAGGCCTCGCCGCGGCGCGCCTGATGCCAGGCATCGATCTCCGCCTGCATCCGGTCGCGCACGCTGAGCAGTTCCGCATTTTGCGGGGCGAAGCGCGCGAACAGCCCCGCCGCCGCCGCCCAGAAAGCGGCCGGCTCCAGCCCGGTGCCGGGCAGCGCCTCGTCTTCCAGGAAGGCGGCGAGTTCGGACGCCACCTTGAGCCCGCCGCGCGCGACATAGGCCTCGTCGCGTATCATCCGAGCCGTCCCAGCCGGTGATAGAGATTGCCATATTTCTGCATGTCGGGCGCGTCCTTTGCCGCATGCAGATAATGCGCAACCGCGACGCGCAGAAGCGTGAAATCCTCGGTCGAGAAAACCGCGCGGACGCGTTCGGGCTCGCGGGGCTCGGCCTGGGCTTCGATCGTCATGACACGCTCCTTCACGCAAACTGGTTCATGGTATTGTGTGCGCCGCCCGCCTTGAGCGCGGCCTCGCCCGCGAAATAATCCTTATGGTCGTCGCCGATGTCGGATCCGGCCATATTCTGGTGCTTCACGCAGGCGATGCCCTCGCGGATTTCGCGCCGTTGCACGCCCGCGACATAGCCG
>FTCH01000078.1_pt1 | contig 12030 bp, 9 predicted proteins | sample 1639671 | NCBI WGS metagenome assembly FTCH01 (sample SAMEA3914869, study PRJEB12502) | metagenome | biome: forest; material: soil | place: USA | collected 2012-03-12 | depth 0.1 m
GTCCTGCGGTGCGTGCACCACCGTCCATTGCAGGTTGAGCCGTGCGCGATCGAGCGCGGCCTGCGCGGCGCGGACCGTACCGTTGGCATCGAGCGAGCCGGTCAGGCTGTCGCCGAGCGAAGCGGCGATGCCGGCATTCTGCTGCTGGACGGTCTGGATTTGCTGCGCGGCGGTGGTCGCTGCCAGCACGGCGTTATCGTACTGCGCCTGCGACGAGATACCCTCGGCCAGCAACTCCTTCTGCCGTGCGGCTTCGCGCTGCGCGAAGTGGAGCTTGTCTTCGGCCGACTTCAGGTCCGACGCGCCCGAACCGTAATTGGCGCGCGCGGTTCGGATCTCGCTGCGTGCAGACGCGAGCTTGGCCTCGGCCTCGGCAACCGCCGCCTGGAACGGCGCGGGATCGATCTTGAAGAGAATGTCGCCCGCGCGGACATGCTGGTTGTTGTGCACCATCACCGCGATCACGTTGCCGGAGACGTTGGCGGTGATGCCGACCTTCTCCGACTGGATGTAGGCGTTGTCGGTCGATTGATAGCGGCCGCCGTGCAGATAGAGCGCGAGCGCGATCAGCAGCGCCGCAACCGGACCGACGATGAAAAGCGTGCGGCGCAGGTTGCGCCGGTCGGACTGGGGTGTGGGCTCGGCGGCGGGACCGTCATCGAGCACAGGCTCGCCATCGACGATGTTGCGCGGAGCGGAGCTGTCGGCGTCGGCCAAAGCGGAAAAGCCTTTCAGGGCGTGCGAGAAGGCGGGCCGAACCGGCCCGGGAGATAAGGTGCGATCTAGTGCTGGACCGCAATTAAATCTAATGATGATGTGTCCACTAGAATATGAATGTGATTCATGCGGCTGCCCGACCTCAATCTGCTTCGCCTGTTCGACATCCTCTATGAGGAGCGCAGCGTCACGCGTGCGGCGGCGCGACTAAGCCTGACGCAGTCGGCGGTCAGCCACGCGCTCGGCCGCTTGCGCGACGCGTTCGAGGACGATCTGTTCACGCGCGGGCCGGGCGGGCTGTTGCCAACCGCGCGCGCGACCGAACTCGCGCCTCGCATCCACGACATCCTGGTCACGATCCGCGAAGCCTTTGCCACCAGCGGCTTCGATCCGGCGACGAGCGAGCGCACCTTCACGATCGCAGGCGGCCAATATTTCGCGCGCCTTATGTTCCCGCGGCTGGTTGCCAAAGCGCGCAGTGTCGCGCCCAACGTGGTGCTGCGGCTGGTCGCGATCGATCAGGCGCTGGCGGATGATCTCGACGAAAGCGTGGTCGACCTGGCGGTCGGCGCATTCGAGAAGATCGCGGCGCGCTTCCAGGCGCAATTGCTGCTGGAGGAGGAGATGATGTGGGTCGCGGCGGCCGACCATCCGCGCATCGCGACCTTCGGCGATCCGGTGGCCCTGCTCGCGGAGAGAAGGGTCGATCTGCTGGTCGATTACGCTGCCAAACCGTTCCGTGCCGATCGGCCGCGTGATCAGCTCACCCGGCGCTGGGCGAGCGAGGATCTGGTGCTGGCGGCCCCCGACGAGCGGACGCGCGGCGCGCAGGTCTATGAGCTGGAAACCGCGATCGCGATCGCGGCGATCACCGATTTCATCGCGGTCGCGCCGCGACGCATGGTCGAAGCCTCACCGCACGCCGCGCGGCTACGCTGCTTTCCCGCGCCGGAAATGGGGCCCGCGATCGAGATTTTGCTGCTTTGGCACCGTCGCTTCGACGCCGATCCGGCGTTGCTCTGGCTGCGCGACCTCGTGATGACCCTGGCCTAGCCTGCCTGGGTGAACCAGCAGGCCTCGCCGGCTTTGGAGAAATACCAGTCGCCGTGGCGATAATGCGTAGGCTCGCCCTCCGGTGTGCACAGCCATTCCTGGTTCCGGAAGAGCAGAGGCTTGCCGTCCTTCGCGTAGAGCCATTCGCCGACGAAGAAGCCGAAGGGATTGCCTTCCTTGTCGAATATCCACTGCGGAGTGTTGGTCATGGAGGCTCCGCTGCGTTTGAGAGTGGTGGGTCCGCCGGGACTCGAACCCGGGACCTCTCGATTAAAAGTCGCTTGCTCTACCAACTGAGCTACGGACCCGATCCGCGACCGCTCCTAGGAACGGGGCGGGGCCGGGTCAACCGTGCGCGATGCTGGCGGACGGTGCCATGGCCCGGAATCTTCCAGTCGGGCGCGATCTGGTCGAGCGGATCGAGCGCGAACAGCCGTTCGGTCAAATTGCGATGCGGAATGGCGAGTGTCGCGCTCGACCAGCGCCCACCCGACCACAGCAATATATCGAGATCGAGCACGCGCGCACCCCAGCGTCGCCCGCGTCGCCGGCCGAAGCGTCGCTCGATCGCTTTCAGGTGGCGCAGCAACTCGGGCGGCGAAAGCGGGCTTTCGATCAGCGCCGCCGCATTGGCGAAAGTGCGCGACGACGGGCCGATCGGCGCGGTTTCGATAATGCCCGATGCGGCCAGCGGCGCGAGTTCGCCCAGCATCTGCTCCAGGATGCGGACCGGCGTGCCGTAACGGCCGTGCGGCTGGTTGGAGCCGAGGCCGATGGCATAGAGATGGGTCACTCCGCCCGCGCGGCCTCGATGTAGAGTTCGCGCAGGCGACGCGCGATCGGGCCGGGCTGGCCGTCGCCGACGGGCGCGCCGTCGATCCTGGTGATCGGCACCACGAAATTGGAGGCGCTCGTCAGGATCGCCTCGCGCGCGGCGCGCGCTTCCGCCACGGTGAACAAACGCTCCTCGACCTTGACGCCGTCACGCTCGGCGATCGCCAGCACTGCCTTGCGCGTGCAGCCAGGCAGTATGTCGCGGCTATTGGGGCGGGTGACGAGTGTGCCGTCGGCGGTGACGATCAGGGCAGAGGATGAGGCGCCCTCGGTGATGAAGCCGTCGCCATCGACCAGCCAAGCCTCGTTCGCGCCGGCCGCTGCAGCCTCGCGCTTGGCCAGCACCTGGCCGAGCAGCATGATGCTCTTGATGTCGCGCCGTGCCCAACGCGGATCGGCGACCGTCTTGACTGCCATGCCGGTCTTGAGGATCGGCCGGTCAACCAGCGCATGCGCCTGGGTGAACATGAAGAGCGTGGGCGCGGTCGAAGGCGCGAGAAAGTCTCGCTCGGCCGGACCGCCGGTCAGCTGGAAATAGACACCGCCTTCCTGGACCGCGTTGCGCGCGACCAGTTCGCGCTGGATCGTCTCGATCTCGGCGCTGGTGATGGGGAGCTTGAGATCGAGACCCGATGCCGACCGCTCGAACCGCGCCAGATGCGCCGCGCTATCGACCAGCTTGCCGTCCAGGATCGCGGTGAATTCGTAGATGCCGTCGGCGAACAGGAAACCGCGATCCTGCGCCGAGACCTTGGCCTCGGCGAGCGGCACATAGGCCCCGTTGAGCCAGGCGATGCGCTCCATCAGATGTCCTGCACCAGGCGGCCGTACAATTCGGGGCGGCGGTCGCGGAAGAAGCCGAAGGCGGCCCGGTGACGCTTGACCCGATCGAGATCGAGCGTGGCTGTGATCACGCCTTCTTCTTCGCGATCGAGCTCGGCGAGGATGTCGCCGCGTTCGTCGGTGATGAAGCTGGTGCCGTAAAAGGTCTGGCCGTGCTCGGTGCCGACGCGGTTGGCGGCGACGACCGGCACGACGTTGGAGACCGCATGGCCGACCATCGCCCGGCGCCACAGGCGCGCGGTATCGAGGCTATCATCATGCGGCTCGCTGCCGATCGCAGTCGGGTAGAATAGGACTTCCGCGCCCATCAGCATCATCGCGCGCGCGGTTTCGGGATACCACTGGTCCCAGCAGATGCCGACGCCCAGCTTTGCGTTGGGACCATCCCACACTTTGAAGCCGGTATTGCCCGGGCGGAAATAGAATTTCTCCTCATAGCCCGGCCCGTCGGGGATATGGCTCTTGCGATAGACGCCCTGGACCTTGCCTTCGGGGCCGATCATCGCGAGCGAATTATAATGATGTGGGCCGTCGGCTTCGAAGAAGCTGGTCGGGATCGACACCTTCAATTCGGCGGCAAGCTTCTGCATCGCCAATACCGCCTTGTGCTCGGCGGTGGGCTTGGCGTTGGCGAACAGGCCCTCGTCCTCGACCCGGCAAAAATAAGGGCCTTCAAACAATTCGGGCGGCAGGATCACCTGTGCGCCCTTGGCCGCGGCTTCTCGCACGCACGCTTCGACCTTGCCGATATTCGCATCGATATCGTCGCCGAAGGCGAGCTGGATCGCGGCTACAATAATGTCGGTCATGCGCTCGGCACCTGCTGGCTGATGCAATGGAAGCTGCCCCCTCCGGTGAGGATATGGTCAGCCCGAAGCCCGATCGCAACGCGTCCCGGAAAGAGCGCGCCGAGCGCAGCGACGGCGGCGGCATCGTTAGGCGCGCCATATTGCGGCACGACGACGGCGGCGTTGCCGATATAGAAGTTCATGTAGGAGGCAGGGATCGCCTCCTCCTCGACCTCAACCAGGCCGGGGGAGGGGATCGCAATCACCTCGACCCCGAAGGCGCGCGCGCGTGCCGCCGCATCGCGATAGACCTCCGCATTCGGATCATCCTCGCCCGCCGGTTCGGGCAAAGCCAGCTTGCCCGGCGCCACGAAGCGCGCGAGATTGTCGACATGGCCATCGGTGTGGTCGTTGGCCAGGCCATCGCCCAGCCACAGCACGCGCTCGATCCCCAGGCCCGTTTGCAGCCCGCGCTCGATATCGGCGCGCAGAAGGCCAGGGTTGCGGTTGGGGTTGAGCAGACATTGCTCGGTCGTGACGGCGACACCGGTGCCGTCGACGTCGATCGCACCGCCCTCCAGCACCCAATCGTGCGTATCGACCGCGAAACCCGCCGCCTCGGCCAACCGGCCACCCACGCCTTCGTCGCCAGGCAGATGGTATTTGCCGCCCCACCAATTGAAGCCGAAGCGCGCGGCGCGGCGGCCTTGTAGCCCGGAGGTGATGATCGCGCCGGTATCGCGCAGCCAGATATCGCCGAAAGGCTGGACCTCGACCTCGGCCGCGTCGCCGGCCAGTCGCCGCGCCTCCAAAGCGGATGTTTCGTCGGCCGCCACCAGGATCACGCGTTCGCCGCGTCCATCGGCGTGGACCGCGCGCGCGAATGCCACCACTTCCTCGCGCGCGGGGGCGAGATCCTCCTCCCACAGCTCGGGGTGGCTGGGAAAGCCGATCCAGACCGCCTCGTGCGGTGTCCATTCGGCGGGCTGGCGCATGGTGAAGCTGACTCCGGGAGAGGGGGGCGGGGGCCCCATGGCAGTTTGCGAAAATGGTGGCAACGGCGCTTGCTCCCTGCGGCGAACTGCCCGATCGTGCGGACGGGAGCGCAGGCGGGGATTTCGTTTAAAAATATGCGGGAAAATAAAGTGTTGGCGCTGGCAGGCGCCATAATGATGATCGGGCTTGCCCCACATCGGGCAAAAGCGGCGGATTCGCCGGCCGTTACCGCAAGCGATGGTGCCGCGCTCACGCTCGCGCAATTGTTCGGCAAGCGCGAAGATGTTGGCGATGCCAGCCTGTCGCCCGACGGCAAGCATCTGGTGTTCGTGGCGCCCGGGCAGAGTATCGACAGCTATGCGGTCGTGATGGACCTTGCCACGCACGAAATGAAGGCGGCGGCGCACGGCGACGGCAAGCCCGGCAATATCCGGTCGTGCGGCTGGTCGTCGAATACGCGCATCGTCTGCACCGTCACCGGCGTGGTGTTCGATCACGATCCGCCACTGCCTTATTCGCGCACGGTCGCGGTGGACATGGACGGCAAGCGCGCGGTTTCGATCGGCCGGCGGCCGGGCTTTGAGGCGCTTCGCATCCTGCAGTATGACGGGACGATCATCGACTGGATGCAAGGCGATGGGACCGTGCTGATGGCACGCGATTACGTGCCGACCCAATCGACCGGCACCCATATCGGCAGCGACGACAACGGCCTGGGCGTCGACCGGGTCGATACCGTCACCGGCCGCGCGGTTTCGGTCGAACGGCCCAAGAGCGATGCCGCCAATTATATGACCGACGGACAAGGCAATGTCCGGATGCGCACCGTCGAAGAGGCGCATGCCGACGGCACACTTACCGGCGTGACGACCTATTGGTACCGGTCCGTGGGTGATGCGGGGTGGAAGCCTTTCGCCCGCACGGCCCAGGGTGGCAACGAATTCACGCCGATCGCGGTGGATGGCACGCGCGACCTCGCTTACGCGCTCAAATCGCTCGATGGGCGGGATGCGCTCTACAGCGTCACGCTGGACGGGAAATTCACCTCCCAGCTTCTGGTCAGCCATCCCGCAGTGGATGTCGACGACGTTGTCACGATCGGCCGTCGCGGCCGCGTGATCGGTGCGACCTATACGACCGACCGCCGGCAGATCGAATATTTCGATCCGGACTATAAGAAGTTGGCGGCGTCGATGACGCGCGCGCTTCCGGGCAATCCGCTCATTTCCTTCATCAGCGCCAGCGCGGACGAGCAGAAGCTGCTGATCTTCGTGGGAAGCGATACCGATCCCGGCAATTACTACATCCTTGATCGTGGCAATCATCACATGGACGAACTGATGCCCGCGCGCGCGGTCCTGCTCGACATGAAGATGGCGCCGATGAAGAGCGTCAGCTTCAAGGCCGCCGACGGCACGGTCATCCCGGCCTATCTCACGTTGCCGATGAACGGTGCGACCAAGGGGCTGCCGGCGATCGTGATGCCGCATGGCGGGCCCGACTATCGCGACGAATGGGGCTTCGACTGGCTCGTCCAATTCTATGCGCAGCGCGGCTATGCCGTGCTGCAGCCCGAATATCGCGGATCGAGCGGCTATGGCGACGCCTTCTTCGCGCACAATGCCTATCATAGCTGGCAGACCGCGATGGCCGATATTTGCGACGCGGGGCGCTGGCTGGTGAAGGAAGGGATCGCCGATCCCGACAAGCTGGCGATCGTCGGCTGGTCTTATGGCGGCTACGCCGCGCTTCAGGCCAATGTGGTCGATCCCACGCTGTTCAAGGCGATCGTCGCAGTCGCGCCCGTGACCGACCTCGGCATGCTCAAGGCGGAGTCGAGCGACTATACGAACAGCTGGCTGATGCAGCGCCAGATCGGGTCGGGCGAGATCGTGGTCCAGGGCTCGCCCGCGCGCCATGCCGATCGGATCCAGGCACCGGTGCTGATCTTCCACGGCGATCACGATACCAATGTCGGTGTCGCCGAATCCCGCGCGATGGATGCGGCACTGCGCAAGGCGGGCAAGAAAAGCACGCTGGTCGTCTTCCCTGGGCTCGATCACCAGCTCGACGACAGCAAGGCGCGCGAAAAGCTGCTCGATCAGAGCGATGCTTTCCTACGCGCGACAATGCACATCGTTGGATGACGCAAATGAAAATGGTGCCAATCCGGCTTGTTTGGCGGATGCGGCTGGTCAATCCTGACGCGGGTGGATCAGGGGATTCTAGAAAAAACATGCAGGGAATGAAGGCTTTGGCGCGGGCTGGCGCCGCGACGATCGCGATCCTGGCGGCGGCGGAGGCTTGGGCCGCCGATCCGGCGCCAAAAGCAGATTCGCCATCCTACGCCAAGATGTTCGGTCAAGTTGAGCGCGGGCGCGATGTGCAGATCTCGCCCGACGGCAAGCATGTCGTATTCATCGCGACTGGTCCCAACCTGACCAGCTACGCCGCGGTAGAGGACGTCGATACGCTGGAGACGCACGCAGCTGCGCGAGATGACGGCAAGCCGTTGCGGATCCAGAGCTGCGGCTGGGCGTCCGATACCCGGATAGCCTGCCGGGAATATGGTGTGTTGTTCGAGCATGACCCGCCAGTTGGCTATACGCGCACGGTCGCGATCGATTCCGACGGCAAGAACGGGGTCTATCTCGGTCGGCGCAATGGCGGCGATTCGGTCCGCATGACGCAATTCGACGGTGCGATCATCGACTGGGGCTCCGGCGACGGCAACGTGCTGATGACGCGCGAATATGTGCCGACCGAGCATCGCGGCACGACGGTCGATCTTGAGGATGACGGGCTGGGGGTCGATCGGGTCGACACCAAAACCGGCCACGGCACGATGGTCGAGCGCGCCAACAAGAGCGCGACCGATTATATTTCGGACGGCCAGGGCAATGTCCGGATCCGCCAGGTCGACGAGCTGGATAATGAGGGTACGCTGACCGGCGCCGTCACGTACCTCTACCACCCGGTTGGCAGCCGGCAGTGGACGACTTTCTCGCGGACGCGCCCCGGCTCCCAGGATTACACGCCGATCGCGGTCGACGGCACGCGCAACCTTGCTTTCGCGACCCGGTCGCTGAACGGGCGCGACGCGATTTACAGCGTCACGCTCGACGGCACGTTCAAGGCCGATCTGGTGGCGAGCAATCCGGACGTGGATATCAACCAGGTGGTGACGCTTGGCCGCCATGGCCGTGTGGTCGGCGTGACCTACAGCACCGATCGCCGCCAGATCGACTTCTTCGATCCCGATCTCAAGAAACTGGCGGCCTCATTGGGGCGGGCGCTGCCGCAGACGCCGTCGATCTATTTCCTCGGCGCGAGCGCGGACGAGCAGAAGTTGCTGGTCTATGCCGGCGCCGATACCGATCCGGGCCATTATTATGTCTATGACCGGGCGACCCATCATCTGAACGAGTTCCTGCAATCCCGCCCCGAACTCGCCGATGTGCCGATGGCGCCGATGAAAAGCGTCAGCTTCAAGGCGGCCGATGGAACCGTCATCCCAGCCTATCTGACGCTGCCGGTAGGGGCCGCGGACAAGAATCTGCCTGCTATCGTGATGCCGCATGGCGGACCCGACGCCCGCGACGAATGGGGCTTCGACTGGCTGGTCCAGTTCTTCGCCCATCGCGGCTACGCGGTGCTTCAGCCCGAATATCGCGGGTCGAGCGGCTATGGCGATGCCTTTTACCTGCATAATGGCTTTCACAGCTGGCAGACCGCGATGGCCGATATTTGCGATGCGGGCCGCTGGCTGGTGAAGGAGGGGATTGCCGATCCCGCCAAGCTCGCGATCGTCGGCTGGTCCTATGGCGGCTATGCCGCGCTCCAGACGAGCGCGGTCGATCCGAAACTGTTCAAGGCAATCGTCGCGATCGCGCCCGTCACCGATCTCGGCATGGTGAAGAACGAAGCCGAAGGCTATACCAGCAGCTACCTGGTCGAAAAGCAGGTGGGAACGGGCGAGAATGTCGGTCAGGGCTCGCCCGCGCGTCACGCCGATCGGATCCAGGCGCCGGTGCTCATGTTCCACGGCGATCACGACACCAATGTCGGCGTCGCAGAATCCAAGTCGATGGACGCGGCTTTGCGCCGAGCCGGCAAGACCAGCACCCTGGTCGTGTTTCCCGGGCTCGATCACCATCTCGAAGACAGCGACGCACGGGAGAAGATGCTCGATCAGAGCGACGCCTTCCTGCGCGCGACCATGCATCTGTAATATCGGATTTGGGGGGGCACGATGATCCGGACCAATGGCCTGCGCCGCGCTTTGGCCGCCGCGCTCTTACTGGGAGCCGCGATTCCGGCGCTGGCGGCCGATCCGGCGCCGATGCCTGCAGCCAAGGCGGCTGCAATATTCGGCGCCCGCCCGGCGGTCGCGCAAATGAGCATTTCGCCCGATGGCAAGAAGATCGCCTATGTCGGTGCGGCGCAGGGGCAGGCGAGCGTGCTGTTCGTGGGCGATCTTGCCTCCGGCAGTATCAATCCGGTGACCTATTCGGATAACAAGCCGCTCGATTTGCGCGCATGCTGGTGGTCCGCCGCGGACCGTCTGGTCTGTTGGTATTACGGCATCGATGTCGTCTACGCGGTGCGTGTATCCTATACGCGCATCGTCGCGCTCGATGCGGACGGCAAGAATATGAAGGCGCTCGCCGCGCCGGTGCCGCAAGACGCTACGCGCCCGAGCCAATATGACGGCATGGTGATCGACTGGCTGGACCATCAAGGCCAGGTCTTGATGGCCCGCGATCACGTTAGCGGGGGCACTACCGGAACCCTGATCTCGAACGACAGTGCGGGCGGCTTCGGTGTCGATATGGTCGATACGCGCACGAACAAGGCGCGGCCCGTCGAACGGCCATTGCCGACGGCGGACGATTTCATAACCGACGGCAAGGGCCATGTGCGAATCCGCAGCCTCGGCCGCCTGGATTCGAGCGAGAACCAATATCTCGGTATCGAGGATTATCAGTATCGCACGCGTGACGATGGCCCGTGGCAGAACTTTTCGGCCTTCGATTCGATGGGCGAGAAAGGCCTGCATCCTATCGCGGTCGATCCCGTCCTGAACGCCGCCTACGCGCTCAACGACAAAGACGGCCGCCGCGCGCTCTATCGGGTCGCGCTCGACGGATCGATGAAGACCGAACTGGTTCTCGACAATCCCACCGTCGACATCGATGATGTGCTGAAGGTGAATGGCCACGTCATTGGCGCGTCCTACACCGCAGAACGCGAGGTCGATGTCTATTTCGACCCTGAATATAAAATGCTGGTACAGCAGCTGGCCAAGGTTCTGCCGAAGACGCCGCTGATCGACATCGTGGATGCGACGCCCGACGAGAATATGCTGCTGATCCGCGCCAGCTCCGACACGGATGAGGGGCGCTTTTACATCTTCCAGAAATCGAGCCACGCCATCCAGCAACTGATGCCGGTGCAGCCGATGACGGAAGGTGTGGCGCTCGCGACGGTGAAGCCGATCACCTACAAGAGCTTTGATGGCACCGACATACCCGCTTACCTTACCTTGCCCGTCGGCAGCGCGGGCAAGCACCTTCCGGCGATCGTCATGCCGCACGGCGGCCCCGGATCGCGCGACGTGTGGGGCTTCGACTGGCTGGCGCAATTTTTCGCGGCGCGCGGCTATGCCGTGATCCAGCCGGAATTCCGCGGTTCGACCGGCTTTGGCGAATCCTGGTTCCTCAAGAACGGCTTCCAATCCTGGAAAACCTCGATTGGAGATGTGAACGCGGCTGGCCGCTGGCTGATTGCGCAGGGCATCGCCGATCCGGCGAAACTGGGCATCTTCGGCTGGTCGTATGGCGGCTATGCCGCGCTTCAGTCCAACGTGCTCGATCCCGACCTGTTCAAGGCAGTTGTTGCGGTGGCGCCGGTCACGGACCTCGCGATGCTGCGCAACGAGAGCGCCGCGTTCCGGAATAACGCCCTGGAAAAGCAATTCATCGGATCGGGCTCCTTGTTGGAGGAAGCCTCGCCAGACCGGCATGTGGCCGCATTCAAGGCGCCGGTGCTGATGTTCCACGGTACGAAGGACATCAATGTGGGCTTCGCGGAATCGGTCGCGATGAACGATGCGCTCCAGCATGCGGGCAAGCAAAGCGAGCTGGTTCGCTATCCCGACCTCGATCACCAGCTTGGCGACAGCAAGGTTCGCGCGGACATGCTGGCCAAGGCCGACGCCTTCCTGCGCAAGTCGATGGGGATGCCGACCGACTGATACGAAAAGAGGCGGCCGTTTCCGGCCGCCTCTCTTGTTCGTTCGAAGGGATCGAGCCGATCAGCGCGAATAGAATTCGACGACCAGGTTCGGTTCCATCTTCACCGGATAAGGCACTTCGTCGAGCGTCGGCACGCGGACGTAGCTGACCTTCGACGCGCCGTCGGCGGCGATGTAATCGGGGATTTCGCGCTCGCTCAGGCCCTGGGCTTCCATCACCAGCGCCATTTCCTGCGCCTTCGGCCCGAGGGTCAGCTCGTCGCCCGGCTTCACCAGACGCGAGGCGATATTGCACTTCACGCCGTTGACGCGGATGTGCCCGTGGCTGACCAGCTGGCGCGCCGACCAGATGGTCGGGGCGAACTTGGCGCGATAGACGACCGCGTCAAGGCGGCGCTCGAGCAGGCCGATCAGGTTCTGGCCGGTGTCGCCCTTCATGCGGGCGGCCTCGGTATAGGCCTTCTTGAACTGCTTCTCGGTGACGTCGCCGTAATAGCCCTTGAGCTTCTGCTTCGCCTTCAGCTGGATGCCGAAGTCCGAAAC
>FTCH01000170.1_pt1 | contig 11599 bp, 12 predicted proteins | sample 1639671 | NCBI WGS metagenome assembly FTCH01 (sample SAMEA3914869, study PRJEB12502) | metagenome | biome: forest; material: soil | place: USA | collected 2012-03-12 | depth 0.1 m
GGATATCTGCACGCCGCGGATCGCCTCGATCTCGGCGCGACTGACCGGCTCGTGATAGGCGATGATCGCGAGCGTCTCGATGCCTGCGCGGGAGAGCTTGCGCGGCTCTTCGCGCTCGCGGCGCAGGATATGACCGAGATCGGGGGCGGTCTGCATCGCCCAGCGACCGCCGCGTTCGACCAGCTCGATCCCGCGCCCTTCGTAGAGCGCGGCCAGATCGGCGAGCGCCTGCCTGGGCTCCTCGATCCCGGTCGCGGTGGCGAGTTCGGCGGGCGTCATCGGCGCTTCGGCCGCGAACAAGGCCGCTTCCAGCGCGCGCAAGGGATCGCCGATCATCATGCCGCTTTCACCATCAAGGGCGCGAACGCCTCTTCCTGCGCCAGTTGGAGCCGGCCCTGCTTTGCCAGTTCGAGCGCCGCGACGAAGCTCGACGCCACCGCCGAACGGTGATGATCGGGCTCGAGCCCTTCCGGCAGGAAGCTTTCTAGACTGGCCCAGTCGAGCCGTTGCCCGATCATCTTCGCGACCAGATCCAGCGCCTCCTCGAGCGTCATCACCTTGCGACGCGACACGATATGGAAGGCCGGCTGGGTGCGCGCCTTGACCACGCCATAGGCCGCGATCAGCTCGTAGAGCGAGGCCTCCCATTTGGGCTTGCGTACGATGCGCAAGCCTTCGGGACAGCCGCGCAGGAACACGTCGCGCCCGATCCGATCGCGCGCCATCAGCCGTGCACCGGCTTCCCGCATCGCATCGAGCCGCTGGAGGCGCAGTTGCAGGCGGAGCGCCAGTTCTTCGGGCGACGGCTCGACCTCGGGGTCGCGCGGCAGCAGCAGGGCCGATTTCAGATAGGCCAGCCAGGCCGCCATCACGAGATAATCGGCGGCGAGCTCCAGCTTGAGCGCGCGCGCCTCGTTGATGAAGGCGATATATTGATCGACCAGCGCGAGGATCGAAATCTGCTTGAGATCGACCTTCTGCGTGCGCGCCAGCGTGAGAAGCAGGTCGAGCGGGCCTTCCCATCCGTCGATCGCGATGGTCAGCGCCTCTTGCGGCTCAGGCTGGAAGTCGAACTCCTCGTCCATTGCGAAGGGAGACTAACCGGGCGTTCAGGGGAGTCGAGAAGACCCGACGCAAAAGTCGTGGATAACTTCACGCCCGCGCGATGCGTGTCCGCAGCCAGGCGAAGGGCGGGAAATCGTCGAGGCTGTCGCCCCGGCTGAACTGCCAATAGAGCATGATGCTCATCAAGGCGGCGTAAAAGCACCAGACCGAGGCGAAGGTCTCCGCTTTCACCAGCTCGACAATCGTCAGCACGATCACGTTGAGAATGCCGTACCAGCGCACCGTGCGATAGCGCGACAGGAGCAACGCACCGCACGTGGCGAGGATGTAGAGCAAGGAGATGGCGAGGCTGCCCGTCATCACGTTGCGATAGGCAATGCTGTTCTGTTCGACGAATACGCGGCTGGGCAGGAAGATCAGGCCATAGCTGTCCCACAAGGCCGCGACCGCGCCGATCGCGGTCAAACCCAGGATGGCCTTGCGGCGCCAGCCGCCGGGTTCCATCAGCAGCACCGCAAGCGGCATCAGGAACGGCAGCAAGCCCTGCGCATAAAGCGTGAACAGGAAGGCGGCATGGTCGCGCGCGATCGGCCCGATCCGCCCTTCGAGGCCGAGCCAGACCAACCCTTCGCCGAACTGGTGCAGGGCGAACAGCATCGGCGTCGCCGCGAACAGGATCGTCCGCGGCTCACGCACATGCCGCAAGGTCGCCACCCCGATCGTGCCGATGACCGCGGACGAGACGAAGCTGGCGGTGGGCGAAAAGCACATGCGACTTCTGTGGCGGGATATGAGCGGGCCCGCCAGCGGCATCTGCTTTTGCGGGACTTTGGGGACGCATGCGGTTATCGGGCCGGCTGTGACCGACCCCACCGCCATCCGGATCGCCGCGCTCTATCAATTCACGCGGTTCGACGATTTACCCGAGAAACAGCGGACGCTCGCCGCCCTGTGCGAAGCGGAGGGCATCAAGGGTACGTTGCTGCTCGCGCAGGAAGGGATCAACGGCACGATCGCGGGCCGTCCCGATGCGATCGACAAGGTGCTGACGCAGATCCGCGCGATGCCTGGTTGCGCGGGTCTGGACGTCAAGGACAGCTGGGCCGACGCCCTGCCCTTCCATCGGCTCAAGGTCCGGATCAAGCGCGAGATCGTGACCATGGGCGAGCCCGACATCGACCCGCTGGTCGACGTCGGCCATTATGTCGAGCCCGAGGACTGGAACGCGCTGATCGCCGATCCGGCGACGATCCTGATCGACACGCGCAACGATTACGAGGTGGCGATCGGCACGTTTGCGGGCGCGATCGATCCGCACACCCGCACTTTCCGCGACTTCCCCGCCTGGTTCCGCGAACAGCGCGAGAGCCTGATCGGCGCGGGCGCACCGCCGAAAATCGCGATGTTCTGCACCGGCGGGATCCGTTGCGAGAAGGCGACCGCCTTCCTGAAGGCGGAGGGGCTGGACGATGTTTATCACCTGAAAGGCGGCATCCTCAAATATCTGGAGACGGTGCCGCCGGCCGAAAGCCTGTGGCAGGGCGAATGCTTCGTGTTCGACCAGCGGGTCGCGGTGACGCACGATCTGGAGGCTGGATCGAGCGAACTCTGTCATGCCTGCATGCGCCCGATCGGCGAGGCGGAACGGCAGTCGCTCTTGTTCGCCGAAGGCGTGAGTTGTCCGGCCTGCTATTACGAGCGCACCGACGAACAGCGCGCGGGCTATGCCGAGCGCCATCGCCAGACGCGGATCGCAGCCCAACGCGGCCAGGCGCATATCGGGGTGAAGCCCCCGCCGCGCGCGGAGCGGAGCTAAGACTCCGACATCGTTGTCCTCCCCCGATCCCCGTGGCAGTCTGGGCAAAACGGGCGGGGAGAGAGACACTATGGACACCGCGACCGCGGAAGCGATCGTGCATCCCGATGCGACGGCAACGGGCAAGCCGCATTACGAGGTGCTGGATGGCTTACGCGGCACCGCCGCGATCATGGTTGTGCTGTTCCATATCATGGGGATGCCGATCGCCTGGTCCGACGACGGGCAATATCTGCACCACGCGGCGATGGCGGTGGATTTCTTCTTCGGCTTGTCGGGTTTCGTCGTGGCCTATGCCTATGACGCGCGCTGGAAGACCATGTCGATCGGGCAGTTCGTCAAAATCCGCCTGATCCGGCTGCATCCGCTGGTGCTGTTGGGCGCGGTGCTGGGGCTGATCGCCTTCCTGGCCGACCCCTTCGCCGCCAATCAGAAACTGACGCCCCTGTCCGAGGTGCTGCGCGATTTTGCGCTGGCCTGCCTATTGTTGCCGTACGCCGCGCTGCCCAACCGCTGGACCGATACGCACAGCCTGAACAGCCCGTCCTGGTCGCTGCTCCAGGAATATATCGGCAATCTGGCTTATGCCCTGGTGTTGCGACGGCTGGGGACGCGCGTGCTGGGCGCATTGGTCGCGGCGGCGGCGGCGGGTTTGTTATGGGCCTTGTGGGCGCGCAACAGCATCGACATGGGTTCGGACTGGACCACGCTCTGGGGCGCGCCGACGCGGATGGCCTTCTCGTTCACGATGGGCCTGTGGCTGTACCGGGTGCGCGACCGCCTGCCGAAGCTGCGGATGGGCTGGATCGCGCTCAGCATCCTACTGGTGATCGCCTTCGCGATGCCGCTCGTCCCGCAATCGGTGCCGCACGGCAACGGCCTGTACGAGGCTGCGGTCGCGATCCTGCTATTCCCGTGGATCATCCTGAGCGGCGCGCATTCGGATGTCGGCCGGATCGAACTGGCCTTGTGCAAGTTCGCGGGCCGGCTGTCCTACCCGATCTACATCCTGCATTTCCCTTTCCTGCTGATCTACATGAACTATGCGGTGTTCGCGAAGCCGGCCGCGTCCACGATCGCGCTGGCGGGGGCGGGATCGTTCGTGGTGGTGGTCGCGGTGAGCTGGCTGGCGTTCAAGGCCTATGACGAGCCGGTGCGGGCATGGCTCAAGCGGCAGAACCGAAAAGCTTAGACGGAATCCCCGCTGTCGCGGTACAGTTGGGGCGGTGGCTATGACCTGTCCCGGAACGAAGGCGTGAGCGGCACGCGAGGCATCGTCCGATGATGATGGCTGCCGCCTTGTTCCTGTTGCAGGCCGGGGCGCCATACGCCGCAGCGGCCCCGACGGGGCAAGGCGAAGTGCGCTATACGGTCGGCTGGGCCGACAGCTGGTCGCGGATCGGCGGTTATCTGAACGATCCGCGTGCGATCGACGCGTTGGCAGTGCGCAATCGCCTGCGCCCGCGCCAGATGCTGTCGGGCGGACAGGTGATCGCGATCCCGCTTGCCTGGCTCAAGTCGGTGCCGGTGCAGGCGCGCATCGTCGCCTTTCGCGGACCAGTACGAGTGCAAGGCGCATCCAGCGCGCGGATCGGCGGGATGGTGGGCGAAGGCGCGCGCATTCTGACCGGGCCCGCCGCGTCGATCACGCTGCGCCTGCCCGACGGATCGACCGTCGCGCTGCCGTCCCAAAGCGCGATCCGAATCGAGCGGCTGCGCGCGATTTTGCTGAACAATGTCTATGATCGCCGCTTCGTGCTGGAGAGCGGGCGCAGCCAATATGAGGTGACGCCGGACCATCGCGACGGCAGCCGTTTCGATATCAAGACCCCGGTTTCGGTCGCGGCGGTGCGCGGCACCATCTTCCGCGTGTCGCTGCCCCAGGGCGGCGGCGCCAATACCGAAACGCTGCGCGGCGATGTCGGCGTGGCCGGGCACTCCGGCGGGGTCGATGTGCCGCAGGGCTTTGGCGTGCATTCCGACCTTCATTCGACGGGCAGACCGGTCAAATTGCTGTCGGCGCCGCGGCTGGTGAGCATCGGGCCGAGCCCGCTCGGGCCGGAGACGATGCTGCTTGCCCCCGTGCCGGGCGCGCGTTCCTATCATGTGCAGGTCGCGACGGACAAAAATTTCGCTCAGTTGCTGGGCGACGTCCGCGCGCAGAAACCGATCGTGCCGCTCAGCCCGACCGAGATCGGGACCTATTATCTGCGCGTGACCGCGGTCGACGCCAACGGGCTGGAAGGGTTACCCAACACGGTGACCTATCATCACGACCAGGCCGAGAGCGCGGACGCGCCCAACACCGGATCGTAGCAAGGCCCTGCCGGGTCAGACGGTCGGCCGCTCGGTAAAGCCGTCGACCGGCTGCAATTCGGCTTCCAAGGCGTCGATCCGGTCCACGCGCGAGGCTGGCGAGCCTTCGCGCAGGCGATCGGTCAGACGCTCGACCAGCTCGGCCTCGCCGACCGCATAGACCTCGACCCGGCCGTCGCTCCGGTTGCGGACCCAGCCCGATACGCCGATGGCGTGGGCGGCCCGGACGGTCCAGTCGCGGAACATGACGCCCTGAACGCGACCGGCGATGAAGATGGTGCGCGCGATCATGGGGAGGGACAAAGCGGTGCCGGGTCCCAAGTTCCCTACCGCGCGTCCAACCGCCCTTTCCATATGGAATTTTGATATTTATCAGGGCCCTCGAAGGGGGCCGGCATGGGGCAATGGGACCAGTTCGGTCAGGATTATGATCATCCGCCGTTCGACGGCACGCCGCGCCTGTATCTGATTGCCTCGACGCCGCGGTCGGGCAGTCATTTTCTCGGCCATCAACTGCTCGAGACCGGCGCGCTGGGCAGCCCGCTCGAATATTTCCACGAACCCCATCTGCGCACATGGATGGCGGAGCTCGGCACGCCCGACCTCGTGTCGACGATAAAGCAGCTTTACCGCCGGCGCACATCGCCATCGGGTTGGTTCGGCGCCAAAGCGCACTGGAACCAGTTCAAGCCGATCGCCGAGCGGCCTGCTCTATTCCGCTTCCTGGGAATAGAAACCTATATCGAGATCACCCGGAGCGACCGGATCGCGCAAGCCATATCCTATGTGATCGCGCAACAGACGGGCGCGTGGATCAGCTTCCATTCCGCCCAGGCCGAGCCGCGTTACGATTTCGCCGCGATCCGCCAGGTGGCAGACGCGCTCGACCACCATATCGCACAATGGCGCGCCTTCTTCGCAGCCAACGCCATAACCCCGCTGATCGTTGACTATGACGATCTGACCGCGGACCCGAAAGCGACCGTGGACCGGATCATGGCGCATTGCGGAGTCGAGCGCACCGGCACAGCACCGCAATGGCAGCCACAACGCCAGGCATCGGACATCAATGCCCGCTGGCGCGACCGCTATCTTGCCGATCTGGCCGCAATGGCGGAGTGAACCGGCCCGGCACAGGAACCATCGCTGCCTTATGCCCTTTGTAACGAAGTGCGATTAAGCAGCACCCCCAACGGAGGGGATGAATGGATCAGCAACGCAAGCTGGCGGTTTCGATCGACGACGATTCGATCAACATGGCCTGGGTGACCGAGGGCCGGCGGCTTGGCGCGACCGAAACCTGGCCGATCGCGCAATTCAGCACACTGACCGACGCGCTGATCGCCTTCGAGAAGAAGAGCGGCGCGCCCTTGCTGGGGGCCGCCTGCGCGCTGGGCGTGCTGGGCGCGACCCATGGCGAGACGATCCTGCTGTCGCGCGGCAATTGGGCGATCAGCCGCGCGGGACTGAAATCGATGTTCGGCCGCGATCCGATCGTGATCAACGATGTTGCGGCGCGCGCCTGGGCAGCGCTGGGCGGCAACGGCACCCGGCTTGAAAATATCGCATCGCTGGGCGGGCTGCCCGATTTTCGGCGGCGGGGCCGGTGGGCGCTGACCAAGATCGACGCGGGCGTCGGCCTGGCGGTGATCGACATCGACGATGCAGGCGCCGCACGCGTGATGGAATGCGAGATGGGCCATTGCGGCTTCGCGCCCGTGACCGAGGAAGATCGCGTCCTTGGCGTCGCGATCGCGGGGCGGGGTCAGGGCTTGCCGACCTGGGAGATGGTGCTGACCCTTTCGCCCGAGGACCCGATCTGGGCAACGCCGGGATTGCCGGTGGGCCGATCGCAGCGGGTGGCGATGCTGGCACGGCTGGCGGGCCGCTATGTCGGCGATACGGTGCTGGCGCACGGTGCCTGGACCGGCGCGATCCTTACCGGCAAGCGGATCGCCGAATTGCTGGCCGACAGCGCGCTTGCCGCATTCAATGCCGGGTTCGACAACAAGCCCAAATTCGCGCGGCTGATGCGCGGCGCGGCGCGCTGGCGGCTGATCGGGCAGGATCTGACGCTGTCGGGCTGCGCGGTCGCGCTGGAACGCCATGGCGCGATGCTGCAGCCATCGCCCGCGCCGCGTGCCGGGCTAAGCCCCGCTTACTAAGCCCGCACCAGCATTGCCGTTGGCGCGCAGCCACGGCTAAGAGGCGCCAAGGAAAGGCGTGGGCAGGGGTCCATGCCGCCGGGGCCGCGAAACCGAGCATGACCAACCCGACCGATCCCGGAGATGCCGCGCCGCGCGGACTGACCCAGTTCGACAATGGTATCGACCTGGCGCCGTTCATCGCTTTCCAAGACGAGAATGCCTGGGCACCGCGCAAGGCGCTGTTCTTCCCCAAGATCGGCATATTCTATTCGCTGGTACCCAAGAATGCCTGCACCAGCATCCTGACCGCGCTCGCGGTGGCCAATGGCCTCACCACCCCCTGGTTCCAGACGCGCAACCGCATCCACAATGTGCAGGGCAAGTATAACGCGCTCAACGACCTCGACGCCTTCCACGACGACACGTTCAAGATCATCGCGTTCCGCAATCCGCTCGCGCGGTTGCTGTCGGCGTTCAACAACAAGCTGGTCGGCACCGATTCCGAGCATATCATCCATCAGCGCTTCTTCGAGCAGAGGCTCAACAAGAAGATCGCCGAATGCCGTTTCTCCGAAATCGTCGCTTTGGCGGACCAGGTTCCGCACTGGATCATGGACCAGCATTTCGCGCCGCAGTGGAGCTTCCTCTTCTACGACCGCTACGATCTGCTGATCGATGCCGACCAGCCGATCTTCAGCCTGCCCCTGCCCGACCGCACGCTCACCCTGTCGCATCAGAACCGCAAGGCGCGCGCGGACACCGACGAGCATATCGGCGACGCGACGGTGGGTCAGATACGGGCGTTCCTCGCCCGGACCGGCACCTATCCCGGCAAGGTCGAGGCCGAACGGATCTTCCGAAACACGGTGCGCCCCAACGGCAATTTCGACCGCGATTACCAGCTGTATCGCGCACTCCAGGGCAGCGCGGCGGCCTGAGGCGAACGAGGCCGACGGTCAGCCGCAGTTCGCATCGACCAGATAGCAGCGCACGATCGGTCCGGCTTTGCCATCGCTGCGCGCATTGAAATATGCGGCGATGGCAGCGGCATTCGACCAGTCGAGCTCGCGCAGCCCGTTCGTATCCTGGATGAGCGCGGCCAGGCGTCCGGAGGGATTTTGCCGCGTCGTCAACGCACCGTCGATCGCCGCCCAAAAACGCGCGCCTTTGCCATAGAAGGCCTCGTAATTGCTGCCGTCGCCATGCTCTATCTGTGCTTCGATGGTCAGCAGCGAGGGTCCGGCGGGGGCGTCGATCAGGCCTTTCGCGGCCTTCAGCGCCGCCGGATCCAGATGCCCTTCCGCCGCGCGCCAGGCGAAATAGCTTGCCCAGCTTTCATTGACCCAGGCGGGCCAGGTCGCCGGGATCGACCCGATCAGCGTGTGGAATCCCTCATGCGCGCCGAGCACGATCGCTGCGCGAAGCTTGGCATCCGAAGCGGCTTTGTCCGGGCCCGGAATATTCTGCATCAAAACCGCGCGCAGGCCGGCCGAAGCCATGAAGTTGGGCTGGGCATCGGGCGGCGGCGTGATCCACAGCATGTCGATCGCGCGAGGCGCAACCGCATCGCGCGGCAGTATGTCGCGCCGCCAGCGACTCCATGTGTCGGCGAAGAGCTGCTGTTGCGCGCGATCAGCCTCGGCAGGGATGCGTCCATAGACGCGCAAGCTGAAATCCCGGCTTCGATAGACGCGGGGCGGCGTCGCCGACACCACGCCATAGAAAGGCATCTGGCCTCGGTGCGGGAAAGGTTGCGTGGATCGGATGATCCGCCCGTCGCGCAGGCGGGAGACGATATCGACCTTGGCGTTCTCCCAGCCTCCAGACGGCGCGAGGAAGGCCAGGTGATCGGTCAGCAGCCACCATCGTTGCCTAGCGCTCCAGCCGCCCGATGGGTCCGCGGCGTCCATGCCGTCCGTGTCCTGGTCGCGCAGGGCAAGGCGCCATCGGAGGGTTTGGCAGGATGCGGGGACCGTCCACGACGTGGCGGTGCGGGCGGGAAGCGGATTGTCCCCGCATACCGGGGCGCCGACCAGGCTGCCGGCCGAGCTGGGCCGAATGCGGAGCACAAGCGCGCCATCCGGATTGGGCGGAACATCGATCGCGACCATAGCCCGCAACGGGGCGCGCTCATCCAGACCGATATGATAGAGGATGGGGGCCGCGGTCGCGGCGGTGCCGGCAAGAACGATCAGAAACGGTGCGGCACAAACCCACCGCATGCAGGCTAGCTCTGCGCAAGCAGGGCGTCGCGCCTGGCGATCAGCGCATCGAACGGCGTCGCGTCCGCCGCGTCCGCGATCGTCGCCATCGCGGCGTCGAGCCGCGCCTTGGCGCGGGGGGCGATACTGGCGACGCCCTTCGCGCAGGCCTGCATCTCGTCCATGTCGCCCGAGCAATGGAGCGCGATGTCGCAGCCCGCCGCGATCACGCCCGCCGCACGATCGGTGAAGCTGCCCTTCAAGGCGTGCATGCCCAGATCGTCGGACATGAGCAGCCCGTCGAAGCCGATCTTCCCCCGGATGATCTGGTCGATCACGACCGGCGAAAGCGAGCCGGGCACATCCTTGTCCCAGGCGGTATAGACGACGTGCGCGGTCATCCCCATCGGCGCCCAATTCAGCGTCTTGAAAGGCGCGATGTCGGTTTCGAGATCTTCCGCCGACGCCTCGACCACCGGCAATTCGACATGGCTGTCCGACATCGAGCGGCCATGGCCCGGCATATGCTTGACCACGCCGACCGCTCCGCCCGCCTTCAGCCCTTCAAGCGTAGCGCGACCGAGCGCGGCGACGCGTAGAGGCTCGGTGCCGAGCGCGCGATCGCCAATGATGTCGTGCGCGCCGGGCTGACGGACGTCGAGCAAGGGCAAGGCATCGACGTTGACGCCGACTTCCCGCAGCATCGCCGCCAGCGCCTGCGCATTGGCGCGGATCGCCTCGATCGCGGACATCGGCGCGACGTCGTAGAGCCTGTCGAAATCGCCCCCGCGCGGAAAGGCGGGCCATTCGGGCGGCTGCATCCGCGCGACGCGGCCGCCTTCCTGGTCGATCAGGATCGGCACGTCGTCGCGTCCCGACAGCGACCGCATCTCGTCGGTGAGCGCCTTCACCTGTGCCCGATCGGTGACGTTGCGCTTGAACAGAATGAAGCCGGCCGGCTCCGCCTCGCGGAAGAAGCCGCGTTCGGCGTCGGTCAGAGCGGGGCCGGCCAGCCCCAGGAACAATGGCGTCATCAATGGACCACGTTGCAGGTTTCGCCGGCGACCTTGAGCTGTGCGCACAGACGGGCCGCGTCACCGCCGCTCGCCCGCAGCCGGTAGAGCGTATTGTCGCCCACCTTGACCGGCGTGATCGACATGTTGAGCGGCGCGAGGCTGGCGAAACGGCTCGAGAGCGACTTCCACACCTGCTTGGCCTTGGCCTCGCTGGCGAGTGCGCCGAGCTGGATCGTGCCGCTGCCACCAACCGAGGCCGAAGGCGGCGCCGCGGGCGCGGCCGCCTTGGGCGGTGCGGCCGGGGTCTGCGGCTTAGGTGCGGGCGGTGGCGCCTTCACCACCGGCGCGGAGGCCGCGGTGGGCGCATTATAGGCAAGCTGCGGCTTGGACGGCGCCTTGGCGACCGGCGCGGGCGCGGGCGCCGCGGGCGTGCCAGGAGCGGCAGGTGCAGGCGCCTTGGCCGGGGCCTGAGGCTCCTGATCCTTGGGCGCGCCCGGGCCGGTGATCGGCTGTTCGGGAATCTTGGACAGATCGATCGGGCTGTCGATATCGTTGCCGGTGCCCATCTTCGAGGCGATCACGTCGCTTTCGTTGACAGCGAGGCCGCCGGGATTGGCCGGCTTTTCCTTGTAGGGCCCAGGTTGGGCATGGATGATCGTGCCGATATCGGCCTGCTGCGCGCGGTGGCGCTGCCAGACAATGAAGCCGCCAAACAGGATTGCGATCACGACAAGGCCGATCACCAGCCAGAGCGCGACCCGGCCACCGCCGCCGCCGCCGCCCGTTTCGGGATAATCGTCCTCGTCCTCGACCGGCTCAAGCCAAGGCAGGCGCTCGTTGCCGAGCGGTTCGCCGCCAAAACCCCGCCGGATTTCCGCCATCCCTTACATCTCCTCCGCGGCGGCGACGCCCATCACGCCGAGCCCGTTACGGATAACTTGCCCGATCGCATCCGCAAGCGCCAGACGCGCTGCGGTGACGGCTGCATCCTCCACGACGAGGAAGCGCCGCGACGGATCGTCATTGCCGCGATGCCAC
>FTCH01000049.1_pt1 | contig 11537 bp, 9 predicted proteins | sample 1639671 | NCBI WGS metagenome assembly FTCH01 (sample SAMEA3914869, study PRJEB12502) | metagenome | biome: forest; material: soil | place: USA | collected 2012-03-12 | depth 0.1 m
CCGAGGTGCGCAGCCCGCCGTCGGCGATCACCGGCACGTCGGATTTCCACGCCTCTTCCGCGGCTTCCATCACCGCGGTGAGCTGCGGTACGCCGACGCCCGCGACCACGCGCGTCGTGCAGATCGAACCCGGGCCGATACCGACCTTCACGCCATCGGCACCCGCATCGATCAAAGCCCGCGTGGCCTCGGCGGTGGCGACGTTGCCGGCGATGATTTGGATCGAATTGGACAGGCGCTTCACGCGCTCGACCGCCCGCGCGACCTCGCGATTATGGCCGTGGGCGGTATCGATCACGATCAGGTCGCATTCGGCGTCGACCAGAGCCTCGGTCCGGGCAAAGCCCTTGTCGCCAACCGTGGTCGCGGCAGCGACCCGCAAGCGGCCGGAGGCGTCCTTGGTCGCGGTCGGATAATTGACCGCTTTTTCGATGTCCTTGACCGTGATCAGACCGACGCAGTGATAATTCTCGTCCACCACCAGCAGTTTCTCGATGCGGCGCTGATGCAGCAGGCGCTGCGCGTCGGCGGAGTTCACGCCGGTCTTGACCGTCGCCAAATTCTGGCTGGTCATCAACTCCGCAACCGGCTGATCGGGCCGTTCGGCAAAGCGCATGTCGCGATGGGTCAGGATGCCGACCAGCTTGCCGCTCGCTTCCACCACCGGGAAACCAGAAATGTGGTGACGGTTCATCAGCGCGCGCGCCTCGGCCAGCGTCTGATGCGGGTTGAGGGTGATCGGGTTAACCACCATGCCGCTTTCGAACCGCTTGACCGCGCGCACTGCGGCGGCCTGCTCGTCGATGTCGAGATTACGGTGGAGCACGCCGATGCCGCCCAATTGCGCCATCACGATCGCCATGTCGGCCTCGGTGACGGTGTCCATCGCCGACGACAGGAACGGGATGGTGAGCGCGATCTCCCGCGTGACGCGGGTCCGCGTGTCGGCATCGGTCGGCAACACTTCGGACTCGCCGGGCCGGAGGAGCACGTCGTCGAAAGTAAGGCCGAGTTCGATGGTCATGAATCCCCGCGGAGGTAAAAAGGATTCGGGGCCATATAGGCGCGCGATCCTGGAAGCGCTAGGGCACCTTTGCCGGATGAGCCGAGCGTCCGCGGATGCCGAAGCTTATTACAAAGTGATCCCGGCGCGTTTCAGCGCACGGCGCGCGCTGTCGAGGTGCATTGCCTCGATCATCCGTCCGCGAAAGCGTTCCGCCCCACCTGTCGCAGCCTCGATCAGAGCACGTGCATCCTCCACATCGGCGTCGGATGGCGCAAATATGCGGTTCGCTATCTCGACCTGATTGGGATGGATCAGGCTCTTGCCGTCGAAACCCGCACGCAGACCCGCCTCACAATCGGCCTCCAGCCCCTGCGGATCATCGAGACGGTTGAATACACCGTCGAGCACGGCGATTCCCGCCGCGCGTGCGGCCAACACGATCGACTGCAGGGCCAAAGTCAGCCCGTCCCTGGCGGGCACGCGCAGACTTGCGGCAAGGTCGTTCGAGCCGGCCAGCAGCCCCACCACCCCCGGCACACCCGCAATCTCGCGTGCGGCATACACACCGGCCGGCGTCTCGATCATTGCCAGCAGCGGCCTGTTCAGGCGGCGAGCGAGCATTTCGACATAAGCGGGCGCTTCGACCTTGGGCACCACGACCAGATCGACGCCCTTTGCATCGGTCAAAGCCGTCACATCCTCTTCGTGCCAGAGGCCGGCACCGTTCAGCCTCACCGCCAGCATCCGATCGCCCCATTGCCCGTCGGCCGCGTCGATCGCGGCATGACGCGCGGTATCCTTGTCCGCCTCCGCCACCGCATCTTCCAGATCGAGGATGACGAGGTCGCACGCCAGACCGCGCGCCTTTTCGATCGCGCGGGGATTGGAGGCGGGCAGGAACAGGGCCGAGCGGATGTGATCGAGCATTTCGCCTCCCTAAGCCAGCCCGCTTTGGCCGCAAAATCGCAACCAATCCTAACCAGCTATTAACCTAGCTCGGTCAGAAGGCGTTCATGGCCGATACGCCCGATCAGGATCAGAAAACAGAAGCCCCAACCGGCAAACGCCTGCAACGGGCGGCCGAACAGGGCGACGTCATCCAGTCCAAGGAACTCGGCGTCGCTATCGGCATGTTCATGGCCGCCGCCTGGATCGTGATGGCGGGCCCGTGGATGGTCACTGCCTGCGAGCAGATGCTCGAGCAGGGCCTGACTTTCCGCGCCGACGACATCGCCAACTTCAACCCCTCGCGCGCGATCCTAAGCCTGTTCGCGATGGTGTGGCTGCCGCTGGCCGTGCTGTTCGCTTGTTCGGCTTTCGGTGCGATTCTCACACCCGCGCTCACCGGTTCGCTTGGCTTCCGGCTGGAGGCAATCGGCGTCCGCCCCGGCAAGATGAACCCCCTGAACGGGATCAAGCGCGTATTCGGCATTCAAGGTCTGATCGAATTCGGCAAGGCTTTCCTGAAGGTGCTGCTGCTTGGCAGCATAGCCTATGTCGCGCTGCGCAGCCGTTGGTCGGAGATCATGGGGCTCGGCCGCCAGGACGTGGTCGCCGCGCTCGGCGACATCGGCCGCATCTTCCGTTTTACCTTCATGGTGATGGCGCTCGCCTTGGGCGTGCTGGCAGGCATCGACATGCCGATCCAGATCATCCGCCGCAACGCCCGCCTGCGCATGACCAAGCAGGAGGTCAAGGACGAGCATAAGGAGAATGAAGGCTCGCCCGAAATGAAGGGCCATATCAAGGGCAAGATGCGCAAGCTTCTCAGCGCATCGACCCGCAAGGGCGTCAAGGAAGCCACCGTGATCCTGACCAACCCGACCCACTTCGCGGTCGCACTGCGTTATCGGCCCGGTTTCGACGCGGCGCCGGTCGTTATGGCGAAGGGCGCGGACGAGATCGCGGCGGCCATGCGCGAACTGGCCGCGGAGAGCGCGGTTCCGATGCTGTCCTACCCGCAGCTCACCCGCGCCATTTACTATACTTCGAACCCCGGCGAGATCATCCGCGACGATTTGTATCTGGCGGTCGCGACGGTGCTCGCCTTCGTCTTCAATATCGACCGCGCCATGGCCGAAGGCATCAGCCAGCCGGTGGTCGAAGTGCCCGCCGGCGCTCGCTTCGACGAGAACGGCAATGCGACACTCCATTAACCATAAGCGGCTTATATCCGGCGCTTAATCAGGGCGCTTTTCAGCCGTTACTCCTGACGGAGCCGATGCGATGACGACCACCTCTTCCACCTCGACCACGTCGGCCACCTCGGCCGCGACGACGTCGACGAGCAGCACGGCGACCAAAGCGGCGGCCGGCTCCTCGATCCTGACCGCGCTGGGCGCGGGTTCGGGCATCGATACCGCCACGCTCACGACCAACTTGGTCTCGGCGGCCTTTTCCGACAAGGAAAGCCAGCTTCAGACCAAAACCGACACCAACACGGCGCAGATCAGCTCGCTCGGGACGCTCACCAGCGGGATCGACTCCTTCGCGAGCGCGCTTCAGCAGCTCGTCGCGGGCGGAACGCTCAAGTCGCAGCCTTCGTCGTCCGACACCAGTGTCGTGACCGCTACCGCGCAGAACGGCAGCACCGTCGGCAACCTTTCCGCACAGATCCAGGTGACCCAGGTCGCGACCGCGCAGTCGCTGGTCTCGGGCTATGTCTCCCAGACCAATGTCGGTTCGGGAAGCCTGACGCTGACCACGGCGGCCGGGAGCTTCAACATCGCGGTAGACCCGAGCAACAACACGCTGCCCGGTCTCGCCGCCGCGATCAACGCGACCAACACCGGCACCACACCCAGCGGCGTCACCGCGAGCGTGATCACCGATTCGAGCGGCACGCGCCTTGTGATCAAGGGCGCGACGGGTGCCGCCAACGCCTTCTCGCTCACCGCCAACAGCGACGCGGACGCCAACCTCACCCGCTTCGCCTCGACCGGCACGGGCGCGGGCATGACCGTCGCGCAGCCCGCACAGGATGCGATCATCCGCATGGACGGCGTCGATTCGACCCACGCCAGCAACACGGTGAGCGATCTGATCCCCGGAGTGACGCTCAATCTGATTTCGGCCAAGCCCGGCAGCACGATCTCGCTGGGCGTGACCCGGCCGACCGACGCAATCACCGAAGCGGTCAACGATTATGTCTCGGCTTACAACAGCCTGTTGAGCGACATCACTACCGCGATCGCGCCCGCGAGCAGTGACGGCACCACCGCCGCCGGGCCGCTCTACGGCAACAGTGCGATCGGCCAGATGAAGACGATGCTGCAGCGTATCACCTCGACCACGCTCAGCTCTTATCCCAACGGCCCCCAGACGCTGGCCGAGATCGGCGTTTCGACCGGCCAGGACGGCACGCTTTCGGTCGATGCCAACAAGCTTTCGACCGCGCTGTCGACCTATCCCGATGCGGTCGAGGCGATGTTCAATCCGACCCAGCGCAGCTCGAGCCCGCTGATTTCGATCACGAACGCGATGGGCGCCGTCCAGCCCGGCACCTACACGCTGAGCAACATTACGATGGGCAGCGCATCTGCCAGTACGGTCGACGGCGTCGCCTTTCTGCCGAGTTCGACCGATCCGAACGGCATGGTCGCATCGATCACGTCGGACGCCTCGGGCCTTGCCATCTCGGTGCAGGGCAACGTGGCCAGCGCGACGATCACGGTCGATGCGGGCATCGGCGGAATTCTGCAGGGCATCCGCGACCAGCTGCGCGCGACCGGCGGCATCCTCGACACGCTGAGCGACTCGCTCACCGCCGCGAAGAGCAGCCTGGCGGACGCCAAGACGGCGCTGACCAATCAGGAAAACACCTATCAGAGCCAGCTCAGCGCGCAGTTTACCGCGATGCAGACCGCTGTATCCAACTACAAGTCGATCCAATCCTACATGACCCAGCAGATCGCCCAGTGGAGCAAGTCTTCCTAAGGGGCCGTCCCGACGCGCGATCAACATCTTACGTGGAGCAATAAAAACTAATGTTCGGAGCACCTTCCCGTTATTCAGCGCCGGGCGCGCGCTATCGTGAGATCGACGTGGCCGCCCGTGTGGAAGGGGCGACGCCGCACGGCCTGGTCATGATCATGTTCGACGAGCTGCTGAAGGGGCTCGACACGCTGGCCGTGGCCGAGAACGCGCAGGACATCGCCCGTCGCAACGCCGCGCAGGCACGGGCAATCTCGCTGCTCCACGGGCTCGAAACCTCGCTCGATTACAAGCGCGGCGGCGAGATTGCGGGCAATCTGGGGGCGATCTACCGCGAAGCGCGCCGTCTGCTCGGCGCAACCCCCGGCATGGATCGCGCCACCGCAATCGGCCAGGCGCGCGATATGCTGGCGACCGTGTCGGGCGCGTGGGAGGCGATCGGGCCCGAGGTTAATCCGAATCTAACCTGAACCCGTAACGTTTTGGCAAGGATAGGCGGCGCATGTTCCGCCTCTGTTAGGTGCAAAGGGTAGTCTCATGCCGCTCGCGAAGCTTCGTCAGGATTATGCGCCGACGCCGACCGCCGCGCCGGCACCGCAATTGAGCACCGATCTGGAAAATTTCCAGGCGGCACCATCGCCCGCGCTCGCTTTGCAGCAGCAGCTTGCTCAGCGCGCGATCGCGGTTCCGGCCGCCGATGTCGAGAAATGGTCGCCGCGCCGCAGCCTGGCGCTGATCGTTTCCGCCTCCGCAGCCTTGTGGATGGCGATCCTGATGGCAGGCACCGAGGCGACCAAGCTGGTCGCCTGACCATCTTACTATTTTCGGGTTCCCTGGCGCGCCGACCTGCCCTCCTGCAGGCCGGCGCTGTCCGTTCTACTGCAGTTCGACCTTATCGAGGTTGAGCTTGGTTGCCGGGATCACCTGCGGCTTTTCGCCTTTGGCCTGAAGCTTGGCCAGGAACTGACCCGCATCGCCGACCACGACAACGCTTGCGGGCGCAGGATCGATCAGGGCCTTCGATACTTGCCGGACCTGCTCCGCCGTCACCGCATTGACCGCATTTGAATAGCGGCCGATCTCGGCGGGCGGGACATTCTCCAGCACCAGACCCGCGACATAACCCGCAAGGCCATCGGTGGTCTCGATCTGACGACCGAACGCGCCGACCAGACCTGCCTTGCGCGCGTCAAGCTCCGACGCGGGCACCAGATCGGTTCCCATCCGCCCCATCTCGCCCCGGATCAGATCGATCACATCGGGAACGGTCGGATTCTTGGTGCTAGTCGAAGCCGCCAGCGGCCCGGGCGAGCGCCGCGCCTGGAAGGACGTGCCCGCGCCATAAGCGAGCCCGCGCTTGATGCGAATTTCCTGGTTGAGCCGGGCGCTATAGCCGCCGCCGAGAGCGTCGTCCGCCACCAGCATCGGATAATAACGCGGATCGCTGCGTGCGATCGTCACGCGGCCCACCACCACCGAAGCCTGCGGTGTTTGCGGCAGATCGATCACGAGCATGCGCGGCGGCGCAGGGACATCCGCGGGCGGCAAAGGCGCCGGGGGCGCTGCGGGCCTGGCCCAACCGCCGAACAAGCCACCGACCATCTTCTCCGCCTGATCGGGCGTGATATCGCCGGCAAGGACGAGCGTGGTGGTGTCGGGACGCCAGAAGCTGGCGTAGCCGGCAACGACATCGTTCTGCTTGATTGCCAGGATAGAGGCGGGCGTTCCGGCCGAGGGGCGACCATAAGGCCCATCCCCGAAAATGGCGCGCGACGAAACCATCGCTGCGAGCTGTTGCGGCTCGCTATAGGCAACCTTGAGGCCGTCGAGCGTCTGCGACCGCTCGCGTTCCAGCTCGTCGGGCCGGAAGGCGGGATGCATCGCCACGTCGGCATAGACCTTCATCGCGGGCGCAAGCTCGTCCGATTTGACGGTCAGGGTCAAGAACATGCCATCGCGCACCGCATCCCCGCCGATCGCGCCGCCCAGGGTCTCGACGGCGTCCACGACCTGCGTCGCGGAAAGGCTGCTCGTGCCCTTGGTGAGCAAATCGGCGGTCAGCTCGGCCAAGCCCGCACGGCCCGCCGGATCGGTCGATGATCCACCGTTCACCACCATATAAGCGGTCACGATCGGCAATTCGTGCCGTTCGATCACAACCAGCCGCAAGCCGTTGGCAAGATGCCGTTCGACCGGCACGGGCAGGACCGGCGTGATCGGCGCGCCGGGTGCGGGCGGCTGAACCCGCTCGGCTTCCGAGGCGGCAACCACCACCGGCACATTCGGCGGTGCGATCAGCGGCGTGGTCGCGACCGTGGCGGCGACGGGGACCGATTCCATCGCCGCGCCGTCGGCGGCAGGCAGATAGGTGATTTCCACCGCACGATCATCGCCGAGCAAACGACGCGCGACGCGCTGGACATCGGCTGCGGTGACTTTCTCGATCGCGGCAAGGCGCTTGTCGGTTGCGTGGGGATCATGCTCGATGATCACGTCCGATGCGAGCGTGGTCGCCCGGCCTTCGGCAGTCTCGCGTTGCTTGAGCGACGCGGTCAGTATCTGATTGCGGGCCCGGATCAGCTCTTCCGGCTTCACGAGGCCGTCGCGCAGTAGGCCAATCTGCTGGCGAAGTGCTGCCTCGACCGCCTTTGGATCCTTGTCGCCCGCAACGATGCCATAGACGGTGAACATGCCCGCGCCCTTGCGCATGTCGGCGGAGACGCCGGTCTCCGCTGCGACTTGATCGTGGTAGACCAGGCTCTGATAAAGGCGCGCGCTCTCCCCGCCCGACAGGACATTCTCGATCACGTTGATCACGGCATGATCGGGATCGGTTGCAGGCGGAAGCTGCCAGCTCAATACGACTGCGGGCAAAGGCGTGTTGGGCGCATGCAGCGTGAAGCGATGACCGGCGGTCCGCGCCGGCTCGGCCACGAAATTGTGCGGGATCGGCCAGGCGGGACGGGCCACGGGTCCGAAATATTTGTCGACCCACTGGTTCAATTGCGCGGGGTCGAAATTGCCGGCGACGACCAGCACGGCATTGTCGGGCCGGTAATAGAGAGCGTGGAAGGCGCGGACGTCGTCGACCGTCGCGAAATCGAGGTTGGCGATGCTGCCGATCGGCGATCGGGCGTAGGAACTGGTCGCGTAACTGGCGGCAGGCACGTCGATCCGGAACAAGCTGTCATAAGGCCGCGCCGCGTCGCCGCGCAGCTCCTCCTTCACCACATCACGTTCGGCGACGAAGGTCGGCTGGTCGATAACCAGCGCGCCCATCCGCTCGGCCTCGGCCCAGATCAGCCGTTCGAGATGATTGGCGGGCGCGACCTCATGATATTCGGTGAAATCGTCGTCGGTGGAGGCGTTGTTGTTGCCCCCGACATCCTCGGTCAGGCGGTCGAGCGTCTCCGACGGCATGTTGCGCGTCGCCTTGAACATGAGGTGCTCGAACAGGTGCGCAAAACCCGATCGACCACGCGGATCGTCGCGCCCGCCGACATCGTACCATACCTGGACCGAGACGCTGGTCGCGCTCTTGTCGGGCAGCGCATAGACGCGCAACCCGTTGGGCAAGGTGCGCTCGACGAAGTTCAACGGCGCGATTGTAGCGGACGCGGCGAGGACGGGCGTTGCAGCGAGAAGCGCGCCGGCGATGGCGGCGAGGGAGACGAGACGCATGAAGGCTCCGCTTTAGTGACGGGGCTCTGGTGCGCCTAAGCGGCCGGGAAGAAAACCCCTTTCGCCGTAAGCGGCACTCTAGCGGGGATAATCGTCCGCAAGATCGCTGAACTTGGTGATCCGGCTTTCGAATTTGAGCCGCACCTTACCGGTGGCGCCGTGACGCTGCTTGGCGATGATCACCTCTGAAATCCCATAAGCGCGCTCCATCTCGCGCATCCATTCGTCATGCGCTTCGAAGACCTTGGGATCGTCGCCCTCGACCGGCTTCTTGGGCTCGCGCGACTGCACGTAATATTCGTCGCGATAGATGAAGAGCACCATGTCGGCGTCCTGCTCGATCGAGCCCGATTCACGCAGGTCCGAAAGCTGCGGGCGTTTGTCCTCGCGCTGCTCGACAGCACGGCTGAGCTGCGAGAGCGCGATCACGGGGACGTTCAGCTCTTTGGCGAGCTGCTTCAAACCACGGCTGATCTCCGAGATTTCCTGCACGCGATTCTGCTCGCCGCCACCGCTTTTGCCGCCGCCGTTCAGGAGCTGGAGATAGTCGACGATGATCATGCCGAGCCCGCGCTGGCGCTTGAGACGGCGCGCCCGCGTGCGCAATGCCGCGATCGTGAGCGCAGGCGTATCATCGATGTAAAGCGGCAAGTTCTGGAGCTCGGCCGAGGCGCGGGCGAGGTTGCGGAATTCCTGCTGGCTGATCTTGCCCATGCGCAAATCTTGCGAAGAGATGCCCGATTGCTCGGCCAGGATACGCGTCGCGAGCTGATCGGCCGACATTTCGAGGTTGAAGATCGCCACCGGCGCCCCGACCGATTTGGCCGGATCGATCCCATCCTCCATGTCGCGCACGTAACGTGAGGCGGCGTTGAACGCGATATTGGTCGCCAGCGAACTCTTGCCCATGCCCGGACGACCGGCAAGAATGACAAGGTCGGACGGGTGCATGCCGCCGAGACGGCTGTTGATGCTTTCCAGGCCGGTGGTGATGCCGGAGACGTGACCGCCCGAATTGAGCGCGCGCTCCGCCATCTCGACCGCGAGCTTAGTCGCCTGGGCGAAGGTCTTGACCCCACCCTGCTCACCACCCTCCTCCGCCACGCGATAGAGCGCGACTTCGGCCTGCTCGATCTGGCCCTTGGGATCGACCGCCTCGGACGTGTCGACCGCTTTTTCGACCATGTCGCGCCCGACGCCGATCAGGGCGCGCAGCAACGCCAGGTCATAGACCTGCTCGGCGAAATCGCGCGCGCCGATCAGAGCCGCGCCCGAGCCGGTGAGCTGCGCGAGATAGGCGGGACCGCCCAATTCCTTGAGTTCGGCATCGCCCTCGAACATCGGCCGCAGCGTGACCGGATTGGCGATCATGTTGCGATCGACCAATTTGAGGATCGCTTCATAGATGCGGCCATGCGAGGGTTCGAAGAAATGGTCTGCGCGCAACTTGAGCTGGACGTCCTCGGCCAGCCGATTGTCGATCATCAACGCGCCGAGCAACGCCGCTTCCGCCTCCACATTGTGGGGCAAGGCGGGCGTGCCGGGTTCGGCGGGCGTAACGATTCGAAGCGGCTCAACCATGCAGCGACCCATGGGCCAAAATGCCGGGCACCGCTACGATTAGGTCCCTGTGGATCGCGGGGATAACGCGTATCCTTTTTGCCAAGCCCGGGATGCGGCGATAAGCGCAAGAGATGGCCGACCCGCGCATCATCGCGATCGAACTGGACGACGAGACCTTCCCGACCCACGCGATCGCGGCGGACCGGGAGCGTCAGGTCGCGATCCACGATCTGCTTGCGGGCAACCGGTTCGAGCCGCGCCGGCCGATCGAGCATGGCTTCATCGGCCCATATCGCGTGCGCCTGCGGGTTGAAGAAGGCCGGCTGGCGATCGATATCGCGGACGCGGACGGGAAACCGCTCGAAACGATCAAGTTGGGGCTCACCCGCTTCCGCCGGCCGATCAAGGACTATTTCGCGATCTGCGAGAGCTATTTCCGGGCGCTGAGCGATCAGCAAGGCCCGGCGCAGATCGAGACGATAGACATGGCGCGACGCGGCATCCACAACGGGGGCGCCGAGTTGCTGGTCGAATGCTTGGAGAACAAGGTGCAAGTGGATTTCGAGACCGCGCGGCGGCTCTTCACCCTGATTGCGGCGCTTCATCTCCGTGGCTGAGATTGCGATGGAGGACGTCGCCGGCCGCGTGCTGATCGATCACGCGCTGGAAGCCGTCAAGAATGCGCATGCGCCTTATTCGAAGTTCGGCGTCGGCGCGGCCGTGCTGCTGGAGGACGGCACGATCGTCCCCGGCACCAATTTCGAGAATGCGAGCTACGGCCTGTCGCTCTGCGCCGAAACGGTCGCGCTTGCCACCGCGAACGTCGCGGGGCGATTGAAGGACGTGGTCGCGATCGGGATCATCGGCGGCGCGATCACCAAAGCGGGCCTCGACGGCGACGCGCCGATCTATCCGTGCGGGCGCTGCCGCCAGATGCTCAACGAGGCCGCCGACATGGGGCACCGCGACATCATCGTCTATTGCGCCTCGGCCGACGGCGCTGTGATGCGCCGGCATCTGCTCTCCGAACTGCTGCCTTTCGCCTTCGGGCCGGCCGATCTGGGCCTCGATACCGCATCTTAACGGCTCTCAGGGCAAAGGCGCGGCATGGCAGCGCTTGCGCCCTCTCCCGCCCCGACCCGCTTGGCCAGGCTCTCGCCCGCCGCGGCATGGGCTGTGCTGGCGGGCCTGCTGCTGCTGATCGCGGCGGGTCTCGCGCTGCCACCGACCGCCAATCCAACCGGTTCGTCCGCAGGCGGTGACGCGGCGCTCTACCGCCAGATCACCGCGCGTGTCGCCCGAGGCGAAGGTTATTATGAGGCGGTGGCGGTCGAACATCGCGCCAGCCAATATC
>FTCH01000231.1_pt1 | contig 11342 bp, 8 predicted proteins | sample 1639671 | NCBI WGS metagenome assembly FTCH01 (sample SAMEA3914869, study PRJEB12502) | metagenome | biome: forest; material: soil | place: USA | collected 2012-03-12 | depth 0.1 m
CGGACGATCATCGCCTGGACCTCGGCCGGGGTATGCCCCTCGACCCTGAGCGATCCGATATAGGGCAGCTTGATCGTGCCGTCGCCCGCGACCAGCACGTCGGGGAAGGTCTGCGCGCGCGCGGCAGGATCGATCACGCCGCCCCCTGCTTCGGACGAGCCGAACAGCGAGACACCGACTTCGTAAATGCCGATCGACAGATCGTCGCCCGGTCCGATCACGTCGTTGCGGCCATCCTGGGCGAGGCTCGACAAAGTCGGCTGCGCGGCATCGGCGGCGGCGGCATCGGTATTGATCTTCTGGACCAGCGGGCCGTCGATATCGAGGATCGTGAAACCGAGCTCGTTCTGGTCCTTTTCGCCGCGCCTGATCTCGCTGGCGGTCGGCCCGCTCGACGGCAGCGTCGCGCAGCCGGCCAGAAGCGCCAGTGCGGACAAAGCGGAAAGCGCGCGGGCGCGGGACGAGAGCGTCAGCGGAAACGCATTGATGTTCAAAGCAAAATCTCTTCGGATGTTATGGCTGGCGCGCGATCGGGTGCTTGTTACGGGGCGAGCCTAATGGAGTGGGGACGCGACTGCAATCAGGCGGCGCGCAACTGCAACCGGTGATGAACCTCGCTCGCCTCGTCGATGGTGTCGAAAAAGACCAAGGTTCCGCCATAGACCACCGCGCCGCGCTGGCAATATTGGCGGAGCGTGCCGGGATCGTGGCTGATCATCACCAGGGTGGCATTGTCGCGACGATGCAGCAGCGCTTCTTCACAGCGCGCGCGGAAGCGTTCGTCGCCGGCCCCCGTGACCTCGTCGACCAGATAGCAATCGAAGTCGATCGCCAGGCTGACGCCAAAGGCCAGACGCGCGGTCATGCCCGCCGAATAGGTGTGGACCGGTTGATGGAAATAGGGTCCGAGCTGCGCGAAATCCTCGACGAAGTCGGAAAGCTGCTGCTCGTCCATATTGTAGATACGCGCGATGAAGCGCGCATTGTCGGCGCCGGTCAGGCTCGACTGGAAGCAGCTCGAATAGCCGATCGGCCACGATGTCGACATCGTGCGGATCACGCGACCGCTGCTCGGCTGCTCGACACCGGCGATGAGCCGCATCAGCGTGGATTTGCCCGCACCGTTGGCGCCGCAGATGCCAATGCTCTCGCCGGGCTCGATCTTGAAGTTCAGATCGGTAAAGACGTGCTTTTCGAACTTGCGGATATGATAGGTTTTGCTGACGTTCTGGAACTCGATCATGCGAGCACGGTCCTGGTGTCCCTTTTGGCGCCGATGGGGGTCACTCCATTGACGGCGGCTGAATGCCGGACGCACGCTCCCTAACGCATGGCGACCGCAAACCACAATCCCGGCATCGATCCGATTGCGCCGATCCGGCTGTGCATGGATGCGCGCATGCTGGTGAGCGCGGGCGGCACCGGCGTCAGCAGCTATGCGCGGCAGTTGCTGCAGGCGCATGCGACGATCAGCCCCGATCATGCCCTGCTCAGCGATCGCGCCGCGCTCGACTTGCCCGCGCCCGCTCCGCTCGGCCGCGCCGGCCGCTGGACGCGCGCGCTGGTGCCAGGGCCGCGCACCGCCCGGGCGGTCACCGACGGGGGAGAGCAGGAATTGCTGGTCGCGCCCGACGTGTTCCGCGTGGCGCAAGTCTATTTCGACGTGCATCGGCGCCCGCTTCGCGTGCGGCTGCCCGGACGGCCAGGGATCATGCACTGGACCTATCCGGTGCCGCTGGCGGCGATCGGCTGGCACAATCTCTACACCGTCCACGACGTGATTCCTTTGCGCCGCCCCGACCTCACCGACATTGACGGGCGGCGCTATCGCCGGATGCTCGCCCGCCTGGCCGAATGCGCGACCCGCTTCATCGCCGTGTCCGAAACCGCGCGCGACGAGATCGTCCGCGCGACCAGTTGCGCGCCCGATTTCGTGATCGACTGCAGCCTTGCCGTCGATAGCGGCCCGACCGATCCGACCGCGCTTCCGGAGGGCCTGACGCCGGACGGCTTCCTGCTGGTGTGCGGCACGGTCGAAAAGCGCAAGAATATCGCGCGGTTGCTCGACGCTTATCGGCAGAGCAAGGTCGCCCTGCCTCTGGCGATCGCCGGCCCCGACGGCTGGGGCGCGGCGGAGATCGCGCCGATCCTAGCCGCCACGCCGGGCGCGATCCGCCTGCCTTATCTCGATCGGAGCGCCCTGCGCGCGTTGATCGGCCATGCGCGGGCGCTGGTGATGCCGTCGCTGGCCGAAGGCTTCGGCCTGCCGGTAGCGGAGGCGATGGCGCTGGGCACGCCGGTGCTGACCTCGAACCAGGGCGCGCTTGCGGAAACCGCGGGCGGAGCTGCGCTGGCGGTCAATCCGGAGGATACGGCGCGGCTCGGCACGGCGCTGCGCCGTCTTGCGACCGACGATGCGCTCTGCGCCAAGCTCGCAGAGGCCGGACGGCACAATGCCCAGCGTTTCACGCCCGCCCGGTTCGCGGAAAGATTGACGCGAGCTTATGCCGCCGTGATGGCGGAACCGCTATGACCCGCTTCGACATCGGCATTGACGGCTACAACCTGGCTTTGCCCAACGGCACCGGCGTGGCGACGTACGGCCACGTCCTGACCGATGTGCTGCGCGATGGCGGCCATCGGGTCACCGGCCTGTTCGGGGTCGACGCCGGCGCGGACGCGGCCCTGCGCGAGGTGCTATTCTACGATCGGCTGGGCCAGGTCCCGCCGACACCGCAGCTGCGCCGCAAGCGCAGCCGCCGCATCCGCCTGACCGCGCTCAACCCGTTCCTGAGCCGCACCGCGACGGACGTGCCGCGCACCGGACGGGTCGAAACCGCCAATCTCGCCGAGCGTCTGCCGGTTTTCGACCGGCTGGCGACCGTGCCCAATTTGTTCGAGATCGCGCATCGCCATTTCGCGCTTTACGGCCGCTTCCTGCCGGTGCGGATGGCGACGGCGCCCGCGATCATGCACTGGACCTATCCGCTGCCGATCCGGCTGGAAGGTGCGGCCAATATCTACACGCTGCACGATCTGGTTCCGCTGCGGATGCCCTACACCACGCTCGACGCCAAGCGCGCCTATCGCGATCTGATCGCAGCCTGCGCGGCGCAGGCCGCGCATCTCTGCACGGTCTCCGACGCCAGCCGCGACGACATCGTCGCAGAATTCGGGCTCGACCCCGACAGGGTCACGAATTGCTATCAGGCATCCCCCTTGCCCCTGCCCACCGACGATCCGCGCGACGATGCGGCGATGATCGAGAATATCTTCGGCCTGCCCCATCGCGGCTATTTCCTGCATTTCGGCGCGATCGAGCCCAAGAAGAATATCGGCCGCCTGCTCGAAGCCTATCTTTCGACCGGCAGCGACGCCCCGCTCGTGCTGACAGGCGGTCGCGGCTGGCAGGCGCAGGAAGAATTGCGCCTGCTCGTGCCCGACGACGAGGCGGATACCGCGCATGGCCGACGCATGGCGGAACGCGTCCGCCGGCTGGAGCATCTGTCGCGCCCGCTCCTGGCCAAGCTGATCCGCGGTGCGCGGGCGGTGGTGTTCCCGTCGATCTGGGAAGGGTTCGGGCTGCCGGTTCTGGAAGCGATGCAACTTGGCACCCCAGTGCTGACGTCCAACCATGGCGCGCTTGCCGAAATCGCAGGCGATGCCGCCTTGCTGGTCGATCCGTACGACGTCGGTGCGATCGCCGCCGGCATCCGGGCGCTGGATGGGGACGCCGCGTTACGGGATCGGCTCGCGGTGGCCGGACCGAAGGCGGCCGCGCGCTTCTCCGGCGAGGCTTACCGGGCGCGGCTGGAGGCGATGTATGCGCGTATCGCGCACGCAACGATTTGAGCCGATATTCGTCTCATCGCGGTCGCAATTGACTCTCAGGCCTGCCCGGCTATGAAGCGCCCCCCGTCGTGGCAGCCGCAAGGCACTCCGGCGCTGCGGAAATTTCAGAGTGATTTCAATAGCTAGTCGCGCATCTTCGCCGAAGACCAGGGTCGGCCGCCTTGCCTGCGCGGCTGTGGCCTTGTGCTTGCCTGCGACGACATCCGCCGAAACGCTCGCCGATGCGATCGCCTCGGCCTACGACCGTAACCCGACGATGGTGCAGGAGCGTTACCTGCAGAAAGCGCGGGACGAAGGCGTGGTGCAGGCGCGCTCGCAATATGGCCCGACCGTCACCGCCCAGACCCAACTCGAGCATACGCATTTCCAGCCGCTGGGCGTCCTCCAGACTGAGGGTACCGGCCAGGAATCGGTGATCACGCTCAACCAGCCGATCTACACTTCGGGCCGGGTCCGCGGACAGGTTGCTGCCGCGACCGCTGCCATGAAGGGTGGGCGGGAGCAGTTGCGCCTGACCGAAGAGCAGATCGTCCAGGACGTGATCCAGGTCTATGCGGGCGTGCTGCGCGACGAGGAACGCGTGGAGATCGGGCGCGAGAACGTGATCGTGCTGCAGGGCCAGCTCAAACAGAACATCAAGCGCAAGCAATATGGCGACGTCACGCAGACCGACGTCGATCAATCGGATGCGCGCCTGGCCGCCGCCGAGATCCAGCAGGCGCAGCTCGAAGCCAATCTGGCGGTGACGCGCGCGCAATATCTGCAGATGGTGGGCCATAATCCAGGCAAGCTGGAACCGCTACCGCAGCTGGGTGCACTGCCGCCAACAATCGATGATGCGTTCGACCTGGCTGAGCAGAACAATCCCTCGCTCCGGATCGCGCAATATACCGAAGCGCAGTCGAGCGCGAATGCTGCCTCCGCGCGCGCCGGCCAGGGGCCGACCGTCTCGTTGACGGGCCAGGGCGTCTACACCAATGCTGGCGGTTTCCGCGTCATCGGCGGCCAGAGCAGCCAGCGCGAGACGGTCCTCGGCGTCACCATCACGCAGCCGATCTTTTCGAGCGGTCTGATCCATTCCCAGATCCGCGAAGCCGACGCACGCAATCACGCCGACCAGGCGGGCATCGACGGCGCGCGGCGATCGACGATGGAATCGGTCACCAACGCCTGGGTAAGCCTGTCTTCCTATCGGGTCGCTGTGACGACCGGCCAACGCCAGGTGGATTCGGCCCAGGCGGCCTTTGCCGGCATGGGCTGCGAGGAACTGAACGGCCTGCGTTCGACCATCGAGACGCTCAACGCGGAAGAGGAATTGCAGTCGGCGCAGCTCTCGCTCGTGCAGAGCCGCTACAACGTCTACGTCGCCCATGCGGCCTTGCTTGCCGCGACTGGCGAACTGAGCGCGCAGCAGATCGCGGACAATATCACGGTCTATGACCCAGAGGCCAATTTCAAGCATGTGCGCTATCTGGGCTTCACCCCGCTCCAGTTGGCCGCGGCAGGCGTGGACCGGATCGGTTCGGCGCCGCCGCGCAGCAAATTCTCGCCCGACCTGGCCGGCGCGAATGTGCCGCATCCGGAAAATCCGGGAGCGCTTGCGCCGGCGCCGAGCCGCGCTTTGATGAACAAGCCGCTGACGCCGATCACCAAGAGCCAGCTTCGGCTGCCCAATGGTGAAACCGGGCGTTGTCCGCTCAACGACATACGGAGCCGGTGATGCAGGCCGTGCCCACAATGCGCGCGAAGAAGATGCTTTTCAGCGGCATCTTTCCCGCCCAAGGATCGAACTGAAATGGCGACACAGCATCCGCACGGCCACCAGCCGCTCGCAAGCCCGCTCGCGCGGGCGCTCCGGCTTGGCGTCGCCCCGATCGGCTTCGCCGCCTTGTTCAGCCTGATCTCCAACCTGCTCTATCTGGCGCTGCCGATCTATACCAACCAGATCTACAGCCGCGTCATCACCAGCCAGTCCGGATCGACCCTGATCGTCCTGTCGGCGGCCTGTGCCTTTGTCTTCCTCGTATCCGGCATCATCGATCATTACCGCCAGCAGGTGCTGAGCGGCTTCGGCGTGGTTTTGGATCAGCAATTGGCGAGCCGGACCTTCGCCGCGTTGTTCGACGCGGTGGTTCGCCGCAACGGCACCCGCGCGCAGGCGCTGCGCGATCTGGATACGGTGCGCGCCGCGGTCGGCGGCAGCGCGATCAACGTCCTGTTCGATTTGCCCTGGATGCCGGTGTTCATGATCATCCTGTTCGTGATCGACCCGACCATCGGAGTCGTCACGCTGCTGGGTGGCATCGTGCTGATCATTCTCGCCTTCCTCCAGGATCGCGCCACCCACGGCAAGCTCCAGGAGGCGAGCAGCGCCGCAATCGCCAGCTATGGCTTCACCGACGCCTCCTTGCGGAACGGCGAGATCGTACGCGCGCTCGGCATGCTGCCGGTGATGGGCAGGATGTGGGCCCGCAACCGCTACATTTCGATCGCGGCAGGCTCTTCAGCGACCGAATCCGCGAGCTTCTATGCGGGCGCGATCAAGTTCGTGCGCATGCTGATCCAGATCCTGATCATCGCGATCGGCGCCTGGCTGGTGGTGGAGCGCACGATCATGTCGGGCTTGCTGTTCGCCAACATGATCCTGGCATCACGCGCGCTCGCGCCGATCGAGCGGATGGTCGGATCTTGGAAGGGCCTGATCGAAGCGCATGAAGCCTATAAGAGGCTGGACCGTATCCTGCTGGACTACGAGCCGCCCGTGCCCGTCACCAAGCTGCCGGTCCCCAGTGGCTCGATGAGCGTCGAGACCGTAAGCTTCGCCCCTGCGACGGCTACCTCGCTGGTCCTGATCAACCTGAATTTCCGTATCGAGGCGGGCGATTTCATCGGCATTGTCGGACCATCGGGCGCGGGCAAGTCGACGCTTGCCCGGTTGTTGGTCGGCATCTGGAAGCCGGGCTCGGGCGCGGTTCGCCTCGACGGCGCCGATGTCTATAGTTGGGACCGCGAGGATTTCGGCCGCTACGTCGCCTACCAGCCGCAGGACACCGAATTGTTCTCGGGCACGGTCCGCGACAATATCGCGCGTTTCCGACCCGACGCGACCGATGAACAGGTTATCGCAGCCGCACAGCAGGCTGATGCGCACGCTTTGATCCTGCGGCTGCCCAAAGGCTATGACACCGAACTCGGCGAAGGCGGCGCGGTCCTTTCCGCCGGTCAGCGTCAGCGCGTCGGCCTTGCCCGCACGCTGTTCGGCGAGCCCAAGCTGATCGTCCTCGACGAGCCGAATGCCAACCTCGACGCCGACGGCGAAGCCGCCCTCATGGCCGCGCTCGAACGCGCCAAGGCGCGCGGGACGACGGTGGTGCTGATTTCGCACAAGCCTTCCATATTCAGCGCGGCCGACAAGCTGCTCGTGCTGGTTAACGGCCAGATCACCGATTTCGGGCCGCGCGACGAGGTGATGAGCCGGCTCGGGGCCAGGCCGCAGCCACAGCCCGCGCAAAAGCCGGAAGACCCCAAGCAGCCGCCCAAGCTCAAGGAGGTCGGCGCATGAGCAAGCTGACCGATATCGTCCGGCAAATCCGTGGCGAGCCGGCCATTCCGGCCGATCCCGATCCCGGCTTTTCGGAGCTCGATCAGGGCGAAAGCGAGATCATTCGCCTGCGCCTGCGCCGGCCGATGATGGCGGGCCTGACGGTCGTGATCGTGCTGGTCGTCGGCATCATGCTGTGGGCCTTCCTGGCGCACATCAAGGGGGCGGTGATCGCGCCCGCGCAGGTCCAGGTCGAGGGCAACAGCAAGGTCCTCAAGCATCGCGACGGCGGCATCATCCGCCATATCTACGTGCGCGAAGGCCAGTTCGTGCATGCCGGACAGGTGCTGCTCCAGCTCGACCCGATCCAGGCGCAGGCCAATGTCGATGTCTGGCAGTCGCAATATTGGACGGCGCTGGCGGACATCTCCCGGCTGCAGGCGCAGCAGAGCGGGTCGCCTGTCATCCAGTTCCCGCAGGAATTGCTGGCCAAGCAGAACGACCCGCAGGTCGCGGCCTTGCTGGCGGGCGAGCGCGCGCTGCACAGTTCGACGATGCTCCTCTACAGCAGCCAGGCGAATGCGCTGAAGACGCAGGCGCAGCAGCTCGGCACGCAGATCGAGGGCCTGCGCGCGCAGATGCAGTCGGTCGATATGCAATCGGGATCGATCAGCGAGGAGCTGCGCGGCGTGCGCGAGTTGAACCGGCTGGGCTATGCGCCGCAGACACGGGTGAACGCGCTCGACCGGAGCGCGGCACAGCTCAAGGGCCAGAAAGGTTCGACCCTGGCCGATATCGCCCGTGCCCAGCAGCAGATTGGCGGCATCCAGATCCAGATCGCCCAGCTCGAGGAAAAGAGGCAGGGCGACGCCGCCACGGGCATCCGGCAAGCGCAGGACAAGCTTGCCGATGCGGAGCCAAAGCTGCGCGCGGTTTCGGAGTCGCTGTTCCAGACGACGGTGCGGTCGCCAGTCGATGGCTATGTGTTCAATCTGACACAATTCACCGAAGGCGGCGTGGCGGGTCCGGGTGAGCGGCTGCTCGACATCGTGCCCACCGGGGCACCGTTGGTGCTGAACGCTCGCGTCAAACCCAACGATATCGCCGAGGTACATCTCGGTATGAAGGCGCGCGTGACGCTGACCGCCTTCAACCCGCGCACCACCCCGCCGATCGACGGCACGGTGGTCCTGGTTGCGGCCGACGCCACCACCGAGGATCCGACCATCCCCGGTATGGCCGGCCAGGCCCGCGAGCCTTATTATGCGGTCCAGATCAAGGTCGACCCGGCCCAGATCGCGCGGATCGGCCATGGCGTGCACATGACCCCGGGCATGCTTGCCTCGGTCAGCATCATCACCGGTTCGCGTACGGTCATGGATTACCTGCTGGCACCGATGATGGACTCGCTGCACACCGCCATGCGCGAGAGATGAGCGGAGCCGATGGCGAAAAGCGCGTCGGCTTCCTCATCGCCGGCGTGCAAAAAGGCGGCACCACGGCGCTGTTCGACTATCTCGCCGAAATCCCCGGCCTGGAGTTGCCCGCGGTCAAGGAAGCGCATTTCTTCGACGACGAGGACCGGGTCGATTGGGCCGCGCCCGATTATGCGCGCTATCATGCGCTGTTCGGCGATCCCGACCGGCTGTGGGGCGAGGCCACGCCGATCTACCTGTATTGGCCCAACGCGTTGGAGCGGATCCGCGATTATAATCCGGCAATGCGGCTTATCCTGATCTTCCGCGATCCGGTCGAGCGGGCCTGGTCGCACTGGAAGATGGAATATGCGCGTGGGACGGAGACCGCGCCGTTCGCCTGGTGCATCCGCGAAGGGCGCGCCCGAATGGCACATTCCACGCCCTATGCAGGCTTCGACCGCGTTTTTTCCTATGTCGAACGGGGGTATTACGGACGCCAGCTTGCACGCGCACTGGCGCTGTTCCCCCGCGAACAATTGCTGTTGCTTGGCTCGGAGGCGCTTCGGCGCGATCCCACAGGTACGGTAAAGACCGTCTGCGCCTTCCTGGGCGTGCCCTCGCCCGTGGGGGAAATCGCCCCCAAGGTTTCGCGGCCCGCGGTCGATATCGACTATCAGACAACATTGTCCGATTCCGACGTGATATTTCTGCAACGGCAATATGCGGATGAGATGGAGCGCTTCGGGTTACTGGGCGGCAACACCCGGTTTCTCAAAAAGGATTGATTAACCCTTTGGCGTGCTAAGTGGCTGTGCTTAGGGCGGGAACCTTTCGAGTGCGCCCGGCGTCTTACCGCATCGGTCGGCTTATGCCATGATTCCCGTGGCATCCGCTGATTTTCGCAACAAGGATCGAGTTGTTTAGTGGTTGCGTAGGGTTCGAAGCTTGGCTAAGTGTCCAGAGCGCTCGCTTGCGCTGGCTGCATTTCGATGCGGTTAGGCATGGGCGGAGGGCGCCTCCAGCCACCTTAGGGGAGGGGGGGGCTTCGTACTTACGCCCGGACTGTAAGGTTCATTTGGAGGCTTAGATGGCGACTTATACGTTTGAAACCATGTCCCAGTCGGACGCGAACTTGTTCACGGCGACGGACTTCCTGCTTTTCGCTTCGGGTACCGTCGCGAATCTGGGCGTGTCGGACACCCCGGGTGCGACGACCACGACTGCGCTGGGCACCACGATCACCGACGAGACGATCACGCTGACCGAGAACGGCAAGTCGCTGATCTTCAGCGCGGACGCGCTTGCTACCGGCAGCCAGGGCTCGCCCAACCACATCGTGTTCGGCAACAATGACGTCGCGGTGTTCGGCACCCATGGCAACGACGGCGTTGCAGGTATCACCACGACCGCGATCGACATCAACAGCACTGCCGGTCACTCGGCGGTCCTGTTCGGCTTTGGTGGCAACGACCACCTCGCTGCCGGCGCCGGCAACGACACCGTCAACGGTGGCGAAGGCAACGACACGATCAACGGCAGCTCGTCGGGCACCGACAGCCACGGCAACTTCATCGAGAACGACTTCCTGCTCGGTGGCAATGGCAACGACACGATCATCGGCGGCGTCGGCAACGACCACATCTACGGCAACATCGCCGTTGGTGCGGCCGGTACCAATGACGGCAATGACTCGCTGAGCGGTGGCGCTGGCAACGACTACATCAACGGCAATGCCGGCAACGACATCATCGATGGCGGCGCGGGCAATGACCGTCTGTATGGTGGTTCGGGCAACGACGTGATCCACACCGGCACCGGCAACGATTATGTCAACGGCAACAAGGGTAATGACACCATCACCGCTGACGCTGGTGGCGGCAATGATACCCTGCATGGTGGCCAGGGCAACGACACGATCACCGTGACGGACGGCCACAATCAGCTGTGGGGCGAGATGGGCAACGACTCGCTCGTTGGCGGCACTGGCAACGACACCATCAATGGTGGCGTCGGCTATGACACGATGACGGGCACCACGACGACTGGCTCCCACACCACGTTCGTGTTCGCTACCGGCGATGCCGATCTGGCTCAGTTCGGCACTGCTGCGACGGCCGCGAACCACGACCAGACGGACGTGATCACCAACTTCGCTGGCACGACGGCTGCTGACCACGACATTCTGTCGCTCGGCTTCTCGGTCACGGCAGTCGATTACGCCTCGGGCGGCACGGCGACCAACTTCGCCAACGCCGACGACGCGTACACCTATGCCAAGGCGATCCTTGCCGGCCATGGTACGGAAGTCGCGGCGCTGCAGGTTGGTGGCGACACCTACCTGTTCTGGGACAGCACCCACAGCACCGGGACGGTCGACTCGGTGGTTGACCTCCAGGGCGTTGCAGCGTCCGATATCGTCAAGGGCGACTTCGGTTAATCGCGAAGTCTCGACAAAAGAGGGGCCGGCTCCGCAAGGAGCCGGCCCTTTCTTTTTGCGCGCTGCACATCAACAAGGCCGCTCCACGACCAGC
>FTCH01000187.1_pt1 | contig 11321 bp, 9 predicted proteins | sample 1639671 | NCBI WGS metagenome assembly FTCH01 (sample SAMEA3914869, study PRJEB12502) | metagenome | biome: forest; material: soil | place: USA | collected 2012-03-12 | depth 0.1 m
GCAAATAAACTTATTACTCGACGATCGGCATTCCTGTATCGCATCGCGTCAGCGTAAGATCCGCGTCGGATGGATCGCGGCGAGTACGGGGGGTTGCTTTGACGGCTGCGTTGGACGGCACCGAGGATGGGCTGACGGCGCCGGTCAGCTTTCGCCAATTGCGGCTGTTCGAGGCCGCCGGCCGGCTGGGAAGCATCAGCGCGGCCGCGAACGAATGCGGCCTCACCCAGCCGGCAGCCACCCAGTCGCTCGCTTTGCTCGCCCAGAAAGTTGGCGTGCCCCTGCTCGAAGCGGGCGCTCGCGGCAGCATGCTCACGCCGCCTGGGCGTGAGCTGCATGCCCGAGTTCGCGCGCTGCTCGACAAGCTCGAACGGGGGCTGCGCGAAATCGGCGTCGTCAACCGCGAGGAGGTTGCCTGGCGCATCACCGCCGCGCAGCTGCAATTGATCGAGGCGATGCGCGAATGGGGCACGCTCGAGAGCGCCTTGGTCGTCACGAACCTGGCGGCCCGGCCCGCCAAACGCGCGTTGCAGACATTGGAAACGCTGGTGGGCCGTCCACTCGTCACGCGCGGAACCGGCACGACCGCGCTGACCGCGGCCGGCATCACATTCGCGCGGCATGTCGGCCTGCTCGCCAGCGAAATCGCGTGGATCGTTCGCAACATCCGCGACCTTGCCGAACAGTCGGTGCGCACGATTGTGGTAGGCGTGGCGCCCGACCCCGGCACCGCCTCGCTGAACGAGACCGTGAAGGCTTTCTCGGCACGATACCCATCCTGGTGCATGGAGATCATCGAGACCGGCCAGAACGACCTGCTCGCGCGGCTCGCGATCGGCGAGATCGATTTCGCGCTGGGCCATGTCCTCGGCGATCCGGGGGAAGGGATCGTCTGGGAGGAGGTTGCGACAGCCAGTTTCCAGATCGTGGCGCGGCGCGACCACCCGCTTGCCGGAAAGAAGGCGGTCGCCCTGCGCGACCTTTCCCAGCAAAGCTGGGTGTTCGGCGCCCGCGGTTCGCAACGCCGCGCGGCTTCGGACGCGCTCTTTGCCGATCAACCGCAGCCCACCTGCATCTTGGTGACCGCCGCGGCGCCGCTGATGACGCATATCCTGACCCAGCGGGACAGCCTCGGGCTGATGACCGAACGCGAGTTGCGGGCGCGACAGGACATCCTGGCCGCAATTGCGCACGATGCCGCCCACACGGTCGCGCGCATCGGCATCGCGACGCGGCGCGGGTGGCAGCCCACGCCGATCCACACCGACATCCTCGACCTGATCCGGCAGAAATTCGCTGAGCCCGGATCGGTCTGACCCCGGAGCGCTTCCGTCGCCGCCGTCACGCGCGGGGATCTCCGCCAGCGCTTCCCGTCAGGCTCATTTCCAGAAGAAAGCCGGGCGGCCCGTACCACGCCGCTTCCGCCACATCGTCCAGTACATCACGATGCCCGATATCGAGAGATAGGCCATCGATAGCCCCGCGATCAGGCTGGTGATGCGGCCGGTCAGGCCGAAGAAGTCGCCGCGGTGGATGCTTTTCGCCCATTGGTGCGCCTGCCAGCCGAACGGGAAGCCGGTATCGGGATAGCCGGGCTCGGTCAGCCGCACCGTCCGGCCGGTCTGCGTATTGAAGACCAGCTGGCGCGCGGTCGGATCGCCGGTGATCACGACGCCCTGGCTCATCCCGCCATAAGAGCGCAGCCGGATCGCACGCACCGGCATGCCGGGCTGAAGCGCGTGATAGGCCGAGACAGTGGCGTCCATCATCGCCGGAAGCTTCGCATCGATCAAAGGCGTCGCGGCATCGGCCTGGAAGAAGGTTTTGGGCGCATGGCGCAGATACATGCCGAAGATCAGGCTCTCATAAGCCAGCCATGCCCCGCTCAGGGTGGTCACCGTCAGGAACAAGGCCGCGCTGATCGAGATCGACCGGTGTAGCGCGCGCCACCATCCGCCCGCCGTCCAGAATGGATTGCTGCGCTTCATCCGGTACCGCTGGCGCCACAGCCGATAATAGAGGACCAGTCCGGTCACGATCAAAGTCGCAAGCCCAAGCGAGGCGATAATGTTGATCCACAACGCCCAGTCGCCGAACGTGGTCATGCGGTGCAGATGCTTGATCGTGTTGCGCAGCGACGGCGGCGGCCCGCCTTTGTCGTCGCCGACCAACGGCGGCGGCACGCCGAGCGATGCCCCGGTCGCCGCATCGAAGCGCAATTCCTGCCGATGGCCGTAGGAAACCTGGCCGACCGGCCTTCCATCGGCCATCCGCAGTTCGACGAACTTGAGCGGCGTGGTGCCCAATGTCGTCCGCGCGGCTTTGACCACCGTCGCCAGCATGACCTCGGGGTCGGCGCCGGCCGGCAGGCTCGGCGCGACATAGTCCGACGCGGTCAGCACCTCGTAATTGCCGGGACCGTTAAAATCCTCGCGCATCGCCCGCAGATCGGGGTCGAACGGCGACGGCTTGGTGATCAGGGTCTTGAAGTCGACCAGTTCGATCAATGTGCCGGTCACGCTCAGATAGAGCGTGACGGCGACGATCAGGATCGAGATTACACGGTGTACGCTACGCATCTGCATGACGGGATCAGTCCAGGATTGCGGGTTTGCGCGCGATCGTCAGCGCACAGGCGCCATCGCCGAGGATGATCTGCAGGATCAGCAGGCACATCCACATGATCGGGAATTCGGCGCCGGGATTGGTGAACCAATAGCCGCCGATCTTCAGCCAGAAGAGGATGATCCCGACGAACGACGGCAGCGCATAGAGCGCGACCCAGCGCGTACGCAGCCCGAGCGGCAGCAGGATCGCGCAGGAGAATTCGACCGTCAGCACATAGAGCGGCACATAAGCCGGGTGATGCTGGCCCTGGGTCAAGGCATTCCACCAGCCCCAGAAGCCGTCGCGGGTGAAGAACTTGCTGTACAGGTGGGCGAGGAAGAAGGCGGCGAGCACGAAGCGCAGGAACAAGGCGGCATAAGGCGCGGCGCGCATGTCGTCCGCCTGTTTCCGAAAGGCGATCGCCATCGTCATTTGGCCGGCCCCGCACCGGCAAGCGCGGGCGACGATTGCTCGTCGAGCATCTGCCAGCGCCCGTCGCGCAGGACGTAGACCGTCAGATAGGTGCCCGAGAGGTGCATGTCGCCGACGACCAGCGTCTTGATGCCGCGCACCACGCCGACCGTACCGAAAATCCGCACCACCCGGTCGGTGGCGTCGATCGACTTGATCGGGAATTTCGCGGCACGGGTCGCGGCCAGATAATCGGCCTTGGTCTGGGTCATGCCGTTGGCGTGGACGAAGATCGCCTCGTCCGCGAAACCGCGTTCGATCGCGGCAACGTCATGGTTCACGTCGGCCGCGAACAAGGCATCCTCGGCGCGGAGCAGCGCCGCCTCGGCCGCGTGCGATCCGGTCGGTTTCACCGCCCATGCCGGCGGAGCGGTCACAACCCAGGCAAGCGCGGTGGTCATCCCGATTGCCCTGATCAGCTGGGTGGCTGGCATCTTTTCTTCCTCTCGACCGCGCGCGGGATGCGGCCGTCGTTCCGAATGGGGAAAGGGTCCCGCCGTCAGGCGATCGGTCGATGCGGCGACCGGGCCTGACGGCGGGCAGGTCGGGAAACTAGAGTTTCAGGAACAGGCGCACGCCGAAGAAGCGCGGCGTGGTGGTGGCGAAGTTCAGATAGCCTGCGGGGATGTTCGCCGGGATCTTGCCGTTGCCCAGCGTCGGCAAGGCATCGCCCGGCCCGAGCGGGCTTGCCGGCGTCGGGCTCCCGCCGACACCGCCATAAGCGCCGCCGACCGGATAACCGCCGATCGAGCCCACACGCTGCACCTTGTTCTCGATATTCTCGACGAACAATTGGATCGAGAAGCGCCCCTCATGGGGTTCGTAGGTGATGTTGGCATCGCTGCGCGTCGACGACGGCTGCCAATAGCGCACGGCATTGCCGATATCGCTCAGCACATATTTGGCACTGTACCGCATCTGCGCGTGGAAGCGCAGCTTGGAGTCATCGCCGATATCCATCGCATGATCGAACATGCCGGTCAGCACGGTGCGCGGCGTCTGGTCGAGATCGAGCCCGCGCCATTGCGCCTGGACGCCGTAATAAGCGCCAACCAGGAAGTTGCGATATTTGGAGCGCTCGAACGACGCGGTACCGCTAATGCTGGTCTGGCTCGCGATCTTGTAGCTGACCTCGTTTTCCCAGCCATAGATCGTGGTCGGCGCGGTCGCGGTATATTGGCCGTTCTGGTTGATCGACGGCACATTGACCACGCCGGTGATCTGGTTCTTCGCGAAGTCGTAATAGAACAGGTCCGAAGCCAGCGTCAGTCCGGCCAGGATCCGCCCTTTATAACCGAGCTCGTAGGCGGTGATCGTCGCCGGTTGATAGGGCGTCGTCGTCGCCGACGAGGGCGAGAAGTCGTTGAACCCGCCGCCCTTGAAGCCGGTCGCGGCCGACGCATAGATCAGATTGTTGGGATCGAGCTGATAGTTCAGCCCAGCTCGCCAGGTGATCTTGTTGTCCGAACTGGCGCCGTTATTGGCATCGGGGCCAAGCGCGCCGATCTGGACCAGGAACTCCTGCCCGCTCGGGCACGAGGCCGGATATTGCACGGTGAAGCAGGGCCCGATCGCGATATAGCCCGTGCGCGTGACCTCGTCGTGCGTGTAGCGGAGGCCACCGACCGCGCTCAATTTGTCGGTCAGGTGCCAGGTCGCCTGGCCGAACACGCCATAGGCCTTGTGCGGCGTGTGGTTGTTGACCTCGAAATTGTGCGTCCAGGTCGTCGTGTCGGTCGCGGTGGCGACCGGCGCGATATAGAGGCGCCCATTTTCGTAGATATTCTCGTAGAAATAATTGGCGCCGACCACATAGTCGATCGTGCCGGTATCCACGTTGGACAGGCGCGCTTCGAACTGGGTCGTGTCGGTATGCCCGACCTCAAGGATACCGCCGAACGTGCCGGTATTCGTCGTGTCCTCGACATTGTTGGTGTTGGCGCGTTCCTGGTCCAGCTTGAAATGCTGGTGCGAGCCGAGCACGTCGAGTTGCACGGCGCCGAACTTCCAGTTCAGGTTGCCGTCGAAATTGACGAAGCTGTTGTGCACGAACGACGGATACGGCGTCGCATAGACGTCAAGCGCGCTGGAGCCCGATCCCGATTTCAGGAAGGTGTCGACCTGGTTGGTGCCGCCAAAGCCGCCCTGGCGTCCAACCGTGGCGGTGAAGCGCGCGGTGACATCGTCGCTCGGCTGGAACAGGATCGAGGCACGGCCGGTCGCGTCATGCTGGTCGTTGAGCGCATGCGAACCGACCGTCGAGATCGGGGTGGCCACGCCCGCAATATCCGCAGTGTAGGCGACCGGCTTGGCATAGCCGTCGCGATCGTTGAAGGCGCCGGCGAAACGCACCGCCACCTTGTCGCCGAGCGGAAGGTTGATCGCCGCCTCGCCGCGCTTGGTGTCGTAATTGCCATATTCGAGCCGGATATAACCCGACGTGTCGTCGAGCTTGGGCTTGTTGGTGATCAGGTTGATCGCGCCGCCGGTCGAACTGCGGCCGTACAAGGTGCCCTGCGGTCCGCGCAACACCTCGACCCGGTCGATGTCGAAGAAGGACGTGCCGCGCGCATTGCCGCGGCCGACATAGGCGCCGTCGATGCTGAACGCGATGTCCTGCTCGCCCTTGCTCGACGTGTCGCCGGTGCGGACGCCGCGAATCCCGACCGTGAGGCCGTCCTGCGACGAGGAGACGCTGACGCCGGGGACCAGGTTCTGCAGGTCGGCGACGGTGTTGACGCCCTTGGTCCTGAGATCGCCGCCGGCGATCGCGGTGATTGCCGCCGGGGTCTTGAGCACCGATTCCGCGCGCCGCAGCGCGGTCACCACGATCTCGCCGGAATCGGCGGTCGGCGTCGTGCCGGTGGTGGCGGCCTGCGCCTGGGTCGCGTCGGTGGTCTGGCCGCTATCGTCGGCCGTCGCCAGCGCATGCGCCGGCGCGCAAAGCGCCGTCGCGCTCAGCCCGACGAGCAGCGACGTTCTGAAATTTGTGAATGGCATCGAAGCCCTCCCCTTCATGGTGACCGCCGGGCTCGTTGATGGCCGGCTTTATACACCAAGTCCTATGCGCGACATGATTGTCGGCACCGATCGCAAATACCGATTTCGATTGGCGGCTTATTATAAGAATCTTTGAATGGACGATAACAATATCGTATATATTTCAATGTTATAGCAAACAATATTGGCTCGACTTTCAAAAGAAAGTCGAGCGCATGTCGAAACCGAAGGCACTATTGGGAATGCGGATATGACTGACCCGCATGTCCTGGCCGTTCGCCGACCATAGCGAGCCAACACCAACCGAAAGGAAACGGAAGTCTAGACCCGCGCCGGGATCGTCAGCTTCGCCTCGAGCCCGCCAAATTCGGCGGAGCGATCCAGCCGCAATCCGCCGCCATAGAGTTCGGCCAGCTCAAGGCAGATGCTGACCCCGAAGCCATAGCCTTTTCCGGTTTCGTCGAGCCGCGTCCCCGCCTTGAACGCGGTCGCGATCTGCTCGGCGGCAATGCCGGGGCCGTCATCCTCGACGCTGATCGACAGACGCGGCCCGTCGCGCACGCAGGTCAGCCGCACCGCGGAGCGCGCATGTCGGCATGCATTGTCGAGCAAATTGCCGAGCATCTCGTCCAAATCCTGCCGATCGACCGCGGCAACCGAATTGCGTGCCACCTGCAGCACGATCGCCAGCCCCTTGTCGCGATGGAGCCGGCCCATCGCCTTGGAGAGCGCGCCCGCGACATCGCGCACATTGGCCGGTGCGTGGCCGCCGGGGCCGGCGGTCGCGGCCCGCGCGCGACCGAGATGATGCTCGATCCGCCGGTCGAGATCGGCGAGGATCGCACGCGCTTCGGCGCTTGCCTTGTCGCGCTCCTGCCGCAAGGCGAGCGTGGCGAGCGGCGTCTTCAGGCCGTGCGCCAGATTGGCCATATGCTTGCGCGCATTGGCCAGGTCCGCCTCGTTTTGCGCGATCAGACCGTTCATTTCCTGGGCGAGCGGCAGCAATTCGGCGGGCTGTGCCTCGGGCAAAGTCTGCCGCTCGCCCGCGCGGATCCGGGCGACATTGTCGCGCAACGCGCGGAGCGGTCCCAATTGCGCGCGGAATTGTACCCAGGCGATCAGCACCAGCGCGACCGCCAGCATCCCGACCGAAAGAAAGGTCCGGCGAACCGACTGTCGCGTCGGGATCGTCACGATATCGGCAGGCGCTGCGACCTCGACCAGTTCGCCGTCTCGCGCGCGGCTGCGGACATGCAGGATTTCGCCCGAGGGCGCGACCGCGCTACCCGACACGATCCCTTCATGATCGTCATTGTCCACGATCCGCGTGACCGGGCCAAAGGCTACGCCACCATGATAGACCGCCCCTTTGCGGGCGATCCGCCACCCCCATTGCGGATCGGCCTGGTCGAACTCGACCAGGAAGGCGGTCTGCTTCGGGGGCGCGGACGGGTCGCGTGCCGCCGCCGCACTGAAGGCATTGATCTGTGCGTCCAGCTTGGCATGCAGCGTCACGCCGATCGTGTTGTTGACGCTGTCCTGGATCGTCCAGCCGGTCAGCCCGAGCGTGATCAGAATCGTCGCCGCCGCGATCACCAGCAGACGCGTCTGCAGCGATATGCGGTGGATCATGGCTGCGGCTCGTCGAGCACGTAGCCCTGGTTGCGCACCGTCCTTATCATGTCCTCGCCGATCTTGCGGCGGATCCGGCCGATGATCACTTCCATCGATTTGAAATCGGCATCGACGCCATGCTCGTAGGCCGCTTCGGCGAGCGCGGTACGCGATACCACCGCCCCCTTGCGCAGCATCAGCGCCGACAGGATCCGCCATTCGAACGCGGTCAGCGCGAGCGCGGCGCCGGCCAGCGTGAATGTTCCTGACTGCACGTCGAAGGCGAGGTCGCCGCAATGGATCCGGCTCGCGGAATGGCCGTGTGCGCGCCGGATCAAGGCGCGCAGCCGCGCCACCACCTCCTCGGCCAGGAAGGGCTTGGCGAGATAATCGTCGGCGCCGGCGTTGAAGCCGGCCGACTTGTCGCTCCACGACGTACGCGCGGTCAGGATCAGCACGGGCAAGGCCAGCCCGTCCGCGCGCCATTTCTCTAACACGGTCAGCCCGTCCGACACCGGCAGGCCGATGTCGAGCAACGCGGCATCATATTGTTCGGTCGCGCCGAGATAGGATGCGGCCCCGCCGTCGGTGGCGACGTCCACCGCGAAATGCGCGGCACGCAGCACATGGGCAAGCTCTGCCGCCAGCGGCGCATCGTCCTCGGCGATCAGGATGCGCATTCGGCCCGCCGCATCGAAACGTCAGCCGCCGCCGTCGCGCTCGATATCGGCGCCGACCGCGGACAATTTGTCCTCCAGCCGCTCATAGCCGCGATCCAGGTGATAGATGCGCGACACCAAAGTCTCGCCCTCGGCGGCAAGCCCCGCCAGCACCAGGCTCATCGACGCGCGCAGATCGGTCGCCATCACCGGCGCGCCATTGAGCTTGTCGACGCCCTTCACGATCGCGGTCCGGCCATGGACCTGGATGTCCGCGCCCATCCGCGCCAGCTCGGGCACGTGCATGTAGCGGTTCTCGAAGATCGTCTCGGTCAGCACGCTCGTGCCCTCGGCGAGCGCGAGCATCGCCATGAATTGCGCCTGCATGTCGGTCGGGAAAGCCGGGAACGGGGCGGTCGACAGCGTGAGCGGGCACAGCCGCTGGGCGGCCGAAACCCGGATACCGTCCGTTTCCTCGGTCACGACCATGCCGGTCTCGATCAGTCCGGCGATGATCGCGGTCATATCCTCCGCGCGCGCGCCCTCCAGCAGCAGGTCGCCGCCGGTGATCCCCGCCGCGCAGGCATAGGAGCCCGCCTCGATCCGGTCGGGCATCACGCGATGTTCGGCGCCGTGCAGGCTCGTCTTGCCCTGGATCACCAGCCGCTCGGTGCCGATCCCGTCGATCTCCGACCCCATCGCCACCAGGCAGCGGCACAGATCGCTGATCTCGGGCTCGCGCGCGGCATTGTCGATCACGGTCTCGCCATCCGCGAGCGCCGCCGCCATCAGCGCATTCTCGGTCGCGCCGACCGACACCAGCGGGAAATTGATATGCCCGCCTTTGAGGCCGCCCGCCGGCGCCTTGGCGCGGACATAGCCCGCCGCCAGCTCGATCTCCGCGCCGAGCGCTTCCAGCGCCTTCAGATGGAGGTCGATCGGCCGGTTGCCGATCGCGCAGCCGCCCGGCAGCGACACCGTCGCCTCGCCCTCGCGCGCGAGCAACGGCCCCAACACCAGGATCGACGCGCGCATCTTGCGCACGATTTCGTAGGGCGCGGTAGTCGATGAGATCGTGTCCGCATCAAGCGTCATCGCGCGCACGATCGAACCGCCGCGCTGACCCGCGACCGTGGTCGAGACGCCGAGCTCGTTCATCAGGTGCGCGAAGCCGTCGACGTCGGCCAGCCGCGGCAGGTTGGTCAGCGTCAGCGGCTGATCGGTCAGCAAGGCGCACGGCAGAAGCGTGAGCGCCGCATTCTTGGCGCCGGAAATGGGCACGCGGCCTTCGAGCCGTTTGCCGCCGCGGATGACGATTCTGTCCATGTCGCCGCTGTAACGGGTAGCGCCTCACTGGCAAGCGCAGCGATCCAGCCCGATTCCGGAATCGGCGAAAGCGCACCGCGCTTCCGACAATTGTGATCAGGCCGGATAGAATTGTTACACCGAGGCGCGCCGCTTGATGCGTGTTAGCGTCACCGGCGCAATCGCCGGTCTAAACCACGCGCGCATCAGGGGGATAACTGAGCGGATGGGCGAGAGTTGCCTGGCCGAGCATCTCGGCCGTTATGTGGAGTTGAGTGCGCGCGAACGGGAAGCGTTGGACGGTCTCACCGCCGGCGGCAAAACCTATCGCCGCGGCACGATCCTCCGGGCGGAGCATGGCGCGAACGGCGATATCTTCGTCGTCGTGAGCGGCTGGGTCTATAGCTTTGCCCTGCTCGAGGACGGCCGCCGCCAGATCGTGCGGCTCCATTTCCGCGGCGATCTGCTCGGGCTCGACGGCCTCGCTTTCCCCGAATCGCCCGACGCGATCGGTGCGCTGACCGACGCCGAGGTCTGCCTGATCGACCGCGCCCGGCTCGGCGCGCTGTTCGCGGAGCACCCCCGCCTCGGCGCCTTGCTGTTCGCGGTGCAGCAGGTCGATCGCGTCAACCTGACCGATCGCCTGGTCTCCTTGGGCCGCAACAGCGCACGCGGCCGCGTCGCGGCATTGCTGCTGCAGATCGCCAACCGCATGAAATTCGCCAACCTGCCGGTCGCGGACGGCTTCGCGCTGCCGCTGACGCAGGAAGAGATTGGCGATTTGACCGGCCTCACCGCGGTCCACGTCAACCGCACGATGCGGGTGCTGTCCGAGCAGGGCTTCATCACGCGCACCGGCAACGTGCTGAAGATCCTCCACCCCGACCGGCTGGCGCGCGTCGCCAATTACAGCAGCCGCACCGTCGCGATCGATCCGGGCTGGCTGTCGGCGAAGGGGTAAGAGCTTTTTGTTGTGCGGTCCGACATCCGTCGAACCTCGGCCGCAAGCTTCAGCGGATGCTGAAGCGCACTAAAAAATCACGCTTTCTCCAGAGTGCATTGCAGCGGATGCTGGTGCTGCCGCGCGAAGTCGATCACTTGGGAAACCTTGGTCTCGGCCACTTCGTAGGTGAAGATGCCGCACACGCCGACGCCCTTCTGGTGGACGCTCAGCATCACCCGGGTCGCATCCTCCAGCCCCATCCGGAAGAAGCGCTGCAGGCACAATACGACGAATTCCATCGGCGTATAATCGTCGTTGAGCATCAGCACCTTGTAGAGCGAGGGCTGCTTGGTCTTGGCGCGCGTGCGGGTGGCGACGCCGACACCGGTGCCGCCATCGTCTTCGCCGTCCTTGTCGCCGGCCATCAGGATAGGATCGATCATACGCATGGATATAGGGAGCGAAGATATGGCATCCAACGCCCCAGCGGCAAGGGCGTGCCGCCGATAATCGCGGTTAAGGCGCTCGTTTGCGCTAAGCGCAACGCTGCACCAGGAGTCCTTGTTGTGCGGCCCGACATCCGTCGGGCCTCGGCGGCACCAGCCCACGCCCCCACCCGACCTCCCATAGAATAGGGTGTCTGGGAGGTCGGGTGGGGGCGTGGGCTGGTGCCGCAAGCTTTGGCGGATGCCAAAGCGCACACACAAAATCCCGGTGCCGCC
>FTCH01000064.1_pt1 | contig 11285 bp, 9 predicted proteins | sample 1639671 | NCBI WGS metagenome assembly FTCH01 (sample SAMEA3914869, study PRJEB12502) | metagenome | biome: forest; material: soil | place: USA | collected 2012-03-12 | depth 0.1 m
CTCGAACACCGCGCCCCCGGGCCGCGTCCCGCCGTCGGTCGCCTGGGCTTTCTATCTCGGTGCGGCGGCGTTGCTGATCACCGTCCTGTGGACGATCGTTACGACGAAGGAATATCCGCCCGAGGATATCGCCCGCTTCGACGAGGCACCTGCCACCCCCGATTTCGCCGCACCCGGCCCGATCGGGGTCGATCTGCTCTGGCTGGCAGCGGGCGCTATCATTCTCGTCGCGATTCCCGCGCTCGGCCTCGACAAGCCGCTCTATGTGCTGGGTGTCGGGCTTGCCGGCTTCGGTCTCGCCCGCTTGGCCAACCGCCTCTCGGTCCGCGCGGGCCGGCAGAATACGATGCTCAACCACCTGCTGAGCGACTTGAAGACGATGCCGCCCGTCATGCGGCGCTTGGCGCAGATCCAGTTCCTGTCCTGGTCCGCGCTCTTCATCGTCTGGATCTACGCGACGCCGGTGGTGGCGCATCTCCAGTTCGGCGCGACCGATACGACCGGGCAGGCCTATCAGGACGGCGCCGACTGGGTCGGCCTGATGTTCGCCACCTATAACGGCGTCGCCGCGCTCTATGCTTTCCTCATGCCCCTGATCGTCAAGCGGATCGGCGAGGCGGCGATGCATGCTCTGAATCTGCTCGCCGGTGCGGTCGCCTTCCTCGCTATCCCCCTGGTGCGCGATCCGCATCTGCTGCTGGTGGCGATGCTCGGGATCGGCATGGCCTGGGCTTCGATCCTGACCATTCCCTATGCCCTGCTCGCGGGGGCGCTGCCCGCGCGCAAGCTTGGCGTCTATATGGGGATCTTCAACATCTTCATCGTCGTGCCGCAGCTGGTCGTCTCCAGCTGCATGGGCTCGATCATGCACGCGCTCTTCCCGCAGGCGCCGCAATATGTGTTCGCGATCGGGGCGGTGGTACTCGCCTGCGGAGCCGGGTTGTCGCTGACGCTGAAGAGGCTCCAGCCCGCCTGACCGACGGGCGCCGCGACGCCCGCCAGCGTCCCTTACTGCATGAACCAGCCGTGGCTCACCACCACCGACTGGCCGGTCAGCGCATTGGTCGGGAAGCCCGCCAGGAACACCGCAGTCTGCGCGACATCGTTCACCGTCGTGAACTCGCCATCGACCGTATTTTTGAGCATCACCTTCTGGATCACATCCTCCTCGCTCATGCCCAATTCCTTGGCCTGTTCGGGGATCTGCTTGTCGACCAGAGGCGTGCGCACGAAGCCGGGGCAGATCACGTTGGATCGCACGCCATGCGGGGCGCCTTCCTTGGCGACGACCTTGGCCAGGCCGATCAGGCCGTGCTTGGCGGTGACGTAGGGCGCCTTCAGCACCGACGCCTCCTTAGAATGGACCGACCCCATATAGATGATGCTGCCGCCGCGGCCCTGCGCATACATATGCTTGAGGCACGCGCGCGTGGTCAGGAACGCGCCGTCGAGATGGATCGCGAGCAGTTTCTGCCAGTCCGAATATTGGAACTCCTCGATCGGCGCGACGATCTGGATGCCGGCGTTGGAAATGAGGATGTCGATCCCGCCGAACTTGGCGGCGACCGCCGCGATCCCGGCATCGACCTGTGCCTCGTCGGTCACGTTCATCGCCACGCCGATCGCGCGCAGACCGGTCGGGTCGAACTCGGAAGCGGTCGCGTTGGCGGCGTCGATATTGAGGTCCGCGATCGCGACCTTGGTCCCGTTATTGAGGAATTCGCGCGCAATCTCCTTGCCGATTCCGCTAGCGGCGCCGGTGACGACCGCGACCTTGTCCTGCAGGCTCATGAGGGCTCCTCGTGCGATTTCAGCGGCCGCTTCGGCTCGCTCCGCGCCTGCTGGCATGTTTTGCAGTGCAGCACCACCGTCCGATTGTCATTTTCGGCCCGCCGGTCGCCCGGGCGGATCAGTCCGCCGCCACCACCACGTTGCTGGGCGCCGGCTTCCGCGTGATCCAGACCAGAGCCACCATCGACAAGGCCAGCCACGCGCACAGCCAGAACAGTTCGATCGAGGACAGGAGGTAGGATTGCTGCACCACCTGGCGCAGCACCGATCCCGCCGCCTGTGTCTGGCTCAGCCCCGCATCCTGCAACCGCGCGGTCGCCTGATGGAAGACCGGCGAGAAGGGCGAGGTGCCGTCGACCAGTTGCTCTTGATGGAGCGATTCCCGCCGGTCCCAATAGGTCGTGATCAGCGAGGCGGCGAAGCTGCCGCTGGTGATGCGCGCGAAATTGGAAATGCCGCTGGCGGCGGGGATCCGTTCGTGCGGGATGCCGTCGAACGAGATCGTGATCAGCGGCACGAAGAACATGCTCATCGCCAGCCCCTGCAACGCCAGCGGAGCCGCCAGCACCAGGAAGTTCGCGTCCGGCGTGTAAAGCGAGCGCAAATAATAAGAGGCGCCGAAGGCGAGGAACGAGGCCGTCGCCAGGATCCGCGGATCGACCCTCAGTCGCGCCACGAACGGCGTCGCCGCCACCGCGACGATCCCGGCTGGCGCCGCCACCAGGCCCGCCCAGGTCGCGGTATAGCCCATATATTGCTGCAGCCAGAGCGGAAGCAGCAGGTTGTTGGCGAACAGCAGAGCATAGCCCAGGCAGAGCGCGATCGTCGCGAAGGTGAAGTTGCGGCGGCGGAACACCGACAGGTCGATCGCGGGATGGCCGTCAGTCAGCTCCCAGATCAGCCAGGAGATGAAGCCCAGCACGGTGCAGATCATCAGGATCACGATGAACGGGTTGTGGAACCAGTCGTGATTCTTGCCGAGGTCGAGCATCGTCTGCAGGCTGAACACCCAGAAGGCGAGTAGCAGCAGGCCGATCGTATCGATCGGCAATTTGCGCGTCGGCGTCTCGCGCTTGGCGAGCGACGTCCAGGTGACTGCACCCGCCGCCAGGCCGACCGGCACGTTGATCAGGAAGATCCAGCCCCATTGATAATTGTCGGAGATATAGCCGCCCAGCACCGGGCCTAGCACTGGTGCGGCGAGCGTCGTCATCGACCAGATCGCAAGCGCGGTGCCGCGTTTGTGGGCCGGGAAGATCGAGATCAGCAGCGCCTGGCTGCCCGGGATCATCGGGCCCGACACCGCGCCCTGCAGGATGCGGAAACCGATCAGCGAGTCCAGGCTCCAGGCAACGCCGCAGAGCAGGGACGCGACGGTGAAGGCGATTACCGAAACCGTGAAGGTCCGCACCACGCCAAAGCGCGCCATCAGCCACCCCGTCAGCGGCACGGTCACGCCGTTCGCCACCGCGAACGAGGTGATCACCCAGGTGCCGTCGTCGGTCGAATGGCCAAGATTGCCCGCGATCGTCGGCAGCGACACGTTTGCGATCGAACCGTCCAGCACCTGCATGAAGGTGCCGAGCGCAAGCGCGAGCGAGGTCACCGCAAGCGCCACGCCGACCAGCGGCGCGGGCTGGCTGGGCGCGGCCGCGCTCACCGGACCGACGCCATATTCTGGGCGATGATCTGGCGGATCTTCGCCTCGACCGCGGGGCCGCCATCGACCACCTGCTGCACGCCGCCCTCGGGCGCCTTGGCGCCGCCGACGAACGGCCCGCTCTGATCGCTGGTCGCGACCGTCACGTCGACCGACAGGCCGATCCGCAGCGGCGTCTTCTCCAGTTCCCTGGGATCGAGCTGGATGCGCACCGGCACGCGCTGGACGATCTTGATCCAATTGCCCGACGCGTTCTGCGGCGGCAGCAGCGCGAACGCGTTGCCGCTGCCCGCGGCGAGACCCAGCACCTTGCCGTGGAACAGAACATGCTTGCCATAGACGTCGGTCTTGATCGTCACCGGCTGGCCGACGCGCAGGTCCTTGAGCTGCGTCTCGCGGAAATTGGCGTCGACCCAAAGCGCGTTGGTCGGCACCACCGCCATCAGCGGCGTGCCCGGCGCGACCCGCTGGCCGAGCTGGACCGTGCGCTGCGCGACGATCCCGCCGACCGGAGCGGAAATGTTCATATAGGCCCGGCTGATCGCGGCGCGTCGCACGTCGGCGATCGCCGCCAGCACCGCCGGATTGTCATAGACGTTGGTGCCTTGGATCGCGCTCGCCGCCTGCTCGCGCTTGGCCGAGGCCAGAGTGAGGCTGGCGCGCGACACCGCGACCGCGTCGCTGGCATGGCTGACCTCCTCGCCGGAGACCGCGCCTTCGGCGGCGGCGGCCCGGCGGCGGGTCAGATCGTCCTCGGCCTTGCCCAGATCGGCACGCGCCTGGAGGATTTCAGCCAAAGCCTCATCCACTGCCGCGCCTTGCGAGCGGAAGCCGCGCACCGCCCGGCCCAGTTCGGCCTCGGCTGCGGCAAGCGCGACGTCCTGGGTCGCGGGGTCGAGGTCGATCAGGGGCGCGCCCTTGGCGACCGCCTGCGTGTTGTCCGCATGCAAGGCGAGCACGGTGCCGCCCTCGCGCGCCGTGATCGAAACCACGTCGCCGCCGACATAGGCATCGTCGGTCTCGACGCTCGGCGGCGAGAGCAGGACGAACGCGCCATAACCGGCGGCCGCGATCAGGCTCACCCCGCCCAGGGCGGCGAAAGCGCGCTTGCGGCTTTTGGGCTTGCCCGCCGGCGCGGGCGGCGTGTCGAGCGCCTGGCTGATGTCGGCGTCGTCAGCGGCTTCGGCGCGGTCGAATTTGGCTTCGTTCTTCATGACACTTTGTCCCTGGAAGAGGCCGCGGCCTCGCGAGTCTGAGGGTTGAAACCGCCGCCCAAAGCGGCGACGAGCTGGACCCGGCGGACCAGACTGTCCGCCTGGAGATCGACCAGGGCCTGTTCGGCCTCGAGCAGGCGGAAGCCGCTGTCGATCGCATCGAGCTTGGAGGCGAGGCCGGTCGAGACCCGCACCCCATCCAGCCGCACCGTGTCGCGCAGACCCGCAACTACCAATTTCTGCTGGGCGAGATCGGCGTCGGCCGCCTGGATGCCGGTCAGCGCGTCGCTGGTCTCGCGCACCGCCCGCAGCACGCCTTCATTGTAATCGGCGACCGCGACGTCGAGGTCGGCGGTGGCGCCGCGATATTGCGCGCGGAGCTTGCCCGCCTCGAAGATCGGCAGGTGCAGCGCCGCGCCGCCGCCATAGGTGCTGGCGCCGCCGGTGAAGACGTTGCCCAGGCCGATCGCGGCGAAACCCGCCACCGCCTGCAGATTGATGTCGGGCATGAATTCGGCGCGCGCCACCTTGCGCCCCGTCACCGCGGCATCGATCCGGGCCTCGGCGGCAAGCAGATCGGGGCGGCGACCGAGCAGGTCGGCGGGCAATACCGCCGGCACCGCCGGCGGCGTATCGAGCGCCAGGGTCGGTGCCGTGATCGATGGATAATAATCGGCGCCCCGGCCCGCGAGCGCGGCAAGCGCATGGATCAACAGATCGCGCTGCCGCTCGGCGCGGACCTTGGCCTGCTCGGCCTCGGCCAGCAACGTCTCGGCGCTGCGTACTTCGATCTGGTTGCCAAGGTCGTTACGCGTACGCGACTGAACATAAGCGAGCGATTGTTTGCGCGTCGCGACGAAGCCGTCGGCGACGACGATCTGCCGCTCGGCGCGGGCCAGGCCGATATAGGTCTGGGCGATGCTGGTGGAGATGGTCAGCCGCGCCGCATCGGCATCCAGCTGCGCGGCTTCCGCGCTCGAGCGCGCCTTGGCGACCAGCGCCTTCTGGCGGCCGAAGAGGTCAAGGTCCCAGTTGAGCCCGGCCTGGACCTGACCGACCGCGCGGTCGGTGCCGGCATAAGGCGGCGGGATCAGATAATGCTCGTTATAGCGCAGGCCCGTCAGGCTGGCGTCGCCTTCTATTTGGGGAAGCTGGTCGGCGTGGCGGACCGCAATCTCGGCCTGCGCCGCGCGGACCCGCGCCAGTGCCGCGTCGAGCGTCGGATTGGCGGATAGCCCCGCATCGATCAGCCGGCCGAGCTGCGGATCGCCGAACGAATCCCACCAGCGCGCATCGATTGCGGGGGTCTGGCTGCCGACGCCAACCTGGGCGGCGGCGATCTGGTGCACGACCGGCTGGTCGTGGGGCACCGCCGCGCAGCTCGCGAGCAGCAAGGCGGACAGGGAAATCAGGGTGGTGCGCATGGGTCAGGCCTCCTTGGGCGCGTGCGCGAGTGCGGATGTTTCGAGCGCGTCGGCGAGTTTGCCGAGCAGGCCGATCAAAGTGCCGAGCTCGCCGTCGTCGAGCCCGTTGGCGATGCAGCGCCAGCGGCGCGTGATCTCGGCAGAAATGCCGTCCATCGTCGCCATCCCGGCGCGGGTCAGCACGAACACAGGCTGGCGCGGGGTCGAGCCGGGATCGCGCTCGATCAGTCCGCGCGCCTCAAGCCCTTCGGCGATGCGCGCGGCGGCGACCGGGCGAATGCCGAGGCCTTGCGCCAGTTCGCGCAGCGCATAGGCGCCATGCGCCCGTAGCAGGGTCAGCGTCGTGCCCTGGCTATAGCTCAGGTCGACGGCCGCGTAGCGCGCCTCCATCTTGGCCTGGGTCAGGCGGTAGGCCCGACGCAATTCGCAGCTGAGCGCGCGATCGGCGGACGGACCGGGAACCGGGAAGAGGGCGCTCATTGCAGCCCCCAGGCATTGCCGGGGGTAGGCGCCGAAACCGCGTGGCGCACATTGAGCGCAACCCGCAAAGTCGAGATCTGCTCGAACGAGAAGCCGTTGGCGATCAGCGCGTCGTCATCCTCGGACGAGACCAGGCCGGCGCAGCGTAGCGCGCGGAACGCGTAGGAACGGAGCGCCTCCAGCCTCTTGTCGGCCAGCGGCAGCTGTTCGGGGATGCCGAACAAGCGGCGCAGCCTGGCGAAGGCGGGCCGCCCGAACAGCGGAACGCTCCGGCTGTCGCGCCAGGCGATGTCGAGCACGCGCTGTTCGAGGTGCGAGAAGATCGGTTGCGCCTGGAGCTTGGCGGAACGGACAGGCTGGGTCACGACCCGGATCCTTTTCGGCACGCGTCCGTCCGCGCGCCAAAAAGGCGTTCCGGCCGGGCCGCTGGTTTGAAACAGGGTCCGGTCCGTGCCCCGTCCCCCGAGGGGCGCAAGCACGGACCGGGGCGGGGAGGAGGCCCCCAGGGGGGCAAAAGGGCCTCGAACGTCGCCGCTGATTGCCTATCTAGAAATTCTGTACCGGACGGTCCAAGATCAATGTGCTTGGCTACCCAACCATTTCGGTATGGTGGTGGAATGGAACTGAGACAGCTTCGCTATTTCCTTGCGGTCGCCCGCACGATGAACTTCACCCGCGCGGCGGAGGAGATGCATATCGCCCAGCCGCCCTTGAGCCGGCAGATCAGCCATCTCGAGGACGAATTGGGCGTGCGCCTGATCGATCGCGACGCGCGCCCGATGCAGCTCACCAGCTCGGGCGAATTCTTCCGCGAACGCGCCGAGGAGATCGTGTCCCGGGTCGAACGGCTCAAGAAGGAGACCGTCAGCCATGGCCGCAGCGGCCGCCAGGTGCTGCGCATCGGCTTCGAAACCTCCGCGCTTTACGGCCATCTGCCGACCGTCGTGAAATATCTGCGGTCGCGCAATCCGCATCTCGACATCGATCTCCGGCCGATGTCGGCGCGCGAGCAGATCGAGGCGATCCGCACCGGCACCGCCGAGGTCGGCGTCGGGCGCGAGCTCATCTCGGACGATGCGGTCCAGCAGCGTGTGGCGCGTCAGGAACCCTATCTGGTCGCGCTTCCGATCGGCCATCCGCTCGCGGGCGACGACCGGCCCGCTCTGCGCTTCGCCGATCTCGAATGCGAAAACATCATCATCTACGGCGATGTCGGCACGATCCGCCGCTCGGATGAGATCTCGCGCCTGATGGAGCACGCCCGCTTCGTGCCGATGCGCAAGACCGAAATTGGCGACATGCTGGCAGCACTCGGCCTGGTCGCGGCCGAGGCGGGGGTGGCGATCGTCCCCGCCAGCGCGCGCCGGATGCGCGGCGACGACGTCTGCTATAAGCAACTGGACGAGGACGGCGCTGTCACCTCGATCATCGTCAGCATGGCCAAGGGCTGGAAATCCCCGATCGCCGGCCAGATCTGCGACGCGCTGCGCCGGCTGGTCGGGATCGAACCGGGGCCGGGGACGGCGATCGCGGCGGAATAAAGCGGGCGGTCAGTTGCCCTTCGCCAGCAGTTCCAGCGTAACGCCGTTGGTCCAGCCGAAGCCGGTTTCGGTGACATATTCGCCGCCCGCGCCTTCGCTTTCATGCTCGACGTCATATTTTTCGAGCAGCACGCCGGTCGCGCGATAATGGCGGTCGACCATGGCGACCCAGCGCTCGCCGATCGTCGCGGCCAGATCGGCGAAGCCATAGCGGCGTAGCCCGGCGACCGCGATCCATTGCAGCGGCGCCCAGCCGTTGGGCGCGTCCCATTGCTGGCCGGTCTGGCGCAATGTGGTCAACAGGCCGCCGGGGCGCAGCAGCTGTTCGATCGCGTCGGCGGAACGGCGCGCGCGGCTGGATTCGCAGATGCCGGTGAACAAGGCGAAGGCGGTCGCGGCAGTGAGTTGCGCGCTGACGTGACCCACATCCAGATCATAGTCCGCGAAATAGCCCGCCTCTTCGTTCCACAGATGCCTGCCGATCGCTTCGGCGCGCGCCGAAGCGGCAGCATCGAACCGGTCGGCCGTGGCGGCATCGCCCAGCGCGCGCGCGGCTTCGGCGATGCTCTGTTCCAGCCCATGCAGCAGGCAGTTCAGGTCGATCGGCACGATCCGCGTCGTCCGGATCGTGGCGAGCGTCCTGCCGTCGCCCAGCCAGCGCGAGCTGAAATCCCAGCCGCTCTCGGCCCCGGCGCGCAGGTCGCGCCAAAGCTGCGCGCTCGCGCGCTCGGGCGCGCCGCGCGCCAGCGTCACGTCCTCGCGCCAGGATTCGTCGCGCGGGCCGGCCTGATCGTCCCAATAGCGGTTGAGCATGGCACCGTCCGCCAGCCGCACGACCCGCCGGCCTTCCGCGCCGGGGGCCAGCGCATCCGCGCCGTCCATCCAGAAATCATGCTCGATCCGCAGCCACGCCAGCCGCCGCATCCGCGCCGCCTCGCTTTTGTCCTGCGACAGGCCGGCGATCAGATAGAAGACCGGCGGTTGCGAACGGCCGAGATAATAGCTGCGCGTGCCGTTGGGGATATGGCCGAACTGCTCGAGCAGGCCGCCCATATTGACGATCATGTCCTCGATCAGGTCCTGCCGCCCGGATCGGGCGAGGCCCAGCGCGGTGAAATAGCCGTCCCAATAATAAAGCTCGCGGAAACGACCGCCCGGCACCACGAACGGGCGCGGCAGCGCGATCTCGGACGATCCCTCCGCGCCGCCGTCCTGACGGCGCGTCAGCACCGGCCACAAGGCATGGATATGCTCGGCGATCGGCGCGCTGCCCGACAGGCCTTCGTGATCGTCGCCCGGCACCGCGAAATTCCGATCCACGAAATCGCGGAGCGCCGCGCCGGTCGCGGGCGCGTGCCGCTGCCAATCCGCCAGGATGTCGGCGACCGGACGGCGCGGCACGGCATCGGCGAACGATTTCGAATCGTCGAACAGCGCATGCTCCTGCACCGCGGCGAAGATCGGGCCGAACAGGCTGGCGGGGGGTACAGGGGTCATACGCTCACTCGTTGCGCCTGCTGGGTGCGGATGATCGGCAGGGTGACGGCGATCAGGGCGATCGGGATCAGCAGGAAATAGAAAGCGAGCGCACCCGACACATGCTGGAATAGCTGGCTGATGATCAGCGAGCCGAGCGTGCCGCCCAGCGCGGAGAAGATCACGATCAGTCCGATCATCGCCGGGTGGCCCGGGCGGGGAAGAGCGCTCAGCGCGACCGAGCAGATCGTCGGATAAATCGGCGCGAGGAAGAAACCGAGCAGGGGGAAGATATAGGCCGCGACCGGCGCGGTGGCCCAGCCGATATCGGCCTGCGCCGTCACGCCGCGCGCGAGCGGCAGCGTGATCACGATCAGGATCGCGATCGCGGCAAGGCAGGCGAGCAGCACCGGCAGCCAGTGGAAGCGGCGCAGCACCAGCCCGGAGGCAAGCCGTCCGGCCGCGAGCGCGGCGAGGTAGATGGTCGCCATCTGCACGCTCATCGCCGCGGGCAGGCGTAAAACCTCGCGGTTGAAGGTCGGCAGCCAGCTGCCCACGCCCTGTTCGATCAGCACGTAGAGGAACAAGGCGGCGAGCGCGATCATCGTCGCGGCGAGCAAGGCCAGCGCCAGCATCTCGCGCCATCCGGCGTTTGCCTGGTCCGCATGGGCGGCGCTTTCGTCCAGCGCCACCATATACCAGGCCAGCGCCCCCGCCGCGCACAGGGCCGCGAGCAGCCAGTAAACGTGCAGCCAGGCCAGGCCGGTCGCGTCCATGCCGATGAAACCGGAGAAGATCCAAAGCCCGGCCAGCACGCCGATCATGAACACGCCTTCGATCGTGCCGGTGATGCTGGCATGGTCGGCCGGATCGCGCGCAAGCAGGCCGATCGTCGCATAGGTCGCGACCTTGATCACGCCGAAGCTTAATCCCGTCATCACGAACAAGGCCTGCATCGCGACGAAGCTGCCGGCGAACGAGGCGCCGAGGCAGGTCGCCGCCATCACCAGCAGGCTGCCGATCATCGCGCGCCGGAATCCGAATTTGGCGACCCGCGTCGCCAGCAGGAAAGAGGCGACCACGACCGACAGGTCCTTGCACGCCTCCAGCGCCGATCCTTGCAGCTTGGTCGCGCCAAGATGCTGGATCGATTGCAGGATCACCACGCCGACGCTGTTCATCAGGATGCCGATCACCGCATAGGCAAAGCCGAGCGCGGCGATCGTGTAGAGCCGCATGGGTGCGGGCCGCGTTACCGCGGGAACACTTACGTCTCCGGCCCCCATCGCATCCTCACCTCCCGCAGACCTGTGTCGCCCGCTGAGGCCCTGATACCAATAATGAAATGCTTTTCAACGGGCCTGTTGCACCGACGTCGCGGATCGGACGCGCTTCGGCTCAGGTCTCGCGGAGGACGATCCGGGTCGGCAGGGTGACCGATCGCGGGCGCGCGCCATCGACCAATTGCATCAATTTCTCGACCAGCAGGGATCCCGCGACATCGGTTTTCTGCTCGATCGTGGTGATCGCCGGGCTGAAATGCGCGGCGGGCGGGATGTCGTTATAGCCGACCAGCGAAAAATCGCGTGGCGCGGTCAGTCCGCGCGCCTTGAACGCGCCCAAGGCCGCCATCGCCGCCGTGTCGGAAAAGGCGAAGACCGCGTCCGGCGCGGGCTGGCTCCGCAGATAGTCGGCCACC
>FTCH01000317.1_pt1 | contig 11206 bp, 7 predicted proteins | sample 1639671 | NCBI WGS metagenome assembly FTCH01 (sample SAMEA3914869, study PRJEB12502) | metagenome | biome: forest; material: soil | place: USA | collected 2012-03-12 | depth 0.1 m
CCCTGGAGGCGGCGGCCATTGTCGTGCAGTCGTTTCGCGACATAGAGCATACGCGCCATGCCGATCGGGTCGATCCCGAAATGGCTGTAGAAACGGCGATCCTCGACCGCGACGATCGCGTCGCGCATCACCGGCGGGATCTTGTCGTAGGTCAGCCAGTCGCCATAGCTCGGCCCGAGCGAGACCAGCAACGTACCGTCGGCGGCATGGACGCGGATCGTCTGGCCGTTGGGCTTGACCTTGAGGCTGTCATAGGACGGCAGGCTCGCCATCGTCACCAGCACGGCGATGACCAGCGCGACCACGGCACCCAGGAAGCCGAAAAGACCAATACGAAAGATCATCTTTCCGATCCGGCGGGCGCCACCGGGCGCGGAAAGACTTTGGGAAGCGGCCATCTAAGGGGAGGCGGATTATCGCTTTAAGGGCTGTGCTACAACCCCACTACACCCACAGACGCCTTCGTTTCGGCGCATGGCGGGGTGCTCAAGCAATCGTGATCGCGATCGCGAAGCGGCGTTCGGCCCCGGGCGCGACGCCGATCACGTAAGGTTTTTCGCGGAAATCGCCGTCATAGCCGACCGGATCGGCAAGCCCGTGCCACGGCTCGATGCAGAGGAACGGCGCGCCCGGCTTGGTCCAGACGCCAAGCAGGGGCATGTCCGCGAAATCGACCCTGAGCATCCGCCCGCCCGGCACGCCGAAGCGGACGCTGCGCGACGTCAGATGATCGAAGATGATCGCGTCGGGGACGAACAATTCGTCGCGCGGCACGAGCGTGTCGCCCTCAACCGGGGTCGGCTGCGGATCGGGCAATACGAGGCCGCTCTTCACGTCGATCCGGCGGATCGGCGCAGGTTCGTCCGCGGCGAAGACCAATCGGTGATCGGCGCGGTCGCCGCCCCACGGCAAAGGCCAGCGGAATGCGGGGTGGAAGCCGAGGCTGGCGGGAATCGCCGCCGCGCCGGGGTTGGTCAGCACCGCTTCGGTATGAAGCGTGGCGCCCTCGATCCGGTGCGTGACGTCGAGCCGGAAATCGAACGGATAATGTTTGCGGGTCGCGGCATCGGCTTCGAGCCGGAAGGTGACGCGATCGGTCGCGGCATCGGCCACCGCGAATTCGCTTTTCCGCGCGAAGCCGTGCTTGGCCATCTCATAGGCCTTGCCGTCGATGCGGATGCGATCGCGATTCACCGCGCCGACGATCGGGAAGAGCAAGGGCGCGCGGCCGGTCCAATATTGGGGCGGCCCATCCGACAGCAGGTCGCGCCCGGCCTCGTCGCGCAGCACGCGCATCTCCGCGCCCAAGGTGCTGAATTCGGCGCTGATCGCGTCGGTGGCGATGCGGATCGTGTCGGTCATTGGGCCATCCCTGAAAGGCGGATTGCGTGAACCGCCTTGCCTCAAGCGGGCAGGAGGTGCCAGCACAGATCGGCATATGGCGGACGATATCGGACCGATCGTGGCGGAGATCGCCGCGGAGATGGCGCAAGCCGAGGCGCGCGGGCGCGTTGCGGACTATATCGCGCCGCTGGCGGGGGTGGACCCGAAGCATTTCGGGATCGCGGTCGCGACCGCCGGGGGCGACATCCATGTCGCGGGCGATGCGGACCTGCCCTTTTCGATCCAGAGCATCTCCAAGGTGTTCACGCTGACGCTCGCGCTCGGGCGGGTCGGCGACAAATTGTGGGAGCGGGTCGGGCGCGAGCCCTCGGGCAGCGCGTTCAATTCGATCGTCCAGCTCGAGACCGAGCAGGGCGTGCCGCGCAATCCGTTCATCAATGCGGGCGCGATCGTGGTGTCGGACCTGATCCTGGCCGGGCACCAGCCGCGCGAGGCGATCGGCGAGATCATGCGCTTCGTACGTGGGCTGGCCGGCGACGAAGCGATCTATATCGACGAGGATATTGCGCGCGCCGAGCAGGCGACCGGCTATCGCAACGCCGCGCTCGCCAATTACATGCGCGCGTTCGGCAACCTCACCAACGCGGTCGATCTCGCGCTCGGCGTCTACGTCCACCATTGCGCGATCGCGATGAGCTGCCGCCAGCTGGCCTTGGCCGGGCGCTATCTGATGGTGGGCGGGATCAATCCCGAAACCGGCCGGCGGGTGGTCTCGCCCCAGCGCGCGCGGCGCATCAACGCGCTGATGCTGACCTGCGGCCATTATGACGGATCGGGCGAATTCGCCTTCCGCGTCGGCCTGCCGGGCAAATCCGGTGTGGGTGGGGGCATATTGGCGATCGCGCCGGGCCGGGCTTCGATCGCGGTCTGGTCGCCGGGATTGAACGAGCGCGGCAATTCGCGGCTGGGGACCGAAGCGCTGGAACGGCTCGCGCACCGCACCGGCTGGTCGGTGTTCGAGGCGCCGTAACCGGGCTCGACCGAAAAAGAAAAGGCGATCCGCAGGACACCCCGCGAATCGCCCAATCACTTCAAAGAAACGGGAAGGTCAGGCCTTGGCCGGCTCCGGCTTGCGCACCGCATCGGCGGTCGCGGGCTTGCGCTTCACCAGCTTGAGTTCCGACCGGTTGACGCCGGGCGCACCGAAAATCTTGTCTGCCATTTCATCTCCTCTCGACGCCGGCGGAATTGATCCCGCTCTTGCGCTTGAGAGGAAGCTGCGATGATTGGGCGCCGATTGCAAGTCGTTAGGGCTAAGCCAACAATTCCACGATCTGCCGACGGAGCGCGGCCATATTGGCTTCGACCTTCATCTTGTAGCGGACCACCGCCGCGCGATCGACCTCGAACCAGTCATTTTCGGGGAGGCTCCGGCCGAAGATATCGCGCAGCATCGCGTCGAACTTGCCTGAGGCCTCGGCGCGATCGGTGGTCTCGCGTTGCTCTTGATACGCGACGGTTTCGGCGCTCGTCAGCGCGCACAGCAACGTATGCAGGCGGGCGCTCTTGACGCGGCGATAGGCCTGAATCTGCTGGATCATGCGATCGAGCGGAAGCTCATTGTTGACCGTCTCGGCGCCGACGACGAGGGTTTTGTCGACCCGCCATTCGGTCATAGGGAAGGCGGACACCAGCCAGTCGCCCATGTGGCGCACGTCCGGCAACCCCGCGCCATAATCGCGCACGTCGGTTTCGTAGCGCGCCCACCAGGTGGTGAACCGGGAAAGGAATGCCTGGAAACGGCCTTCGCCCAGTCTTTCGCCATATTGGGAATGATATTGGGTGCCGAAGATCCCGATCCTGTGCGGGATGCGATCCATGAAATCCGACAGGACCGGGCTGAGGATCGCCTGCGCGTTGAGGCTTTGACCCAGGCCGACGATCAGCAGGTCGAACGCGCCCTCCGGCATGACCCCGAAGTTGAGCGGGACATGCACGACCTGGACGTTGGCCGGAAGCAACGCGTTGAACACGGGGAAACCCAGCCGGTCGCCGAAATTCTTGTAGTTGAGATAGGACGCGACCAACACCCGCTTGAGTGGGAAGGTCGGATCGGACGCGCCGGTCATTGCGCGTGCGCCCGATACCAGGCGAGCCAGCGCTCCATCCGTTCCTTGAGGAAGCTCGGCCGGGTGAAGCCATGATATTGGCCCGGATAGACGACCAGCATCGAATCGACGCCGCGGCTCTTGAGCGCCTGATACATCTGCTCGCTGTTGAGCATGGGCACGTTCATGTCCTTGTCGCCGACCAGGAACAGGGTCGGCGTGACGATCCGGTCATTATGATAGAAGGGGTAAGCGTTGCGGAGCCACACATCCATGTGTTCCCACGGCTTGCCCAGCTCCATCTCGTAATCGCGGACATATTGATCGGTGCCGTAGCCGGCGAGCACATTGCTGATCGAGGCGCCGCTCACCGCCGCGCGGAAGCGGGTGTCGGACGCGATCAGGTAATTGGTCAGCATCCCGCCATAGGACCAGCCGCCGACATAGAGCTGCTTCGGGTCGGCGACGCCGTGCGCGACCGCGTCGTCGACCGCCGCCAGCGCATCGGGCACCGCCGGGCCGCCCCAATCGGCATAGAGCGCCTTGGCGAAGGCCTCGCCCCGCCCGGTGCTGCCGCGCGGATTGGAGGAAACGACCGCATAGCCGGCATTCGCGAAAATCTGCCACTGCATCCACCAGCCCGCGCTGGCGGCGGTGAATTGCGATTGCGGGCCGCCATGGTTGAACAGGATGGTGGGGCGCGGCTTGCCCGCGGGCGCGCCGGGCGGGGTGATCAGGAAGCCGTGGACTTCGGTGCCGTCGTTGCTCCTGAAGCTGGTGCGGCTGATCGGCGCGACCGTGACCTCCCGGAGCCAGGCATCATTCTGGTGGCTGAGCTGGCGCGGCCTGCCGCCATCCAGCACATAGATTTCGTCGGGTGCCTTGCTGGTCGCCAGCAGGAAAGCGAGCTTGCCCGCCGCCGACTGCGGCGCGGTCAAAGCGGCGAGCGGATCGCCCGCGATCGGCCGCACCGGGCCGCCTTTGGCCGCGACCTGGGCCAGCCGGTCGACGCCGTCATCCTCGACCGTGAAGCCGATGCTGCGCCCGTCCTTCGACCAGAAGGGATTGGTGACGTTGCGGTCGAGCGTGGGGGTCAGCACGAGCGGCGACCCGCCCGCGGCGGGCAGGACCGCGAGCTTGCGCACGCCATAGGAAAAGAGTTCGACCGGGCCGCCTTCGAGATAGGCGATCTGCTTCCCATCGGGTGACCAGGCGGGATAGCTGTTCCATTCCTCGTCCTGGTCGGCGCCGGTGAAGCTGGTCAGCCTTTTGGGCTCCGCGGGCGCATCGCCGACCGTCACCAGATAGAGATTGCTGTCGTAGGTGCGGTCGGGGTCGGGCGCACGGGTGGAGGTGAAGGCGATGCGCGCGCCATCGGGCGACCAGGCGGGCAACAGCTCGTCATAATCGCCGGTGGTGAGCCGGCGGCTCCGATGGGTGGCGAGATCGTAGAGCCACAGCCGCTTGCGCTGCCGCCCGAGGAAGCCATCGACATCCTGCATGAAGCGATAGCGATCGATCACGATCGGCTTGGGCTTCTTGTCCTCGTCCTTGGCGGCCTTCGCTTCGGACACGGGCGCGGCGGTGTCGGGCGTGGCGCCGGGCCTGGCGGGTGAGGGCAGCACCGCTTCGGCCGCGGCATTGGGCTTCTCATCGGGATCGGGATCCTCGACCACCAGAACCAGCATCTTCGAATCGGGCGACCAGGCAAGATCGACCACCGAGCCCCTGATGCCGGGCAGCTTCGCGCCCTCGCCGCCCGCGCGGCTCATCAGCCAGAGCTGATCGTCGTCATGATCGTCGCCCCGGCCCGAGATGAAGGCGATCCACTGACCGTCGGGGGAGAAACGCGGGCTGCTTTCGCTTTCGCCGTCGCGGCCGGTCAGCTGGACGGTGTGCCTGCCGTCCCAGCTGGTCATCCACAAATGGGTGACATGCTTGTCGGCGGCGACGTCGGTCCGTTCGACCGTGTAGGCGACCCACTGGCCCGCGGCATCGATCTGCGGATCGCCGACCTGGGCGACGCGCGCATAATCGTCAGGCGTGATGGGATGGATCGCGCCCGACTGAGCGGCGGCGAGCGCGGTCAGCGCCACGGCCAGGAAACGTCCGGTCATAAATCCCCCTTGCCGATCCCGGCAAAAATCCCGCCACGCTTCGCGTCGCGCAGCGGCAGCTTATCCCGTGGTCGCGACGACATTGTCGTCGGAATTGCGATCGACATATTTGTTATAGGGATCGATGCCAGCATAAACCGGCTTCCGCTTCGACACGACGCGGATCACCTGCACCCCGGATTTGACCGGCAAGCGCTGCATCGAGATCACGTCCTTGGCCGCGAACGCACCGAGGCCGGGACGCTGGTCGAACAGGCCGATATCGATCTGGTCGTCGAGCGGCGCGGCCTTCTCGACGCCCTTGCCGTCCGCATAATATTTGGACGCATCGATCGTGAGGCTGGTCTCGAACGTGCCGTCGGGCAGCTTGCGGACCGAAGCCGTCTTGGCCTTGAGGTCGTAGACCGTGATCCGATCGAGCAGATCGAGCACAAGCTGCCGCTCGGCCGGCGAGCGCGCCAGCGACAGGAAGCCGTTCACCAGATCGAGCGAGCGCGGATAAGGCTGGCTCTTGAACCGATATTTGGCGAGCAGCCCGGCGAGCATATGGTTGACCCGGTCCTCACCCAGCCGGTCCTGCAACAGGTACATGACGAGCGCGCCCTTGCGGTAGTGGATGTAAGGCTGGTTCTCGACCCGATCGAGCGGCAGTTCCTCGATCCGCTCGCCGCCGCGCGAACGCAGGTAGGAATCGAGTTCATATTTGAGGAAGCGGCGAATCTTGTCCTCGCCATACATGTGCTTCATCACCATCAGCGCCGAATATTGCGCCATCGTCTCGACCAGGATCGTGCCGCCCTGCATGTCGGCGCTGATGATCTGGTGCGCCCAATATTGGTGGCCGAGTTCGTGCGCGGTGACGTAGCTCACATAGTCGATCTTCTCGGGATCGGTTGAATCCGCGATGAAGCCGATCCGCTCCGAATAGGGGATCGTGCCGGCAAAGGCCTGGGCGAAGGTGGCGTAGCCCGGGAACTCGACGATGCGGGCATAATCGAATTGATAGGGGCCGAAATTGGCGCGATAATAGCCGAGCGCGGTCTTCATCGTGCCCAGCATGCGATCGACATTATAGGTGTGCTTGGGGTCGTAATAGACGCTGAGCTTTACCCCGTCGGCCATTTCCGATTTCTCGGCATAGCGCGCCGACTGGATCGAGAAGAAGGCCAGGATCGGCGCTTCCGACACGAAATGCGCGGTGCGGCGGCCGCCCTGGGTCACATCGGTCACCTTGCGGCCGGGCGCGATCGGCACCTGATCCGCGTCGGTCGAGACCGTGATGTCGGAATGTACCCAATCGGCGTCGTTGATATAGTTGCGGCGCTGCGCGGAGGTGTCCTCCAGCTTGGCCATGCGCAACTCGGACGGCAGGCCGTTCTTGCGGCGCTTGACCGGATCGGTGAGCAAGCCGTCGCGGCTCATGCCGATCAGCGGCGCGATATTCTGGTTGTTGAGGAAGGTGCCGTTGGCGACCAAGGACGTGTCGTCGCCGCTGTACCGCAGCCCCTGTTGCCAGCGTTCGGTGCGGAAGGTCAACGTGCCGGTCGCGCCCGGCGCGAGCGGCGTGGCGAAGCGATAGATCCGGTATTTGAGATCGGCATCGTTCATCGCCAGCGTGGCGCCGGGAATGTCGATCGCCACGATCCGGGTATAATCGTCGGGCAGGCGGACGTGCAGCTCGGAAAGCGGCGCGCCGGTATCGTTGACGAAGTGATAGGTGCCATTGGTCTCGGCACGGCGCTCCTTGGGATAGAGCGCGACATTCATGCTGATGTCGGTCAGCGAGGGCTGGAGCAGCTTCTCATATTTCAGATATTTCTTCTCGTAGAGCGCGGTTCGCGCATCCTCCTGATCGTCGGTCCGGTAGGTATTGCGGACGTTGATATTGTAATAGAGGAACGCGCCGGAGCTCACGAAGATCGCGAGCATCACCGCGATCAGGGCGCCGGCCGGGCTGGCCATGCGACGCGGCAATTGCGCAAGGCGCGGCTTCAACCGCGTTTCGGTCCCGCGCCGCCAGAGGAGATGCGCGAGCGTTGCGAGGACGATCGCGAAGGCGCCCCAGTAAAGCCGCAGCCACCAGCCGAGCGCGCCGCCGATCTGCTGCCCGTTCATATCGGACAGCCTTTGCCCGCCGGTCGCACCGTAATTGTAGAGCGGGTGGCCCCAGCCGATATTGCCGAGCGTGATGGTCGCGACCATGTAGACGACCATGATGCCCCAACCGACATATTTGTTGGGGCTGAGGGCCTGAGCGAACACCGCCAGGATCGCCATTATCGCCAGATCGACCGTCTGCGGCAGCAGGTACCAGGCGAAATATTGGCCGAACTCGAGATTGGTCTGGCCGCGGCATAGCTGGACGATCACCGCCGCGACGATCGAAACCAGGACGGTCGCGCACAGCACGCCCGTCACCGCCAGCGACTTCGGCACCATATAGGCCCAGTTGGGCAAAGCGGTCGCATCGACGATCTCGTGCATCTTGCGTTCGCGGTCGCGCCACACGAGCTCGCCCGAATAATAGATCGCGATGATCAGCGGGAAGATGCCGAACGTGCCCTGCAGCGTGTCGATCAGCGCGAAGGTGAGCGGGTGGGCGGGCGTGCCGTAAATCTCGTTGGCGTAGATCAGGCCGCCGACCGAATTGAACAGGCCGATCAGCACCAGCACCAGGAAAGCGGGACTGCGGAACACCAGCCGCATTTCGAACCGGCATTGCGTCCAGAGCTGGGTCCAGCGCGCGGCGGCGGGGCGGACGGGCGGCAAGGTCGCGACCACCAAAGGCTCGGTCGCGGCGAGCTTGGCATCCTTGCGGGCCTGCTTGCGCAATTTGCGGCCGGAAATGCCGCGCTCGGCGAAGCTGAAGCGGGCATAGGCGAACGCCAATGCGGCGAGCCCGACCGCGAACCAGATCGCCCGGTTGATCAGCAGCACGCCGTCGATCGCGGGCGGGGCGGCGTTGGATTCGCTCGCCGTCCAATAGCGGGTGGTGTTGGAAAAAGCGCCGAGGCCGAACGGCTCGATATAGCCGGCGATCGGGCGCAGCTCGGGCTTGGCGCGGATCACCGAGGTGAAGACGATATAGAGGACGAGGAAGACGACGACGCCCAGATAGGAATACATCATCGACCGCGTCAGCGTCGCGACCGCGAAGAAGATGGCGGCGGTCAGGAACAGGTTGGGCAGGGCCAGCACGAAATAGGCGTAGAGATAATCGTGCCAATGGTTGGGCCCGAGCGTCTCGGGATCGATCCACGGCATCCACGACCCGACCCAGATCGCGAGCGGCACCGCCAGGAAGGCGATCGCGGCGGCGCAGAAGGCGCCGAGGAAGCGCGCGAACAGATAGTCGAACCGGCTGACGCGGGTTGAGCGCACCATCGGCCCGAACCCGCTTTCGTCGTCGCGCACGATCACGTTGGCGACGAACGCGGTCGTCACGAACATGAAGAAGAGCGACAGGATGAGGTTGGTCTGCGCGATCGCGACCGGGGCGTTCTTGTGGATGTTGCCGCCGCCGCCGATCTGGATCTGCTCGACCGTGACCGACCCGTAGGTCAGCAGGAAGAACAGGATGGCGACGACCCAGAAGACCGGGTTGCGAAGCTGGTAGCGCAGTTCGAAGCGCGCGATCTGGCCGAACATGGGGGCTCAGGCCGCCTGCGAGGCGGGAATGCGGCGCGTGCGCGCAAGCGTCGCGAAATAGACGTCCTCCAGGCCGCCTTCGACCGCGGTGAAACCATCGCCCGGATCGGACGGGGAGAGGATGTGGACGATCGTCCGCCCGGCGAACAAGCGGGTCGAAATCACCTCGTGGCGCAGGCGATACTCGTCGAGTTCCTCGCGCGCGATCGTCTTGGCCCAGACCGTGCCGCGCGCTTGCGCGATCAGGTCGAGCGGCGCGCCCTCCAGCTGGATCTTGCCCGCCGCCAGCACCGCCATGCGCGGGCAGAGATCGGCGACGTCTTCGACGATATGGGTCGACAGGATGACGACCACATTCTCGCCGATCTCGGCCAGCAGGTTGAGGAAGCGATTGCGCTCTTCCGGATCGAGGCCGGCGGTGGGTTCGTCGACGATGATCAGGTCGGGATTGCCGATCAGGGCCTGGGCGATGCCGAAGCGCTGGCGCATGCCGCCCGAGAAGCCCGCGATCGCCTTCTTGCGCACGCTCCACAGATTGACCTGGTTGAGCAGCGTTTCGACCGTTTCCTGGCGCTCGCGCGCCGAGGCGATGCCCTTGAGCACCGCCATATGGTCGAGCATGTCGTAGGCGGAGACGCGCGGATAGACGCCGAAATCCTGCGGCAGATAGCCCAGCCGCTCGCGCAATTTTTCGGGGTTCGCGATCACATCGATATCGCCGAAGCGGATCGTGCCCGAGGTCGGGGTCTGCAAGGTCGCGACCGAGCGCATCAGGGTCGATTTGCCCGCGCCGTTCGGCCCGAGCAGGCCGAACATGCCCTTGGGTACGCTCAGCGTGACGTCATCGAGCGCGCGGGTGCCGTTGGGATAGATGTGGGTGACGGCGTTGAGTTCGAGCACGGATCGGACCTCCCCAAGTTCGGGACGATCCTAGCGCACGCATTCGAAACGCAAAGGCGAAATGGACGAACGACCATGCCTTTGCGGGAACCGCCCCGGCTTTCGCCGGAGCGGCTTGCGAATCAGACGTCGAGATTGGCGACGTTGAGCGCGTTTTCCTGGATGAATTCGCGGCGCGGCTCGACCACGTCGCCCATCAGCCGGGTGAAGATCTCGTCGGCGACATCGGCCTGGGAGACCTCGACCTTGAGCATCGAGCGGTTGGCCGGATCGAGCGTGGTTTCCCAGAGCTGCTCGGCATTCATTTCGCCAAGGCCCTTGTAGCGCGCGATCGCGGTGCCCTTGCGACCCGCCGCCAGCACCGCTTCGAGCAGTTCGGACGGACGCGACACGCGCTTGACCGTCTTGCTGTCGGCCACGGGTGCCTCATCGCCATCCGCATTCTCTTCGACGTCGGATTCGGTAGCCTTGCCGATCGGCACGACGCGCGCGACCGAAACGTAGGATTCGGCCTGCTCGGCCGCGAGGCCGTGAAGCTTGCGCGCCTCGGTCGAGTGGACGAACGCACTATCGACGACATGATGGTCGGTCACGCCGCGCCACAGGCGACGGGCATGGTAGCCGCCCTCGGGCGTGGCTTCGACTTCCCACTTGGCCTCGGGGTCGGCGCGGCCGAGCCAGCCCGCGACCGCGGTCGACACGCTGCTGCGATCGCGCAGATCGGGATCGAAGGCGCCGCCAAGCGCGAGCGCTTCGATCAGCTCGGGCGCATAACGGCGCGGCACATAGGCCATCAGCCGCGCCATGCGCTGGGCATGTTCGACCATGGTGCGCAGATCGTTGCCGGACCGCGCGCCGCCGGGCCCGTCGAGCATCACCGCCGCAAGACCATTGTCGAGCAGGTAAGCGTCGAGCGCCGACTGATCCTTGAGATAGGTTTCCGAGCGGCTCTTGGTGACCTTGAACAAAGGCGGCTGGGCGATGAACAGGTGCCCGCGCTCGATGATCTCCGGCATGTGCCGGTAGAAGAAGGTCAGCAGAAGCGTGCGGATATGCGCGCCGTCCACGTCTGCGTCGGTCATGATGACG
>FTCH01000328.1_pt1 | contig 10926 bp, 11 predicted proteins | sample 1639671 | NCBI WGS metagenome assembly FTCH01 (sample SAMEA3914869, study PRJEB12502) | metagenome | biome: forest; material: soil | place: USA | collected 2012-03-12 | depth 0.1 m
CCCGACCAGAATGCCGCGACCGCTTTCGCCGCCAAGCTGGCCAAGGGCACTGCCTTTGCCCAGGCCGCGACCGAGGCCGGCATCGCGGCGGCCGACACCAATGTTGGCGCGGTGACGCACGACGCCTTCGCCGGAACCGACGGCAAGGCGCTGGCGGATGCGGCGTTCGCGCTGACGAAGCCGGGCAATACCGCACCGATCAAGTCCACGCTGGGCTGGGCGATCGCGCATGTCGATGCGATCACCAATATCCCCGCCAAGTCGCTGGCCCAGGCCGCGCCCGACATCAAGGCGGCGCTGACCAAGACCAAGGCGGATGCCGCGCTGGCCAACGCCATCACCGATGTCGAGAATGACGTCGAGGGCGGCGGCGCGTTCAAGGACGTGGTCGCCAAGCATAAATTGCAGGTGATCACCACGCCGCTGTTGCTGCCCAACGGCAGCGCGCCGGACGATCCCAATTACAAGCCCGACGCGACCGTCACCGCCCTGCTCAAGGCAGCCGCCGATGCGACGCCGGACGATGCGCCGACGGTCGAGAATCTCGATCCAACGCATGCTGCCGTGCTGGGTGTAGCGAATGTGACGCCGGCCGCGCCGGTGCCGCTCGACCAGATCAAGCCGCGCGTCGCGCTCGACCTGCAGATGGATCGCGCGGCCACGAAGGCGCATGCGCTGGCGCAGGCGATCCTGGCCAAGGCCAAATCCGGCCAGCCGCTCGCCGCCGCCTTCGCCGCCGCCGGGCAGCCGGCGCCGCAGTCGATCGCGATCAGCGAGCTTGAGCTGTCGCGCGCGGGGCAGAATGTGCCGACGCCGGTCCGTATCCTGTTCCGGCTCGCGCCCGGCCGGGCCGATCTGGTCCAGGGGCCGAACGGCAGCTGGTTCGTGGTCAAGCTCGACCAGATCGCGCCGGGCGATCCGCAGATGCTGCCGATGGTGGTCAACGGCACCCGCACCCAGCTCCAGCGCAGCATGGGCGACGAATATGCCGAGCAATTCTCCCACGCCGCGCGCGATGAGGTGAAGGTCAAGCGCAATCCACAGGCGCTGAGCGCGCTCGACCAGCAATTGCGCAGCAACGGGCAATAAGGTGGAGACGGCCGGCGGCGACGCCGAACTGGATGCACAGGCGATCCGCAGCCTGGCCTCGGGCCGCCCGGCCCTGGTGTGGCGCCGCCAGCTGGCGGATACCGAGACGCCGGTTGCCGCCGCGCTCAAGCTGATCGAGCCGGGGCGGGGCGACTTCCTGCTCGAATCGGTCGAGGATGGCGCGACCCGCGGGCGCTACAGCCTGCTCGGGCTGGCGCCGGACCTGGTGTTCCGCGCCGACGGCACGAATGCGGAGATCAACCGCGATTGGCTGCTCGATCGGACGGCATTCAAGGCCGTCGAGGGCGAGCCGCTGAAGGCGCTGCGCACGCTCGTCGCCGAATGCCGCGCGGAGATGCCGGAAGAGCTTCCGCCCGCGCTGGCAATGCTGGTCGGCTATTTCGCATACGAAACGGTAGGATTGGTCGAGACGCTGCCACGGCCCGCGCCCAATCCGCTGGGCCTGCCCGACATGCTGTTCGTGCGGCCGACCCTTATCCTGGTGTTCGATCGCCTGGCCGACGCGCTCTACCTGGTCGCGCCGGTATGGCCGGGCAATCCCGAACCGACCGAGGCGGTCAGCCGCGCGGTCGAGCGGATCGAAGCGGCGGCGGCGCAGCTGGCAGGCGCGGTGCCCAAAGCGACCCGGCTGGTCGACGAGATCGCGCTGCCCGCACCGCAGCCGCAGCTGCCCAAGGGCCGCTATGGCGAGATGGTCGCGGCGGCGAAGGAGTATATCGCGGCGGGCGACATCTTTCAGGTCGTGCTGGCGCAGCGTTTCACCACGCCGTTCCCGCTGCCGCCGTTCGACCTCTACCGCTCGCTGCGGCGGATCAATCCGTCGCCCTTCCTCTACCATCTCGACCTGCCCGGCTTCGCGCTGATCGGCTCGTCGCCCGAAATCCTGGTGCGGGTGCGCAACGGCGAGGTCACGATCCGGCCGATCGCGGGCACACGGCCGCGTGGGCGCACCGCCGCCGAGGATGCCGCCAACCGCGACGAGCTGCTCGCCGATCCCAAGGAGCGGGCCGAGCATCTGATGCTGCTCGATCTCGGCCGCAACGATGTCGGCCGCGTCGCCGCCAAGGGCAGTGTCGCGGTGACGGACAGCTATACGATCGAGAAGTATAGCCACGTCATGCATATCGTCTCGAACGTGGTCGGACGCCTGGACGAGTCCAAGGACGCGCTCGACGCCTTGTTTGCAGGTTTTCCGGCGGGGACCGTTTCCGGCGCGCCCAAGGTGCGCGCGTGCGAGATCATCGCCGAATTGGAGCCAGAGACGCGCGGCGCCTATGCCGGCGGCGTCGGCTATTTCTCGCCCGACGGCAGCATGGACAGCTGTATCGTGCTCAGGACCGCGGTGGTGAAGGACGGCGTGATGCACGTCCAGTCGGGCGCGGGCATCGTCGCCGACAGCGACCCCGTCTCCGAACAGAAGGAATGCGAGGCCAAGGCCGGTGCCTTGTTTGCGGCCGCGCGCGAGGCGGTCGAGCGCGCGAGCGAGGCCGGGTTCGGCCAATGATCGGCCGCCGCGCGCTTCTTGGCGGCGGTATGGCTTTGGCGACGATGGCGGCGGCGGAGATTCCGATCGCCAAGGGCAGACCCGCCCCGGCGCGGCGCCGCTTCTCCAGCCCCGCGATCGAGCGCGCGATTGCCGACGTCCAGGCGAAGATGGGACCGGGCGCGACCGCCCAAAAGATCGGCGCGATGTTCGCCAACTGCTTTCCCGACACGCTCGACACGACGGTCGAGTTCGATGATCGGCCGGACCATCCCGACACGTTCGTGCTGACCGGCGACATCGCCGCGATGTGGCTGCGCGACAGCACCGCGCAGGTGTGGCCCTATCTGCCCTTCTGCAAGGAAGACCCGCGCCTGCGGCGGCTGATCGCGGGCGTGATCGCGCGGCAGGCGGCGAATGTGCTGCTCGACCCGTATGCCAATGCCTTCAACAAGGATCTGGCCGAGATATCGGAGTTCGCGAGCGACGACACCGATATGAAGCCCGGACTGCACGAGCGGAAATGGGAGGTGGATTCGCTCTGCAACACGATCCGGCTGGCGCATGGCTATTGGCGCGCGACCGGCGATACGCGCCCGTTCGATACCCAATGGCGACGCGCGACGCGGCTGATCGTCGACACGTTCCGGGTACAACAGCGCAAGGCAGGGCGCGGGCCCTATCATTTCCAGCGCAAGACCAGCTGGCAGCCCGATACCGCGCCCGGCGCGGGCTATGGCAATCCGGTGAGGCCGGTCGGGCTGATCGTGTCCCTGTTCCGCCCGTCGGACGATGCGGCAATCCTGCCTTTCCTGGTGCCGGCCAACATGTTCGCAATGGTGTCGCTGCGGCAGCTTGCCGAAATGCAGACAATCACGGGCGACACGGCCTTCGCCGGCGAATGCCGCGCCTTCGCCGACGAGGTGGAGGCGGCGTTGCGCGCTGAAGCTGTCGTCGAGCATCCAAGGCACGGCCGGATCTGGGCCTATGAGGTGGACGGCTTTGGCGGCCACATCCTGATGGACGACGCCAATGTGCCGAGCCTCTTGTCCTTGCCCTATCTCGGCTGGTGCGGCCCGGACGATCCGCTGTACCGCAATACGCGGGCCTTCGTGCTGAGCGACGACAATCCCTGGTTCTTCAGGGGCAGCGCCGCGGAGGGCGTCGGCAGTCCGCACACGGGCGCGAATCGCGTCTGGCCGATCGGGATCGTGATGCGCGCGCTGACCAGCCGGGACGATGCCGAGATCGCCACCGCATTGCGGATGCTGGCCGCGACCGATGCGGGCACGGGCTTCATCCACGAAGCGTTCGATCCCAACGATCCGGCGCAATATTCACGGCCGTGGTTCGCCTGGGCGAACACGTTGTTCGGCGAGACGGTGTTGCAGGTCGCCAATCAGCGACCCGCCATCCTCAAAACGCTCTAGATATACGAACGGGAGGCGGCGCGGACGCCGCCTCCCGCAATCCCCAAGGGATGAGGCTTAGCCGCCGAACGACGTCGCCTGCTGGCCGACCAGCGTCACCTCGACGCGGCGATTCTGCTGACGGCCGGCTTCGGTCTTGTTGTCGGCGACCGGATCCGCCTTGCCGTGGCCGATAGCCTGGATGCGGCCGCCATCGACGCCCATCGAGATCAGGGCCGCGCGGACCGAGCCGGCGCGCGCTTCGGACAATTGCTGGTTGTAATCGTCGCCACCTTGCGAATCGGTGTGGCCGTCGATCCGGACCTGCACGTTGGGATTGGCCTGCAGATATTGCGCGAGCGGGCGCAGGCGATCGGCGGCGCCGGGCTTGAGATCGGCCTTGGCAGTCTCGAACACGACATCCTGCAATACGAGCGTCGCGCCGAACTGGGTCTGCTGCAGCTTATAGTCGGCCATTTCCTGGCGGAGCTTGTCGGCGTCGGCGCGCGCGTTGGCGGCGTCGGCCGCATTGGCTTGGGCAGCGGCGTTGGCCTGCGCCGCCGCATCGCGGGCATCCGAGGCGGCGGCGCGCGCGTCGGCGGCTTCAGCCTTGGCCGCGCCGATCTGCTGCGCGTCGTGCGCCGCCATCGCGGCATGGGTGCGGGTACGCGCGATCTGGAGCTGGGTGTCGATATCCGACGTGATCTCGGCCACGCGGCGCGTCTTGTGATTGTCGAGCGCGTCGGCGAGCATCGGAATCTCCGCGTCCGCCTTAGCGAGCGCATCCGCGCCGTTCATCGCAACCCCGGGCTCGGCACGCGCGGCCGCGATCTTGTCACGATAATTCTCGACCACGACGCGGTTGGCGCGGCTGAGCGACAGAGCAGGCGTGGCAAGCGCAATCGTTGCGGCGGCCCCCATCAGGGTGACGGCAAACTTGTTCATCGAATTTACTCCTGGGGGGTGGCGATTGCAGCCCGGCGTTGGGCGTCCGCATCGCGGGATTGCGCGGTTGCCACGGCCAGATCCGCGAGCGAACTCGCGTGCTGAGCGGCGGCCAGCGCCTGCGTTTCATGATGTTTGTGGAACTGGTCCTGCGCCTCATCGAGCGCCTGGCGCGCACGCGCCTGGGCATCGGCGGCAGGGCCGTTGACGCCGGCGCGGTCGCCGGCTTCGATCTTGGCGCGGGCATGCATGATCGCAAAGCGCGCGTCGTCGCGATCGGTGGCGTCCACCGCAGCCGGCACGATGACAGCAAGCAAGCTCGCCCCAACGATCGACCTGATCACAATCGACATCCTGAACTCCTGCACATTCTACGAACGGCGCGGATAATGCGGGGTCGGGAGCGGAGTTCCCTCCGTTACGGCTCCGTCATGGAGGTCAAAGCGGGGCTTGATCGCGCCAAAGTGCGTCGGCGATTGCCTAAAGGCGTCGCTCTGCCTAGGTCGCAGACCATGATCCTGGTCATCGACAATTATGACAGCTTCACCTGGAACCTGGTCCATTACCTGCAGGAATTGGGCGCCGAGGTCGAGGTTGTGCGCAACGACGCGATCGGCGTCGGCCAGGCGATGTCGTCGGGCGCGCAGGCCTTCCTGATCTCGCCCGGCCCCTGCACCCCCAATGAAGCCGGGATCAGCCTGGAACTGGTCGAGGCGTGCGCGGAGCAGAAGAAGCCCTTGCTGGGCGTGTGCCTGGGCCATCAGGCGATCGGCCAGCATTTCGGTGGCGCGGTGGTGCGCGCGAGCCGGTTGATGCACGGCAAGACATCGCCCGTGACGCACGACAATACGGGCGTGTTCGCCGGCATCCCCTCACCCTTCACCGCAACCCGCTATCACTCGCTGGTGGTGGAAAATGCGCCGTCGACGCTGATCGCCAACGCGCATAGCGACGACGGGATGGTGATGGGTTTCCGCCATGCGGAACTTCCGATCCACGGCGTGCAATTCCACCCCGAGAGCATCGCAACCGAGCATGGTCACGACCTGCTCGCCAATTTCATGAGCCTGGCGGGCATCAAGGTGGGCGCGCGCGCGTGACCACGCTCGCGCTGCTGCCCGATCCGCGCGAGCCGCTCGATCACGAGACGGCCGAGCAGGCCTTTGCCGACATCCTTGATGGCAAGGTCGACGATCAGGCGATTGCCGAATTCCTGACCGCAATGACGATCCGCGACGAGACCAGCGTCGAGATCGCCGCCGCCGCGCGCGCCTTGCGGGCGCGCATGATCGCGGTGAAGGCGCCCGAGGGCGCGATCGACGTGTGCGGCACCGGCGGCGATGGCGCGCACAGCCTCAACATATCGACCGCGGTCGCGATCGTGGTCGCGGCGGCCGGCGTGCCGGTCGCCAAGCACGGCAATCGCGCGGCATCGTCCAAGGCGGGAGCAGCGGATACGCTGGAGGCGCTGGGGCTCGATCTCGATCGCGCGTCGGCGACCGCCGAGGAAAGCCTGAACGATCTCGGCATCGCTTTCCTGTTCGCGCAGAAGCATCATCCCGCGCTCGGCCGGCTGGCGCCGATCCGGCGCGCGATCGGGCGGCGCACGATCTTCAACATCATCGGCCCGCTTGCCAATCCGGCGCGCGTGACGCGTCAGCTGATCGGCGTCGCGCGGGTCGATTATCTCGACACGGTCGCGCAGGCGCTCGGCCTGCTGGGCGCACAAGCGGGGCTGGTCGTATCGGGCGAGGAAAGCCTCGACGAGCTTTCGATCGCCGGGCCGAGCCGGACGGTGCCCGTCGGCCTGTGCGGCTTGAGCGGTACGATCACACCGGAAGATGCGGGGTTGGAGCGCCACGGACTCGATGCGATCCGGGGCGGGGATGCGGCCTACAATGCCGCCGCGCTGCGCGCTTTGCTGCAGGGCGAGCCCGGCGCCTATCGCGACGCGGTACTGTTGAACGCGGGCGCGGCTCTGGTCGTCGCGGGTGACGCAACAAGCTTGCGCGATGGGGTGGAGGAAGCCGCCGAGACGATCGACAAGGGGCTGGCCAATGCCCTGCTCAATTGCTGGATCGCTTACTGATGGCCAATCGCCTGACCGAAATCCTGGAAACCAAGGCCGGCCATGTCGCGCAGGGCAAGGCCGCGCGCAGCCTGGCCGAGCTCGATGCCGCCGCCGCTTCGCAATCACCGCCGCGCGGTTTCCGCATGGCGTTGGAGGACAAGGCCGAGAATGGCTTCGCCCTCATCGCCGAGATCAAGAAGGCGTCGCCCTCCAAGGGCCTGATCCGCGCCGATTTCGATCCTCCTGCGCACGCGCAAGCCTATGAGGCGGGCGGGGCGGCCTGCCTGTCGGTGCTGACCGACGTGCCTTATTTCATGGGCTCCGACGCGTATCTGGTCGCGGCGCGCGCGGCCTGCTCGCTGCCTTGCCTGCGCAAGGATTTCATGATCGATCCCTGGCAGGTCGCCGAAGCGCGCGCGCTTGGCGCGGATGCGATCCTGATCATCGTCGCCGCGCTTGACGATGCGCAGATGGCCGAGATCGAGGCCGCCGCGATCGAGCGCGGGATGGATGTGCTGGTCGAGGTGCATGACGGCGCCGAACTCGAACGCGCGCTCAAGCTCAGATCGCGCCTGATAGGCGCCAATAATCGCGACTTGCGCGATTTCACGGTCGATTTCGCGCGCACCTACGAATTGGTCGCCCGTGCGCCCGCCGACTGCCTGTTCGTTGCTGAAAGCGGAATCGGATCGCATGCCGATCTGGAGGCGATGGCGGCCAATGGCGTGCGCGCCTTTCTGGTCGGCGAGAGCCTGATGCGTCAGGCCGACGTCGAGGCCGCCACCCGGACCTTGCTCGCCGCATGAGCAAGCTCACGCACCTCGATGACGCAGGTGCGGCGCATATGGTCGATGTCTCGGCCAAATCGATCACCAGGCGTGAGGCGACCGCCGCCGGGCACATCGCCATGTCGGCCGGCGCGCTGCAAGCGATCCGCGACGGCGCGCTTGCCAAGGGCGATGCGCTGGCGGTGGCGCGGGTCGCCGGCATCATGGCGGCGAAGCGCACGTCCGATCTGGTGCCGCTCTGCCATCCCTTGCCGATCGCCTCGGTCAGCGTGGATTTGGCGTTCGTGGACGGCGGCATCGATGCAACCGCCACCGTGGCGACCAGCGGCCAGACCGGGGTCGAGATGGAGGCGCTGACGGCGGTGTCGATCGCCCTGCTCACGCTCTACGACATGGCCAAGGCGCTCGATCGCGGCATGACGATCGGCGAAATCCGCTTGCTCGCCAAATCGGGCGGGCGGTCGGGAGACTGGCGGGCATCATGAGCCTGCTCCCCGTCGCCGAAGCACAAGCGCGCTTGCTCGCCTTGGCGACCCCGCTACCGACCGAGACCGTGCCGTTGACCGACGCGGCCGGTCGCTGGGCCGCCGCGGATGTGATCGCGGCCCGCACCCAGCCCGCCGCCGATCTGTCGATGATGGACGGCTATGCGATCCGCTTCGGCGATATGCCGGGGCCCTGGCATATCGTGGGCGAAAGCCGCGCGGGCGCAGGGTTCGACCTGATGGTCGGCCAGGGCGATGCGGTGCGAATCTTCACCGGCGCGCCGGTTCCGGCGGGCGCGGACGCGATCCTGATCCAGGAGGAGGCGTCACGCGAAGGCGATCTGCTCCGGCTATCGGGCGAGGGCCCGCCACGCGCCGGCGCCAGCATCCGCCCGACAGGATCGGATTTTGCGGTGGGAACGCCATTGATCGCCTGTGGCGCGCGCCTCACGCCCGGACGGATCGCGGCCGCCGCCATGGCGGGCCACGGCGCGCTTCCCGTGCGTCGCAAGCCCCGCATCGCCCTCATCTCGACCGGCGACGAACTGGTGCCGCCCGGTGCACCCGCCTTCGGCGTGATGCTGCCCGCCTCCAACGGCGCGATGCTGCAGGCGCAGATCGGCGCGGGGGCCGAAGTGCGCGATGTCGGCATCGTTGCCGACCGGCTCGACGCACTGGTCGCCGCTTTCCGCGATGCGCAAGCGGACATCATCGTCACCACCGGCGGCGCTTCGGTCGGCGACCATGATCTGGTCCGGCCCGCGCTGGCCGAAGCCGGGGCCAGCCTCGATTTCTGGCGGATCGGGATGCGGCCGGGCAAGCCCTTGCTCGCGGGCATGCTGGGCGAGGCGATCGTGCTGGGCCTGCCCGGCAACCCGGTCTCGGCCTTCGTCACCGCGCAGCTTTTCCTGCTGCCTCTGATCGCCCGGCTGGGCGGCGCCAGCGATCCGATTCCGCAAACCGAGCCAGCGATGCTCGCCGCGCCTCTGCCCCAGGTGGGACATCGCGACGATTATCTGCGCGGCATCTTCGCCAATGGCCGCGTCAGCCCGCTCGCCAATCAGGACAGCGCGGCGCTGGCGACGCTGGCGCAGGCCAATGCGCTGATCGTGCGCCCGGCGGGTGCGCCACCGGTCGCTGTGGATCAAATTGTGGATATCCTCAGGATTGCTTGACGTGCGCCGAAACGTTCTCTAAAAATTCCCTGTCCGTTCTTTTGAACAGGGGAAATTCGGTGCTGACCCGCAAGCAACATGAGCTGCTCTGCTTCATCAACGACCGGTTGAGCGAGACGGGCGTTTCGCCCTCGTTCGAGGAGATGAAGGAGGCGTTGGACCTCAAGTCCAAATCGGGCGTGCACCGCCTGATCTCGGCGCTTGAGGAACGCAATTTCATCCGCCGCCTGCCCAACCGCGCGCGCGCGCTCGAAATCCTGCGCCTGCCCGATGCGGTGAAGAGCACGACGCCTGCGGCCAAGCCCAACATCCAGGCCCCGCCGTCGCGGATCGTACCGCCGGCCGCCAATGATGTGCTGGAGCTGCCGCTGCACGGTCGCATCGCCGCCGGCCTGCCGATCGAGGCTTTGGAGGGGCAAAGCAGCCTGTCGGTGCCTGCCGCTCTGCTCGGCCCGGGCGAACATTATGCGCTGGAAGTCGCCGGAGACTCGATGGTCGAGGCCGGGATCCTCGACGGCGACTATGCGCTGATCCGCAAGGCCGAGACCGCGCGTGACGGCGATATCGTGGTCGCCCTGATCGACGAGAGCGAAGCCACGCTCAAATATTTCCGGCATGAGGGCTCGATGATCCGGCTCGATCCGGCCAACCGGTCCTACGATCCGCAGCGCTATCGCCCGGGCCAGGTGCGCGTGCAGGGCAAGCTTGCCGGCCTGCTCCGCCGATATTGAGATGGCCGATCTGCCGCGCCCCGATTTCCTGGAGCTGCCCGTCGCCGACGTGGCGGCAGCGCAGGCCTTTTATGGCGCGGCGTTCGGCTGGGAGATGACGGGCTTCGGCCCGACCTATGCCTGCACGCTGACCGGCGACGTCGATGTCGGGCTCCAGGCCGATCCAGCCGAGCGGACCCGCGCACCGCTGATCGTGATCCAGGTCGACAATCTGGAGAATGCACTGGGCGCGGTGCTGGCAGCGGGCGGCGCGATCAGCAAGCCGATCTTCTCGTTCCCCGGCGGCCGCCGCTTCCACTTCCGCGACCTCGACGGCAATGAGCTGGCCGCGCACAAGCCGGAGGAGTGACCGCCTACGTCGCCCTGCTCCGTGCGGTGAATGTCGGCGGGACCGGCAAATTGCCGATGATCGAGCTTAAGGCGATGTGCGAGGCGGCGGGATTCGAAAGGGTCCGCACCTATATTGCGAGCGGCAACGTCGTCTTCGCCAGCAGCAAAAGCGAGGATGCGGTTCGCAGCGCGATCGAGGATGCGCTGGAGAGATATGCGGGCAAGCCGGTCGGCGTGATGGTCCGCACCGCTGCCGAGATGGCCAACACGCTCAAGCGCAATCCCTTTGCCGAAAGGCCCGGCAACCGTGTCGTCGCGCTGTTCGTCGATGGCGATATTCCCGGCGATGCCCTCGATCATGCCAAGGGCGTGAAGGACGAGGAAATGGCGCTGGGCCAG
>FTCH01000184.1_pt1 | contig 10467 bp, 5 predicted proteins | sample 1639671 | NCBI WGS metagenome assembly FTCH01 (sample SAMEA3914869, study PRJEB12502) | metagenome | biome: forest; material: soil | place: USA | collected 2012-03-12 | depth 0.1 m
CGCGACGATCACGCGCATGATCTCGTTGGTGCCCTCCAGGATGCGGTGGACGCGCAGGTCGCGATAGAAGCGCTCGATCGGATAATCCTGGAGATAGCCGTAACCGCCATGCAGCTGGAGCGCGCGGTCGACCACCGCCGATCCGGTGTCGGTCGCCAGCCGCTTGGCCATCGCCGCGAACTTGGTCTTGTCGGGTGCGCCCGCGCTGACCTTGGCCGCCGCCGCATAGAGCAAGGTGCGCGCCGCCTGCAGTTCGGTCTCCATGTCGGCGAGGGTGAACTGGGTTGCCTGGAAATCGACGACGCGCTGGCCGAACTGACGGCGCTCGCGCGTGTAGGCGATCGCCTCGTCGAGGCAGCGCTGCGCGCCGCCAAGCGAGCAGGCGCCGATGTTGAGCCGGCCGCCATCGAGACCGGACATCGCGATCTTGAAGCCCTCGCCTTCCTGGCCGACGAGGTTGGATACGGGCACGCGCACGGAATCGAAATTGACCTGCGCGGTCGGCTGCGAGCGCCAACCGAGTTTCTTCTCGTTGGCGCCGAAGCTGACGCCCGGCATGTCCTTGTCGATCACCAGGCAGGAGATGCCCTTAGGCCCTTCCGCGCCGGTACGGACCATGGTCACATAGACCTCGTTCACGCCGCCGCCCGAGATGAAAGCCTTGGAGCCTGAGACGATATAATGATCGCCGTCGCGCACCGCCTTGGTCTTGAGCGCGGCAGCGTCGGAGCCCGAGCCCGGCTCGGTCAGGCAATAGGAACCGATCCGATCGCACGTCACCATATCGGGCAGGTAACGCCCCTTCAGCTCGGCCGAGCCGAACGTGTCGATCATCCACGACGCCATATTGTGGATCGAAATAAATGCCGAGGTGGAGGGGCAGCCATAGGCCATCGCCTCCATGATCAAGGCCGCCTCGAGCCGACCAAGCCCGATCCCACCCGATTCCTCCGACACATAGATTGCGCCGAAGCCGAGCTCGGCGGCAGCCTTCACGACGTCGCGCGGGAAATGATGTTTCTCATCCCATTCGGCCGCGTACGGCGTGATCGCGTCGGCGGTGAAACGCTGCGCCATTTCCTGGATGGCGAGCTGGTCTTCGGTCAGATCGAACTGGGTCATGGTCGGCCTGATACGCCATCCCCCCGCAGCGGCACCACCCCGAATCAGTAACAACTGAAACTAAATCAGCCCTTCCGCGGAGCGGGCGCGTCGCCGCGTGCACGCATCGCAACCACCAGGCCTGCAATCACCAGCAGCCCACCCAACACCGCCTCGACCGACCAATGATAGCCTTCGAACAAAGTCGAAAAGCCCATCGCGATCACCGGGATCAGCACGTTGACGTAGCCGCCACGCGCCGCGCCGATCCTGCGGATCAGGTTGAAGTAGAGCGTGAAGGCGACCGCCGAAGCGACGATGCCGAGATAGAAGAGGCCGGCGAGATAGGTCGGACGCAGATCGAGCACAGGCGGCCCGGTCCGCGCCCACGCCACCATAGCGTCAAGCAAGGCACCCCAGAACATCGCCCAGGCGAGCAGGGTTGCCATCGGCACCTGCCGTGCACGCGGGCTGCCCTGAAAGACGTTGCCGATCGACGCGAAGGAAACTGCGAGTAAAGCAACGCCGATGCCCACGGCCACGCGGTGCGGATCATGCCCGACCGCGCGCCATTCGTGCAGGAAGAGCAGCAAAACGCCCAGCATCGCCACCGCCGAGCCCATCAGGAACGGGCGCGACAATTGCTGCTTCAGGAAGATTCGCGCGAGGATCGCGTTGAGCGGCACCAGCAGCGAGAAGATCACCGCGACCAGACCGGAGGTGATGTAGGTTTCTGCGATATAGACAGAGTTGTAATTGATGACGAAGGTCACGGTGCCGAGCAGCGCCGCGAGCGCGTGGTCGGACGCGCGCACCCGTACCGGAAGCTTCATCGCCAGCGCGACCACGAACATCGAAAGCGCGCCGATCGCGAAGCGGTAGCTGACCGACCATTCGGTCGAGACAGGCCCGAACTGGCCGCGGATGACCAGCCAGGTCGAGCCCCAGATCATCACGACGATCGCGAAGGGGATCAACACACGGCCCTTGGTCGCGTTGTCGAGGGGCATCGCATTTGCCCCCGGATCACTCTTCACCCACCGCCTCCCCGAATGTCTGGCCTTCGGCCTATAGAGTGCAAAACGCGGGATTGCGGCCTGCTGCGTCCGACGGCAGGCCCCGCGTCACGAATGGCCCGCTCATAATGTTTCGATCGCGCGCGCCAATGCCGCCACCTCGGCCGGAACGCTCGCCCAATGGGTCACCAGCCTGATTTCGCCCGCTGCCCAATCGTAGAATTGGAAGCCCTGCGCGCGCAGCGCGGCGGCCTCCTCCGGGCTCATGTACAGAAACAGCTCATTGGCTTCGACCGGATTGATCAGCCGGCCCTTGGCGGCCGCGGCCAGCGTCTGCGCGGCAGCGTTGGCGGCGCGTGCCGTCTCCAGCCACAAATCGTCCTCCAGCATCGCGTGGATTTGCGCGGCGAGGTAGCGGCCCTTGGAGAGGAGATGTCCGGCGCGCTTGCGGCGACGTTCGGTCGCATCAACCAGATCGGGGCGGAAGAAGACCAGAGCCTCGGCCGACATGCCGCCATTCTTGACGAAGCCGAAGCTCAGCACGTCGACGCCTTCGACCAATTCGGCCGGCGTGCAGCCGAGCGTCACCACCGCATTGGCGAAGCGCGCGCCATCCATGTGGAAGCCCCAGCCGCGCGCCTTGGCGAGGTGGCCCAGGGCCGTGACCTCATCCGGCGAATAGACGCAGCCATATTCGGTGGCGTTGGTGATGGTGAGCGCGTGCGGCTGGACGCGGTGGACATCGTTGGCGATCGCATCGGCAACGCGCGCCGCCTCCTCCACCGTCAGCTTGGCGCCCTTGCCTTCGCCCAGGATCAGCTTGGCGCCGTGCGTGTAGAATTCGGGCGCGCCGCATTCGTCATTCTGCACATGCGAGTCCCGATGGCAGATCACGCCGCCATAAGGCGGGCAGAGCGCAGCCAGTGCGAGCGCGTTGGCGGCGGTTCCGCTCGGCACCCACATCGCCTTCGCCTCGCGCCCGAACAGGGCCGAGAAACGCGCGTCGAGCGCGCGACTGAGCGCGTCGCCGTCATAAGCGGTGTCGACCGCATCGGCGGCCTGTATCGCCGCCATGACCTTTGGATGCACGGGGGCTGCATTGTCGGAGAAGAAGCGCATGACTTGCGCTTGTGGCCGTCCCCGGCTTCAAGTCAATCATGTCGCCGGAGTCACGAATGCGCTTGCTGTCACTTTTCCTGGTGTGCCTCTCCGGTCAGGCGATGGCGGGGCCGGCGGACGACCAGAAATTCAAGGACGTAAGCCAGCGCGAATATGCCTGGGCGCAAATCGACAATGGCGGCAGCGCGGACAATGACAGCATCGCGCCGCATCTGCAGGATGTACGCCCCGCCGCGCAAGCCAAGCGGCTTGCCTATCTGGAGCAGGTGCTGGCCGATCTCGACACGCTCAAGCCCGCCGATCTCTCGCCATCGGTCGCGGTCGATTATGCGGTCTATCGCTTCGACATAGAGACGCGCATCGCGAGCCAGAAGTCGCGCGATTATGAGATGCCGGCCAATTCAGACAGCAGCTTCTGGAGCGATCTCGGCTACACCGCCCGCAGTCCGTTCAAGACCGAGCGCGACTATCGCAACTGGCTCAGCCAGCTCCACGAGATACCGCTCTATTTCGCCGAGCAGATCGCCAATATGCGCGCCGGGGAAAAACGCGGCTTCGCACCGCCCAGGGTGACGCTGGCCGGCCGCGACGAATCGGTGGCGCAGGTCGCCGATGCCAAGACGGCGGAGGAGAGCTTTCTCTATCTGCCGTTCAAGGACATGCCGGCGACGATCCCGCCCGCGACCCAGGCGGCGATGCGGGCCGAGGCCAAACAGGCGATTGAGCAGCAGGCCCTGCCCGCCTACCGCGCCCTGCTCACCTATCTGCGCACCGATTATATGCCGCACGCGCGCAGCACGCTCGCGGCCGAGAGCCTGCCCGACGGCAAGGCCTGGTATGCGCAGCAGATCAAGGCTTATGCCACGGTCGATCTGACCCCCGACCAGATCCACGGCATCGGGCTCGACGAGGTCGCCAAGATCCATGCCGAAATGCTGGCGGTGATGAAGCAGGCCGGGTTCGAAGGCGATCTGCCCGCATTCCTCCATTTCCTGCGCACCGATCCGCGCTTCTACGCCAAGACCCCGCAGGACCTGCTCGACCGTGCCGCCTGGACCGCCAAGCTGGTCGACGGCAAGGTCGGCAAATATATCGGCCATCTGCCGCGCAGCCGCTTCGCGATCGTGCCGGTGCCCGCCGACATCGCGCCTTTCTATACCGCCGGACGCGGCGGGCCGGGCGAGTATCTGGTCAACACCTATGACCTGCCCTCGCGCCCGCTCTATCAATTGCCCGCCTTGACCCTGCACGAAAGCGCGCCGGGCCATGCGTTCCAGATACCGCTGGCGCAGGAGAACAAGGCCGCCGCGCCCTTCCGCCAGAACATCTATATCTCGGCCTATGGTGAGGGCTGGGCGCTCTATTGCGAGCGGCTGGGCGACGAGATGGGCATCTACCAGACGCCCTACGAACGGTTCGGCATGCTGAGCTACCAGATGTGGCGCGCATCGCGGCTGGTGGTGGATACCGGCATCCACCATCTCGGCTGGACGCGCGATCAGGCGCTTGCCTTCCTCCACGACAATACGGCCTTGTCGGACCATGAGATCGCGACCGAGGTCGATCGCTACATTTCCTGGCCGGGCCAGGCTTTGTCTTATTATCTGGGCGAGATGGCGATCCGCCAGGGTCGTGCGAAGGCGGAGGCGGCGCTCGGCCCAAAATTCAACATCCGCGCCTTCCATGATGCGGTGCTGGAACTGGGATCGGTACCGCTGCCCGTGCTGACGGCGCGGATCGACCGCTTCATCGCCGAAGGCGGCAAGGGTCCTTATCCGGACGAGGAATGATCAGCCGGACTGGACCAGCAGCCGTCCGATCTTGCGCTGCAATTCGCCGCCGCGAAACGGCTTCTGCACGATCCGATCCTCGCTGACCGACGAAATGGCGGACAGGTCGGCATAGCCGGTCACGAACAGGATCGGCAGATCGGGCCATTTCTTGGCCACGGTCTGCGCGAGTTCGGCGCCGTTCATGCCGGGCATGGCGAAATCGACCACCAACAGATCGAACCCCGCCCCTCCTGCGCCGAGCATCTCGAGCGCGGAACCGCCGCTGCCCGCCTCGATCACCTCGGCGCCCATCGTGCGCAGCATGGTCGCGGTGATCTCGCGCACGGGCGGATCGTCGTCGACGACCAGCACGCGCTTGCCGCGCACCTCGCCGCGCTCCTCGGGCGGCTGCTCGTAGCTGGTCGCGCGCGGGGTACGGCGGCGTTCCTGTGCGCGCGGCAGATAAACGCGCACCGACGTCCCTTCGCCCAATGTCGTCTCGATCGCGACGCCGCCGCCCGATTGCTTGGCAAACCCATAAACCTGGGGCAGGCCGAGCCCCGACCCCTTGCCGATCGGCTTGGTGGTGAAGAAGGGTTCGAACGCGCGATCGCGCACCTCCGGCGTCATGCCGCTGCCGGTGTCGGTCACCGCGATCAACACATAATCGCCCGGCGGCGGCTCCTCGGCGCGGGTCGGTTCGCCCAGCGTGATATTGTCGGTCGACACGGTCAGCGACCCGCCCACCTCCATCGCGTCGCGCGCGTTGATCGCAAGGTTGAGGATGATCAGTTCGATCTGGGTCGGATCGACCAGGGCCGGCCAGAGATCGGGCCGGAGCCGCGCTTCCAGCCGCACCGATCCGCCCATCGAGCTTTGCAGCAGGTCGCGCATTCCGACCACGGTGTCGTTCAGGTCGACCGGCCGCGCCTCCAGCCGCTGACGGCGCGAGAAAGCCAGCAATTGCGCGGTCAGCGTCGCGCCACGTTCGGCGGCGGTGCGCATATAGCCCAGCCGCTGGCGCGTCTTGTCGTCCATGCCGGCATCCGCCGCGGCGCGCGCGACCAGATCGACATTGCCCAGGACCACGGTCAGCAGATTGTTGAAATCGTGCGCCACGCCCGAGGTGAGCTGGCCGATCGCCTCCAGCCTTTGCATCTGGCGCAAGGTCGCCTCGACCCGCTCGCGCTCCTCGATCTGGGTGGAAAGCTGGCGGTTGGTCGCGGCCAGTTCGTGCGTGCGCTCGACGATCCCGCGCTCCAGCATTTCGGAGGCGAGGTGGACCTCGGTGATGTCGACGTCGCAGCCGACATAACCGACGAAACGGCCCTCCATTTCGCGCGGACGCGCCTCGCTATGCAGCCAGCGGGTGACTCCGAAGCGATCGATCACGCGTACGTCGCGGCTGAACGGACCGCGGCTGATGAAAGCCTGCTCGAAATCGGCGACGAAGCCGTCCTGATCGCTGGGATGGATGATGCTCTGCCAGCCCTCGCCCATCAGTTCGTCGGCGGGCCGACCGAACGTTTCCTCATGCCAGCGGTTGGCGAAGATGAGCGCGCCATTTTCGTCGCACATCCAGATCAGGGCGGGGGCGCTGTCGGCCAACGTGCGGAAGCGCGCCTCGCTTTCGCGCATCTCTTCCTGTGCGGCCTTGCGCCGGGTGATGTCGAGCACGGTGCCGATCGCGCGCACGCAACGACCACCCTCAAACACGCCGCGTCCCTTGGCCGCGACCCAGCGGACGACGCCGTCTTCCTTGCCGATCGTGCGATATTCGACGTCATATTGCGCGCGTACCGCGGGATCGAGCGCGGAAAGGAAGGCGTCGGTGGTCGCGCGCACGTCTTCGGGATGCAGGCCATCGTAGAAATCGGCGAGCGTCACCGGTGCATCCGGCGAGATGCCGAACATCGCCTTGGTGCGGTCGGACCATTCGAGTCGGTCGGCGACCATGTCGAGATCCCAGGTGCCGATCTCCGCCATTTCCGCCGCCAGTTCGAGCGAACCCCGGCTCAATTCCAGCGCTTCTTCGAACCGGACGCGATCGGTCACGTCGTTGCCCTCGACGAAGATCGCAGTGACCTTGCCGTCGTCGTCGAGGATCGGCTGATAGAGGAAGTCGAGCAGTCTCTGTTCCTCCATGCCGCCGGGCAGGCGCTGGAGCGCGACCGGCACCGCGCGGCCGGAATAGGGTTTGCAGCTCTGCACCACGTCATCGAGCAGGGCGATGAAGCCTTGCTCGGCAATTTCGGGCAATGCCTCGACCAGCGGCAGGCCGATCACCTGGCGATGGCCGATCAGCTGCTGATAAGCCGCATTGGCGAAATCGAAGACATGGCCGGGCTCGCGCAACAGGGCCATGAAACTGGGCGCCTGTTCGAACATGCGGGCGAGCCGCGTGCGTTCGCGATTGGCATCGTCGATCGCCTGCGCGCGCTCGGTCATCTCATAGACGATGCAGAGCACGCCGCCGGGACCGCCATCGGACCCGCGCACCGGATTATAGGCGATATCGAGCTGCGCCATGCGCGTCTGCCCCATGCGCCAGAGCGGGAACAGTCGGTCCTTGACCATTTCCCCGGTGCCGGTCTCGCGCACGCGGACGATGACCGGACCGATATCGTCCCAGATATGCGCCCATTTCTCCTGGCAGCGACCACCGAGCGCATCGGGATGGCGGTCGCCGATCGCGAAGGCATAGGCGTCGTTGTAGAGCGCGATCAGTTCCGGCCCCCAGAACAAGACCATCGGCAAAGGCGACGACAGCATCATGGAGAGCGTGTCGGTCAGCGGGGCGGTCCAACCCTCGATCGGCCCAAGCGGGGTCGCCGACCAATCATGCGCCGCGATCCTATCGCGGAGCTCGCTGCCATCGGGTGCATGGAGGGGATACGCCTTTACCCTCGCCACCAACTGTCCCCCCTGAACTACGGGCCAAATCTTAGCCCCCGCACAAGCCAAGAGAAAGACGGGATATTCACCAATGCCGCGCTAACCCAACGGGCACGCGATTTCCAAGAGAGTCAGGCGGCGATACGGACCCGGTTCCGGCCTTCGCCCTTGGCGGCATATAGCGCGACATCGGCGGCGGCGAGCAGCTCCTTGGCGCTGCGCTGCGCTTCGCGCGCGGCGATGCCGATGCTGATCGTGACGCCGGGAAGCGATTCATCCAGTTCGGCGACGGTTTCCATCGCCTCGCGCAGCCGTTCGGCGACATGCGCCGCTTCTTCCAGCGTCGCGCCGGGCATCAATATGCCGAACTCCTCGCCACCCAGGCGGCCAACCAGATCGCCGCCGCGCACCACGCTTGCCGCGCGCGCGGCGATCAATTGCAGCACGCGATCGCCGACCGCATGGCCATAGCGATCGTTGACCAGCTTGAAATGGTCGACGTCGAACATCGCCACCGCCAGCGGCCAGCCGAATTCGGCGGCACCCGCTATTTCGCGGTCGAGTTGACCCATGAAGGCGCGGCGATTGGCGATTCCGGTCAGTTCGTCGGTCGAGGCGAGCAAGGTCGCCTCGCGCGCGCGCTGTTCGGCACGCCGCTTGGCGGTGATGACATGCTCCTCCAGTCGCTTGCGATCGTCGATATCGCGCAAGGTGCCGGTTGCTCCCGCGATACGACCGTCCTGGTCGTGCAGGCCCTGGATGAACAACTCGACCCAGCGCAAGCCGTTGGGGGTTTCCAGCCGGACGGTGCGGCGGGTCGAACGATCCTCGCCGCGCAGCACGCTATCGGTCCGGTCGACGAGCTCGGCCCGTGCGCTCGGCTCCACCAGGTCCAGCCAGGATCGGCCGATGCTGGCGCCGATCGGCTGCCCCGTCAGCGTTTCCCATGCGGGATTGAGATAGGCCCAGCGACCTTGCGCATCGATCCGGAAGATGACTTCGCCGATATTCTCCACCACCGACTTGAAATGCTCGGCGAAGGCCCGCGTCTCGTCGGCCTGATGGTCGCGCTCGTTGAGGACCGCGGCGATCGGCAGCGAAGAAAGCAGGTTGGTTGCGATGAACAGCTGGAGCAGCAGCACCTGATCGCCCGGCTGATGCCACAGCAGCAAGGCGATCGGGCCATAGCCGGCGGCAGTGGTCCCGGCCGCGATGGTGGTCACGATCACCACGCCCGCGACCGCGCCGACCGCACGGAAGCGGAAGGTCAGCATCAGCACCGAGGACGGCACGATGAAAGTCAGCGGCAGCCGCGTATGCAGGAAGACATAACCCGTCACCGCCGCGACCAGCCAGGCAAGACCGAGGAATTCGAACACCGCCTTGGCATTGGGCGAGCGGACGCCGCGTCGGCGCACCAGATCGACCGCAACGATCACGCTGGGCGTGACCATAACCGCGCTCAACACGCCGGACACGTACCAGCTGAACCAGCCGTTCCAGAACGGCACGCCGCGCCCGATCCACAGGCCCAGCCCGCCGATCGTGGACGAGAAGAGCCCGGTCACCGCAACCGCGATCGCCAGCGCGAAATAATTGCTGACCCGATCGACCAGCCCGCCCCTTACCCCGGCGAGGCGAAGCAGCAGATACGCCATGCCGCTTTCGACCACGTTGGCGGCGGTCAGCGTGAGCAGGATCGAAATCGGATCGCGATAGAGAAGATGGAGCGCGATGCTGCCCGCCGCCCCGCCTGCCAGAATCGCGACGATGTCGCCACGGTCGCGGGCCGCAAGAATCAGGATGGCCAGCACGATCGCGTTGCTTGGCCAAAGCGCCTCTAGCCCGCTGCTCTGCATGGCAACGAGATGGCTTCCGAAAGCCGCGCACAGGAACAGAACCCCCGTCCCAATCCCCACGATCGGACGGCGGATCCGCGACGCTATTTTTCCCACCCCAGGATAGCCTTTCGCTCGATGCGACTTACTGCTCCGCGACTGGTTAAAATTCTCTTAAAATTTGCGCTGGGACAACGTCTCAGCCGCTATTTCTCAAGCCCGTCGCGATGGCGTTGATCGACAGCTGAATCCCCTCGCGCACGCGATCGTCCTGCTCGCCGCCGCGCCAGCGCTTGATCAGCTCGATCTGGAGCAGGTTGAGCGGCTCGATATAGGGCAAACGCAGCCGCACCGAGGCATCGAGCGAGGGCGTCCGTTCGAGCAGGCGCGACTGGCCGGTGACGCCAAGCAGGCCGTCGCTGGTCTGGCCCCAGCCGGAACGGATCCGATCGAAGATCGCGCGCCCCGCATCCTGATCCTCCACCAGCGCAAGATAGCGTTCGGCCAGCCCCATGTCGGACTTGGCCAGCACCATCTCCAGATTGGCGAGCGTCGCCTGGAAGAAGGGCCAGCCTTCGGCCATGTCGTTGAGCAGGGCCTTGTCGGCGAAGGCGTCGAACGCCTGGCCGACACCATACCAGCCGGGCAGCATCACGCGCGATTGCGCCCAGGAGAAGACCCAGGGGATGGCGCGCAGATCCTCGATCTTGTCGCTCTTGGTGCGGC
>FTCH01000218.1_pt1 | contig 10382 bp, 5 predicted proteins | sample 1639671 | NCBI WGS metagenome assembly FTCH01 (sample SAMEA3914869, study PRJEB12502) | metagenome | biome: forest; material: soil | place: USA | collected 2012-03-12 | depth 0.1 m
AGCGCCGACCGAGGTCAACACCGTCGCCACCCAGCGGCCGCACACCTGGTTCGAGCAGAACGTGATCGCGACCGTGCCCTTTTATTATCCGGGCGGCGGACGGAAGGTCTATCCGGGCTTCCTCCAATTGACCGGCTTCATGGCGATGAACTGGGGCAACCACCTGGTCAGCCATTGGCAGATGTTCCGCCACCTGGTCGACGGCGACCAGGAAGGCGCGGATGCGACCAAGGCCTTCTACGACGAATATCGTTCGGTCTGCGACATGACCGCGGAATTCTATCTCGAGACGATCGACGTCGTGTTCCAGCGCCATCTGCTGCCCAAGGGCAAGATGATGCACCGGGGCGAGAAGGTCGATCCCAAGGCGATCAAGCATGTGCCCCTGCTCGCGATCGAGGGCGAGAAGGACGATATTTCGGGCGTCGGCCAGACCAAGGCCGCGCTCAAGATCACGACCAACCTTCCGGACGCGGACAAGGAATATCTGCTGGCGCAGAAGGTTGGCCATTACGGCATCTTCAACGGCCGCCGCTGGCGCACCGAAATCGCGCCGGTGTTCGAGGCGTTCATCGCCAAGCACAACAAGGCGTAAGCCCCAACACCGTCATGCCAGCGAAAGCTGGCATCCATCTCCTACGGCTGCGCCAAGCGGGACAGATAGGAGATGGACCCCAGCTTTCGCTGGGGTGACGAGGCTGTATTAAGGCAGCCATGAAACTCCACGCCCAGATCGAACGCTGGCCCGTCGCGGGCGCCTTCACGATTTCGCGCGGCGCCAAGACGCATGTCGACGTGGTCGTCGCCGAAATCGCCGATGGCGACCATGTCGGACGCGGCGAAGCCACCGCCATTTATTATCATGGCGAGAGCGCGGAGGGCGTGCTGGCGCAGGTGCAGGCGCAGGCTGACGCGATCGCGGGTGGTCTGACCCGCGAAGATCTCCAGACCCGGCTCCCGCGCGGCGCGGCGCGCAATGCGCTCGATTGCGCCTTGTGGGATCTGCAAGCGAAGAAGACCGGCATGCCGGTGTGGAAGCTGGCCGGCCTGCCCGAGCCCGTATCGCTCGTCACCGCCTTCACCATCTCGCTCGGCCAACCGGAGAAGATGGAGGCCGATGCGCGCGCGTCCGCGCATCTGCCCCTGCTCAAGCTCAAGCTGGCGGGCGAAGGCGACGAGGCGCGCGTCGCAGCGGTCCGGCGCGGCGCGCCCGACGCGCGCCTGATCGTCGACGCCAACGAAGCCTGGACTGACCGTGACGTCGCTGCCGAAGCCGCGATCCTGCGCACCTATGGCGTCGAGTTGATTGAGCAGCCGGTCTATCGTGGGCGCGACGACCTGCTCGACGGCGTGACGAGCCCGATCCCGTTCGCGGCAGACGAAAGCTGCCAGGACCGTAGCGACCTGCCCCGCCTGGCCGGACGCTATCAGGCGATCAATATCAAGCTCGACAAGGCCGGCGGTCTGACCGAGGCGATCGCGCTTGCCGCCGAGGCACGCGCGCTGGGGCTGGAGGTGATGGTCGGCTGCATGCTTGCCACCTCGCTCGGCATCGCACCGGCCTTCCTGGTGAGCGGCGGCGCGCGCTGGGTCGATCTCGACGGCGCGATGCTGCTGGCAAAGGACCGGCCGGCGGCGATGGCGTGCGAGGACGGATTGCTGGAGCCGCCCGGGCCGGAGCTTTGGGGGTAATCTGGTTCCCCTCCCTCGGACGGGAGGGGCTTTTTACTCCGGCGCGATCTCGCTGCTGGTCGGCGAAGGACCAGCCGGCCTGGACGGCGGCTTTGCTTCGGGCTCCGGTTCCTCGGGCGTGGCATCGACCGGATCGATCGGACGGCCGTCGGCGCGCGCGTTGATCGCGACCTGGGTCGGGAAGGCGAAGTCGATCCCGGCTTCGGCGAAGGCCTTGAGGATGCCGATCGACACGTCGTTGCGGGCGTTGAAAACCTCATCGTACAGATTGGACTGCACGTCATATTGCAGTTCGAAATCGAGGCTCGACTGGCCGAAGTCGGTGAGCCCGCAGCGCACCAGCTTGCACTTCTTGTGGCCCTCGACCACGTCGCGCACCAACCCCGGAATGCGTTCGCACAATTCGGGCGAGGTATAATAAGCCACGCCCAAGGTGGTGATGATCCTCCGCCGGCGCAGGCGCGCCATGTTGTGCAATTCCTTGCCCAGCAAATTGGTGTTGGAGATGATCACCTCTTCGCCCGTCGTGGCGCGTACCCGCGTCGTCTTGAGGCCGATCTCCTCGACCGTGCCCGACGTCTTGTCCCAGGTGATCGAATCGCCGCGCTGGAACGGCTTGTCGAAGATGATCGACAGAGCCGAGAACAGATCGTCGAAGATGCCCTTGGCGGCGAGGCCGATCGCGATGCCGCCGATGCCGAGACCCGCGACCAGCCCGGTCACGTTCACGCCCAGATTGTCGAGGATCAGGATCGTCGCGATCGCGAACAGGGTGATCGTCACCAGCAGGCGGATCACGCCGACCGCCGACCCCTGCGCACCCGTTTCCGACGTGCCGGTGCGATGCTCGACCACGCCCAGGATCAGCTCGCGCACCCACAGCGCGCCCTGCAATGAGGCCGCGATCGTGAACATGACCGAGATGGTCTGAACCACCATCGGCGGCGGATCGGCATAACCGTCGACCAATTTGCCTGCGAACAGGACGATGAACCACAGCTTGGTCGCAGCGAAGACGCGGCCGACAGTCTGTGGCCAATGCGTATGGGATTCGCGCTTCTGGCACAGGCGCACGCCGAGCATCCGCACGCCGTAGAGCACAGCACAGATCGCCGCGCCGAAACCAAGCGCGATCGCGATCTGGAGATAGTGGCTCAGGATCCAGGACAGACTTTCGTCCCTGAGCATCTCGATCGAGCTTTTCGAGATGCGCAAGGGCGCGGCCACCTGCGGGTCGGTCATATTCGCCATCGTCGAGTAGCCCTAAGCTGCTTTGGCGCGGCTCTGCTGGGCCGAGGCGAGCTCGTCAAGGAAACCGATCAGAGCGCGCTCCCGCCCGGTCATATATTGGGTCGAGCGGGGGAGTTTGAGCGAACAGAGTTCGCCTGCCTCGCCTTCGCGGCAGAGCGCGATCAGGGCCGGATGGATATAGGATTTGCGGCTGATCGCGGGGGTGTTGCCCAGCGCCGCCGCCACCGCCTCCAGCATCGGCTTCAGGCTGAGCTTCCCGCCCTTCGCGGTTTCCAGGATATGCTCGAAGGCGAGCAGGGTCGCGCCCCAGGTGCGGAAATGCTTGGCGGTGAAGTCGGTGCCGGTGGCTTCCCGGATATAATCGTTCACGTCCTCCGACGTGACCGGCACCGGGCGGCCTTCGCTATCGAGATATTCGAACAGATGCTGGCCGGGCAGGTCCTGCGTCTGGCGCACGATCCGCGCGAGGCGGCGATCCTCGATCGTCAGCCGCTGCTTCTTGCCCGACTTGCCGACATATTCGAGCCGGAGCTTGGGCCCCTTCACGCGGACATGGCGGTTGCGGAGCGTGGTCGCACCGAAACTCTTGTTGGTCTTGGCATATGCCTCGTTGCCGACGCGGATATGGCCAAGGTCGAGCAATCGCACGACCGCCGCCACGACCGTATCGCGCGCCAGCTTGCGGCCGGCGAGATCCTTGGCGACCTTTGCGCGCAGCTTGGGCAGGACGCGGCCGAAATCGGCGCAGCGCTCGAACTTGTCGGCCTCCTGCTGCGCGCGGAAATCCGGGTGATAGCGATATTGCTTGCGCCCTTTCGCATCGATCCCGGTCGCAAGCAGATGGCCGTGCGACCATGGGCAATACCAGGCGTCGGCATAAGCCGGTGGCAGCGCGATCCGGTTGAGCCGGTCGATCTCGTCGCGATCGGTGATCCGTTCGCCATTGGGCAAATAATAAGCCCAGCCAGTCCCCGCACGCTGGCGGGTGATGCCGGGAATCTTGTCGCTACAGTGCCTTAGTCTTGCGGTTGCCATATCGCCTGAAACGTGGACGTTGCCTCCGCGTTCCGATTGGCGCGATTACTCCCCGCTGCGCTTCCTGTCGCGCAGCCAGAAGGCGATCGAAATCGCCGCACCGACGGCAACGCCGCCGACAACGCCCGCCGAAGACTGGCCCACCGCCGCGCCGATCGCGGTGCCGATTGCGATCGACATGACAAGGAAAACGCCGCCGCCGCGGCTCTGGGGTTGTTGGCTCATGTGGCTTTCCTGCCAGTTCGCCGCATTTTCCGCCACCCGATCGCGACGGATATGAAACAAAATCCGCGAAAGGGCGCTGGCAGCATCGGGGTTGAGCCATTAGGGATGCCGAATGGTCCGGGTTTCGCCGCGACAAGCCGTATATTTGACGGTCGCGGTCGCATTGCTGCCAGTATCCGCCGCGCGCGCCCAGACCGCGCCGGCCACTGCTGGCGCGCCCGCGCCATCCGCCGCCACCCCCGCCCCGCCACCGGTCGATACGGTCGGCCCGGTGAGCGACCTTGCGCCGATGACCGATCTGGGGGTCGACTGGCCCGATCCCGCCAAGATCGACGCCGCCCCCGCGGTCAGCGGCCCGACCGAGGTCAAGGGCATCGCCGCCGACAAGTTGCAGCATTACCGTACGTCGCTGGAGGGCGCGGACAGTCTGGGGGGCACCTTCCGCACCCGCTTCGATCAATTGTCGGCCTTGATCACCAACCAGGGCAAACCCGCCAACGCCGCGCAGATCAACCGCCGCGCACGCGACGATGAGGATCTGGTCCGCCAATTGCTGGCGGCGCAGGGCCACTATGACGGACGCGTCGTCACCGTGGTCAATTCCAACCCGCAGACGGGCGACACGGTCGTCCATATCGAGGTGACGCCTGGCGACGCCTTCCAGTTCGGTTCGGTCACGCTGCCGGGGCTCGATGCCGCGGGCGCGGAGGGCAAAAGGCTGGCCAAGGATTTCGCGGTCAAGCCGGGCGATACGGTCGATGCCGACGCCGTCCAGAATGCGGTGACCGCCTTCAAGGTCGAACTGGGTCGCCAGGGTTATCCCTTCGCCAAGGTCGGCGAGCCCGAGGTCGCGATCGACCATCAGACCAACAAGGCGGTGCTGACCGTCCAGATCACCCCGGGCGAGCGCGCGCGCTTCGGCAAGATCGTGCCGACCGGATCGCGCCCGATCTTCTCCGCGCGCCACCTCCAGACCATCGCGCGCTTCCATCCGGGCCAGCAATATGATGCCGCGCGGCTGGACGATTTCCGCCGTGCCTTGATCGCGACCGGGCTGGTGTCGGTCGTCACGATCACGCCGGTCGCGACGCGCGATCCCGGCATCGTCGACATCGATGTGCAGATCGATCGCGCCCCGCCGCGCACGATCGCGGGCGAGCTTGGCTATTCGACCGGCGAAGGCACGCGCGTCGAAGCGTCGTGGACCAAGCGCAACCTGATCAAGCCCGAAGGCGCGGTCACCTTCCAGGGCGTGCTCGGCACCAAGGAACAATCGCTCGGGGCGACGTTGCGCCAGTCCAATTACCATGCCCGCGACCGCGTCCTGACCGGGCAGATCATCGCCAGCCATACCGTGTTCGACGCGTATGACGCGCGCACCTTCGACGTCGGCGTCGGCCTCGAACGCCAGACCAACATCATCTGGCAAAAGACCTGGACCTGGTCGCTCGGCACCGAATTCGTCGCCACCAGCGAACTTCATACCGGCGATCCCAACCGCAAGACCTATCTGGTCGCGGCGCTGCCGACGGGCCTGTCCTATGACGGGTCGGACGACCTGCTCAATCCGACGCGCGGCTTCCGGCTGGCGGGGCATGTCTCGCCCGAATTGTCGCTGCAGTCCGGCACGCACGCTTATGTGAAGACGCAGATCGACGCATCGGCCTATCAGCCGCTGGGTCCGCGCTTCGTCTTTGCCGAGCGTATCCGGCTGGGCTCGATCGACGGCGTCGGCGTCGACAGCATCGCGCCGTCGCGGCGTTATTATGCAGGCGGCGGCGGCTCGATCCGCGGCTATGCCTATCAGGCGATCGGCCCGGTCGATCAGAACGGCGATCCGCTGGGCGGAAAATCGCTGACCGAATTCAGCCTCGAAACGCGCATCCGCTTCGGCAATTTCGGCGTGGTGCCCTTCCTCGACGGCGGCAATCTCTATTCGACCAGCATCCCGAAGCTGAACCATTTCCGCTACGGCACCGGCATCGGCGCGCGTTATTATTCGAGCTTCGGCCCGATCCGCGTCGACCTCGGCACCCCGCTCAACCGGCGGCCGGGTGAATCGCGCCTCGCCATCTACGTCTCGCTGGGCCAGGCCTTCTGATGGCCGTCGAAAACGAAATGGACGAGGCCGAAACCCCCGTCATGCTGGCGACGCCCGCCCAACGCCGCTGGCACATGCGCCTGTTGCGCGGGATCGGCTTCGCGATCCTCGGCCTTGTCGCCGTATTCCTGGTCGCCTTGTGGAGCATCGACACCCAGCCCGGCCACCGCCTGATCGCGGACCATATCGCCAAGATGAAGCCGTCGAGCGGCCTGCGCATCAAGATCGGGCGGATCGAAGGATCGATCTGGCATCGCGCGACATTGCGCGACGTGCGGCTTTACGATCTGCGCGGGCAATTCTTCGAGGCGCCGGAAATCCGGCTCGACTGGCATCCCTTCGCCTGGGCGCACAACAAGCTCGACATCAACAGCGTCTCGGCGCCGTTGCTGATCCTCGACCGGCTGCCCAAATTGAAGGGCAAGCCCGGCGGCCCGATCCTGCCCGGCTTCGATATCCATATCGGGTCGCTGCACGTCGACAGACTCAAGCTCGGCAAGGCGGTCGCGGGCCATGAGGAATTGGTGCGGCTCGCCGCCAAGGCCGATATCCACGGCCGCCGCGCGATGATCCAGGCGCGCGCTTTCTCGACCGCGCGCGACCGCGTGATGATCGATCTCGACGCCGAGCCCGACGGCGACAAGTTCAAGCTGTCGGGCACGGTCGACGCGCCCGCCAATGGCGTGATCGCGGGGATGACCGGGCTGCATCAGGCGCTCGGCCTGCGGATCGGCGGCAAGGGTACCTGGCACGTCTGGAACGGCAGCGCGCAAGGGACGCTCGGCGGCAAGAAGATCGTCGATCTCGGCCTTGGCGTGCGCGACGGGCGCTACAGCCTGGGCGGCACGCTCGCCCCCTCGCAATTGCTGAGCGGAAAGCTCCAACGGCTGACCGCGCCGCAGATCAAGGTGCTGGGCAGCGCCACGCTCGCCAATCGACAGCTGGCCGGCCAGATCAACCTTGCCTCCCCCGCCCTGCAATTCGCGGCCAAGGGAACGGTCGATCTGGGCGAAGGCGCGTTCGCGCCGCTCGGCATCGACCTGAAACTGCTCCAGCCGCCCGCGCTCTTTCCCAACATGACCGGGCGCGATGTGCATCTCCACGCCGTACTTGATGGACCCTACGGCACGTTCGATTTCAAATATGCGCTGCAAAGTCCGCATGTCGCGTTCGACCAGACCGGCTTCGACAATTTACGCGCGACCGGCGAGGGCCATTGGAGCAAGGCGCCCGTATCCCTGCCGATCAAGTTGCAGGCGCAGCAGGTGACCGGCGTCGGCACGGTCGCCGGCGGCATCCTCCATAATCTGTCGGTCGCGGGCGTTCTCAGGATCGACGCGAAGCAGATGGTCGGCCAGGATCTCACGCTCAATTCCGACAAGCTCAAGGGCAAGCTCCAGCTGCGGATCGATCTGGTCAGCGGGCGCTATGATGCGGCGATCGCGGGCGGGCTGGCACGCTATCTGATCCCCGGCCTTGGCATCGTCGACGTCACCACCAAGGTAAGCGTGCTACCCGGCCCCGGCGACCGGGGCACGGTCATCGCCGGCACCGGCCAGGCGATCGTGCGCCGGTTCGACAACGCCTTCCTGGCAAGCCTCGCCGGCGGCAACCCCACGCTCAACACCAGGTTGATGCGGTCCACCGACGGGGTCATCCATTTCTCCAACACCGTGCTGACCGCGCCCGCGATCAAGATCACAGGATCGGGCATCCGCCGCCGCGACGGCACCTTCCAATTTGCGGGCCAGGGCACGCAAGCGACCTACGGTCCGTTCAAGATCCAGCTCGACGGCCAGATCGACCATCCCAAGGTGCAGTTGCTGCTCGACCATCCGGTCGACGCGCTCGGGCTTACCCAGGTCACGCTCAATCTCGATCCGGTGCCCGAAGGCTTCAAGTTCACCGCGCATGGCGGATCGACCGTCGGCCCGTTCGAGGCGAACGGCCTGATCCGCACCACGCCGGGCCAGCCGACCACGATCGAGGTAGCGGACATTGCGGTCACCGGCACGCATGCGAAGGGCATCCTCACCTCGGGCACGGGCGGTTTCACCGGCCATCTCGACCTGAATGGCGGCGGTTTCGCCGGATCGATCGGTTTCGCCCCGCAGGGCGCGCTCCAGAAGATCGAGCCGCATCTGCAGCTCAGCGGCGCAACCATCGCCACCCTGCAGCCGATCACCGCGCGTCGTGCGAAGATCGACGGGACGATCCTGCTCGATCCCGCCGGCGTCGCGATCGACGGCACGGTGCGCGCGCTCGGCGTCGGACGCGGTTCGATGTCGCTCGCGCGGATCAACGCGGACGCCCACCTCAAGGGCGGCCAGGGCAATATCACGGTGTCGGCGGCCGGCGCCGCCAAGCGCGCGTTCGAGGTGCTGGCCAGCGTCAAGCTGTCGCCCGGCCATATGACGATCACCGGCACCGGCAGCGTCGAGGGCAAGCCGCTGACGCTGCAGGGGCCGGTCGAGCTGACGATGACCGATTCCGAATGGAATCTGTCGCCGACGCGGGTCGATTATGCCGGCGGCAACGCGACCGTTTCGGGCCGGTTCGCGCGCGGCGTGATGAATATCGACGCCGGGCTCGATCATATGCCGCTGACCGTGCTCGACCTGTTCAATCCCAAGCTCGGCCTGGGCGGCTATGCCAGCGGCAAGTTCAACTTCCATCATGTCGTCGGCACCTCGCCGACCGGCCGGATCGACGTCGCGGTGCGCGGCATGACGCGCGCGGGATTGGTGCTGAGCTCGCAGCCGGTCGACCTCGGCCTGGCCGCCGTGCTGACCGCCAATGGCGCCGCCGCGCGTGCGGTGGTGGTCAGCAACGGCAGCATCATCGGCCGGGCGCAGGCGAAATTGTCGCCGCTCGCGCCCGGCGACGACATCGTCTCGCGCCTGATCAAGGCGCCGCTCTTCGCGCAGCTCCGCTATGCCGGTCCGGCCGACACTTTGTGGCGCCTGATCGGGGTCGAGACGATCGATCTGTCGGGCCCGCTTTCGGTCGCCGCCGACATTCACGGCACGCCCGCGGACCCGCAAATTTCGGGCCGCCTCACCAGCGAGGGCGGGCGGCTCGAAAGCACGGTCACCGGCACCGTGATCGATCAGATCAAGGCGAGCGGCAATTTCGACGGCTCCAAGCTGGTGATCGACCAGATGACCGGCCATGCCGGCGCCGGCGGCAGCGTCACCGGCAAGGGCACCTTCACCTTCGGCGCGGGCAAGGGCCTCGGCATCGATCTCGCGATCCAGGCGCAGAATGCGGTCCTGCTCAATCGCGACGATATCGGCGCGACCGTGGACGGCCCGCTCACCCTGAAGTCCGATGGACGCGGCGGCGTTGTCGGCGGCGACGTCCGCATCGAAAAGGGCCATTTCCGCCTGGGCTCGGCCACCGCCGCGCAGGTGCCAAGGCTCAAGGTGACCGAGCTCAATCGTCCCGACGATGCCGACGACGACGACAGCCCGATCATGCCCTGGACGCTCGATCTGAAGGCGCACGCGTCGAGCCGGCTGATGGTGACCGGCCTGGGCCTCGACAGCGAATGGCGCGCCGACCTCGTCATCAAGGGCGCGGTCGACAATCCCGCGATCACCGGCCGCGCCGATCTGGTGCGCGGCGCCTATCAGTTCGCGGGCAAGCGCTTCGAGCTCGATCGCGGCATGATCCGCTTCACCGGCGAAGTCCCCGCCGATCCGGTGCTCGACATCACCGCGCTTGCCGACATCCAGGGGCTGAGCGCAACGATCCACGTCACCGGCACCGGGCTCCATCCCGACATCGCTTTCCAGAGCACGCCCGCTTTGCCCGAAGACGAATTGCTGTCGCGCCTGCTGTTCGGCACCTCGATCACCAACCTGTCCGCGCCGGAAGCGCTGCAGCTCGCGGCGGCGGTGGCAAGCCTGCGCGGCGGCAACGGCGGCGGCATGAACCTCGACCCGATCAACACGGTGCGTCGCGCGATCCACCTCGATCGCCTGCGCATCGTGCCGGCCGATCCGACCATCGGCATGAAGACCGCGGTCGCGGCGGGCAAGAATATCGGGCGGCGCACCTATGTGGAGCTGATCAC
>FTCH01000252.1_pt1 | contig 10292 bp, 8 predicted proteins | sample 1639671 | NCBI WGS metagenome assembly FTCH01 (sample SAMEA3914869, study PRJEB12502) | metagenome | biome: forest; material: soil | place: USA | collected 2012-03-12 | depth 0.1 m
ATTTCGTTCGAAATATCCGCGCTCTTCATGAAACCGATAACAATCGTGCGGAAGCCCGTGTTGCCGCGCAGCATCATTTCGAGCAATCGCAACGTCAATGCGTGCAAACAGTGCATATAGGCGCCATATGTTCTTGTTATAGACCGTTATTGTTTACGGTCGTTGCGGCCACATGCCTATGTTGCATTTGTGCGACACGGAAAGAGAACCTTTAGGTGGCATGAACGCCAGCTTTACACGGCGGCAAAGCATCAGGCAGATATTTCGCCATGCCGATACGTGCGACCCGCGCCCATGGGGCGTGGCGCGCACATATTGGTCGAGCAGGGGACCGCACGGTCAGACTGCTTCCAGAAAGGGACTGGAACGATATGATGACTCACAAGATCTTTAACCGGGCGTCGCTGCGCGCCGGTGCTGCCCCGCTTGCGCTGGGTATGGCACTGGTGATGGCCGCCCCGGCGTTCGCGCAAGCGGCGGCGGCTCCGGCTGCCGATGCGGCGCCTGCGCCGGCTGACCAGGAAATCGTCGTTACCGGCACGATTTTCCGCAATGCGTCGGCTGCCACCGCTTCGCCCGTCACCGTGCTTAGCTCGCAGGACCTCGCCAATCGCGGTATCACCACGGTTTCCGACGCGGTTCAGTCGCTCTCTGCCAACAACGGCGGTACGCTGAACAGCAACTGGTCGCAGTTCGGCTTCCCGAAGGGTGCCAGCGCTCCGTCGCTGCGCGGCCTGACCGACGGCCGTACCCTGACCCTGTTCGACGGCTTGCGCAGCGCGCCGTATCCGCTCGCGGACGACGGCTATCGTAACTTCGTCGACATCAACACCATCCCGGATTCGATCGTCGATCGCGTCGAGGTTCTGCAGGACGGCGCGTCCTCGACCTACGGCGCCGACGCGGTTGCGGGCGTGGTCAACGTCATCATCAAGAAGCAGATCACCGGCCTGCACCTCAATGCATCCGGCGCGATTTCGCAGCATGGCGACGATGGCGAGCAGCGTCTCGACGCGACCTATGGCTACGGCGATCTCGCGAAGGACGGCTTCAACGTCTACGTGAACGGCGAATTCCAGAACAACGATCCGCTGTACCTGCGCGACCGTAGCGGTCCGTGGAGCACGGCCAACCAGAGCAACATCTGCGGCGTTTCGCAGGTGAACGGCGCCAAGACCTGCGCCAGCAACGGCGTGCTGAACGGCGTCCAGTTCGACGGCAGCTACGGTGGCATCGTGTCGACGACCGTGCCGTTTGTCGGCCCGGCCAACGCGGACGGCTCCGGCATTTTGCCGGGCACGCAGTATCAGATGCTGAATCCGGCACTGGGCTGTCAGAACCTGACCCCCTACACGCTGACCGCCGCACAGCAGGCGGCCCGCCCGACTGCGCCTTCGACCGTCTGCCAGGAAGACCGCGTCAATCAATATTACCAGTATGGCGGTCACATCCAGCGTCTGGGTGGCAATATCCACCTGACCGTCAACGTCGGCGCGAATGCGCAGGCCTACGCGATGTTCAACTTCTACCAGACGAAGACCTGGAATCCGTATCAGCCGGAAGCGTTCGCCAACTCGACCGCCGCCGGCGGCACGACCGTGACGATCAACAACATCATCCTGCCTGCCTATGTCTGCCCGCGCGGCACGACTGCGGCCTGCACCGCGGCCAATGGCACGCTGAACCCGAACGATCCGTTCGCGGCCTCGGGTCAGTCGGCGCGTCTGCTGGGTCTGTATGACCGGCCGACCGAGGACGACACGCGTACCAACACGTTCCGCTTCGCGACGGGCATCAAGGGTTCGTTCGGCGCGAGCAATGACTGGAACTATGCGTTCGATGCGACCCATTCGGAAGCAAAGCTGCGTTACACCAGCAAGAACTACATCTTCGCGCAGCACCTGCTGGATGTGATCGCGGACGGTTCGTATAACTTCGTCGATCAGGCAGCGAACACCGACGCCGAGCGTGACTATCTCTCGCCGACCCAGGTGACCAACTCGGTTTCGAAGCTGACGCTGATCCAGGGTACCCTGGCGCACTCGTTCTTCGATCTGCCGGGCGGCCAGCTTCAGGTCGCGGTCGGCGCGGCGTGGCGCAAGGAATCGATCGACAATCCGAGCTCGAACCCGGCCAACGAAGCGGCCCCCTATGATCGCTATTACGGCATCAACGCCGTCGGCGTGGAAGGCTCGCGTACCGTCAAGTCGGCTTTCTACGAAATCGACGCTCCGGTCTTCAATCAGCTCGATCTGAAGGCGACTGGCCGTTACGACGACTATTCGTCGGGCCAGAAGCAGTTCGTGCCGAAGTTCGAAGCGCAGATTAAGCCGGTCCACCAGATCAAGCTGCGTGGTACCTATTCGAAGGGCTTCGCGATCCCGAGCTTCAACGAAGCTTATGGTCTCCCGACGACGGGCTACATCACCACGCAGATCGATAACAGCGCTGCCGGTCAGGCCTTCATCGCAGCCCACGGTCACGATGCCTATGCGACGGAAGACTATAGCTATGGTCTGACCTCGATCGGCAACCCGGCCGTGAAGCCGGAGAAATCGACCTCGTACACGATGGGCCTCGTCCTGGATCCGGTTCGTTGGCTGACCTTCACGGTCGATTATTATCACATCACGGTGAAGAACCTGATCACGACGCCGGATTGCTCGGCAGCGGTTGATCAATATTATGCCAACAACGGCGTGACCAACGTTCCTGGCTGCGTCACCGCTCCGGGTGTTGCGGACAACAACGCTCCTAACGCGTTGCCGCTGCTCGGCACGATCACCAGCTTCTACGGTAATGCCAACTCGCTGAAGACGGATGGTTTCGACTTCACCGCCGACATCCATATGCCGATCACGGCCGGCATCCGCTGGAGCAGCAACTTCAATGCGACCTATTTGAAGAAGCTGGAGAAGATCGACGATGATGGCGTCGTCGAGCGTTATGACGGCACTCTGGGACCGTGCGAAATCACGTCCTGCTCGGGTTCGCCCAAGCTGAAGGGTAGCTGGCAGAATACGCTGGACTTCAACAACAAGGTTACCTTCTCGACCACCATCAACTACACCAGCGGCTACTCCGAAGTGGGTACCGACGACGGTGGTGTCTATGGTGATTGCGCCGGCAGCATCGGCGCCGAGGTTCGCACCTATCGTGACGGCGTCACGCCGATCCGCTGCCACATCAAGTACTTCATCGATGTGGACGCGACCGCGAACTACAAGGTTGGCGACAAGCTGACCTTCTACGTGAACATGCTGAACGTGTTCAACGTGAAGCCGCGGTACGATCCGGCGGCGGGTTATGGCCTGTACAAGTTCAACCCGGCCTGGACCGGTGCGGGCTTCATCGGCCGTTACTTCCGCGTCGGCGCCAAGGTCGACTGGTAAGTCGATCCTGGTCTGACCAGACATGGAGGGCGGTTCCTGCGGGAGCCGCCCTTTTTGTTTGTGCGGAAGGGCTGCGGAAACGGCCGGGCGCGCATCGCGCGCGCTCGCCGGACCGAGACTGTCGAAGGTGTCTTAAGCGTCGAAAAGCCCGGCCTGGCCCGCGTTCGACGGGGGCTCAAGACCGAGATGGGTCCAGGCGCGGCCGTTGAGGCAACGCCCGCGCGCGGTGCGCGCGACCAGACCAAGCTGGATCAGGTAGGGCTCGATCACTTCCTCGATCGTATCGCGCGGTTCGCCCAGGCCCGCGGCGAGCGTTTCCACGCCGACCGGACCGCCTTTGTAGATGTCGGCGATCATGTTGAGATAGCGCCGGTCCATCGCGTCGAGCCCGAGCGCGTCGACCTCGAGCCGGTTGAGCGCGGCATCGGCATCCTTCGCCTCGACGATCTCATGCCCCGCAGCATGCGCGAAATCGCGCACGCGCCGCAGCAGCCGGCCGGCGATGCGGGGCGTCCCGCGCGACCGGCGCGCGATCTCGGCCGCGCCATCCTGGGACATGGCGAAGCCGAGCAGGCGCGCGGCGCGGCGCACCACCAGTTCGAGTTCGTCGACGCTGTAGAAGTTAAGCCGGATCGGAATGCCGAACCGGTCGCGCAGCGGCGTGGTGAGCAGGCCTTGGCGCGTGGTCGCGCCGACCAGGGTGAAGCGCGGCAGATCGATCCGGACGCTCCGCGCGGACGGGCCTTCGCCGATCATGATGTCGAGCGCGCGATCCTCCATCGCCGGATAGAGGATTTCCTCGACCGCGGGCGCCAGCCGATGGATCTCGTCGATGAAGAGGACGTCGCCTTCTTCTAGATTGGTAAGCAAGGCGGCGAGGTCGCCCGATTTGGCGATCACGGGGCCCGATGTCGCGCGGAAGCCCACCCCCAGCTCGCGCGAGATGATCTGCGCGAGCGTGGTCTTGCCGAGCCCGGGCGGGCCGAAGAACAGGACATGGTCGAGCGCCTCGCCCCGCGCCTTGGCCGCCTGGATGAACACGCGCAGATTGTCGCGCGCGGCCTTTTGCCCGACGAAATCGTCGAGGCTGCGCGGACGCAACGCGGCATCGGCATCTTCCGGTGCGCGGTCGGCGGATAGCAGGCGGTCACCCTCGATCATGAGATGGGGATAGCGCGGCGATGGCGGAGCGTCGATGCCTCGCGTAAGGACAAGGCATGTCGACCAAGCAACCTTTGCTGATGCTGCTCAAGAGCCCGCAGCTGACCTGCCTGGAGCATGTCGGCGATCTCTACGATCTTCATCACCAACCCGGGCCGGGGATCCGTGCCGCCTTGTGCGGGGGGAGCGGGATCGACGCGGCAACGATCGATGCCACGCCCGACCTTGAGATGATCTCGCTTGCGGTGGTCGGTTACGATCAGGTCGACGTCGATCACGCCCGCGCCAGGGGGATCGCGATCACCAACACGCCTGACGTGCTGACCGACGACGTCGCGGATCTTGCGATCGCGCTTATGCTCGCGGTCGCGCGGAGGTTGCCGGCCTATGATCTTTATGTGCGCGAGGGGCGCTGGCGGGAGCAGGGCGCACCGCCACTGGCGCGCCGCGCGAGCGGACGCCGGATCGGAATCCTCGGGCTGGGCCGGATCGGGCAGGCGATCGCGTCGCGCGCGCGGCCGTTCGCGTCGGAGATCGGCTATTTCTCGCGCCATCCGCGCACCGAGGGCGCGGATTATGCCTATTTTGGCGATCCGGTCGCGCTCGCCAACTGGGCCGACACCCTGATCGTCGCGGTTTCGGGCGGCGCCCCGACCGCCGGGCTGGTCGGCCGGAACGTGATCGAGGCGCTCGGGCCGGACGGCACGCTGATCAACATCGCGCGCGGATCGGTTGTGGACGAAGCCGAGATGGTCGCAGCGCTTCAGGACGGTCGGTTGGGTTTCGCCGGGCTCGACGTCTTTGTCGACGAACCGAACGTGCCGGAGGCGTTGCTGGCGATGGAGAATGTGGTGCTGCTGCCGCATCAGGGCAGCGCGACCCGCGAGACCCGCAAGGCGATGGCCGATCTTGCGCTGGCCAATCTTGCGGCTTTCTTCGCTGGAAAACCGCTGCTGACCCCGATCTGATCAGCGCGCCGCCTTGCGCAACGCAAGACGAACGAGCGCATCGAGGCCGGCGCCGGGGCCCAATTCGTCGCTTGCCGCCGCAACCGCGGCCGATGCTTCGGCGGGGCGGAAGCCGAGATTGGCGAGCGCGGAGATCGCATCGGCGATCGCTAACCCCGCCGGTGCCGGCGCGGCGCCCGGTCCGAGCGCCACGCCGCCGGCCTTGTCGCGCAATTCCATCGCAATCCGCTGGGCGAGCTTGGGCCCGACGCCGTTGGCGCGCGCTATCATCGCCTTGTCGCCGTTGGCGATTGCGCGGGCAAGGTCGCCCGGATCCAGTACCGACAGGATGGCGAGCGCGACACGGCCGCCCACGCCCTGCACGCTGGTCAGCAGCCGGAACCAGTCGCGCTCGGCCGCCGATCCGAAGCCGAACAGGGTGATCGCATCCTCGCGCACCTGCATTTCGGTGAGCAAAAGCACGCTGCCGCCGATCGGGCCGATCGCGGTCAAGGTGCGGGCCGAGGCATAAGCGAGATAGCCGACGCCGTTGACGTCGATCACGAGATGATCGGCGGCGGTTTCGGCGAGCGTTCCGGACAAGCGCGCGATCATGATGCCAGCCTAGCCAAGCCTGCGCCGGCTCGCCAGATGGTGTGCGTGCGTAATCGCAACCGCCAAGGCGTCGGCGGCATCCGCGCCCGCGATCTTGGCGCCGGGCAACAGCCGCGCCACCATCGCATGGACCTGCGCTTTCTCCGCCCCGCCGGTACCGACCACGGCTTTCTTGACCAGGCTGGGCGCATATTCGCCGACCTCAAGCCCGTGTCGCGCGGCTGCGAGCAGCACCACGCCGCGCGCCTGACCCAGCTTGAGCGTCGATTGCGGGTTCATGTTGACGAACACCTCCTCGACCGCGGCCGCTTGGGGGCGGTGCGTGGCGAAGAGTTCGCCCAGCGCCTCGTGCAGCGTGGCGAGGCGAGCAGGCAGGGCGGCGGCGCTATCCGTCCGCACCTGTCCATTGGCGATATGCGAAAGGCGGTTGCCCTCCGCCACGATCACGCCCCAGCCGGTCGTGCCCAGCCCGGGGTCCAGGCCGATTAAAATCAGCCGAGCTTCTCCATGATCTCGTCGGAGATGTCATAATTGCCCCATACGGTCTGGACGTCGTCATCGTCGTCGAGCGCGTCGATCAGCTTGAGCAGGGTTGCAGCCTGCGCCTCGTCGACGGCGACCATCGTCTGCGGGCGCCAGGCGAGCTTGACGCCTTCGGCTTCGCCCAGCACCGGTTCGAGCGCCTTGGCGACCTCGTGCAGGGTCTCGATCGCGGTCCAGATCGAATGGCCGTCCTCGCTGCTCTCGACATCCTCGGCACCCGCTTCGAGCGCGGCTTCGAACACCTTCTCGTCGCCACCGGCGGACGCCGGATAGCTGATCAGGCCGAGCCGGTCGAAGCCGTGGCTGACCGAATTGGGCGCGCCGAGATTGCCGCCATTCTTCGAGAAAGCGAGGCGCACGTTGGTCGCGGTGCGGTTGCGGTTGTCGGTCAGCGTCTCGACGATCAGCGAAACGCCGCCCGGACCGAAGCCCTCGTAGCGGATTTCCTCATAGGTATCCGCGTCGCCGCCCGACGCCTTGTTGATCGAGCGTTCGATATTATCCTTGGGCAGGCCTTCCTTGCGTGCGGTGATCACCGCCGCACGCAGGCGCGCATTCATGTTGGGATCGGGCATGCCGGAGCGGGCCGCGACCGTGATTTCGCGCGAAAGCTTGGAGAAAAGCACCGCGCGCTTTTTGTCCTGCGCACCCTTGCGGTGCATGATGTTCTTGAATTTGGAATGGCCGGCCATCGGTCTCTTCTGTGTTTGGTTCAGCTGCGCCGAACCGGATCAGCACAGCACAAGCGCTCTAGCTGGGGGAGGGGCCGGCTTCAACCTGCCGCATGGCTAACGTCTTGGTAACCACGTTGGCGCAGGTGATTCGCTTGGCAATTCCGCCCCCGGAAAGTGACCAAGCCCATGACTAGCATCAGTAGCAATTCGGCTGCGATGTCACCTGCCGATCGCATGCAGTACGCACTGCAGGCGGCCGTGCAGGCCGGCACCGTCAATGCCTCCGACCAAACCGCGCTCTCCAGCGCGCTCAACAATATCGACACGTCGCTGCAGTCCACCGCTGCATCGTCGAACACGACTAACCTCGATCCCGGTTCGATCCAGGATCAGGTCAATTCGCTGATCAACGGCCAGGTGTCGAACGGCACGCTCACCCCTGATCAGGGCAATGAGCTGCAACAGGTCTTCGCCCAGGCGGCCCATAAGATGGGCGGCGGCCACCATCACCATATGCATGTTGGTGGCGGTAGCAGCAGCAGCGATAGCAACGGCAGCAGTTCAACCGATCAGTCCAACCCGATCGACTCGCTGTTTGCCGACATGACCAGCGCGGTCGACAGCCTGTTCGGAACGACGGGTACGACCGCGACCAGCGATACGAGCAGCATCGACAGCAGTTCGTCCACTACCAGCACGTCGTCCGCGACCGGCGCCTCCACCAGCGCCACGTCGTCGAGCGACACGCTGACCGCGTCGATCGATCAATTGATCAGCATGCTCAAGCAGATCGAGCAGAAGGCCGTATCCGGCTACACCGCGAACGGCGCAACCACGGGAACCGTGGCGAACGACTCGCTGCTCGTGAACGCGACCGCCTGACCCTGTGCGTTCCGCCCCGGCGCAATCCGGGGCGGACGCCTTATCGGCCCTCAGGCGAGGCCGAGCGCAGCCTTGTAGGTGTCGAGTAGATATTCCGCCTCGTCGCGCGCATTCTTCTCCATCTTCCGCAAGCGGATGATGGCGCGCATCGTCTTGGTGTCGTAGCCTTGGCCCTTGGCCTCCGCGTAAACGTCGCGGACATCGTCCGCCATGCCCTTCTTTTCCTCTTCGAGGCGTTCGATCCGTTCGATGAAGAGGCGCAGCTGGTCCGCCGCGATCGTGTCCGACATCTGTCTTTCCCTGATTCTGGTGAGCCATGGCGACTAGCCTTTTACGCCCCTCGTCCGCAATGGGGTGACGCGGGACGAAACGACGGATAGGGGTGCGGCCAAGAGGATTTGGAGCCTTAAGGTGGCCGAGGGCAGCAACGTACAGTTTTCGGAGCGCGAAGCGCTCGATTTCCACTCGTCGGGTCGCCCCGGCAAGATCGAGATCGTCGCGTCCAAACCGATGGCGACGCAACGCGACCTCAGCCTGGCTTATTCGCCGGGCGTGGCGGTGCCGGTACGTGCGATCGCCGAAGATCCGGGCAAGGCTTACGACTATACCGCCAAGGGCAATCTGGTGGCGGTCATCTCCAACGGCACCGCAATCCTGGGCCTCGGCAACCTCGGCGCGCTGGCGTCCAAGCCGGTGATGGAAGGCAAGGCGGTGCTGTTCAAGCGCTTTGCCGACGTCGATTCCATCGACCTTGAGCTCGCGACCGAGGATGTCGACGCATTCTGCAATGCGGTGGCGTTGCTGGAGCCGAGCTTTGGCGGGATCAACCTTGAGGATATCAAGGCCCCCGAATGCTTTGTGATCGAGCAGACGTTGCGCGAACGCATGAACATCCCGGTGATGCATGACGATCAGCACGGCACCGCGATCATCACCGCTGCCGGCCTGATCAACGCGTGTTACCTCACCGGCCGCGAGCTCAAGGACATCAATGTCGTGGTCAACGGCGCGGGCGCGGCGGCGATCGCCTGCACCGAGCTGATCAAGGCGATGGGCGTGTCGCCCGACAAGGTGCTGATGTGCGACCGTTCGGGCGTGATCTTCCAGGGCCGTACCGAACATATGGACCAGTGGAAGTCGGCGCATGCGGTCAAGACCGACAAGCGCACGCTCGCCGAGGCGATGGCCGGGGCGGACGTTTTCCTGGGCCTGTCGGCGGCGAATGCGCTGCCCGCCGAGATGGTCAAGACGATGGCCAAGAACCCGATCATCTTCGCGATGGCCAATCCCGATCCGGAGATCACCCCGCCCGAGGCCAAGGCCGCGCGGCCCGACGCGATCGTGGCGACCGGCCGTTCGGATTATCCGAACCAGGTCAACAACGTACTGGGCTTCCCGTTCATCTTCCGCGGCGCGCTCGACGTGCATGCGACCGCGATCAACGAGGAGATGAAGATCGCCGCCGCCGAGGCGCTTGCCAGCCTCGCGCGCCAGCAGGTGCCGGAGGAGGTGGCAATTGCCTATGGCGGCCATGCGCCGCGTTTCGGCCCCGATTATATCATCCCGGCACCGTTCGACCCGCGCCTGATGGAGATCGTGCCAGCCGCCGTGGCCGAGGCGGCGATGCGGACCGGCGTCGCGCGTCATCATATCGAGGATATGGCCGCCTATCGCGAGCAATTGCGCGCACGCTTGAGCCCCGCGACATCTGTGCTGACGCTGGCCCATGCCAACGCGCGCGCCAATCCCAAGCGCGTGATCTTCGCCGAAGCCGAGGAAGAGGTGGTGCTGCGCGCCGCGATCGCCTTCCGCGATGGCGGCTATGGCACGCCGGTACTGGTCGGCCGCGACGATGTGCCCGACCGGTTGCGCGCGCTCGGCGTCGAGAACCCTGAGAGCTTCGAGCTGCACAATAGCCGCCATTCGCCGCTGGTGCCGCAGATGGTCGATTACCTTTACGAACGGCTCCAGCGGCGCGGTTACCTGCGGCGCGAGGTCGAGGGCATGGTCAACCAGGACCGCAACATCTTCGGCGCGCTGCTGCTTCAACTCGGTCATGCCGACGCGATGATCACCGG
>FTCH01000105.1_pt1 | contig 10245 bp, 9 predicted proteins | sample 1639671 | NCBI WGS metagenome assembly FTCH01 (sample SAMEA3914869, study PRJEB12502) | metagenome | biome: forest; material: soil | place: USA | collected 2012-03-12 | depth 0.1 m
GCCGATCGCCGCCGCCACCATCGGCTGCAGCAGCGCGATCGTGAGGAAGCCCGCGATCAGCGATGCGATCACCGATCCGGCCGTTCCCCGGTTGGTCAGCACCGCCGTGAAATAGACGCCGAGCAGCCCGGCATAGGCAAATACCATCATCTGCAGCGCGAATTCGAGCAGGCCGATCTTCGCATAATGCTGCCAGTAGAAGGACAGTATCGCGACCCCCAGCATCGCCAGCCCGATCGCGCCCATCCCCACACGGCCGGCCTGCACGTAATGATGTTCCGCCGCGGGCCCGCGCTGCGCGCGCCAGGGCCGGTAGAAATCCTGGATCAGCACCGACGACATCGCATTGAGCGCCGAATTGGTGGTCGCGACCGCCGCGGCCATGATCCCCGCCGTCACCAGCCCGCGCAGCCCCGGCGGAAGCTGGGTCAGGATATAGAACATGAAGATACTGATCTTCTCGCCGGCAAAGGCGTGGCGTGCGGCGAGGGTGGCGCCACCCATATATTCTGGCCGGTCGTAGACGATGTGGAGCAGCAGGCCGATCGTGATGAACAGCGCCACCACCGGCACCGTGGCGATAACGGAGGCATAAAGGCTGCGCGCGCCGGTACGCGCGTCGCGGCAGGCGAGCAGCCTTTGCGTCACGTCCTGATCGAGCCCGGACGACGCCACATAGAGCAAGGCGATGCCGGTCACGATCGCCGGCAGCGAAAAGGGTTTGGATAGGTCCGGCGACAGGTCGACCAGCCGCAATTTGTCGATCCCGCCCGGCGCATGGGCCAGACCGTGCAGGATCTGCGCGTTGGTCGCGGGGATCGACAGTCGCAGATAGACCAGCACCGCGATCGCCGAGGCCACGAACACGGTGAACTGCACCAGATCGATCCACAGCACCGATTTGAGGCCGCCGACGAAGGTGAACAGGAAGCTCGCCGCGACCAGCAAGGCGGCGGCGACCAGGATGCTCTGCGCGCCGACGGTCGAGGTCATCACCATCGCCACCGCGATCGCCGCAAGATAGAGGCGCGCGCCGCCCGCCAGCACGCGCCCGACCAGGAACATCGCGCCGGCCCAGCGTGTCGCCACCGGCCCGTAACGTTGCGCCAGCAATTCGTAGACCGTCGTCACGCGCGCCGCATAGAAACGCGGGATCAGCACGCGCGCGACGAAGACCGCGCCCATCAACGCGCCGAGATTGGTGCCGAGATAGGAGAAGTCTCCGTTGTAGCCGAAGTCGGGGCCGCCGAGGAAGGTCGCAGCGGATTGCGTCGCCGACAAGACCGATACCGCCGCCAGCCAGGCGGGCACCGTCCCGCCCGCCAGGAAATAATCGCGCGCGGTTTCGGTGTGGCGCGGCGTGAAGGCCCAGCCGCCGATCGCCAATATCGCCAGGTAGGCGAGGATCACGATCCAGTCGAAAGGGGCGAAGGTCGACGCCATGTCAGTAAAGCAGGTAGCGTGCCCGCAGCACCTTGAACCGGGCGAGGTCCGCTTGCCATCCCGCCGCGATCGCGCGGGGGTCCGTGCCGGCCTTGATCTGATCGAGCACCGGGCGGTTGCGCAGCAGCCGGTCGACCCGGTCCACCTCGAACCGGTCGCCGTACAATGTCCGCAAGGCGGCGACCGTCTCGATCCCGAGCGCCGGCGCGTCGATCCGGTCGCGGTCGCGGATCACGATCTCGACGCCTTCGATCGTCTGGCCGGCATACGGATAGAGTTTGTCGGCGGCCGCGACATAGCGGACCGGCAGGAAGCTGACGCCCGGTATGGTGCGGGCGTTGAGGTAGGCGGCGAGTTCCACCCCGTTGATCCACGGTGCGCCAAAGCGCAGGAAGGGGGCGTCGCCCGGCCCCTTCACATTGACGTTCGTTCCCTCCAGCAGGGCGGTGCCCGCATAGACCGTCGCCTGGGCAATGCTGCGCAGATTGGGCGAGGGATTGACCCACATCAGCCCGGTGTCGTCATACCAGTCGCCGCGCTTCCAGCCGGTCATGCGGATCACGGTCAGCCGCGCGCCGATCTTGCCTTCCGCATTGAACATCGTCGCCAGCTCGCCCAGCGTCATGCCGGGCCGCATCGGCTCGCTCCACGGCGTGGTATAGTCCGCCAGTCCCGGCGTGGAGATCGGCCCCTGGACGGCCAGGCCGTTGATCGGGTCCGGACGGTCGAGGACGATCAGGTCGACACCGCAGGCTGCGGCCGCCTCCAGGAAATATCGGGTCAGCGTCTGGAAGGTCCAATAGCGCACACCCGCATCCTGCAGGTCGATCGCGATCGCATCGACGCCGTCCAGTTGCGCGCAGGTCGGATGCCGTTCCGCCTCGCTCCCGCCGTAGAGGCTGACGATCGGGAGCCGGCTCGCCGGGTCGATCCGGTCGTCGATATTCATGTCGTCGGTCCCGGCATTGATGCCATGCTCGCCGCTGAACAATTTCACCACCGCCAGCCCCCTAACCGCCGCTGCCGCATCCGTGCGCAGCACGTCGATCGTCCGCCGCCCGGCGCCATCGATGCTGATCGGATTGGCCAGGATCGCCAGCCGCAAATGCCCGCCATGCTGCGCCGTCAGCGTCGCGAGCGGCGCGAATTTCCGGTCCTCCAGCACGTCGATCCCGGTGCGCACGCGTGCGGCTGCGGGCAGCGCCGCTGCCAGCAGGATCAGCGGCAACAGCCACCATCTCACGGCCTGGGCGCCATCCCGTCGAGCACCGCCAGCACCGCGTCATGGATTGCGGGCCGAGCCTGCGCGATCAGCATGTTCGCGCGCGTCGGGTTCACGCGGTTGGTCAGCAGGACCACGAAGGCATCGCGATCCGGATCGATATAGATCGACGTGCCGGTGAAGCCGGTGTGGATCAGCGCGCGCGGCGATGCGTGCGTGCCGAACAGGCCGCCCGGCGTCGGCGTATCCCACCCCAGCGTCCGCGAACTGCCCGGCGGCATGTTCTGGCGTGTCGCGAACAGCCGGATCGTGTCGGCGCGGATGATCTGCTTGCCGCGATAGCGTCCGCCATCCAGGTAAAGCTGCGCCAGCGTCGCCAGGTCGCGCGCGGTCGAGAACAGGCCGGCATGGCCCGCCACCCCGCCCATCACATAGGCATTTTCGTCATGCACCACGCCGCGCACCAGCATATGGCGGAAGCTGTCGTCCTGCTCGGTCGGCGCGATCCGCGGCAGCAAGGCTGGTGCCGGGCGGAAGCCGGTATCCTTCATCCCCAGCGGGGCGAATATTTCCCGGTGCAGGAACTGGTCGAGCGGCTGGCCCGACAGGCGCTCCACGATTTCGCCCACCAGGATCATGTTGAAATCCTGATAGTGATAGACGCTGCCGGGCGGATCGGAGACCGCCATTGCGTCGATCTGGCGCAGGATGCCCGCCCGATCGCCCGCCTGCTGCCACAACAGGCCGGACAATTTCAGGCCCGAACTGTGTGTGAGCAACGCGCGTACCGTGATTGCCGCATGGCCCGGCGCATCGCCGAAGGCGGGCAGATAGTGCGCGACCGGGGCGTCGAGATCGAGCTGGCGGCGATCGTACAGGATCTCTGCCGCGCTGGTCGTGCCGATCACCTTGGTGAGCGACGCCAGATCGAACAGTGCATCGACGGGCATCGGCGCCGCATCGGCCGCGCTGTCGATTCGCCCGAACGCCTTGAGCGCCAGCAGCCTGCCATGCTGGCCGACCGCCAGCACCGCGCCCGGAAAGGCCTTTTTGGCGACCCAGGCGTCGACCTCGGCAAAGGCCGGCGCGAAATCCCTGTCCTGTGCGTGCGTGGCGACCCGCAGCGACTGGGCCGCAACCGTAAAGGGCCCGAAGGCCAGCAGCAGGGCCGCCGCGGCCAGCCGGAAGCGGCGCCACAGGCTCACCGGCCGGTAATGCCCAGGGCCAGCAGCAGCGCGCCGGAAACCGGATCGCCCAGCGGTTCGCTCAATTTCTCGGCGGTGCGCACGCGCAGCCACGGCCGCAGCCGCATCGCCAGGCCGCCGACCAAGGCCAGCCGGGGCACGCCATGGTTCAGGATCGTGGTGATGAAACGTTCGACATGCAGCACCGCATCCTCGACGATCGACAATGCGATTTCGTCGCCGCCTTCGGCATAGCCCATCACCAGGGGCGCGAACTTGGCATAATCGGCCGGCACCGCCCCATCCATCCAGGCGATGAAGCGCACCGTATCGTGATCGAATTGTTCGGTGATGCTTTCCGACAAGGGCGTGCGCTTGGTCCGCCCGTCGAGCGAGCGCACCGCATGGCGTACCGCGCTCAGGCCCAGCGCGGCACCGCTGCCTTCGTCCGAAATCGGGAAGCCGTAGCCACCGACCGTGAAGCGCCGGCCGTCGATCTGGCCGAAGCCGATCGATCCGGTGCCGATCACCAGGATCGCGCCGTCCGCGCCGCCATGCGCGCCGAGATTGGCGATCGCGGCGTCGCTGTCGAACACGATGCTGGCGAATGGGAAATCGAGCGCGGCCAGCGCCTCGGGCATGCCGGGGCGGCGAATGCCGGCAATGCCCATCCCGGCCGCGATCTCGCCCCAACGCGCTTCCGGGATGGCGGCGGCGCGCAACGCCTGTCCGGTCACGTCGATCAGCCGTTCGTGGAGCGGGCCGATCCCCATATTGGTGTTGGCCGGCCCACCCTCGGCAGCGCCGAGCACGTTGCCTGCAGCGTCGATCACGCGGGCGCGGCAATGGCTGCCGCCGGCATCGACGCCTAGGAACAGCTCAGCCATAGCGGCATCCACGGGCATGCGTATGGCATTGCGGAAAGGATGGGGCGGTGTCGAGCCTCAATTTTTCCCGTGGCTTCCGCCGCGGATCGCATCCCGATACGATGATGTCCGTTCCCACCGTCCCGAGGTCCCGATGCCCACCGAAACCGCCGACCCTCGCTTTGCCGATGTCGAGCGCTGGCCGACGCATGCCGCGGTCGAAGCCATGCTTGAAGGTCAGCTCGCCGCGATCGCCGCGCTCAAGGGGCAGACCGACGGTATCGCCGCTGCTGCCGATGCCGCCGCCCAGCGCCTGCGCCGGGGCGGCCGGATCGTCTATGTCGGCGCGGGCACGTCGGGACGGCTCGCGGTGCAGGACGGGGTCGAGCTTGTGCCGACCTATAATTGGCCGCCCGAACGGCTCGTCTTTCTGCTCGCGGGCGGGGCGGACGCGATGACGCGCAGCGTCGAGGGGGCGGAGGACGATGCCGATCAGGCGCGCGCCGAGATCGCGGCGGCTTCGGTCGGCCCCGACGACGTGCTCGTTTCGGTGGCGGCCAGCGGCCGCACGCCCTATGCGCTCGCAGCGCTCGTCGCGGCACGCGATGCGGGCGCGCTCACCATCGCCATCGCCAACAATCCCGATACCCCGCTGCTCGGCGCGGCCGATCACGCGATCGTTGCCGATACGGGATCGGAAATCGTCGCGGGATCGACCCGGATGAAAGCGGGCACCGCGCAAAAGGCCGCGCTCAACATCCTGTCGACCGCGATCATGCTGCGCCTTGGCCTCGTCCATCGCGGGCTGATGGTGAACATGCGCGCATCGAATGAGAAGCTGCGCATCCGCGCGCGCCGCATGGTGGCGACCCTGGCCGACACCGACGAGGCGCATGCCGCCGACGCGCTCGCCCGGGCCGGCAACGATCTGCGTCAGGCGATCCTGGTCGCGCGGGGCCTGGACCCGGCGGATGCCGCCGACCGGCTGGCGCGCGCCGATGGCGACCTCGGGAAGGCGATCGACGGCGTCGATCGCTGACGCGTAGTCCGCGCGCCGATCAGCCTATCGATTTGAACGTGGCAAGCCGAAGATCGATGCCAGCGACCGCCGCGGCCCGGTTCCTGACGGATGCCTTCGGTACCTTCGGCGATGACTCACGAGGCTCGTTGTGGAAGTCAGCGGCGTCCGCGTGTTCGTCGCCGATCCTTTTGGCCCTCGGGCAGCGCGTTGCGAATCCGCCGATCCGGAAGCGCTGTCGGCCAGCGTTGAAGATAGGAATCGTCAAAGCCCGCGATCGCCTCGAGCTCGGCGCGCTTGAGAATGGTAAGCCGGCGCCCCGAAACGTCGACAACCCGGGCGGCACGCAGTCTTTGCAGCGCCAGGTTGAGATGGACATTGCTCATCGCCAGGCTGGCCGCCAGGTCGGTCTGCGTCGTCGGCAATTCGCAGATATTCTCATCGAACATGCCGATGCTGTTCATCCGCGCCGCCAATTCGCACAATAAGTGGGCGAGCCGGGCATAGGCCTTGCGTGCACCGATATTCACCAGCCATTCCGCCTGGATCGACCCTCGTACGCTTTCGCTCCATTCCAGCGCGCGTCGGATAGGATCGGACGCGCGCAAGCCCTGCATCGCGTAGCTCGGCACCATCTGAACGACGCCCGACGACAGCATCACCATGTCGAGAGCGCGATCCCGGTGCGGGGTGGAGTGCCTGAAATCGCCGGGCAGCATATATTCCACCACCACGCGCCTGCCGCTCGGCGTGTCCTTATATTCGGCCGCCCAGCCTTCCAGCATCAGCAAGGTGCAATCGCTCGGGTCGATGCCTTCCAGAGGTCGTTCGCCACGGGCGAGTCCCCTCACGCGTCCGGGCAGATCACCAAGCAACCGGCGATCCGTTTCGGACAGCGAAATCCATCGTGTGAATTTTCGCAACAACGCATCACGCAACGCAAACACTCCACACGACGACAGCGGCAAAAGAGAAAACGAACAGACTGCTGTGCCGCAGTCATTACGGGTCGACCACGCAATTGTTCCGCAATTAAGAAATATGAATCACAAATATAAACAAGGGCTTGTGCCAATGAGTGCTAGTTGGAATTCCGATCCGTAACGGAAGGCTCGTGCCGGATTTGTAACAGGAGTGTTCCAGTATGATTTATAAAGCAGCGGCATTGGCCGCACTACTGACGTTCGGATCGGCGGCGAACGCGACTGTGACCGATTCCTTCGCGGCAGGCGTGTCCGGCTTCCAGGCCGGGGAAACACCCATCAGCGATTTCTCCGACTGCAGCGGCCTGGCCCTGACCGGCGCGGGCACCGGCTGCTACACCGGCCTGACCAGCGGTGTTGCGGCACCGCCCGCGGGCGACACGTCGCAATATCTGGCGGTTTTGAGTGGCGGCACTGCTTCCTTCATGTTCGATGCCGTGCGGCAGATCAGCTTCGATGTCGGCTCGGTCGACGATTTCAACACCGTGACGGTTACATTGCTCGGCTTGGGCGGGCCGGTCACGCTGAGCGGTTCGGCGATCACCGGCAATGCCGCGAACGGCGACCAGTTCAGCAGCCTCTCCAATGGTCGTCTGACGATCTTCGGCAATGCGGGCGAGGCTTTCACCGGGCTGGTGTTGAGTTCGTCCGGCAATTCGTTCGAGATCGACAATCTCGCCACCCATGGCGCGGTCCCCGAAATGTCGAGCTGGGCTTTGTTCCTTGCCGGCTTCGGTGCGATTGGCGCCGCTGCGCGCCGTCGCCGCACGACCCTTAACCTCGTCTGATCCTGGCCCCCCGGCAGGAGAAGAGCGCCGCCGGATCCCCCAGTCCGGCGGCGCAAATTTCGTATTGTTGTGTTGCTTTCACCCCATGCAGACATGGCGACCGACCGGTGGCCCTGCTCCCGCTGACCCTCTCCCTGGTCTACCTGTGCGGACAATTGTCGGCGGCGCGCGACGCCTTTCCGTCGCCCGCTCCGTCCGCAGCTATCCCTGATCTGGCCGCTTGGCAGGCCTCGGTCCGGCCGCGCGCCAACCGCCCGCTATCTTTGCGGGGTTGCGGGACGGCGCGCCGGAGCGGGAGCTCCGAACGCCTATGCGATAGAATGATAATTATGGTCGGGGAGAGAGGATTCGAACCTCCGGCCCCTGCCTCCCGAAGACAGTGCTCTACCAGGCTGAGCTACTCCCCGAAGCGGAGCGCCGTCCTTGCGAGGCCCCTGGGAAGGGCGGACCGGCGTTGCCAAGCGGGGGGCCTGTTAGCGGGGGTAGCGTGGCCCCGCAAGGCCTTATCCGACATTTGATCGAGATGGTGGCGTAACGGCATCCCGGCCGCTATCCGATGACCAGTGAACATGCTTGAGATCATCGCGACCCTGCTCGGGCTCGCCAACATCATCCTGCTCGTCCGGCGCAGCATCTGGAACTACCCGTTCGGGCTGGTGATGGTCGCACTCTATGCGCACATCTTTTTCCGTGAGAAATTGTACAGCGACGCGCTGCTGCAGCTCTTCTTCTTCGTCATCCAGCTGTACGGATGGTGGGCCTGGTGGCGCGCGGGCGGGGTGGAGCACAAGGTGGACGTGGTGCGGCTGAGCTGGCCCGCGCGGGCGGCGTGGATCGCGATGATCGCGCTGTTGAGCTTCGCCTGGGGCACGACCATGCACGTCTACACCGACGCGTCCTTCCCCTGGTGGGATGCGACCGTTGCGGTCGCGAGCATCGCCGCGCAGATATTGCTCGCCCGGCGCGTGATCGAAAACTGGGTGCTGTGGATCGCGGTCGATGCGGGCGCGATCCCGCTCTATCTGGTCAAGGGGCTGGCCTATACCGCGGGCCTCTATCTGGCGTTCCTGCTGCTGTGCCTGCTCGGCCTCTACGAATGGGCGGTCGCCGAGCGCGGCGCCAAGGCGGCGGCATGACCAACGGGATCGTGATCGGCCGCTTCCTGCCGCTCCAGGCCGGGCATATCGCGATGATCCGCACCGCGCGCAGCCTGGTCGATCATCTCACCATCATCCTGTGCTGGCAGAAGGACGATGCGGTCCCGGGCGCGCAGCGGCTGCAATGGCTGCTCGAAATGTTCCCGTCGGTGCGGATCTGCGGGCTGGAGGGCCCCAGCCCCCACGCCGTCGCGGACGCGCCGGAAAGCATGGCCGCCTTGTGCGACGAGATTCGCGATCTGCATCGCGCGCCGATCGACCGGCTGATCGCGTCCGACCGCCGCCAGCAGGCGATCGCGACCGCGCTCGGCACCTTCTTCACCCTGATCGATCCCGATCATCAGGCGGTGCCGGTGACGAGCGCCGAGGTGCGCGCCGATCCGCTTGGCCACTGGCGCTTCGTGCCGCCCGCGGTGCGGCCGACCTATGCGCACACAATCTGCCTCCACGGCCCGGAAAGCACGGGCAAGACCACGCTCGCGCCCTTGCTCGCGCGTCATTTCGACACGCTCTACGTGCCCGAATATGGCCGCACCTATTGCGAGCAATATGGGCTCGACCTGAAGATGGACGATCTGGTCGCGATCGGCCGGACCCATGCCGCGATGACGCGTGCCCTGCTGCGCCAGTGCAACCAGCGGCTGGTGCTCGATACCGATCCGATCATGACCGCGGTGTGGGCCGACATGCTGTTCGGCAAGCGCGATCCCTGGTTCGACGCCTTCCACGAGACCGCCGACCTCTATCTGCTGCTCGATATCGACCTGCCCTGGGTCGACGACGGCACGCGCTTCTTCGGCGACGATGAACGGCGGCGGCGATTCTTCGATCTGTCGCGGGAAGAGCTGGAACGGCGCGGGCTGAACTACCGCATCATCGGCGGCGCGCCCGAACAAAGGTTCGAGAAGGCCGTCGCGGCCATTTCCGACGCTGGATTATAAACACCCGCTCCCCATATACCCCACGACCTATCCACAGTTTTGTCACCACGGATCGCCACAGTATCTTGCGTCCGGGGCAGGGTAGGGTACCCTTAATCGTGGGCAGTAGAGGTGCGACCGAATGATCGCCGACGAGTATGAAAATGATCGGGGTGACGAGCCGCCGATCGATACGCTCGAAGCCTATTTCGAAGCGCATAACTGGACCCATGACCGCGTCAGCGACGATGAGATCGTCGCGACCGTGCCCGGCAGCTGGACCCAGTACGAGCTGCGCGGCGTGTGGCGCGAGGATGATCGCGTGCTGCAATTCCTGGCGCTGCCCGACATCCGCGTCGCGGTCGACAAGCGCGCGGCGGTCTATGAGACGATCGGGCTGGTCAACGAACAGCTCTGGATCGGCCATTTCGAGATCTGGTCGTCGAACGGCATGCTGCTGTTCCGCCACGCCGCCTTGCTCGACGGCAATAACGATACGCCGCTGACGATGGAGCAGGCGGGCACCCTGATCGAAGCCGCGATCGACGAGTGCGAGCGTTTCTATCCCGTGTTCCAGTTCGTGCTGTGGGGCGGCAAGTCGCCGGCCGAGGCGATGGCGGCGGCGCTGATCGAAACCCACGGCGAGGCGTGAAGGCCTTCGCCC
>FTCH01000121.1_pt1 | contig 10210 bp, 6 predicted proteins | sample 1639671 | NCBI WGS metagenome assembly FTCH01 (sample SAMEA3914869, study PRJEB12502) | metagenome | biome: forest; material: soil | place: USA | collected 2012-03-12 | depth 0.1 m
GCCAGCATGCTGGTGCCTTGCTGCCGTAGCTCAGTGGTAGAGCGCATCCTTGGTAAGGCTGAGGTCGTGAGTTCAATCCTCACCGGCAGCACCAGCATCTCCGGCGCGGCATGCGCGCCGCTTCCGCAAAGGTCCGAATAGGATCGAGGACGGACCAGATCGCCCGGCCCCGGGCGACGCCGACGAACGTATGGCCGATATCGTCCCCCGATCGCGAGGAAGTATCCGGTGTCCGGCTGTCGCGTTGATAGGGATGCGCCCCGCTGGGCGCTGGGGCCGATGGGCGAACGGCTCACGCTCGACAAATTGCCGCCGCCGGGCACGCGCCGCTGGGTGATCCGGCGCAAGGCCGAGGTGGTCTGCGCGGTTCGGGGCGGGCTGTTGAGCCGCGAAGAGGCGATCCGGCGCTACGATATCAGCCTCGACGAGTTCGAGGCCTGGCAGCGCTCGGTCGAGCGTCATGGGATGCGCGGCCTGCGCTGCACCCGGCTTCAGCAGTATCGGGATCGCGAAAAGCTCTATCAACAGGATTGAGCGGCCGCGGGCGTGCAATTGGCGCGGCCTTTCCCCATGGTGCGGCTTCCACCGCCCGTCAGACGGAGAGGATCGCGCATGGCTCGCCCGATGAAGATCGATTTCGTATCCGATATTGTCTGCCCCTGGTGCGTGATCGGCCTGCGCGGGCTTGAACAGGCGCTTGAGCGGATTGGGGATGCGATCGCGGCGGACATCCATTTCCAGCCGTTCGAGCTCAATCCCGACATGGCGCCCGAAGGCGAGGATGTGGTCGAGCATATCCGGCGCAAATATGGCAGCACGCCCGATCAGGCCGCCGCCAATCGCGCGATGATCCGCGATCGCGCGGCCGCGCTCGGGTTCGAAATGCCCGGCCTCAATCAGGATCGGCGCATCTACAACACGTTCGACGCGCACCGGCTGCTCCATTGGGCCGAGATCGAAGGCGGGCAGTTGCCGCTCAAGCACGCCCTGTTCCGCGCCTATTTCACCGAAGGGCGCGATCCGTCGAACCGCGACGTGCTGGTCGCGGTCGCGGGCGAAGCCGGGCTGGATCAGGCCGCCGCGCGCGAGGTCCTGGAATCGGGCCGCTACACCGATGAGGTGCGCCGCGCCGAACAGCTCTGGCAGTCGCGCGGCATCCATGCCGTGCCGGCGGTGATCATCGACGGCAAATATCTGATCCAGGGCGGCCAGCCGCCCGAAGCATTCGAGCAGGCGCTCCGCCAGATCGCCGCGGAGTCTTTGTAAATACGCTTCGACATCCGTCGAAGCTTGCGGCACCAGCCCGCGCCCCCACCCGACCTCCCAGGCAGGGTATTCTATGGGAGGTCGGGTGGGGGCGCGGGCTGGTGCCGCAAGGCCCGGCGGAAGCCGGGCCGCACCCATAAAAGAAAACCCCCTCCGCCGGTGGCGAAGGGGGCTTCGAAGGTAGGTCGCTTATGTCTTACCAGTTGCCGCGGAGAATGAACGAGTAGCGGCGATCCGAGATGAAGTAGCTGCGCGGTCCGAGTGCGCCCGCAGTCGTATATTGCTGCAGCGTCTTCGTGACCGTGTTGGTCAGGTTCTCCGCCTGTACGCCGACCCGCAGACCCTTCATCACCGTGAGGAAGGCCGAAGCGTCGAGGTGACCCTCCGCCGCGTTGTAGATCGGATAGTACGGGAAGATCACGTCCGACGCGGTGAGCAGGAAGCGCGACCGCCACGTATAGGCTGCACGGAGCGAGACCGGGCCCTTTTCGTAGAACACCGCCGCATTGACGTTGTACTTCGACAATTGCTCGAGCGGCAGATGCCCCGGCGTCACGGTCGACGCGGTATCCGGCACGCCACCGTTGAGGAAGCTGTTCGGCAGGCCGGAGCTCTTCAGGTAGGTGAAGGACAGATCGGTGCCGATGCCGCTCAACAGGCCGGGCAGGAAGTCGAACGTCTGCTGGTAGGCAGCTTCGAGACCCATGATCTTGCCGTAGCCGTCATAGTTGGACGGGACGCGCACCGTGATCGGAACCGTGATGCCGTTCTGCGTGAAGTCACGGGTCTGCTCCGCCGAGTAGAAGAAGTTGTGCACGCGCTTGTAGAAGGCATCGAGCGTCAGGGAGCCGACCCGGGCGAAATACCACTCAAGCGTGGCGTCGAACTGCTGTGCCGTTGCCGGCTTCAGGTACGGATTGCCCAGGTTGAAGGTGACCAGGCTCGAATTGTTGTCGAACGACGCCGAGAACGAATTCCGGACGTTCGCCAGATCCGGCAGCGTCATCACCTTCGACGCGGCCAAACGCATAAGCAGGTTACGCGTCAGGTCGAACTTCAGGTTCAGGCTCGGCAGGAACTGATGATTGCTCGTATTGGCGACATTCTCGGTCGGCGTGCCGCTCGCGAACTGCTGGAGTTGCGCATAACCAGCCGGACCCAACAAGCAGATGCCGCCAGGCTGACTGATGACCGTGCCCGGAGGCGCGTTCGGCGGCGGCGCGGTGACGGTGGCGCACCGCGTCGCATAGTCCGTTTGCACGCCGAGCGACTGCGCGGTGATGAAGATGTCACCGCTCGATTGGACGCGGGTGTCGACATAGCGCAGGCCGATATTGCCCGACATCTTGATGTTGCCGAAGATCGGCTCGTCACGGCCGAAGCTCAGCATCGCATAAGCGTCGGTGTTCTTCTGGGTGACGCCCTGGATTTCGTTAGGCAGATAGGGCGTGCCCGAAAGGACGCCCGGCCGCTCCGCAACCGGCACCCACGGGGTCTGCGCGCCCGCGCCGTTGGTCGTGACCCAGGTGTTGCCGATCGACTTGAAGAAGTTCGAGGCGCCGTTGTAGTCCGAAATCAGGTTGCCGTTATAGTAATAAGCCGACGGCGGACCCGCGGCGGCGCCGCGGAAGAAATTGCCCCAATCGTACAGGCCCACATTCTGCGAGACCTGGTTCATCGAGACTTCCTTGCCCGCCCAAACCTCGGACAGGGCACCCCAGTTATAGGTCGAATAGCGCACCGTTTCGTCGCGGTCGGCATAGCGCGCGCCGAACTTGATGCGCTTCAGGAAGGGATCGTCACCGCCGAAATTATAGGCGATGTCGGCCTTGGCCGCCCACTCGTGGCCGGTCGAATGCTCGATATGATCCATCGCCGCGCGCCAGAACTCGTTGTTCGGGTCGGCGAAATATTGTGCGTCATTCTCGGCGACGACCGCCGGGTTCGGCGTGGCCCAACCCGCCGACAGCGTCATCGGCTTGTGCGCGATGATCGTGGGCAGGCCGCCGGTCAGATCGAGATACTGGTCGGCGAAGGTCGAGCCGAACACGCTGACGTCGAGATCGTCATGCTCGGCCTTCGTATAGTCGCCGTCCACGTTGATCTGCCAGTGATCGTCCGGCGAGAACTTGAAGTTCAGGCCGGCGTCGGTGACCTTGTTGACCTCGTCGACCTGGCGGCGCGACAGGCTCTGCTGGATACCGCCGGTCGGGACGCGGGTGGTCGCCGAACCGCTGTCGGCGCTGCGCCAGCCGGTGCCGGGAAGGGTGATATAGCCCTTCTCGAACAGGCCGTCGCTGTCATAGGTGTAATTCTGGGTCGAGCCGGTCGGGCATTCCGCGCGGGTCGAACCGCTCGGGCCATCGCCGTTCTGCAAGCAGCCCGCCGGATAGGTGTTATATTCCGCCAGATCGGGCGCGCTCTCGAACGTATGTTCGCCCCACGCATTCTCGTAACGCGTGTTGAGGAACTGCGCCGTCAGCAAGGCGCGACGATCGAGGCTTTCCCACTGCGCGGCAAAGGTCACGCCGCGCCGCTTGGTATCGTAATCCTCTTCGCGGAACTGGCCACCGAGCGGCGCATAGAGCGCGCCCGCATTGTCGAGCAGGCCATCCGCGCCCGGCGTGGAGGCGGTGCCGCAGGCAGAGCCCGTCGGCGGAAGCGTGGTCGTGTCGGTCGTACCCGGCAGCGGGTTGCGGCAGGTCAGGGTCGACTTCGTATCCGCCTGCAGCACGGCGGTGCCGTCGCGCGTCTGGATGTTGGTGACGTTCAGACCGTTCGACTTGAAGCGCAGTTCCGACGAGGAAACCGAACCGAGCAGGCCGACGCGGCCGATGCCCGTATCCCAGGTGTCGCTGATCAGGAACGAATAGGTCGGCGACAGGCGCTGTTCCATGTCGCCATAATTGGCCTCGGCGTCGAACGCGACGTGGAAGCCCTTGCTGTCGAACGGCTTGCGCGTGTTGAGGTTGACCGTGCCGGCGAGGCCGCCTTCGATCATCTCGGCGGTGACGTTCTTGTACACTTCGACCGAGCCGAGCAGCTCGGCGGGAACGTCCTGGAAGCCGATCGCCTGACCGCCGACGCCGGCGGAGAAGGTGTCGCGTCCGTTGAATTCCGAGCGGACGAAGGTGAGGCCGCGAACCACGACGCCCGAGCCTTCGACCGAGAAGTGGTCAGGGTCGTTGCTGCCCGCGAAGCGGTTCATGGCGACGCCCGGAACGCGCTGCAGCGCTTCCGTCACCGAACGGTCGGGCAGTGCGCCGATGTCCGAAGCGGTGATCGCGTCGACGACCGTGTCCGAATTGCGCTTGATGTTCTGCGCATTGGCAAGGCTGGCGCGGATGCCGGTGATGGTGATTTCTTTGGTATTGCTGCCGTCCGACGTATCGGTCGCGGGCGCCGCTGCCGTGGTCGAAACCTGGGCAATGGCCGGCGCTGTCATTGCGCCCAAAGCAATAGCGGAAACGCCGCACTTAAGGATCCTTCCGATCTGCTCAGCAGACGGATTAGCGGCATATGCACGGAACATCAGCACCCTCCCCCTTATGACAGCGCTGACTTCTATCGGTAGCGCGTCCAGTTACGGTAGCGATAACTTGGGTTGCGGGATTGAGCAAGATGGTTTCATAAATGGGAGAGAAACCGAAGGATTGTGACTGCTTTGCAACGATTTCGGTCTTAGCCTGTCTATGGTAACGTTTACATTTTCAGGACGCGATTGACCGGGGCCTCTGCGGGACGTCATGTTCTAACATAAATATAATGTATTCGGGGGGAGTAACATGACGCGCCGCGTCGTGATCGTCGGAGGGGGCACCGCGGGCTGGATGACGGCCGCGGCGCTGTCCAAATTGCTGCCGGGCCGCTGCGCGGTGCATCTGGTCGAATCGGAAGCGATCGGGATCGTCGGCGTCGGCGAAGCGACGCTGCCGCACATTCGCGGCTTCAACGAAGGGCTCGGCATCGACGAGGCCGATTTCATGGCCGCGACCCGCGCCACCTTCAAGCTCGGCATCGAATTCCGCGACTGGGGCCGGATGGGCGATTCCTACATCCATCCGTTCGGCACGTTCGGGCCGGGCGGGGGCGAGATCGACTTCCACCAATTCTGGCTGCGGCTCAGGCAGCAGGGCATCGCCGTGCCCGATCTCGATCGCTTCTCGATGGCGTGCACGATGGGACGGATGAACCGCTTCGCGCCGCCGTCGCGCGACAGCCGCCGGCTCGATTCGACCTTCGGCTATGCCTATCAGTTCGATGCGACGCTCTATGCGCCCTATCTGCGCAGGATCGCGGAAGCGATGGGGACGAAGCGCACCGAGGGGCGGATCGTCACCGTCCATCGCGACGGCGAAACCGGCGACGTCACCGCGGTCCAGCTCGAAAGCGGCGAAAAGATCGAAGGCGACCTGTTCGTCGATTGCTCGGGCTTCGTCTCGCTCCTGCTCGACAAGGCATTGGGCGAGCCGTTCCAGGATTGGTCGAAGTGGCTGCTCAACGACCGCGCCGCCGCCATGCCTTGCCGCACCGAAACCGCGGTCACGCCCTATACCGGGGTGATCGCCATGCCCTATGGCTGGCGCTGGCGCATCCCGCTCCAGCATCGCACCGGCAACGGCTATGTCTATTGCAGCCAGTATCTGTCCGACGACGACGCCGCGCAGGCGCTGATCGGCGCGGTCGAGGGCGAGCCGATCGCCGAACCGCGCGTGTTGCGCTTCAAGGCCGGGCGGCGGACGCGGAGCTGGGTCAGGAATTGCGTCGGGGTCGGCCTCGCCTCGGGCTTCCTCGAACCGCTCGAATCGACCAGCATCTATCTGATCCAGGCGGCGATCACCGCCCTGATCGAGCTGTTCCCGGAAAAAGAGATTTCCGCCGTGGACCGCGACGAATTCAACCGGCTGATCGATCTCGAATATGATCGGATCCGCGATTTCCTGATCCTGCACTATCACGCCACCGAACGCGCCGACACGCCCTACTGGGATTATGTCCGCACGATGCCCATCCCCGACAGCCTGGCCGAGAAGGTGGAGCTGTTCCGGCGGCGCGGACGCGTCGTCAAATATCGCGAAGGCGTGTTCCTCGATGCGAGCTGGGTCGCGGTCTATCTCGGCCAGCATGTGATCCCGGCGGGCCACGACCTGCGCGCCGATGCGCCCTCGGCCGAAAGCCTGGTCGCGGGGCTGCAGAAGCTCGCTGCCGACATTCAGGGCCTGTCCTCGGACATGGAGGAGCATGGCGCCTATCTGCGCCGCTATTGCCCGATGAACGAGGCGGCCTGACGTGACCGCGCCCGCAAGCGCCGGCCCGATCCGCGACGTGGTGATCGTGGGCGGCGGCCTGCTCGGCTGGTCGGCCGCGGCCGCGCTCCGCCGCAAGATCCCGGCCTTGCGCGGGACGGTGGTGCCGCTCGCGCCGCCCGCCGATGCGCTGGTCGAACGGATCGGCAGCACGCTGCCTTCGATCGTCGAATTCCACCGCGACATCGGCTTGAACGATGGCGACGCACCGCTTCGCGCCCATTGCAGCTTCCGGCTCGGCACCGAATTCCAGCATTGGCACGGGCCCTTGCCGGCCTACGTCCACGCCTACGATCGCTACGGCCAGCCGTTCGGCACGACCAGTTTCCACATCCACTGGGTCAGGCTGGCGCAGGCCGGATCGAATCCGCCGTTCGATCAATATTCGCCCGCCGCCGCGATGGCGCGCGCCGGGCGCTTCGCCCTTCCCGAGGGCGATCTCGCCCACCCCTTCGCGCATTTCGAATATGGCCTCGCGCTCGACGCGCACGCCTATCCGCGGATGATGCGCGCCTTCGCGCAGCATCTCGGCGCGATCGAACGGCCGGGCGCGCTCAACGGCGTGCGGATCGACGGCACGACCGGGTTCATTGCCGGCCTCGCGCTCGACGACGGCAGCGAATTGACCGGCGACCTGTTCGTCGACTGCACCGGCCCGCGCGCCTTGCTGCGCGGCGAACTCGATAGCGAATTCGAGGATTGGAGCCGCTGGCTGCCGTGCGACCGGCTGCTGCTCGTCGATGCGGCGCCGGCGGCGGATCCGACGCCGCTCGACCGCGCGATCGCGCATGCCGCGGGTTGGCGCTGGATCGCCCAGTCGCGCAGCCGCACCTCGCACGGCTTCGCTTATGCCTCGGCCGAGCTGGGCGACGACGCGGCCGCGCGTACCCTGCACGGCCATGCCGCCGCCGATCCGCAGCCGCCGATCGCGCTCCGCCAGGGCCGCCGGCCTCGCCCCTGGCTGCGCAACTGCGTCGCGCTGGGCGACGCCGCGACGATGGTCGAGCCGCTCGAATGGACCAACCTCCACATGGCGCACAGCGCGATCGATCGGCTGGTGGCGATGATGCCCGACCGCGATTGCGCGGCGGTGGAAACCTGGGATTACAACCGCCAGTGCGCGGCCGAGAGCGATCGGGTACGCGACTTCCTCGCGCTCCATTATGCCGCCTCCGATCGCGCGGAGAGCTTCTGGCGGCGCATGCGCGACACGCCGCCGCCCGACAGCCTGGCGCACACTTTGCGGCTGTTCTGCGAACGCGGACGCCTGCCTTTCTACGAGGACGAGACCTTCACCCGCGACAGCTGGCTTGCCGTGTTGCTCGGCCAGGGCCTAATCCCGCGCCGCACCGATCCCCTCATCGAATCGGTGCCGGCCGCTCAGATCGAACGGACGATGGCGGCGTTGCGCGACGGGATCGCCCGGATCGTACCGACGCTTCCGACCCAGACCGAATTCCTGACTCACCTGCAAAGGCAAGCCGCCCGATGAACGAGCATACGATCCAGAATATTGTCATCGTCGGGGGCGGCACCGCCGGCTGGATGGCGGCGGCGGCGATGTCGCGTTTCATGAACAACGGCATGACCCGCATCACCCTGGTCGAATCCGAGGAGATCGGCACGGTCGGCGTGGGCGAGGCGACGATCCCGCCGCTGATCACCTTCAACCGCATGCTCGGCATCAACGAGGACGAATTCGTCCGCGCCACCAACGGCACCTACAAGCTCGGCATCGAGTTCGTGAACTGGGGCGCGGTCGGCGAGCGCTATTTCCACCCGTTCGGCCAGCATGGCGAGGATCTGAGCGGCGTCCATTTCCACCAGCTCTATCTGCGCGAGCGCAAGCGCCGCACGATGCAGGACATCTCCGCCTGGTCGGTCAGCGCGGTCGCCGCCTCGATGGGCCGCTTCGCGCGGCCGCCGGCCAATGCGGGCTTCCCGCTCAAGGACCTCTATTACGCCTTCCAGTTCGACGCCTCGCTCTACGCCAAATATCTGCGCAGCTATGCCGAACGCGGCGGCGTGCGGCGGATCGAAGGCAAGGTCGTCGACACCAGGCTGCGCGGCAGCGACGGCTATGTCGAATCGGTCACGCTCGACAACGGCCAGACCATCGAAGGCGATCTCTTCATCGACTGCTCGGGCTTCCGCGGCCTGCTGATCGAAGGCGCGCTCGAGACCGGCTATGAGGATTGGACCAATTGGCTGCCCGCCGATCGCGCGATCGCGGTGCCGAGCCAGCTCACCGGCCCGCCCGAGCCGATCACGCGCGCCACCGCGCACGCCGCCTGCTGGCAATGGCGTATCCCGCTCCAGCACCGGATGGGCAACGGCGTCGTCTATTCGAGCCAGTTCCTGAGCGACGAGGATGCCGAGCAGGTGCTGCTCTCCAACCTCGAAGGCGCGCCGCTGGCCGATCCGCGCAAGCTGCGCTTCACCACCGGCCGGCGCAAGCTCAGCTGGAACAAGAACGTGATCGCGATGGGCCTCTCGTCGGGCTTCGTCGAACCGCTCGAATCGACCAGCATCCACATGGTCCAGTCCGCGATCGCGAAGCTGGTCGCCCTGTTTCCCGACAAGCGTTTCAACCCGGTCGAGCGCGACGAGTTCAACAACCAGATGCGCGACCTGTACGAGGATGTGCGCGACTTCATCGTCCTCCACTACAAGGCCACCAAGCGCGACGATTCCGATTTCTGGAATCACTGCCGCACGATGGCGATCCCGGATTCGCTGCAGCGGAAGATCGACCTGTTCCGCGCCAAGGGCCGCCTGTTCCGCGAAGGCCGCGACCTGTTCGGCACCACCTCTTATGTCGCGGTGATGCTCGGCCAGCATATCGTGCCCGAGGAATATGAGCCCGCGGTCGATGCGCTCGACGAGGCGCGCGTCGCGCAGGCGATCGAGGATATGCGCCTCGCTTATCTGCGCGCGGTCGAGCAATTGCCGAGCCACAGCGAATTCCTGGGCCTCGCCGCCGCGCCGCCGCCGTCGCCGGTGCAGGATTTCTCCTTCGCCGACGAGATGCCGGGCTTCATGCCCTTCACCGGCCCGCAATCATGATCCCCAACCCGATCCGGCGCGTGGTGATCGTCGGCGGGGGCACCGCCGGCTGGATGGCGGCGGCCGCCCTCTCGCGCATCATGGGCAATCTCGATCTCGCGATCGAATTGGTCGAATCCGAGGAAATCGGCACGGTCGGCGTGGGCGAGGCGACGATCCCGCAGATCAACCTGTTCAACGCGATGCTCGACATCGACGAGGCCGATTTCGTGCGCGCCACCAACGGCACCTACAAGCTCGGCATCGAGTTCCGCGACTGGACCCATATCGGCCACCGCTACGTCCACCCGTTCGGCCTCTACGGCATCAACATGATGGGGGTCGAATTCCACCATCATTGGCTGAAGGGCCTGTCGCTCGGCGACACCACCCCGCTAGATGCCTATTCGATCAGCGTCGCCGCGGCGCTGGCCGGCAAGATGGAGCATCCCCGGCCGGATCAGCCCAGCTCGCCTTTGTCCAAGCTCGGCTATGCCTTCCAGTTCGATGCCTCGCTCTATGCGCGCTACCTGCGCGGCATGTCCGAGGCGCGCGGCGTCAAGCGGACCGAGGGCAGGATCGTCCAGGTCCAC
>FTCH01000173.1_pt1 | contig 10075 bp, 4 predicted proteins | sample 1639671 | NCBI WGS metagenome assembly FTCH01 (sample SAMEA3914869, study PRJEB12502) | metagenome | biome: forest; material: soil | place: USA | collected 2012-03-12 | depth 0.1 m
CCCGACGTATAGAGCAAAGCGGCCTCGACCCTCTTGTCCGGGAAGATAACGCGCAGGGCGGCGGCATAAGCGCTCATCTGGCGTAGATGATGATCCGGCACCTGATCGAAGCCGGCGGGTGCGCGCCGGCCGGTCTTGAAATCGATAATGAGCACGCGATCGCGTTCGACCAGCAACCGATCGACCGTGCCCGCGACGACCAGGCCGCTGGGCAGAACTGCCGCGATCGGCGCTTCGGTCAGCGCGTCGGCGGCGAAGATCGCGGTGTGGATGGGATCGGCAATGATCGCGCAAACGTCGCGCACAAGGGCGGCGCGCTCGGGCTCATCGCCAACCCCGGCGGAATGTTCGAGCCAGCGTTTGCCCGCCGCAACGCGGGTTTCGGGCGGAAGCGAGGGCAAGCGTTCGAACAAGGCGTGGAGCAGGCGACCGCGCAGGGCACCGGCGAGCAAAGCAGGCCCCGGCGGTGGATCGGCGACGCGATCGTCACCCAGTGCCGATGGGGCAAGCGGGCGCGGCGGGCGGCTCTCAACGGGAGCCGGACGGCGAAGCCAGGCGGGCAGTGCCGCTTCGATGGTGGCGCGCGCGGCAGGTGTCCGGCGACGAGCGCCCTCTTCGATGCCGCCGATCAGAGTCCGCCCACCGCCCCAGCGCAGATCGACGATCTCCTCCGCGCCCAGGGACGCCAATGCCGCATCGAGCGCGGCGTACCAGCTTTCGGCGGGCGGCTGGCCCCTGGCGCGCGGGCCGAGCGCACCACCGATCACCAGATATTCCTCGGCACGGGTAATCGCGACGTAGAGCAGGCGCCAATGCTCTTCGCGCTCGCGTTTCTCGACTTTGGCCAGTGCATCGGCAAGCGAGCCCGCCAGTTCGGCCTTACGCGGACGAAAGACGGGAAGCGCATCGCTCTCCGCCTCGATTTCCCAATCGATCGTGCCGGTACGCGAAGAGTCGGGATCGCCGGTCGCATCCGCCAGGATCACAAGCGGCGCCTGCAGCCCCTTGGCGCCATGTACGGTCATGACCCGCACCGCATCCAGGGGCGCGGACGGATCACGCGTCACCTCAACCGCATCGCGATCAAACCAATCGAGGAAGAGCTGGAGCGTGGGCGTCGCCTCGCCCTCGAACGCCAAAGCCGCATTGACCAATTCCTCGATCGGGTCGCGCGCCTCGGTACCGAGCCGGCGCATCAGCTTGCGGCGGCCGTCGAGCGGCCCGGACAATATGTCCTCAAGGAACTGGTACGGGCTGGTGAGGTCGGCGCGCGCGAGCAGATGGCGCAGGCCCGCCGCGACATCATGGCCCGCGACTGCCTGCCATAAGCTTCCCGAACGACCGAAGCCGAGCTGGTAGAGATCGTCCTGACTGAGGCCGAACAGCGGCGAGACGAGCAGGCTGGCAAGGTTGAGATCGTCCTCGGGCTGGAGCACGAAGCGGATCGCCGCCATCAGGTCGCGCACCGCAAGCGGCGCGTCGAGCCGCAACCGATCGACGCCCGCGACCGGCACGCCTTCGGCATGGAGCCGCGCCACGATCAACGAGGCGAGGTCGCCGCGCTTGCGCACCAGAATCAGCACGTCCTCAGGCCGAAGCGCCCTGCCCCGCCCCGCCAGCCACAGCGGCGCGCGCAGCCAGTCGCGCACTTGGCGTGCGAGCCGGCTCGCGAAATCGCGCGCGGCATCATCGATCCAGCTTTCCTCGCCTTCGTCCTCGGCTACGAAGCCACCGTCGAGCGAGACCGGCTTCCAGAGCGTGACCACGCCCGGAAGCGTACCGCGCGCGCTTTGATGGGGTTCGGCGGCGTCGAGCAGGCCCAATCGCTCGGTTCCGATCTGCTCGATCAAGCGATCTACCACCGCCAGCACGGTGCTGGTGGAACGGAAGGAGCGATCGAGCGATAGCCGTTGCAACCGGCGTCCGCTTTCCTCGGCTGCACCGTGGAAACGCTCGCGCGCGGCGGCGAAGAAGATCGGGTCGGTACCCTGGAAGCCGAAGATCGCCTGCTTGAAATCGCCCACCGCGAAGATGGTGCGCTCGCTCCTCTCGCCCGCCCGCTGCTCGACGAAGAATTCCTCGGCGAGCGAACGCACGATCGCCCATTGGCGTGCGTTGGTGTCCTGCCCTTCGTCAACCAGGATATGATCGGTGCGGCGATCGAGCTTGTAGCGAATCCAGGCGCCAACACCGGGGCGCTGGAGCAATTGGGTCGCGAGCCGGATCAGATCATCAAAATCGACCGCGCCCTGCGCACGCTTGGCGGTCGAATAGGCCGCGGAATACGCCTGCCCCGCGCGCAAGCCCGCCGCGAGCAAGGCGGCAAGCCCGGCGCGGCGGCGCAATCCGAGCAGCACATCGATCGCCTCGGCCAGGTCCGCGCAATTGCTGTCGTGCGAGGGATCGCAATCGAGCAAACGCGCGGTAAAGGATCGCGGTTCGCCCGATTTGGTGCGGGCGATGCCGATCAGATCCTCCAGCATCGACGCGCGCGCCTTGGCGCCGGCGGACAGGAAGGCGGCACCGGTACCGGCATGATCGAGCCCGGTCTTGGTGCCCCAGGCGCGATTGGCATCGACGATCCGACGCAGCAGGCCGCTGTCGAAAACTTCGTCGACGAGCGTGGCCTCGATCACGTCCTCCACATCGCCCAGCGGCACTTCGAGCGCGGTGCGGACGCGCGCCTCGATGCCGATGCGAGGCCCGAGCGCCTCCAGCGCATCGGGCGCGCGGGCGCAGAGCGAAAGATAGCGTTCGGCTTTCTCCTCTCCCAGGCGACGACTGAGTTTCTGGATGTCGTCGATCAGGCCGAGATCGCCGCCGCGCTCGGCGCCGACCAGCATTTCGGCAAGCGTGGCCCGCGCCAGTGCCGCTTCGGCGCGGCCTTCGAGCGGCTGGAAACCGGGGGCAAGCCCGGCTTCGGCGGGAAAAGCCGCTAGCAAGGTCTGGCAGAAAGCGTGGATCGTCTGAATGCGTAAGCCGCCACCGGGTGCGTCGAGCACGCGCGCGAACAGCCGGCGAGCCTTGCGCACCGCGTGATCGTGATAGGGCTCGTCGAGCGCATCGAGCTCCTTGCGCAGATCGGCATCGCCCATCCGCACCCAGGCCGCGAGCCGGGCCTGGATACGCTCCGCCATCTCGGCTGCGCCCGCCTTGGTGAAGGTCAGGCAGAGGATGGTTTCCGGCGGCGCGTCGTTGAGCAAAAGCCGCAGCACACGCGCGGTGAGGACGTGGGTCTTGCCGGTGCCGGCTGAGGCCGACAGCCATATCTGGCTTTCCGGTTCGGACGCCGACTTCTGCGCGCCTTCGAGCCGCTTGAGCGGTTGGATACGGCCGCTCATGCCTCGTCCCCGCTGCCGCTGCGGCCGTACCATTCGTCGAGCCGCATGAGCTGGTCATAATCACCATAAGGCGCATGTTCGGGATGGAGCTTGGCGGTGAAGGCCGCGCCGCCCCTGAGCCAGGTCTCGACCGCGTCGGTCAGCACGCGCGCGGAAAGCGTCGTGAAATCTTCGGGCGCGATGCCCTCACCGGTTTTATTCAGCCCGACCGGGCTGGTCCGATAGCCGAGCGTGCCGTCCTTGCCCGCCGCCAAGCTCCAATATTCGAAGGTCCGCGGTTGTCCCTTCAGCCCTTCGAAGCCACCGCGTTCGGCAATCAGACCGAGCAGGCCCAATTGCATCGAATAGCCTTCGGCAACCGCGCGCTTGGACGGCGGCTTGCCCGTCTTCCAGTCGACGATGGCGAGGCTGCTATCGGCGAGCCGATCGATCCGATCGACCGTGCCCTCCAGCTTGATGCCCGCAATGTCGATGACGCCCTTGCGCTCGGCCAGGATCGGGCCGCGGCCATCTGCCTGGTCCGAAGCCACGGCAGCAGCGACCCAGTCGATCGCTTCGAGCAAGCGCGGCGTCCAGAGCGCGCGTAAAACAGGATGCGCTGCCGTCTCCCTGAGCAAGGTCTCTGCGCGGGGGCGCAAGCGCGCGGGATCGCAAGCGTCCTCCTTGATCCAGGTCTCGAACACCTTGTGGACCGCGCTGCCGCGCCAGGCAGCGCTGGGATCGGCATCGACGCCGTCCCAGGCGCGCAACTTGAGCATCGCGTCGGCATAGAAAGCGAAAGGGTCGGCCTTGAGCCGATCGAGCTTGGTGACCGCGATCCTGCGCGGACGATCCTCGACCGGCGGGCATGGTGCGGGGCGGCCGGCGGGCGCAAATTCGGCGAGCGCAGGCCGGTCGATCGCGTCCGCCATATGCTGAAGTATGCGGTGCGGCGCGATACCGCCGGTCATCGCCTCCAGTCGCAACCAGAAACGCGAAGCGACCGCAGGCGCGCGCGCATCGCGGCGGGCCCGGGTGAGCAGGACTTCGGGGCCGCCAAGGCCGGCGGCGAATTGCTGCGCCTCGATCCCGATCCGCCGTTCGAGCCCGGGCAAACCAAGCTGGCTGCGGATCGCGGGCGCGAGCCAGGGGTCCGGTGCGGGCAGACTCGGCCAAACGCCTTCGTTGAGGCCGCCGAGCACGACCATATCGGTCTGCTGCAAGCGCGCCTCGATCAGGCCCCAGATGAAGACGCGGGGATGACCGCCCTGGGGTGGGCGCACCGCAACTGCGTCGGCCATCGCCTGCAAGAAAGCGGGGAAAGCACGCGCCTGAATTGCGGGCGGCCCTTCCGCGACACTCGCCTGCAAGCCAGCGATCAGTTCGGCGGCGGCGCGACCGGCGGGCCGGCTCCAGGCCTCATCGCCGGCAAGCGCGGTGGCGATGTCGGAGACGATCGCGAGCAGATCGCCAAGGCTCGGTTCGCGCGCGGAGAAAGCGGCTTCGAGCGGTTCGAGCAACGGCAGGATCGTTCGCCACCAATCGAGCGCTTCGAGGCGCTGGCGGCTGGTGCGTTCATCGCCGTCGAGCAGGAAGGCGGTGACGCCTGCCAGCCCGGGCCCAGGGCGTGGGCCGCGCAGGGCGCGATCGAGCAGGCGCACGCTGTCGAGCCAGGCGAGCCTTTGCCCGCCCGCGCGTACCAAAGGATGCTTGAGCAAGCCAAGCAGGGTCACCGGCGCGAAACCGTCCGCCGCCGCGTCGGCTATCGCGCCAAGCAAGGTGCCGGGTGGCGTGCGCGAAAGCGGGCGACCGGCCGAGTCGTCGGCCTCGATCCCCCACCGTTTGAGGTGCGCGGCGACGCGGGTCGCGAGCGCCCGGTCGGGCGTGACCAGCGCGGCGGTGCGGCCGGGCGTCTCGACGCTTTCGCGCAGCGCGATCGCGATCGCTTGCGCTTCGGCCGCCGGATTGAGCAATTCGACCGCGCGGATGCCCGACAATCGGCGCGCGCGGGCGGGCAGACCCTGCCATTTGTCGGTGAAGGCTGCCGGCGTCATCGCATTGCCGATCGCCTTGGCGCGGTCGTGCGATGCGCCGTCGCGGCCCGCACGCCAAGGCCGCACCTCGGCGCGCGCCACGCTCATAAGCTCCAGCAAGTGGTGCAAGGTGAATTGGGGATGGGTTTCGATCGGGCGACCGCCCTCCCCGCCCGCAAGCGCGTCCCATTCCGCCTCCGGCATGAAGCGATCGAGCCCGGCGAGCACGACCATGCCCTGAGGCAACCGCGCGATCCGGCGCAGCAGGCGGCCGACGGCGGGCGCGGCGTTGCTGATGCCGGCAGCGACAATCAGCCCCTCGGGCGGCTGCTCGGTCCAACGGCGCTCGGTCGCGATCAGCAAGCGGTTGCGGCGATCGGCAAGATCGATCCGGCCGCGCTTCTCCAATTCCGCAGGCCAGCGCTTGAGCACGATCTGGAGCAGATCGAGCGAAGTCTGCCAATGTTCGGACATTTCGGCCGGCACCGCGTCCGTAAGCCGCGCAGGATCGACCTCCTCGATTATCATCTGATCGAGCGTGCGGGCGAGATCGGCGGCGAGCCGCACCGCCTCGACCGGTTCGATCGGATCCGCCTTGCGCGCCTCCCCGATCAAGCGGGCGAGGATGAGTTGGCGCGCGAGGGGATCGATTGCGGGAGGCACGCGCTCGTCGCCCGCGGGGTCGAACAACGGGCCGATCCGATCGTTGAGCTCGGGATCGCCGATCGAGACCAGCCGGGGTAGCAGCAGACCGCCTTCGGCACGACGGACGAAGGCGTCGGTGATGGCGCGCTGGGCGCGATTGTTGGGAAGCAGAATGATCGCGCGCGCCAGCGCCAGCCGGTCGCCTTTGGCGCGTGCCAGCAGGCCCGCGGCAAGCGCGTCGGCGAAGCCGCGATTGATCGGGATATTGTAGACGGCGGGATGGGTTGCGTCGGCCATGCTCAGCCGTCCGCCAGGATCGCCTCGGTCTTCGCGATGGCGGGCGGCGTGCCGACGTCGAACCACAGGCCTTCGTGGACCAGCCCGAACACGCGACCTTCGGCGATGGCGCGGTTCCAAAGCAGGTTCATCGAGAAGGCACCCGCGGGCGCTTCGGCGAACAGGCGACGCGAGACGATCTGGACGCCGGTATAGACAAAGGGCGCAGGCTTGCCCGGCGCACGGCGCGTGAGACGGCCCATCGGGTCCATCCGGAAGTCGCCGGGGCCGTTATGGCAATAGGCATTTGCGAGCGGCACGACCAGCAACAGCGCGTCCATCTGCGCATCGTCCCAGCGCTGCTCCAGAAGTCGGATCGCATCGACCGGACCGTCGACCCAGAGATTGTCGCTATTGACGATCAGGAAGGTCTCGTCCTCGATCAGGGGCAAGGCCTTGGTCACGCCGCCGCCGGTTTCGAGCAGTTCACCAGTCTCGTCCGAAATCAGGATTTCAAGGTCTTGCGCCTCATCCTTGAGATGCGCTGCGACCGCATCGGCAAGATAATGGGTATTGACCACCGCGCGGCTGATGCCGACCGCGCGCAGCCGGTCGAGCACATGATCAAGCAAGGGCTTACCCGCGACCTCGACCAGCGGCTTGGGGCGGGTCGCGGTCAATGGACGCATGCGCTTGCCGAGGCCGGCGGCAAGCACCATCGCGGTGCGGATCGGGGTCGCATCGCCCGCCTTGGGCCGGAGCGGGCGATAGGTCTTCATGCGTGGAAATCGTGCCAAAAAGCCGCGCGCTTGTCTTGCGGCACGTGCGCGTCGAACCAGGTCTTCACCGGTGCCAGCGCGGGATGCGCCAGATCGCGTTCGAGATAGGTCCACATGCGCGGCTGGAAACCGAGGTAGCGCGGCTTGCCGTCGCGCTTCCAGAGCCGGGTGAAGATACCGAGGATCTTGGCGTTCCGCTGCGCGCCGAGCAAGGCATAGGCCGCGCGATCCACGGGGCCATAATAATCCATCATCCGCGCTTCCAGCTCGGGCGAGACGTCGCGCCGCGCATCTTGCAGCAGCGAGACCAGATCGTAGGCGGCGTGGCCCGCGAGCGCGTCCTGGAAATCGAGCAGGCCGAGACTACCGTCGGGCAGCAGCATGATATTCTCGGCATGGTAATCGCGCAGCACGGTGGTCGAATGATCGCTGGCGATCGGCGCGAGCGCCGCGTCCCACGCCTCCTCCCAGCCCGGCGCAACCTCCAGCCCGACGGCGGGCATATACCATTCGGGAAACAGCCCGGCTTCACGCTGATAGACCACCATGTCGTAGAGCGGCAATTCGCCCGCCGGATAGCGGTGGAGATCGCGGATCAGGTCGATCGCCTGGGTATAGATCGCATCCTCGCGCGAAGGATCGGCATCCAATGCCTCGCGCATCCGATCGTCGCCGAAATCCTCGAGCAGGACCAGACCGGCATCGGTATCGCGCGCCAGGATGCGGGGCGCTGCAAAACCATGCTCGTGGAGATGATCGGCGACCGCGAGGAAGGGACGCGTATCCTCGTGCGGCGGCGGCGCATCCATCAGAACGGCATTGCCGGTTGGCCCGATGATCCTGAAATAGCGGCGAAAAGAGGCATCGCCCGCCAGCGGCGTGATCACCGCCCCGCCCCAGCCCGCCCGCTCGAGGAAATCCGGCGCGCTTGCCGGCGGAATCATGTTTGGAGCGGCCATCGCCCATCCCATGCCTTGGGGCTCGTCCAAGTCAAGCGGCGCCCGCCCGACGGGTCCGGCTCCAGGGTCAAACGCAGCGCGTCGTCCCACAGACGGCTCCCCATCCGCTCGGGCCATTCGATCATCAGCACGCTATCGAAGCGCGCGTCCTCCAGGCCCAATTCCGCGATCTCGTCAGAGTCCTCGATCCGGTAGAGATCGACATGCCAGAGCGGTAACCGGACATCAGGCGGATCATAGGCAATGACCAGGCTGAAGCTGGGACTCGGCGCTTCGCCGCCCAAGCCCAGGGCGGCGAGCACACCACGCGCGAAGGTGGTCTTGCCCGCCCCCAGCGGCCCGGACAGAGCGACGACGTCCCCCGGCCGCAGCACGCCGGCGAGCTTCGCTCCCAAACGTTCGGTCTCGACCGCATCGGCGACGGCTATCACGCCCGAACTCATTCGTCCGCAGCCTCTTTCGGGCCTTCGGGCTCGACCTCGGCCACCTCTGCGCCCTGCAAAGGCAGGCGGATGATGACGCTGGTGCCGCGTCCGACGTCGGACAACAGATCGAGGCTGCCGCCATGTGCCTCGACGAATTGGCGCGCGAGCGGCAGGCCGAAGCCCGAACCGTCGGCATCGCCTTCGCCCGGCTCTTCCTCGACATGGCCGATGGTCGAGCGGCGGAAGCGGTCGAAGATACGTTCGCGTTGCTTCGGCGCGATGCCGGGGCCGTTATCCGATACGATGATCTCGGCCATGCCCTCTACCACGCGGCTGCGCACCAGCACGCGCCCGCCCGCCGGCGTATAGGTGATCGCGTTGCGCAACAGATGGTCGAGCGCCTGATTGAGCCGTTTGCGATCGCCCGCGATCGTTCCGCTATCGGGGGCGAGATTGGCGGCGAGCGTGAGCCCGGCACCGCGCGCGGGTTCACGCACCAGATCGACCGCCTGGCGCACCAGATCGGCAACTTCCAGCGGCTCGATCGCCATCGGCAGCGTGCCCGCCGCGCTTTGGGTCAAGTCGAGCACATCGCCCATCAGGCTCGAAAGCCGCGCCACCGCCGCCATGATCGCGCCGACATAATCGCGGGCGGTATCGGACAGGTCACCCGCATAGCCACCCGCCAGCATCTCCGCGAAGCCGGCGATCGAGGTCAGGGGCACGCGCAATTCGTAGCTCATGCTCGACACGAAAGCGTTCTTGAGCCGGTTGGCCTCTTCCAGCGCCTCGTTGCGATCGCGCAGGGCTTCTTCGATGCCGCGGCTGGCAGTGATGTCGAGCAAAGTGAAGAGCGCATTGCCATCGGGCAAGGGCACGGCGGCGAATTCGAAATGGCGACCGTCGATGGTCGAGATACGACCCGAGCGATGCTGGCGCTCGACCGTGGCGACGCGGACCAGCTCGCGGATCAAGCCCGCGCGCGAAGGATCGAGTAACTTGGGCGCGATCGACTGGACGAGCAGGTCGACACGCGGATGCTGCGCCAATTCCTCTTCGGGCAAATCCCACACGTCGCGGAAGCGGCTGTTCCAGAGGTGGAGACGACCATCGGCGGCGAACACGCCGACCGCCTCGAACAGATTGTCGAAGGTGGCGGTACGGACCCGCACGAGCGTGTCGCGCGCGCTGGCGAGCTGGAGATGCTCGGTCCGGTCCTCGAAGATCAGCAGCAGGCCGCGGTCGGGCAAAGGCTGAGCGACGACACGCAGATGCATGCCGCCCGGTACCAGCCAATTCTCCTCGACCGGTTCGGTGGTCGAGAACCAGGCGCGGCGCTCGTTCTTCCAGCCGGGGAAGTCGCGGCTTTCGGGGGCGCGCTGCGCTTCGCGCATCCGTTCGAGGACGCGATCGAACTCCGGCCGGTCGGCGAGCCATTCGGGCTCGAGCGCGAACAGGCGCACGAAATGGCGGTTGTAGAAGACCAGGCTATGGTCCGCACCGAACTGGGCGACGCCCGCCGAAAGGCGATCGAGCATGTCGCGCTGGGCGCGCATGAACAGGCTGAGGTCGGCGCGCGCCTCCTCAAGTTCCTGGACGTCGATCGCATAGCCCGCGACGCCGGCCTCGCCGATCGGC
>FTCH01000233.1_pt1 | contig 10027 bp, 7 predicted proteins | sample 1639671 | NCBI WGS metagenome assembly FTCH01 (sample SAMEA3914869, study PRJEB12502) | metagenome | biome: forest; material: soil | place: USA | collected 2012-03-12 | depth 0.1 m
ATCCGATAGGGCTTCTGGTACCAGCGCGGCCGGCCGCCCGCCGCGATCGCGGCCTCAACCGAGGACAGGCTCCCCGCACCCAGCGTCAGGCTCAGCAAACCCCCTGCCTGGAGCACGTCCCGCCGCCCCATCGTCGGTCCCGTCATCGTTCCTCTCCTGTGCTTGTTCTTGCCTGAATTGCGGATCGTCAGCGGATCACCAGGGCGGTGAACGGCGCGACATAGGCCATCAGCATCACCACCAGCCCAACCAGCGAGGCGAGGATGATGCTGTGCCAGAAGACGTAGCGCAGGATGCGGCCTTCCTGGCCGAACCATTGGGTCGCGGTGGAGGCGACCACGATGCTCTGCGCATCGACCATCTTGCCCATCACGCCGCCCGCGCTGTTCGCGCCCGCCATCAGCACCGGCGACAGGCCGAGCTGTTGCGAGGTGATCTTCTGCAGGCCGCCGAACAGCACGTTGGACGCGGTGTCCGATCCCGTCACGGCCACGCCGAGCCAGCCCAGCATCGTGCCGAAATAGGGGTAGAGGAATCCGGTCGCGGCGAAGGCAAGGCCCATCGTCGCGTCGATGCCAGCGAAGCGAGTAAGATAGCCGAGGCCGAGCATCGCCGCGATCGTCAGGAGCGAGGTCGAAACCGAGCCCAGCGCGCGGACATAGGTTCGCGCCAGCGCGACAGGCCCCGCGCCCATCAGCAGCCCCGACAGGATTGCCGCGAACAGGATTGCGGTGCCGGTCATCGACAGGAAGTTGAACTTGTAGACCGCCGCTTCCGCGGTAGACTTGGCCACCACCGGCGGCACGCGCAGCACGATATTGTCGAGGCCCGGCACATGCAGGCTCGGGCTGAACACCGCGTCGAGCGCATTCTTCACCTGCGGCGCGCCCCACACGAACACGGTGACGGTCAGGATCAGCCACGGCATCCAGGCGCGCGCCACCGCGCCCCGCGTCGGTGCCTCGACCGAGCGCACCACCGCCTCGTCCGCTTCCTCGGGATGATCGGCGGAGACGATCGGCACGCGTTCGTCGCCCTTGCTGAGCGGCGCCTCGTTGACGTGCATGATCCGCTTCGGCTGCCACACGCGCAGGAACAGCACCAACGCAATGATCGACCCGACCGACGCGCAGATTGCGGTCAGCCACGGACCGTGCAGGTTCGACACGATCAGTTGCAGGAGCGAGAAGGTCAGCCCCGCCACCAAAGTCGCCGGCCACACCTCCAGGCTGCGACGCCAGCCGCAATAGGCGACCAGCAGCCAGAACGGCACGATCAGTGAGAAGAGGAACATCTGCCGCCCGACCATCGCCGACAGATCGAGCAATGGCAGGTTGGTAATGCCCTGTAAGGTCAGGATCGGCGTGCCGAGCGCTCCGAACGCGACCGGCGCGGTATTGGCGATCAACGACAGGCCTGACGCCTGCAACCGGGTGAAGCCCAGCCCGATCAGCATCGCGCCGGTTACCGCCACCGGTGCGCCGAAGCCGGCGGCGCCTTCGAAGAACGCACCGAAGCAGAAGGCGATCAGAAGCAGCTGGAGCCGGCTATCCTCGGTCACGCCCGAGATCGAGTTGCGCAATATGTCGAACTGCCCGCGCTCGTTGGTAAGCTGGTAGAGGAAGATGATGTTGAGCACGATCCAGCCGATCGGCATGAGCCCGCTGGCCGCGCCGAACAGGGTCGCCTTGCTCGCCAGCATCAGCGGCATGTGGAAGCCGATGATCGCGACCAGAAAGGCGGTCACCAGTCCCGCCAGCGCCGCGATGTGCGCGCGCATGTGCAGGAAGGCGAGCCCGCTCAGCATGACCACGATCGGCAAGGCGGCCGCCAGCGTCGACAACACCGGAGATCCGAACGGATCGTAACCCTGCGACCATGTCATGAAAGCGCTCCGCCCCTATCCTGCTTCTGATGGGATGGAGGCTATGGCGGAGGCTTGTCCGCCGCAACGGCGGCAGCACGTCCATCCCACATGCCGAAAACCGACAGGGTGGATCGGCTCAGCGATCGACCAGGATCAGCCGGAAATCGTTGACGTTGGTGCGGGTCGGGCCGGTCACGACAAGGTCGCCCAGCGCCGAAAAGAAGTTGTAGCTGGTATTGGTGCGCAGCGCCTTGGTCGGCGAAAGGCCGAGCCGGCGCGCGCGCGCCAGCGTCGTCGGCGTGACGAGCGCGCCAGCATTATCCTCGGTCCCGTCGATCCCGTCCGTGTCGCACGACAGCGCCGAAATGCCCGGCGCGCCATCGAGCGCAAGCGCGAGGCTCAGCAGATATTCGGCATTGCGTCCGCCCCGCCCGTTGGGGTTGCGCACCACCACCGTGGTTTCGCCGCCCGACAGCAAGGCCCAGCGGCCGCCTTTCTGCGCATGATGCAGCGCGAGCGCGGCGTGGATCGTGCCCAGCTCGCTGCTGTCGCCCTCGACATCGCTGCCCAGATAGACCGGCGTATAGCCCGCCGCGACCGCCATCTGACCGGCCGCCTGCAGCGCATTGTTGGACCGCGCCACCACCGTCGTCTGCGCGCTCTCGAACGTATCGGCCGACGCATTGGGGGTTTCGTTGGCGGGATCGGCAAGTGCAGCGCGCACATGTTCCGGCGCGGCAATGCCGTAGAGATCCAGGATCTTGTTGGCATCGGCAAGCCGGGTCCGATCGGGCAGGGTCGGGCCCGATCCGACCAGGGCCGGATCGTCGCCGGGAATGTCCGACAGGACCAGGGTCACGACCTTGGCCGGCGCCGCCGCCAGCGCCAGCCGCCCGCCCTTCACTGCGGACAGATGGGTGCGCACGCAATTGATCTCGGAAATCGAGGCGCCGCATTGCAGCAGCTGGCGCGTCACCTCCTGCTTGTCGGCAAGCGTCACGCCCGCGGCAGGCATGGTCAGCAGCGCCGACGCGCCGCCCGATACCAAGGCGAGCAACTGATCATCCGGACCCAGCGCACGCACCGCCTCCAGGATATGGCGGGTCGCAGCGATGCCATGCTCGTCGGGCAAGGGGTGCCCCGCTTCGAATACGGTGAAGCCGGGCGGCATCTGGTTGGCGGGGAAACTATGTTCGTACCGCGTGAGCACGATGCCATCGACCGTGCCCTGCATATGCTTGTGTGCGGCGCGGGCCATCGCCGCGCCCGCCTTGCCGATCGCCAGGATCAGCGTGCGGCCGGGCACCGCGTCGGGCAGGCAAAAGGGAACACACAGATCGGCCGAAACCGATTTGACCGCCACGTCGAACAGCTCGGTGAGCAATGCCCGGTGCGCTGGCTCTTCCTTGGCAGGCAAAGGCAGGACGATCGGTTCGGCCACGCTCAATCTCTCTTTCCTTCGCGCCGCACTGCCCGACCTCTGTCACGCGCGCAAAAATTGCACAACCGGACAAAGGCGGCGGCGGCGAGACCGTGTTTCAGCCATCGCCGCCGCCCAGGCCCAACAGTGATGGAAACCATCATTGTTGCCGTCCATAGGGGGGCGGAAAGGCTGCGCTGGGCCACGGCCGATCAAAGATCAATCCGCCGTCCCACATGGCGGAACGGCCATGCCACCTGCCGATCAGGCGGCCAGGACCGCGCCGATATCTTCCGACATGCGTCGTGCCGCGGCGGCGAGCGAGCGGCCCAAAGTATGCAGCCGTTGATCGGGCAGCCGGCCACAGCTTCCCGAAATCGAAAGCGAGGCACGGACCCGATTGTTGCGATCGAACACGGGGGCGGCGACGCACCGCATGCCCGACGAATTTTCCTCATTGTCGATGGCGAAGCCCTGGCTGCGGATCTGTCCGAGCTGCTGCACCAATTCGCTCTTCTCGACGATGCTGGAATAGGTGCGCCGCGCGAGCGCCCTGCCCTGCAGGAAGTGATCGAGCTCGGCCGGGTCCCAATGCGCCAGCAGCACCTTGCCCGACGCGGTGGTATGCATCGGCAAGTGCGTGCCCGGCTGGCAGGCGCTGGCGCGCTGATCGACCGGCCGGACCTGGCCGACATAACGGATGCCTTCGGATTCGGAGACCGCGATGTTCACGACCTCGTTGGCCTCGATCATCAGCGAGCGCATGATCGGGCGACCGAGCCGCCCAAGGTCACGCGTCTGGACGAAAGCCGAGCCGAGCGCGAAGCCCTGCACGCCGATCATCCAGCGATTGGAGGCGGAATCGAACTCGACGTAGCGCAGTGCGTCCATCGTCGTCAGCAAGCGGTGCGCGGTCGATCGCGGCAGGCCACCCAGCTTGGCCAGTTCGGTCAAGGTCAGGCCTTCGTCATGTTTCGCAAGCGCGTCGAGCAGGCCGAACGCGCGCACGAGCGACTGCACCCGGCCGAGCCGGTCGTCGCCTTCGATATCTGCCATTCCCAGCATGGTATGGTCCCCTCCGACCTTCCCCCATGTGCCCGGGAGTATTCGGCCAAGATCGAAGCTTACTACCAGAATGGTTGTAATCCAATAGACCGCCGGCCGCGGGTTCCGGTGTTGGACCCCATGTTTTCCGCATCGTGGAAATCCCTGCCCGAGCGGGCTGTGACTAGAACCATTGTTCCATCAGACGGGACAGGGTCGATTGTCTTGCGGGAATCGCCTTTCTAGCAACGGGCAAGACAAGTGAGCCGGCGCGATGCCGGCCGAAAGACCGGGGAAAATTCGTTGCGTATGGGAGACGATGTGCAGGCGACCGACGATCTGACCGCCACGATCCGAACCGACGCGGCGGGCCGTCGTACGATGCTGGCGCACATTTACGATGCGGCGATCCATGCCGTGCGCGGGCAGAGCCTGATCGAGGCCCATTCCCGCCTGGACGGCGACAATTGGATTTACGAACGTGATGGCGAGCGCATCGTCTGGCCGCTCAATCCCAACGGCCGCGTGTTCGCGATCGGTGCGGGCAAGGCGGCCGCCTCGATCCTCGCCGGGCTGGAAGCCGTGCTGGGTGACCGGCTCGCCGGCGGCTGCGCGATCGTCAAGGAAGGCCACCACGCGCCGCTCCACACGATCCGGCTGTTCGATGCCGGCCATCCGATCCCGGACGAGGCCGGGGCACGCGCAACCGCGCAATTGCTCGATTTCCTGAAGACGCTCCGCCCCGACGACAATGTGTTCGTGGCACTGACCGGCGGCGCATCGGCGCTGATGGTCGCGCCCGCCGACGGACTGACGCTCGGCGACAAGGCGCATGTCACCGACATATTGCTTGCCTCCGGCGCGAACATCTCGGAGATCAACACGATCCGGAAGCACCTATCGAAGGTGAAGGGCGGTCGCTTGCTCGATGCGATTCATCCCGCAAGTTCGATGACCCTGATGATTTCGGACATCCCTGGGAACGATCCGGCGATGATCGGGTCGGGACCGACCATGCCCGATCCGACCACGCCCGAAGACGCGATCGCGATCCTCGAACGTTATGGCGTGCTCGACCAAATGTCGCCCGCGATCCTCGCCGCGCTGCGCCGCCCGGCTCCGGGCATCGCCGAAGCCGATCTCGACCGTCATCAGCATATCGTGATGGCCGACAGCCAGACCGCGCTCGGCGCGGCACAGGAAGCGGCGGCGCGGGAAGGCTATCTGGTCCAGGTCGTCGACGCCCATCTCGATACGGACACGCATTTGGCGGCGCGGGCTTTCGCATCGGCGGTGCGCGACGTCGCGACCGGCGGTGGCCAGCCGAGCGTGCTGCTGGCGGCGGGCGAGACCACGCTCAAGGTGACGGGGACGGGGCGCGGCGGCCGCAATCAGGAATTCGCTTTGGTCACCGCGCTGGCGCTGGACGGCATCCCAAATGCCGCGATCCTCGCCAGCGGTACTGACGGCACCGATGGCCCGACCGACGCAGCGGGCGCCTTCGTCGACGGCGATACGATCGCGCGCGCGCATGCGGCCGGGCTCGATGCGGCGGCGATGCTCGCCAACAACGACTCGCACAATTTCTTCGCGGCGCTGGACGATCTCCACATCACCGGCCCGACCGGAACCAACGTCATGGATCTGATCATCGGCGTGGTCGACTGACCGCCGCACCCCAACAGACAAGGATTTCGCGATGAAGATCGGTTTCGTGGGCGTCGGCATCATGGGCCGCCCGATGGCGGGCCACCTCCAGGCGGGCGGGCACGAATTGCTGCTCGTCCGGCACAGATCGCCTTTGCCGCAGGAACTCGTCGATGGCGGTGCGAAGGCCTGCGCCACGATCGCGGAGCTCGCAGCCGAGGCCGAAGTCGTGATCCTGATGCTGCCCGACACGCCTGACGTGGAAGCCGCCTTGCTCGGCGAGAATGGCGTGGCGGCCGGCGCCGGCGCCGGCACGATCGTGATCGACATGAGTTCGATCGATCCGATCGCGACGCGCAGTTTCGCCGAACGTCTTGCCGCGCAGGACGTAGCCTATGTCGATGCGCCGGTCTCAGGCGGCGAAGTCGGCGCGCGCAATGCCGCGCTGACCATCATGGTCGGCGCCAGCGAGGCCGATTTCGCGCGCGTCAGACCTTTGTTCGAACTGATGGGCAAGAACATCACTCTGGTCGGCGACGTCGGCAGCGGCCAGATCGCCAAGGTCGCCAATCAGATCATCGTCGCGCTCAATATCGAGGCGGTGGCCGAGGCCCTGCTGTTCGCGAGCAAGGCCGGCGCCGATCCCGCCAAGGTTCGCGCCGCCTTGATGGGCGGTTTCGCCGCCTCGCGCGTGCTTGAGGTCCATGGCGAGCGGATGATCAAGCGCACCTTCGATCCCGGCTTCCGCATCAAGCTGCACCAGAAGGATCTGCGGCTGGCGCTCAATGCGGGTGGGCAACTCGCTTTGCCGTTGCCCGCCACCGCCAATGCGCAGCAATTATTTTCGGCCTGCGTCGCGCAGGGCGGCGGGGATTGGGATCATTCGGCGATGGTCAAAGCGCTCGAAGCAATGGGCCGCTGCGAGGTCGCTCCGGACTGACGCCGCGCACCCGGGCGCGTATTTCAGCCGGCTTCGGCCAACGTCAGCGTCGCGCTGGCGATCAGCTCGACCAATTGCGCCGCCGAGAAGAAGCGCATTGTCATCCGCATCTCGGGCGAGAGCGTGATCGTGCCGGATGCCGAATAATCGAGCAGCCCCGCCTTCGTCGCATCGTTGAGCATGCGGCGGATATGCAGATGCGAAACGCCGAACCGCGCCGCCATCATGGTGAGCCGGATCGGCATCGGCGCCTCGCACGGAAATTCCGTGCCTGCTTCGCAAACCAGAAAAAGCGCGCTCACCTGATTGCCCGCATAGCGATGCATGAAAACCCGCTGATACGGCGGTGCCTCGGTCTGGCTGGCGGCAAGCGCGTGCAGGCGCGCCGCCTGGATGCGCAGGAAGGTCTGAAACAGGACGGGCTCATGCAGCCGGTCGGCGAGCGGGACGATCGCGGGCTCGATCAGCGAAGCCGCCCGGATCGCCGCGACCAGATGCCCGCACCACGCGGCGATGAACGTGTCGGTCGGCATATAGGCTCGCGCCCGCTGCCCCGGGATCGGCGGCGCCGGCCGGACGAAGCCGATATGTTCGAGCACCTGCAACAGCAGCCGTGCCCGCCCGGGACTGGCCAGGCCCGAACTTGCACAGATCCGCTTGAGCTGCGGCAGCGTCATCCCGCCGCTGGCATGGAGGTAGAGCGTCCACATCGCTGCGACGTAGCGGCCGGCGTCCTTGAACACCGTCGCCAGCCCCGGATCGCTGTCGGTGCCGTCGAGCGTGACCGCGGCCAGCGCGCGCGCCGCCGCCGCGAATTGGGGATGCTCCATCAGCAGCAGGATGTTCGCGGTCGGATCGAGCGCGCTGTTCCAGGCATATGGCCGGGCCATATCCGTCGTCGCCATCCCATGTCCCCCGCGGCGAAACTGATATGGATCAGTAACGAGATGGCGCGGTGCTGGCGATACAATTTGTCGGGCGGTGCCTAAAGCGGCACGCGCAAGGTACAGATCCGGCCTTCATCTTCCTGCGCGGCGAAGGTCGCGCGGATCGATCGGGCGAGCGTCGCGATCAAGGTCGATCCGGTCCCGGAAGTACCCCCCGCCCCCGCGCCGACACCGTCATCGCGCACCTCGATCAGGATCGCGCCGCCGTCGCGCCGCACCGCGACCGCGATCGTGCCGTGCCCGCGCGGGAAGGCATGCTTGGCGGCGTTGGTAAGGCATTCGTTGACGATCAGGCCGATCGTGGTCGCCGCCTGGGCGGGCACCTCGACCGCGTCGCCCTCGAACGTCAGGGCGACGGTCGCCGGCAGCATCGTCTCGCGAAAGCGCGTGCACAGATCGCGCAGATATTCGTGCAGCACTACCGTCGACAGGCCCGGGCTGCTCAGCGCGAGATCGGTATAGACGCCCGCGATCGAGGTCAGGCGGCTGGCGGCGCTGCGCAACTCCTGCGCGAGCACGGGGTCGGCCTGCGCCGCCGCCTGCGAATGGAGCAGGGAGGCGGCGATCTGGAAATTGTTCTTGGTCCGGTGATCGACCTCACGCAGCGCGAGCGAAAGCAGGTCGACCCGCTCCTTCGCCTCGCGCCGCAGCGTCGCCTGGCTGGTGCGATAGCGTGCGACGATCCACACGGTCAGGCCGAGCGACAGGCTTGAGAAAGCGAGGCTCAACGCCTGCGCCGATGTCAGCGCGAAGCTGCCGCGCGGCGGAAAGACGAAATACCAGACCAGAAGCTGGCAGACGACCACCGCGAGCGCCCCCGATCGCGCGCCCGCGATCAGGCTCGCGAAGATCACCGCCGGAAATGTCAGCACGAACGGGAGCGTACCGGGCGCGACCATGTCGATCAGCGTACGACCAAGCACGGCAAAGCCGACTGCGGCCAATGTGACCACCGTCTCGTTCAGCCATGTCGTCTCGTCCGGTTCGCGGATCAGGTTCACGCAAGCACCCCCGGGGGCCTTTGGGCTCCAGCGGATCGCGCCTGTCAATGATCTGGATTGATAGGGCGGCCGGAAAACGGCCCTAAGCCAGTCCGGTCCCGTCGAGGCGCAGCACCGGCACGAACTGGCCAGGCTTTGCGCGCGGCAAGGAGAAGACCGCCGCGTCGGCGTCCTGCCGCATTTCGACCGGCCCGTCCCCAAGCAAGGTCGCACGCGCGATTGCAGCCCCCTTGAGTGCGCTCAGTCCCAGCGATGGCACGCGCACCGGTCCTTCCGGCCATTGCAGCATCGCCATGTGCAGCACACCCTGCTTGACCGTGAAGCGCACGTCCTCGGGCTGGAAGCCCTTGAGCTTGGTCTCGCTGAACATGCCCTCGCCCAGCCTGGTCGGTCCCTCGCCATAGATATGCCAGGGGCGCGATCCGTGGATCGCCTCGCCGTTCACCGTCATCCATGCGGTGATGCCGGCGACGATCTTCTCCTCTTCGCTATCGATCGTGCCGTTGCCGCGTACGGGAATGGAGAGGAGCAGATTGCCGTTCTTGGACACGACGTCGCACAGCCGCTGGATCACCTGCGACGCGGGGACATAGCTTTTGTCGAGGAAGCGGCGCCGATTATAATGCCAGTCGCCGATGCAGGTGCAGGTCTGCCACGGATAGGGCCGCAGGTGATCGCTGAAGCCGCGCTCGATATCCTCGGTCAGGCCCCGGCGCTGTTCGTCGTTCAGATTCTTGCCGGTGGCGACCACATCGACCTTGCCGTGCCACTGCTTCGAGCGATCGTAATAATGCGCCAGCGCCGAGCGGCCGATCGCGCCGAATGGCACGACATTGTCGTCGAAATAGACGATGTCGGGCCGGTATTTGTCGACCAGCTCATTCTGCCGCGCGAGCCAGTTCTGGGCGAAGGCGGCGGGCGCGGGCGGACTGTCCTCCAGCCACTGGCCGTCATGTGCGTCGTGCCACGCGTCCATCGCCTTGATCGAAACGATGCCGTCGGGCGGCGCGAACCAGGCACCGGTGTAGAGCTCCTGCGGGTCGAGCCCTTCCCAGAATGTACCCTTGCCGTCCTCGCGCCGCAGCTTGAACGCGTCGTAGCGCTGGCCCTGGCGCGGCCCCTCGGCGTCATAGCCGTAGGCGGTCTGCCACCAATGCCAGG
>FTCH01000278.1_pt1 | contig 9918 bp, 7 predicted proteins | sample 1639671 | NCBI WGS metagenome assembly FTCH01 (sample SAMEA3914869, study PRJEB12502) | metagenome | biome: forest; material: soil | place: USA | collected 2012-03-12 | depth 0.1 m
CCTTGGCCTTGTAGAGCGCCAGTTCGGCGCTGCGCAGCAGGGTGGCGTGGTTGCTGCCGTCGGCGGGGGCGATCGCGACACCGATACTGGCCTTGTTCTCCAGCACATGCTCGTTGATGTGGATCGGCGCTTCGACCGCCGCCAGCGCGCGCCGCGCCAGTTCGTCGATCATGCTGGTGTCGCCGCTGAATGCCTTGACCATCACGAACTCGTCGCCGCCCAGGCGGGCGACGAACACGTCGCCCAGTTCCTCGCCCAGCCGCGCCGCCACCCGGCGCAGCAGTTCGTCGCCGGTCGGATGGCCGAGCGTGTCGTTGATCGACTTGAAATTGTCGAGATCCATGCAGAGCAGGGCGACATGGCCGCCGCGCCGCTCGACCAGCCGCAATTGGTGGTCGAGATGCTGGTTGAAATTGGCGCGGTTGGGCAGGCTCGTCAGCAGATCGTTGAAGGCGAGATGCGTGATCCTCTTCTCGCGCTCGACGATGTCGGACGACATGCGGTTGAAGGTCGCGGCCAGGCGGCTCAGCTCGTCCTGGCTGGTCACCGGCACGCTGGCGAGCTGGCCGTCGGCGAGCTTGCCCGCGGCCGCGTCGAGCAGCGAGATCGGCAGGGTGATCGATCGCGCCATCCGCCACGTCGCCATCACCACGAGGCCCAGGCCGAATATGCCGATCACCGCGATCGCGATTTCGAGCGGGCGATAGGGGCTCAGCGCCAGCCGCATGGGATATTGAAGTAGCAGCACCGCCGGCGGCGCGCCCGGCACGGTCGGCAGCGGCTTGGCGAGCGCGATCGAAAGACCGTTCGGCCCATTGATTTCCGCCGTGCGGCCCTGGCGCCAATTGGCTTCGATGAAATGGCTCACCCGGTCGTCGGGCGCCTTGGTCGCGGGGTCGGCGCCGAGCCAGCTTCCGTCGGCCTTGCGCTGATAGACCGCGGCCGACAGCGGGATCGCGGACAGCCGCTCCAGCCCGCGCATCTCGCGCTGATCCAGTTCGGTCGCGAACACCACCCAGCCCATCAGGGCAGGCGCCATGATGGGCGCGGCGACGATCTTGTGCGCCTGGCCGCCGAGCGGCGCCACGCCCGCCGTGACGCCCTCGTCCAGCCGGGTCGACAGCGCGGACGCTTCGGCGGTCTCGCGCGGATCGCTCAGTCCGGTCACCGTGCCGTTGATATCGACGATGAAGGCCGTGCTCAGGCCGACCCGCTCGCGCAGATTGGCCAGCGCGGATTCGATCGTGTTCTTGTCGTGCGTCGCCACCGCGGCGCGAAAGCCGAAATCGCGCGCGAGCAGACCCGCCGCCGACCGCAGCTGGCTGGTCTGCTGTTCCCACAGCCGATCATAGACCGTGCCGTTGGCAATCAGTTCCTTGGTGACCTGCGCCTTCGAATTATGCGCGACCACCGCATAGAGCAGGCCGGCGATGCACAGCATCGCGACCGCGAACAGCCCGGCATAAAGCACCGCCAACCGCATGCGCAGTTGGCGGAACCCGAACGGGCGCTTCAGCCACATGATCAGTAGCCCGAACCCGGGTCGTGTGGCGGGGCCCGCAGCGGTACCGAAAATTGCTCGGCATGGGTGCCATCGCCCAGCGTCGCATTGCGCGCGACGCTGTTGCCGGGCGCGCGCAGATAGGGGTGCCACACGCTGATCGACACCGCGCCCGCGGGAATGTCGCGCAGCACGACATGGCCGCTCGCATCGGCGGTCTTCGCCCAGGGCGTGTCGACCACGTCCAGATAGGCGATCATGCGGTCGTGAATATTGCAACCCAATGGCACGATGCCCGGCTTGTCGAACAGGACCGATTGGTTCTGTTGCTTGCTGGCCAGCTTGAGTTCAAATTTCTTCGCGGGCGAGAAAGAGTAAACGTGATGGCGAACCGGATCATGGTTCATGAACATCACGCTCGCGCCGACCGGAACCGCCGTGACGAAGGGGTGGAACTGGATATCCTGCTGGTCGATCATATAGGGGCCGGCCGCGTGCGGGCGCGGCGTCGGGCGTCCGACCAGATGAACCGAAACCACCGCGCCCGCGACCGGCGCGCCATCGGCGCCGCGCACCTGCACGTCCAGATCGGCGGCATATGCCGTCGTTGGCAGCGCGATGGCGCTGCAGGCAACAAAAAGGGCGGCGGTCCTGATACGCGGGTTAAGCATGGCGGCGACCGATATCATCGAAATCTAAGCAAAACCTAACCAGCGCGGTGGTTCCGCAAAATTCAGCCCGACGTGGCGGCGCGCAGGCGCAAGGTCAGGCGCAGGACAGTCTGGTTCTGGCGCGGATCGACCGCTTCCCGCACGCGCGCGTCGCGGCGGCTGTCGATATGCAGCGTCTCCGCGAGCAGGTCGGCATGGCGCATCAGCGGCCAGCGCAGCGCGGCGGTTGCCGCCCAGCCGGTCTCATTGTCGTCCGACAGCACTTCGCTGCCGTGGTTGCGCGTGCTGAACGCCTCGATTCGCCCCGATAGTGCGCCGCCGCCGAGCTGGCGTGTCGCCAGCAGGAAGGCGGATCGATAGCGCATGTCGATCCAGCGGACATTGTCCGCGCCCGGAAATCCCATGATCGTGGTGCCATCGATCGCCTGCGCGGTCAGCCGGGTCCTTGCATCCAGGTCGAGCGTCGCGCCGAGATGGTCGAAGCGCGTGCGCCAGGCCCATTGCAGCCCTGTGTCGAACGCCTGCGGGTCGCCGCGATTGTCGTAATGGAGATATTGGATCTGGAACGGCCCCGGCGGCGCCCAGATCATCTTCGCATACCAGCCGACGCGATGGTCGAGATCGATCATCGGCCGCGTGTCGCGTGCCTGCACGCCGCGCATGAAATCGTTCATCAGCGGCAGCGGCTGGAAGCCGAACAGCGTCGCCTTCTCGTCGTGCAGCGTCCAGCCGCGGAAGGTGAGCAGGGTGCCCGCGGTGTCGTTCAGCGCGAACGCCGCCCCGGTCAGGGACAGCCGGTGCTCGCCGACCATCGTGCTCAACGTCGCTTCGACACCCGCGACCTTCACCTCCTCGCCGATCCAGCTGTTGATCGCCGACGGGGTGACGGTTTCGACCGTCGGCCATTCGGCATTGCCATGCTCCAGGCTGATCGGCGGGTAGAAGACGCCCGCGCGCACGTTCAGCCGCACCGCACCGAGCGCCAGCGGCCGCCAGCGCAGATAGGCTTCGTTGACGTCGATCGCCTTGTCCTGGCCGTGCTGCGCGATCACCGATAGCAGCCCGCTCAGCGACCAGCCCAATTCGGGCTGCACCACCACGCCCGCCTCGGTCGCGTAAGGGCGCAGGCGCAAGCCGTCGCCGGTGGGATTGCCGAACCGCGCCTTGCCGGTACCGCCGATAGCGTTCGGATCGTCCAGCCAGGCGCGTGGCCCGTCGGCGGCAGCTAGGTCGAAATTGGCGTAAGCGGTCAGCAATCCGCTTTCGGGCATAATGTCGGCCCAGGCCGGGGCTGCGAGCAGGAATGCGGCAGCGGCGGCCAGCAGGCCGTTCCGCCCACAGGGCGCCGCCAGGGACGCATTCCACCCCATTCAGCCCCCTTATGCCGATATGGTTAAGAGCGCTTTATCACCGATAAGTTCAAACGATGCGACCGATGCGGTCTTTTTTGAGCGCGCCGGTCAGCGGCGGACGTCGAGCCCGCCTTCAAGGAAGGCGGTCAGGTCGGCCCTGGTGAACAGGCTCGCATCGCCCGGCAGGCTATGCTTGAGCGCGGTGATCGCCAGGCCCGATCGCGCGACATCTTCCAGGCTCATGCTTTCGAGCAGGCCGTGCATGATCCCCACCGCAAACGCGTCGCCCGCGCCGATCCGGTCGACGATGCCCGACAGCAGCAGTTCGTCGGTCTGGAAACCGCGCTCGGGCGTGTCGATCCGCGCCGACAGGCGATGGCGATCGCTATCCTCGACATGGCGCGCGGTCGACGCCATCAGCTTGAGCTTAGGGAAGGCCTGGAACGCGGCCTCAGCCGCTTCGCGCCGCCGCTCCCCGCCCTCGTTCGGATAATGCTGGTCGAGCAGCAAAGCGACGTCGCGGTGGTTGCCGAACAATATGTCCGCCTGCGCGACCAGTTGCGAAAGCGTCTCGCGCGGTTTGCCGTCCCACCGCTCCCAGAGCTTGCCGCGCCAGTTGCCGTCGAACGAGATCGGCACGCCGCGTTTGGTCGCCGCTTCCGCCGCCGCCAGTGCCGCCCTGGTGCCGTTAGGCCCGAGCGCGGGGGTGATGCCCGACAGATGCAGCCGTCCCGCGTCGGTCAGGATCGCATCCCAATCCCAGCTGTCGGCAGGCGCGTCGGCGAAGGCCGAATGCGCGCGATCATAGACGACCTCGGTCGCGCGCAGCCCGGCGCCCGGCGTCACGAAATACAGACCCATCCGGTCGCCGCCGCGCTGGATCAGCCCGGTATCCACACCCTGCGCGCGCAAGGCCTGCAACGCCGCCTCGCCCAGCGGATTATCGGGTAAGGCCGTCACCATTCGCGTCGCATGGCCCAGGCGCGCCAGCCCGGTCGCGACATTGGCCTCCGCACCTGCCACCCACACGTCCAGCTTGGCCGATTGCATCAGCAATTCGCGATTGGGCGGCGACAGGCGCAGCATGATCTCGCCGAAGAAGATGGTCGGCTTGGACGCGGTCATTCGGGGCCTTTCGCTGATGCCGGTGTCTCTTAAGCGCGGTCGCGGGCGAACCGCAAATCGGGGATGCGGATCGCGCAGGATCGCGGCTGCGGGCCGGCTTGCCCGCGGCCGGGCAACAGGCAAATTGCAGCGCAGACGGCCTGTTTGAGCTTGGCGTTGTTTTTCCTGAGAAAATTGGCGATAAATCTTCGCCAATGACGGTCAAGGGGGGAGGCGGTCAGTTTGTATTCGCGCAACCAATGCCTCCGACGTGTCAGAATGCGCGATTATCCGCTGACGATATGTAAAATGCGGCCGCGGACTGCCGGACCATGGCACCGCGGCGGCTTTTCGCGAGTTGCCGCCACGTGACCGAACACAGCGCCGGAATCCTGCTGTACCGCCATGGCCCACGGGGCCTCGAAGTGCTGCTGGTGCATCCCGGCGGCCCGTATTGGCAAAAGCGCGATGCGGGCGCCTGGCAGATTCCCAAGGGCAAGATCGACGAGGGTGAGGCGTTGCTCGCCACCGCGCTGCGCGAATTCCGCGAGGAACTGGGTGTCGTGCTGGACGGTGGCGGTGCCCGGCCCTTGACCCGCATCCGCCAGGCGGCGGGCAAATGGGTCGACAGTTTCGCGCTCGAAGGCGATCTCGACGCCGACGCGATCGTCAGCGAGACGTTCGAGATGGAATGGCCGCCCAAATCTCGGCGCATCCAGACCTATCCCGAGGTCGATTGCGCCCGCTGGTTCCTGCTCTACGAAGCGCGCGACAAGATGCTCAAGAGCCAGCTGCCGCTGCTCGACGAGCTTGAGACGCTGCTGCGTTAGGGCAGCAGCGCGAAGGCGCGCACCGGAAAAGTGCCGAAGCCTGCGACCTTGGGCGGCACCGCGTAGAAATGCGCGCCGCTGGCGGGCAATTGCCCAAGCCCGGTCATATGTTCGCAAATCGGGATGTCGCGGCCCAGCAGGATCGAATGGCTCGGCCGCGCGGGCCCGCGCGTGTCGTCGATATTATGCGAATCGATCCCGACCAGTGCCGCACCCTGGTCGGCCAGCCATTGCGCGCCGGCTTCGGTCAGGAAGGGATGGTTCTCGAAATAGGCGTCGGCTCGCCAGTGCCGGTCCCAGCCGGTGTGCAGCAGCACAGCCTTGCCCGCCACATCGATCCCGGCGAAATCCTCGGGCAGGATCGCCAAGCCGTCCTCCAACCGCACCACGACCGTCTCCAGGTGGGCAAGCTGCTCCAGGTCCAGCTCGGCCAGATCGGTGCCGTCGGCATAACGGTGGAAGGGGCTGTCGAGATAGGTGCCGGTATTGCCGACCATCTCGATCCGCTGGATCGCGAATTCCTCGCCCGCGGCATAGCGTTCGCGCGATTCCGCGCGCGACAGGAAGTCGCACATGATCGGTGCGGGCAGGCCCTTGTAGGTGACCATGCCCGCCTCCAGGCGATGTGACAGATCGATCAGGGTCGGCATGACCCGCGCTTAGCGCCGCGCGAATAGCCTGCAAACCCGACGCGTCAGTTGATCTCCACCACCAGCGCGCCCAGCGGCGCAAGGTGGAGCGCGGCTCCCGTCATCGTCACGCGATTTTGCGCGATCACGCGGCCGAACGCGCCGCCGCCCAATTGCGCCAGCGTCAGGTCGCTCGGGGTGCCGCCGAAATTGAGCACGGTCAGCAGCTTCTTGCCGCCGCCGGTGCGGACGTAGGACAGCACGTTCGGATTGGTGCGATCGACCATCGCCATGTCGCCCGCCAGCGCGGGATTGGTGCGCCGTTCGGCGATCAGTGCGCGATAGAAATTGAGCACCGAATTGGGGTCGGCGCGCTCGGTCGCGACATTGCGCGTCGCATAATCCGGGGCGACCGGCAGCCACGGCTTGGCGCCCGTGTTGAAGCCGGCATTGACGCTGGCATCCCATTGCATCGGGGTGCGCTCGCCATCGCGCCCCTTCTCCTTGGGCCAGCCCTTCTTGCCGATGATGTCCTGCACGTCCTCGACCCGCTTCGGGTCGTTGTTCACCATGCCCAGCTCCTCCCCGTAATAGAGGATGGGGGTGCCGCGCAGCGTCAGGATCATCGATGCCATCAGGCGCGCCATATCGTCGCTGGTGGTGCCCGCGGGCAGGTCGTAGCGGCTGGTGGAGCGACGCTGGTCGTGGTTGTTGAGCGCGAAGCAGGGCCATCCGCCGACCGGATTGCTTTCGACCGCCTCGATCCGCGGGCGCAGGTCCGCCGCCGTGATCGGCTTCAATCCGATGAGGCTGAGATACATCGGCAGCTGCAATTCGTCGTTATGCGCGCCGTAGAAGCGCGTCAGCTCGGGCGCGGTCGAGACATAGGTCTCGCCGATCAGGATCCGGCCCGGATATTTGTCGATCACCTGCTGGCGCAGCTGCTGCAGCGCGGTGTGCATCTCGGGCTGCTCGGTATTGTAGATGCGGTTCTGCTCGGGCAGGCCGAACGCGTCGGTGCCGGGCGCGGGCGGATTGTCCTTGAGATCGGCGCGCTCGAACATCGTGCCGACCGCATCGAGCCGATAGCCGTAGACGCCGCGCTTCAGCCACCATTCGGCGGCGTCGAACATCGCCTTCTCCACCGCCGGGTTGCGCCAGTTGAGGTCGGGCTGCTGCGCGTAGAAGAAGTGATAATAATATTGGCCGGTGGTGGCGTCCTTCTCCCACGCCGAACCGCCGAACAGCGACGTCCAGTTGTTGGGCGGCGCGCCGTTCGCCTTGCCGTCGCGCCAGATATAGAAATCGCGATAGGGGTTGGTCCGGCTGGAGCGCGACTGCACGAACCAGGGATGCTTGTCGGACGTGTGGTTGACCACGAAATCCAGGATGATCTTGACGTTCTGGCCCTTGCCGCGGGCGATCAGCGCGTCGGCGTCGGCGATCGTGCCGAATTGCGGATCCACATTGTCGTAATCGGCCACGTCATAGCCGAAATCGGCCTGCGGGCTTGGGAACATCGGCGTCATCCAGATCGCGTCGACACCCAGGTCCGACAGATAATCGAGATGGTTGGTGATGCCCTTGAGATCGCCGATCCCGTCATTGTTGCTGTCGGCGAAGCTGCGCGGATACAGCTCGTAGATCACCGCATGCTTCCACCAATCGTCCTGCGCGGCCGTCCTGTTGGTGGGCATGGCAGAGGGAGCGGCCGCGCGCGCCGCCGAGGCGGAAAAGGCCATCGCGGTCGCCATCAGCCCATGCACAAACGCCTTACGCATCCTTATCCCTCCTGTTCGGCGGCTCATCCGGCGGCCTGCATCGCACCTGTCAGACGGGGGCTATGCAAACCAGCAAAGTACATACGTATTCGGTGTAGAGCCTGATCCGCTCGCGCGGAAGCGGCGCCGGCCCACGCCCCCACCCGACCTCCCAATAGCATACAATGTCTGGGAGGTCGGGTGGGGGCGTGGGCCGGTGCCGAGCCTGATTCGGCAAGCTGAATTCGGCCTTAGGCAGCGGTCGAGCGGCGCACCACAAGCCGGGGCGTGAGCATCTTATGCTCGGTCCTGGCGCCGTTGATCTGGCCGATCAGCGCATCGACCAGCAGCTCGCCCGCGCGCGCATAATCCTGCGCGATCGTGGTCAAGGGCGGATGGCTCAGCGCCGCCGCCGGAATATCGTCGAACCCGATCACCGAAATATCCTCGGGCACGCGCACGCCCTTTTCCTCAAGCGCGCGCATCGCGCCGACCGCGATCAGGTCGGACGCGGCGAAGATCGCGTCGAACGGCCGGCCGCGGCCGATCAAAGTGAGCGCTGCCTCGTGCCCCGCTTCCTCGGTCGTGATCGCATCGACCTGCAGCGACGGATCGGTCTTGATCCCGGCGGCGTGCATCGCCTCCTCCAACCCGCGATAGCGATCCTGGAATTCGGGATAACGCGGCGATGCGTCGCCCAGAAAGGCGATCCGCCTGCGCCCCAGCCCGATCAGATGCTCGCCCGCAGCCCGGCCGCCCGCCTGGTTGTCGCAGCCCATCGTCGCCCAATCCTGGCCGGGGCGGGGCGATCCCCACATCACGAAATGCGTGCCCTGCTCGACCAGTTGCTCCAGCCGTTCCTGGTAGAGCGCGAAATCGCCATAGCCCAACAGGATGATCCCGTCCGCCTTGCGGCTGTCCTCATATTCGACATGCCAGTTGGACGAGAGCTGCTGGAACGAGGTGAGCAGGTCATAGCCGCGCAAGGCGCAGGTGCGCAGGATCGACCCCAGCATCGACAGGAAGAAGGGGTTGATCATGGATTCGTCGGGCGTCGGATCCTGGAAGAACAACAAGGCCAGCGTGCGGCTCTGCCCGCGCCGGAGCGACGAGGCGTTCTTGTCGATCCGGTAGTTGAGCTGCAGCGCGATTGCCTCGATCCGCTTGCGCGTCGCCTCGCTCACGGTCGGGTCGCCGCGCAGCGCGCGGCTCACCGTCGGCTGCGAAACGCCCGCGCGTTCGGCGATGTCGAAACTTGTCGTCTTGTCCCGCATCGGGGGTGGGAATGCCTCTCCGGCCGAAGGGCCTTCACCCCTTGTAGCGGGGCACAAGCGCCAGTGGAAGAATGGCGAATAGCGCTACCATAACCAAGTCAAAATGGCGGGGTCGTGGTGCAAATGCCGCACTGCAGAAAGCTCTCCGCATATTTTCCGAATACGTATGTCCTTTTCTTCCAATCACGGCGCGCCGGGCGCAATCACGAGGCTCAGCCTCATTGTTTTGAGGACGCACAGGCGAACCCAATTACGAAGGTCGCTGTGCCGAGGGAGGGGATTTGATGATCAATCTTTTCGCGGATTCTTGCCGGGGCGCGCAGACCAAGGCGCTTTTGAAGTCGGGAGTCGCGGTTCTTGCCGTCGCGCTCGCCACGCCGGCTTTCGCGCAGGCAGCGCCGGCCGACGCCACCGCGCCGGCTTCGGCCTCGGTCGGCACGCCCGCCACCGATGACAGCACCCAGGAAGTGGTCGTGCTGGGCTATGCCCGCTCGATCCAGAACGCCAACACCGCCAAGAAGAACGCGGTCAACGTGATCGAAGCGGTCTCGGCCGAGGATATCGGCAAGCTGCCCGACGTCTCGATCACGGACTCGCTCTCCCGTCTCACGGGCGTCGCGGTGCAGGAATCCGCAGGGCGCGCGAAGTATATTTCGGTGCGCGGTTTCGGCCCTGATTACACCACCGCGACCGTCAACGGCCGCGTGATCGCGACCGTCGACGACAATCGCCGCTTCGACTTCGGCCAGTATCCGGGCGATCTGTTCCAGGAACTCCAGGTCATCAAGACGCCGTCG
>FTCH01000223.1_pt1 | contig 9853 bp, 10 predicted proteins | sample 1639671 | NCBI WGS metagenome assembly FTCH01 (sample SAMEA3914869, study PRJEB12502) | metagenome | biome: forest; material: soil | place: USA | collected 2012-03-12 | depth 0.1 m
CGCCCCTGGCGCGATATCGCGCGCCGCCAATCGCGCCAGATCATGGTCGGCAATGTTCCCGTGGGCGGCGATGCGCCGATCACGGTGCAGACGATGACCAATACGCCGACCGACAATGTGAAGGCGACGGTCGATCAGATCCGCCGCTGCGAGGAAGCGGGCGCGGACATCATCCGCGTGTCGTGCCCGGACGAAGCCTCGACCGCGGCGCTGAAGCAGATCGTGCGCGCGGCGCATGTGCCGATCGTGGCGGATATCCACTTCCACTATAAGCGCGCACTCGAGGCGGCGGATGCGGGCGCGGCCTGCCTGCGCATCAATCCCGGCAATATCGGCTCCGAAGCGCGCGTCGCCGAAGTGGTGCGCGCGGCCAAGGCCAATGGCTGCTCGATCCGGATCGGCGTCAATGCCGGCAGCCTTGAGCGCGACCTGCTCGAAAAATATGGCGAGCCCTGTCCCGAGGCTTTGGTCGAAAGCGCGCTCGATCATATCAAGCTGCTCGAGGATCAGGATTTCCGCGAATATAAGGTGGCGGTGAAGGCGTCGGACGTCTTCCTTGCGGTCGCGGCCTATCAGCAGCTCGCCGAAGCGGTCGATTGCCCGCTCCATCTCGGCATCACCGAAGCGGGCGGCCTGATCGGCGGCACGGTCAAATCCTCGATCGGGATGGGCAGCCTGCTCTGGTACGGGATCGGCGACACGATCCGCGTGTCGCTTTCGGCCGAGCCGGAAGAGGAAGTGCGCGTCGGCTTCGAGATTTTGAAGGCGCTCGGTCTGCGCCAGCGCGGCGTGCGCGTAATTTCCTGCCCATCCTGCGCGCGCCAGGGCTTCGACGTGATCAAGACGGTTGAGGCGCTCGAAGCAAGGCTGACCCATATCCGCACGCCGATGTCGCTCTCGGTGCTGGGCTGCGTCGTCAACGGTCCGGGCGAAGCGCGCGAGACCGACATCGGCCTCACGGGCGGCGGCAACGGCAAGCATATGGTCTATCTGTCGGGCGTGACCGATCACACCGTCCAGGACGAGGACATGATCGAGCATATCGTCAAGCTGGTCGAAGCCAAGGCCGCCGAGATCGAGGCCGCCAACGCTGCGGTTGCGGTTGCGGCGGAGTGATATTGCTTGGGCGGTGGCTCCTGATTGCTGCTTTTATGTTGCCGGCGGCTTGTTCATCGCCGTCAAAAGTCGCCCCTAACACGAATGCGATGGCCATCGTGGAGGTGGATGCGGACGCGAAAGGGACGTGCCTCGCCTATATCAAGCAGATTCCCTACACGATCCCAACGAAGTTTACTGGCGCCGCAATTGCTCTTCATTCTGCAGAGCCCGACGCGCACGTGTTTCTTCTCCATACAGAGCATACGCCGCCGAAATGCCTCGGGGGAGCCATGATCATCATGGCCAAGGCAGGCTTTCCGGAAGTCGATAACAGGTTCGAAGGAATGCTCGGAAGCGACACCTTTTGACGATGGGCCAAAGAGCCGGATCCCTCGTTCCCTTCCTGGTCGCCTGTCTCGGCATCGCGACCTATTCGTGCATGGACGTGATGATGAAGCAGGCGTCGATCCATCTCGGCGCCTATAATGCAATGCTGTGGCGGTCGATCATCGGCACCGCGGTGAGCGGGCCGCTCTTCCTGATCCAGGGATTGAAATGGCCCGATCGCGGCCGCCTGATCCTGCACATCAAGCGCAGTGTGGCGTCGGGCATTTCGGTCCTGCTGTTCTTCTGGGGGTTGGTGCACGTGCCGATGGCCGAGGGCATCGCGCTCAGCTTCCTGTCGCCGATCATCGCCTTGCTGCTGGCGGCGCCGATGTTGGGCGAGAAGGTCGGCAAGAGCGCGGTCATCGCCTGCCTGCTTGCCTTCGCCGGCGTGATCGTGATCGTGCTGGGCAAGGCGCAGGAGGGCGGCGGCCCGGACGCGTTCCGGGGGGCGATTGCGATCATCATCGCGGGCGTCTTCTACGCCTGTAATCTGGTGCTGCTGCGCAAATCGGCGCTCGTCGCGGGGCCGATCGAGATCACCTTCTTCACCAATCTGATCTTCGCTGGCCTGTATTTGCTTGGGAGTCCGATAGAGGCGGAATGGTTGCCTCTGCGCTGGGCGCCGCTCATAGGCGCAGCCGCGGGGTTCGCGATCGTCTCCTCGCTGCTGATCGCCTGGGCCTATGCCCGGGCCGAGGCGCAGCGGCTGGTCCCGGTCGAGTTCACCGCCTTCATCTGGGCCTCGATTCTGGGAGCGATCGTGTTCGGGGAGACTGTCTTGCCGCTGACCGTGCTGGGCGCGGGAATGATCGTCGGGGGCTGCGTGATCGCGGCCCGCGCGCGCTCCGCGCCGGTGCCGTCGACCGAGGCCGCGTCGTGATCGTCCGCGCCGCCACGCCCGGCGATGTGCCGGATATCCTGCGCCTGATTAAGGCGCTTGCGACCTACGAGCGCGAGCCCGATGCGGTGAAGGCGACCGAAGCGAGCCTGACGCAGACCCTGTTCTCCGACGATGCGCGGGTGTGGGCGCATGTCGCCGAGCATGAGGGCGCGGTCGTCGGGATCGCGGTCTGGTTCCTCAATTACTCCACCTGGACGGGCAAGCCCGGCATCTATCTGGAAGATCTGGTCGTGGATGAGGCCGCGCGCGGGCTGGGTGCGGGCAAGGCACTGTTCCGGGCGCTGGCGGCCGAGGCCGAACGGCTCGGCTGCGCGCGGATCGACTGGGCGGTGCTCGACTGGAACACGCCCGCGATGGACTTCTACCGTGCGATCGGCGGGCGACCGCAATCGGGCTGGCAGCCGTGGCGGATCGATGGCGTGGCGCTGGAAGCCTTGAAAGCATGAGCGAGGAATTGCTCGCCCGGATCGCCGCCGCGCTCGAACGGATCGCACCGCCGCCGCCGGAAAGCGCCGATCCGCTTGCGCATCCGGCCTACGTCTGGCGCGACGATGCGCTTCAGGCCGCGCGCGCATTCGAGCCCAAATCGCTGGACCTGCTCGAAGGGATGGAGGCGCAGAAGGAGGCCGTGCTCGGCAATCTGCGCCGTCTCGCCAAGGGGCTGCCCGCGCATGACGTTTTGCTGTGGGGCGCGCGTGGCACCGGCAAATCGGCCTTGGTGAAGGCCGCGGTCGGGCAGGTGCAGAAAGAGGGCGGGGCGCTCGCTCTGGTCGAGGTCGCGGGCGACGGCCTTGCCGGCTTGCCGGGGCTGTTCGCCGCGCTGGCGGACGTGCCGCGCGCCTTCGTGCTGTTCATCGACGACCTCGGCTTTGCCGAACCGTCCGAGGCGCCGCGATTGCTGCGATCGGTGCTGGAGGGCGGCGCGGAAGCGCGTCCCGGCAATGCGCGGCTGCACGTCACCGCCAATCGCCGCCATATCGTGCCGCGCGACATGGCCGAGCAGGAAAGCGCGATCAATCCGCGCGACGCCGCCGATGACAAGCTCGCTTTGGCCGATCGTTTCGGACTGAGCCTCGGTTTCCATGTGGTCGATCAGCCGACCTATGTCGCGATCGTGGGCGGCTATGCGCGGGCTTACGGGCTCGACTTCGATCCGCAGGAAGCGATCAGCTGGGCGACCCAGCGCGGCGGCCGTTCGGGCCGCGTCGCCTGGCAATATGTGGTCGAGCTGGCGGGGCAGCAGGGTAAAAAGCTGCCCGATTAGGTGTCCAGCGCCAGCGTGACCGACTGGATGCGCGCCAGCATGTGGCGGAAGGCGGCGAGTTCCTGGGGATCGAAGCTCGCGAAGATGCGCTGCTCCAGCTCGATCGCCTTGGGCGCGACCTGATCGTAGAGCACGTGGCCGGCCCTGGTCAGGTGCAGGCTTTGCGAACGGCGGTCGGTGGCATGCGGCTTGCGCTCGACCAGTCCGCGATCGACCAAAGCGATGGTGGCGCGGCTGACGGTGACCTTGTCCATCCGCGTGCGGCGGCCGACCTGCTGCTGGGTGATGCCCTCATCCTCGGCGATCACCGCAATCAGCCGCCATTCCGGGATCGTGAGGCCGAACAGCGCCTGATAGGTGCTCGCGACCGCGTCGCTCACCACGTTGGACGTCACCGACAGCAGATAGGGAATGAACGCATCGAGGCGCAGCGAAAGGTCGGCCATGCGCGTTGGTAACATTTGACACCATCGCCGCAAAGTCGCATTAGATGGTATCAATTGATACTAGTTCTGAGAGGCGCCCGCCATGGCCCAGACCCCCGAAAATTCGCCCCAGAATCCTTTGGGTTTGAACGGCTTCGAATTCGTGGAATTCACCTCGCCCAATCCGGAAGCGATGGGGCGCCAGTTCGAGCAGATGGGCTTCGTGCCGTCGCACCGCCATCCGACCAAGAACATCACCCGCTACAAGCAGGGACGCATCAACCTGATGCTCAACCGCGATGCCGACGGGCGCGTCGCCGCCTTCCGCAACGCGCATGGCGCGTCGGCGAGCGCGATGGCGTTCCGCGTCGCCGATCCGGAGGCGGCGTTGCTGTGGGCGCTCGCCAATGGCGGCAAGGCGACCGACGAGGACGATACCGTGATCCAGGGGATCGGCGGGTCGTACCTTTACTTCATCAAGGACGGCACCGACCTCTATGAGGATTGGGCGGAGTTTCCGGGCTGGCAGGAGGCCGAGGCCAGGAACAATGTCGGGCTCGATCTGCTCGATCACCTGACCCACAATGTGAAGCGCGGGCAAATGCGGGTCTGGTCCGAGTTCTACAAGACGTTGTTCGGCTTCGAAGAACAGAAATATTTCGACATCAAGGGCAAGGCGACCGGCCTGTTCAGCCAGGCGATGATCGCGCCCGATCGCGCGATCCGCATCCCGCTGAACGAGAGCCAGGACGACAAGAGCCAGATCGAGGAATTCATCAAGGATTATAACGGCGAAGGCATCCAGCATCTCGCGCTGACCACCGACGATATCTACGACACGGTCGAACGGTTGCGCGCGCGCGGCGTGCGGCTGCAGGACACGATCGAGACCTATTACGAGCTGGTCGACAAGCGCGTGCCGGGCCACGGCGAGGACCTTGAGCGGCTGCGCAAGAACCGCATCCTGATCGACGGCAATGTCGGCGACGAAGGCATCCTGCTCCAGATCTTCACCGAGAACATGTTCGGTCCGATCTTCTTCGAGATCATCCAGCGCAAGGGCAATGAGGGCTTCGGCAACGGCAACTTCCAGGCGCTCTACGAGTCGATCGAGCTTGACCAGATCCGGCGCGGGGTGATCACGGTCGACGAATAAGCTAAAGGGCAGGGCGCATGGCTCAGATGCTCACCGGCTTCGGCAATCACTTCGCGACCGAAGCGGTCGCGGGCGCGCTGCCCGAGGGGCGGAATTCGCCGCAGAAGGTGCCGTTCGGCCTCTATGCCGAGCAGCTTTCGGGCACGGCGTTCACCGCGCCGCGTAGCGAGAACAAGCGGTCCTGGCTGTATCGGCTGCGGCCGACCGCGAGCCATAAGCCGTTCCAGCCCTATCAGGGCGCGGGCCTGCTGCGTTCGGCGCCGTTCGACGAACTGCCGCCGACGCCCAATCGATTGCGCTGGGACCCGCTGGGGCTGCCGGACACGCCGACCGACTTCGTCGACGGGCTGGTCACCTATGGCGGCAATGGCGATGTCGCGGCCGGCGCGGGGATCGGCGTGCATCTCTATGCCGCCAATCGATCGATGGAGGACCGCGCTTTCCAGAATGCCGATGGCGAGATGTTGATCGTGCCGCAGCAGGGCGCGCTCACCATCGTCACCGAGCTCGGACGGTTCGAGGTTGCCCCGCTCCAGATCGCGCTGATTCCGCGTGGCGTCCGTTTCCGGGTCGAGCTTTCCGGGGCAGCGCGCGGCTATGTCGCGGAGAATTACGGGCAGCTGTTCCGCTTGCCGGATCTCGGCCCGATCGGATCGAACGGCCTTGCCAATCCGCGCGATTTCGAGACGCCGGCCGCCTGGTATGAGGACAAGGACACGCCTTGTGAGGTCGTCCAGAAATTCCAGGGCAGGCTCTGGACCACCACGCTCGATCATTCGCCGTTCGATGTGGTCGCCTGGCACGGCAATTTGGCACCATGCCGTTACGATCTGACCCGCTTCAACACGATCAATACGGTCAGTTTCGACCATCCCGATCCGTCGATCTTCACCGTGCTGACCTCGCCATCCGAGCATCACGGTACCGCCAATTGCGATTTCGTGATCTTTCCGCCGCGCTGGATGGTGGCCGAGCAGACTTTTCGCCCGCCCTGGTTCCACCGCAATGTGATGAGCGAATTCATGGGGCTGATCGAAGGCGCCTATGATGCCAAGGAGGGCGGCTTCGCACCGGGTGGCGCAAGCCTGCACAACCAGATGGCGGGGCATGGGCCCGACCGCGCATCCTATGAGAAAGCGGTCGCCGCCGAGCTCAAGCCCCACAAGATCGAAGGGACGATGGCCTTCATGTTCGAAAGCCGCTGGGTGATCCGCCCGACGCGCTGGGCGGCGGAGAGCCCGCTCTGCCAGCTCGATTATGACGATTGCTGGGCCGATTTCGAGAAAGCCAGATTGCCGTGAGCCTGATCGACGAAACCCACGACCCCAAGCGTACGAGCTGGGTCGAAAGCGCCAACGGCCACCCCGATTTCCCGATCCAGAATTTGCCCCTCGGCATCTTCGCCCCCGGCCATCATGCCGCGCGGCCGGGTGTGGCGATCGGGGATTATATCCTCGATCTGGGCGGCGTGGCCGGGCTGTTGCCCGATGCGGTGGCGCATACGCTGTCCGGCAACACGCTCAATCCGCTGATGGGGCTGCCGCAGGACGATCGGATCGCGTTCCGGCGGCGGCTGTCCGAATTGCTGTCGGACGAGACGCATCGCGCGGTGGTCAAGCCCTTGCTCTACCGCGCCGGGGAATGCGCGCTGCACATGCCGGCGGCGATCGGGGATTACACCGATTTCTATGTCGGCATCCATCACGCGACTAATGTCGGCGCCTTGTTCCGGCCCGACAATCCACTGCTGCCCAACTATAAATATGTACCGATCGGCTATCATGGCCGGGCGTCGTCGGTGCGGATTTCGGATGTGCCGGTCACGCGGCCCAACGGCCAGCGCAAGGGCCCGAACGATGCCGAGCCGAGCTTCGGCCCCTCGCGCCGGCTCGATTACGAGTTGGAGCTTGGCATCTGGGTGGGCGAGGGCAACCGGCTTGGCCATCCGATCCCAATCAAAGAGGCGAACCGCCACATTGCGGGCTATTGCCTGCTCAACGACTGGTCGGCGCGCGACGTGCAGGCCTGGGAATATCAGCCGCTCGGGCCGTTCCTCGCCAAGAATTTCCACACCACCATCTCGCCCTGGGTCGTGACCGCCGAGGCGCTGGCGCCGTTCCGCACGGCCCAGCCCGAGCGCGCCGCGGGCGATCCCGCGCCTCTGTCCTATCTGTTCGACCCGGCCGACCAGGCGAACGGCGCCTTCGCGCTGGAGCTGGAGGTGCAGATCAGCAGCGCGAAGATGCGCGAGCAGGGCATGTCGCCGTTTACGCTCAGCCGGGGTTCTTCGACCGCCATGTACTGGACGATGGCGCAGATCGTGACGCACCATGCCTCGAACGGCTGCAATCTTCAGCCTGGCGACCTGATCGGCACCGGCACGCTTTCGGGGGCTGAGCCGGGCGCGTTCGGCAGCCTGCTCGAGATCAGCCAGGGCGGGAAGGAATCCGTGCCGCTGCCGAGCGGCGAGACGCGGACCTTCCTGGAGGACGGCGACGAGGTGACGTTGCGCGCGGTGGCGAAGGCCGAGGGTCGTGTGCAGATCGGTTTCGGTTCGTGCAGCGCGGTGATAGTGCCCGCTCCATGAGCGACATCGTGTTCCACGGTTACTGGCGGTCGAGCGCGGCCTATCGGGTGCGGATCGCGCTCAACCTCAAGGGCCTCGATTATGAGGAGGTCGATCACGACCTGCGCACCGGCGCACACAAGGAAGCGCGCTATACTTGCGTGGCCCCGGCGGGGCTGGTGCCCGCGATCGAGCATGACGGCCAGGCTTATGTGCAAAGCCTCGCTATCATCGAATGGCTCGACGAACGCTGGCCCGAGCCGGCGCTCATGCCCGAGGATTTGAGCGAGCGGGCGATCGTGCGGGCGATGGCGCTGACGATCGCGACCGATATCCACCCGATCAACAATTTGCGCGTGCTAAAATATCTCAAGAACGAACTGGGCCAGCCGCAGGCGCAGATCGATCGCTGGATCGCCCACTGGATCCAGGAAGGTTTTGCCGCGCTGGAGGTGCTGGTCGAACGCCATGGCGACGGCTTTGCCTTTGGCGCGACGCCCACGATTGCGGATTGTTTCCTTGTTCCGCAAGTGTTTAACGCCGAACGCTTCGACGTCGATCTAAGCGCATTTCCGCGCATCAGGGCGGTCGCGGAGAAAGCGCGCGCGCTGCCTGCCTTCGTCGGCGCGCATCCCGATCGGCAACCGGCCGCGGACCAGCCGTGAATCCGGGCGAGCGGCTGGTCGAAACCCCGCCGGGCGTTCGCCTCGCCGCGCTTGACGACATCGCCGACGGCACCGCGCGCAATTTCGTGCTGCAGATGAAGGCGGGCCGCTTCCATGGCTTCGTCGTGCGCAAGGGCGGGGAGGTGTTCGGCTATCGCGATCGCTGCCCGCATATGGGGCTGCCGCTGGCACAGGCGCTCGACCAGTATCTGACGTCGGGCGGCGAGCTGATCCTCTGTTCATGGCATGGCGCGCTGTTCGATATCGAGAGCGGGCGCTGTGTGGGCGGGCCGTGCATGGGGGCCGGCTTGTCGGTCTGGCCGGTCACGGTCGAGGGCGGAATCATCCGCACCGCATAAAATTTCGAGCGCGGGGAATAAGCCCGCACGACCCCCGGTCTTTCCCTGCGAACCCCACGCAATCGGAAAGCCAGCTACATGGGTCACGATCACCATCACACGTCTTCGCACGACGATCCCAATCGCCGCGAAATGCTGAGCCGCTGCGCCGGCTGGGCGGGCACCGCCGCGGTCTACACCGTCGCGGGCGGTGTCGTCTCCTCGACCAGCATCGATGCGGCGATGGCCGCGGACCGGCCGATGGCGAAGGCCAGGCCCTTCACCTTCGTCCAGATCAGCGACACGCATATCGGCTTCGACAAGCCCGCCAATCCCAACGTCCACGCCACCGCTTTGCAGGCGGTCGAGCGGATCAAGGCGATGACGGTGAAGCCCGACCTGATCCTCCACACCGGCGACATCACGCATTTGTCGAAGGACGATCAGTTCGACGACGCCAAGCAGATATTGTCGGGCCTCAATATCCCGATCTTCTACGTCCCCGGCGAGCATGATTTCCTCGACGAGGGGCAGGGCAAGACCTTCCTCGACCATTATGGCCGCGGCACGCAGGGGCTGGGTTGGTACAGCTTCGATCACAACGGCGTGCATTTCGTCGCGCTCAACAATGTCGCGGCGCTGAAGCCCGGCGGTATGGCGCATCTCGGCGACGATCAGATCGCGTGGCTCAAGAAGGACCTTGCCGGGCTGGCGTCGAGCACGCCGATCGTGGTGTTCGCGCATATCCCGCTGTGGACGGTCTATGAGGCGTGGGGGTGGGGCACCGACGATGCCGATCAGGCGCTGGCTTTGCTGCGCCGTTTTGGGTCGGTGACCGTCCTCAACGGCCACATCCACCAGATCCTGCATAAGGTGGAGGGCAATGTCGCCTTCCATTCGGCGCGATCGACCGCTTACCCGCAGCCCGCACCCGGCAGCGCGCCCTCGCCGGGACCGCTCAAGGTTCCAACCGAACAATTGCCCACCATGCTCGGCATCCGCAGCGCGGTCTATCTGCGCGGCAACGCACCGATCGCGCTGATCGACCAGAGC
>FTCH01000145.1_pt1 | contig 9292 bp, 8 predicted proteins | sample 1639671 | NCBI WGS metagenome assembly FTCH01 (sample SAMEA3914869, study PRJEB12502) | metagenome | biome: forest; material: soil | place: USA | collected 2012-03-12 | depth 0.1 m
GCACAAGCCCGATTACCAGCCTGGGATCGAGCTCCACGCCAGATACACCTTCTTTGCCGAAGGCGCGCGCGGCAGCCTGACCAAGGAAGCCAAGCGGCTGTTCGACCTCGAGCGCGATAGCCAACCGCAAATCTATGGCCTTGGGATCAAGGAACTTTGGGACATCGATCCGGCCAAGCATGTGCCCGGTCGCGTGATCCACACCCAGGGCTGGCCGCTCACGGACGAAGTCGGCGGCGGCTTCCTCTACCACCAGGCCAACAACCAGGTCGCCTTGGGCTTCGTGGTGGGCTTGGGCTACCGCAACCCGCATCTGTCGCCCTTCCACGAATTTCAGCGCTGGAAGACGCATCCGGCGATCCGCCAAATCCTCGAAGGCGGCCGCCGCGTCTCCTACGGAGCGCGCGCGATCAATGAGGGCGGCTGGCAGTCGGTGCCGACGCTGGCTTTCCCGGGCGGTGCCTTGATCGGCTGCTCGGCCGGTTTCGTGAACGTGCCGCGCATCAAGGGCACGCACACTGCGATGAAATCGGGCATGCTCGCCGCCGAAGCCGCGGCCGAGGCGCTGGCGGCGGGGCGGGGGAGCGACACGCTATCCGGCTACCAGCCCGCGCTCAACGCCAGCTGGGTCGCCAAGGAACTCAAGATGGTCCGCAATGCCGAGCCGGCGGTCGCCAAGTTCGGCGCCTTCATCGGCACGCTCTGGGCGGGTGCGGACATGTGGATGCGCCAGCTCGGGATCGGGCTGCCCTACAGTTTCAAGCATCACCGCGATAACGAAGGGCTATGGCGCAAGGATCTTGTCCAGCCGATCGATTACCCCAAGCCCGACGGCGTGATCAGCTTCGATCGCCTCTCCTCGGTGTTCCTGTCGAACACCAATCATGAGGAGGATCAGCCCATTCACCTCACGCTCAAGGATGCGTCGGTACCGATCGACGTCAATTTGAAGCTCTATGACGCGCCCGAGCAGCGTTATTGCCCGGCCGGCGTTTACGAGATCGTTGGCGAAGACGCTGGGAACCCGAGACTGCAGATCAACGCGCAGAATTGCGTCCACTGCAAGACGTGCGACATCAAGGACCCCACCCAGAATATCAACTGGGTCGTGCCCGAAGGTGGCGGCGGCCCCAATTATCCCAATATGTGAGGCATATGCGCCCAATATCGTACATGCGTTTCCTCGCTGTCGGCCTGTCCGTCCTGGCGCTCGCCGCGCCGGCCGGCGCGATCACCCGTTCGTCCGGCAGCCTCTATCTGCGCGCGCGCGCGGCCGAGGCGCTGGGCGACACCGCCGGCGCCAATGCCGGCTTCGCGGCCCTGCTGGCGGAGAATCCCGGCAATGCGATGATCGCGACGCATGCCTATCGGCAGGCGGTGTCCGGCGGGGACATGGCGCTGGCGCTCCGGGCCGCGCATCTGCTCGATGCCCAGCATGCAGCCCCTTCGGATGCACAGCTTCTGCTCGTGCTCGAACAGGTCAAGGCGCATGATTGGGTCAAGGCGCGCGCCCTGACGGATCAGTTCGCAGCCGATCACGTGTTCGGCTTCCTTGCGCCCTTCCTGCGCGCCTGGATCGCGGTCGGTACCGGCAAGGACGATCCGATCACGCAGGTCGAGGCGAGCCGCAGCCTGCCGTTCGCCTCGACTTATTACCCCGAACAGCGCGCGCTGGTCCTGATCGCGCTTGGCCGCAATCAGGAAGCCGCCAATTTCGTCAGCCCGGAAAACGCGGCGTTGCTGCCCGCGCATGTGAAGAGCCCGGAAGAGGGGCTGTCGCCCTTGCTGGTCCATGTCGCGACCGATTTCGCACGCCAGCAATATACGCCGGTCGGCATGATCATGGCGCGGATGGCAACCTATGTCGCACCGTCCAACGGCACCGGCTGGTTGATCCTCGCCGAACTGCTGCAGCGGATGCAGCGGCCCGATCTTGCCTTGGCCGCGCTCACCCATGTTGATCCCGCCAACCCCGCCGCCGAGGATGCGCGCGCGCTCCGCGTCGCCTTGCTCAACGACAGCGGCAAGCATGACGAAGCCTTGGCTGAGGCACTCGCCGCGACCAAGGGATCCGCCGCAGGCATCGACGATTGGGGCCGCGCCGGCGATCTCTACATGGTCGTGAACAAGCCGGCCGACGCCGCCGATGCTTATGCCAGGGCGCTTGCGCTGGCCGATGCGCGCAAGGCGCCGGCCGACATCGTCTGGCCGATCCTGCTCCAGCAGGGCGGCGCGCTCGATCTGGCGGGCAATTGGGACGCGGCCAAGGCGGCCTATAACCGCGCTTATGCGATCGCGCCCGAACAGCCGACCGTGCTCAATCAGGTCGGCTATTCCGAGATCGAGCATCGCGAGAATGTCGACAGGGCCAGCGCGATGATCGCCAAGGCGAGCAGCCTGCGCCCCGAAGATCCCGCGATCACGGATTCGCTCGGCTGGGTGCTCTATCTCCAGGGCAAGAGCGATCAGGCGATCCCGTTGCTGGAGAAAGCCGCCGCGGGCGATCCGGGCGAGGCCGCGATCAACGAGCATCTCGGCGATGCCTATTGGTCGACCGGGCGCATCTATGAGGCGCGCTATGCCTGGCGCGCGGCCCTGCTCACCGCCGAGGACAAGGACAAGGCCCGCCTCACCACCAAGATCGACACCGGGCTCGACAAGGCGACGGCGGCGCCGTGATCGCGGCCGAGACCGCCTTCGCCAAGATCAACCTCGCGCTTCACGTCCGCCGACGCGAGGATGACGGCTATCATGCGATCGAGACCCTGTTCGCCTTCGCCGAGGATGGCGATCGGCTGACCCTGGTCGAGGCGCCCGGCCTGACCGCCTCAGGCCCTTTTGCCGCCGCTCTGACCGAGGGCGACAACCTCGTCACCCGCGCGGCCGAGGTTTATGCGAAGGTCACCGGCAAACCGCTGGCGGGCTTCCATCTCGACAAGCAGCTCCCGGTCGCGGCCGGTATCGGCGGCGGATCGGCCGATGCGGCCGCCGCCTTGCGCCTGCTCTGCGCGCGGGACGGCATCGACCCTTCCGAAGCCCGCATCCGCGAACTGGCGGCGGGTCTCGGCGCGGATGTGCCTGCCTGCCTCGTCTCGCGCCCGGTGCGGGGCGAAAAACGCGGCGACCGTCTAATCCCGCTCGATGGCGTACCCGCCGGCCAGCCTTTGTTGCTGGTCAACCCGATGCGCCCGCTCGCGACCGGCCCGGTCTTTGCGCATTGGGACGGCGTCGATCGCGGTCCGCTCGGCGAGGGTGATCCGATCGCCGCGGCGCGCGCGGGCCGCAATGACCTCGAAATCCCGGCGATCGCGATCCTGCCCGTGATCGGCGATATCCTGACCGTTCTCGGCCAACAGGACGGCGTGCTGCTCGCGCGCATGTCGGGTTCGGGCGCGACCTGCTTCGCCTTGTTCGATCACGAGGCTTCGCGTGAGGCGGCCGCCAATGCGATTGCCGTCGACCATCCCGATTGGTGGCTGCTGCGGAGCCGGCTGCGGTGAGCGACGCCTGGACCGATATCGCGGGCGATCCCGTCTCGGCGATGCTGCTGATCGCGGATCACGCCTCCAACCATCTGCCCGCGGGCGCGGACCTTGGCGTGCCCGCAAACGTGATGGGCGCGCATGTCGCGATCGATATCGGCGTCGCGCCGCTCGCCGCCGCCCTCTGTGCCGATCTCGGCTGCCGGGCGGTGCTGGGCGGCATTTCGCGGCTGCTGATCGACCTCAATCGCGAAGATCATGTGCCCGGTCTGATCCCCGAGACCAGCGACGGGATCGTCATCCCCGGCAATGCCGGCCTGACCGCCGCGGACCGTGCGGCACGGATCGCGCGCTGGTGGCGGCCTTATCACGATCGCGTTGCCGACATGATCGCAGCAGGGTGTCCCAAACTCCTGATTTCGCTGCACAGCTTCACGCCACAACTCGCCACCAGCGACGAGCAGCGGCCCTGGCAGATCGGCATCCTCTACAATCAGGACGAGCGTGCCGCGCGGTTCGCCTTGCCCCTGCTGGAGCAAGCCGGGATCGTCGCGGGCGACAATCTGCCGTATTCGGGCAAGGTGTTGAACGCGACCATGAACCGCCATGGCGAAGCGAACGGCATCGCCTATCTGGGGATCGAGGTGCGGCAGGATCTTATCTCGGACGCGGATGGCGTGGCTTTGTGGGCGAAACGGCTCGCGCCGATCATCCGCGCGGTTCGCGACGAACTCGACCATGGCTGACCCGATCCTCACTGCCGCCGAAATGCGCGCCGCCGAGCAGCGCGCGATGGACGGCGGCATCTCGGTCCACACCCTGATGGAACGCGCCGGTGCGGCGGTCGCCGAGGCGATCTGGCGGATCGCGGGCGCGAGCGAGATCCTGATCCTGTGCGGCCCCGGCAATAATGGCGGCGATGGCTATGTCGCCGCGCGCTTGCTCAAGGAACGCGGCGCCCATGTCCGGCTGGCGGCCGCCGCACCCGCCAGGGCCGAGGCGGCGGCGCGGGCGGCAAGCCTCTGGGATGGGCCGGTCGAGACGCTGAGCAAGGCGAAGAAGGCGGCGGTCGTGGTCGATGCGCTGTTCGGCACCGGTCTCACCCGCCCGCTCGAACCCGCGACCGCCGAGGCCTTGGCGCGGCTCTGCAAGAGCGCGCACCGCCGGATTGCGGTCGATCTGCCGAGCGGGGTCGCGACCGACGACGGGTCGGTACTGGGCGAGGTGCCGCATTTCGATCTGACAATTGCCCTGGGCGCGCTCAAGCCCGCGCATCTGCTGCTCCCGGCGGCGAACCTGTGCGGGCAGGTCGCGGTCGCCGACATCGGATTGGGCGCGATCGACGCGCTTATGCATCGGATCGCGCGTCCCCGATTGTCCGCACCCGGCCACGACGCCAACAAATATACGCGCGGCAAACTGGTCGTGCTGGCGGGCGAGATGCCCGGCGCAAGCCAGCTCGCTGCGCTGGCCGGCCAGCGCACCGGGGCGGGCTATGTCGAACTGCTCGGCGCGGAGGGCGATGCGCCGCCCCACGCGCTGGTCCGGCGCGGCTGGAGCCGCAAGGCGATCGACGACGAACGGATCGCCGCGATCGTGGTCGGGCCGGGCCTTGGCCGCCACAAGGTCGGCCGCGACCGGCTCGACGCCGCGCTCGCCACGGGCAAGCCGCTTTTGCTCGACGCCGACGCGCTCACCATCATCGGCAAGGCGCGGCATCAGCGGATCGCGGGCCATATCGTCACCCCGCATTGGGGCGAGTTCGTGCGGCTGTTCGGCGATTCCGGCAAGGATCGGCTGACCCAGGCGCGCGACGCCGCGCAGGCATCGGGCGCGATCGTGCTGCTCAAGGGCGCGGACAGTATCGTCGCCCATCCCGATGGGCGCGCCGCCATTGCCGGGCTCGCGCCGGCTTGGCTGGCGAGCGCGGGCACGGGCGATGTGCTCGCGGGCATTATCGGCGGCCTGCTTGCCAACGACATGGAGCCGTTCCCGGCGGCGCAGGCGGGTATCTGGCTCCATGCCGAGGCGGCGCGGCTGGCCGGGCCGATGCTGATCGCGGACGATCTGGTCACGCACCTGCCAATGGCTGTAACGGCCTGCCTGTGACCCTTTCCACCGTGATCAAGCTGGCCGCGCGCGGCGACGGCGTGACCGAAGACGGCCGCCATGTCGCGCTCACCGCGCCCGGCGACCAGGTCGATATCGCCGCCAACATCATCCCCGGCCCGCATCATGTCGACCCGCCGTGCCGGCATTTTCCCAAATGCGGCGGCTGCCAGCTCCAGCATATCGACGATGCGAGCTACGCCGATTTCGTGGTCGAGCGGATTGCTTCGGCCCTGGCGGCGCAAAAGGTCGATCTGCCCGAAATAAGGCCGCCGCACCTCTCGCCGCCTCATACCCGCCGCCGCGCCTCGCTGCGCGCGGAACGTCTTGGCAAAAGGGTCGTGCTCGGCTTCAACGAGGCGGTCAGCCATTACATCGTCGACATCAAGGAATGTCCGATCCTGCTGCCCGAACTGTTCGCGCTGGTCGAACCGTTGCGGGCGATGCTCGGCACGATGCTGCCCAACCGCAAGAGCGCGAATGTCCACCTCACCTGGACCGATCAGGGCGCCGATGTCGCGCTCGACGGGGTCGAGGTCGAAGGGCTGGCGGCGCATGAGGCGCTGATCGACTTCGCCCAGACGCACAAGCTTGCCCGCCTCGCGATCGACGAAGGCTATGGCAGCGAACCGCGCTGGGAGCCCGATCCCGTGACCACCACGCTCGATGGGGTTGCGGTCGGTCTGCCGATCAAGCCCTTCCTCCAGGCGACCGCGGATGGCCAGGCGGCGCTGACCGCCGCGGTCAGGGAGGCGATCGGCGGGGCAGGGGTGGTGGCCGATCTGTTCGCCGGCCAGGGCACCTTTGCCGTGCCCGTGTCGGCCGAAGCCAGGGTGCTGGCGGTGGAGGGTGCGCGCGATCCGGCCTTGATGTTGCGCGCCGCCGCCAATCGCAGCGGCCGCCCCATCGCGGTCGAGCATCGCGACCTGTTCCGGCGGCCGCTGTCGCTGGAGGAATTGAACAAGTTCGAGGCTGCGATCCTCGATCCGCCGCGCGCCGGGGCCAAGGAACAGGCGCCCGCTTTGGCCGACGCCGATATCGGTCGCATCGCTTATGTTTCGTGTAATCCCAACACCTTCGCGCGCGATGCGCGCACCTTGATCGAAGGCGGCTGGCGGCTGGAATGGATCCAGCCGGTCGGCCAGTTCCGCTGGTCGACCCATGTCGAACTCGCCGCCGCATTCGCGCGCGGTTAGCGATCGCGTAACCAATTGCGGCCATAGCGGCCGGATGTCTTTCGCTGCTCAAGCCCCGGAGGGTCTCACCGCCATCGTCGGCGATATTGGCCGCAAGATGATCCGGCTCGGCCTGACCGATGCCGCGGGCGAGCTCAAGCGCGAGACGATCAAGGCCTATGAAGGCGCGACCCAGTCGACCATTTCCGGTGCGCTTTCCAGCTTCGCGCGCGAGTGCGGGCTGAATGGATTGCCGCGCCGCTGCGCGCTGGCGCTATCGGGCGCGCCGCGCGGCGACACGATTTCGGTCACCAACAGCCGCTGGTTCGTCTCCCGCAGCGGCTTGCGCTCGATGTTGCAGGCCGATCCGATCCTGATCAACGATTTCGCCGCGATCGCCTGGTCGCTGACTTCGCCCAAGGGCAGCGCCCGGATCGAGCGGACCGAGCAGGGTGCGATCTGCCCCGCGACGCGGCCGGGCACCTATTGCATCATCGGGATCGGCAGCGGCCTTGGCGTGGCGGTGATCCAGCGCGACGATTTCGGCCACTACAGCGTGCTTGCGACCGAGGCGGGCCATTGCGGCTTCACGCCCGCGTCCGCCGACTGGCAGCCGGTGGTCGAGATCATGCGCCGGAGCGCGATCTGCCAGACCGCCGAACAGATCATGTCGGCGGGCGGCCTGCACCGAACCTATCTCGCCTGCGCCGAGCTTCTGCGCGTCGAAAGGCGCGCTGCCGATTCGCTTGAGGTCGTCCAGCTCGCCGAAAGCGCGCGCGATCCCGCCGCGATCAAGGCGCTCGATCTGATCGCGCGGGCCTTGTGGCAGTTTGCGGGCAATATGGTGCTGAGCCACGGCGCCTGGGAAGGGGTTATTCTGACCGGCAGCCTGACCCATGCGCTGGCGCGCGTGCTGCGCCAGCCGGGCGTGCGCGATCATTTCTCGCTCGCCGGGCCCTATGCGCGCGAATTGCTGCGCGTGCCGTGCAGCTTCGCCAGTTTCGACCATGCCGAACTGGAGGGTGCTGCGCAGGCGCTTTTGCTGCGCGATCGGGCGCAGGCGCGATCGACGGTTGCCGTCGCCGCCTGAAACCGGCACCTTCTCCATCGGTTGACCGACCTGAAGGAGAGGCGCGCATGAACGTGTCAAAAGGCGGTGTGGTCGAACGGATCGCACGGGTGCTGGCGGGACAGCGGCTCAGCGCCAATGCCGAAGGGCATAAGGCGCATGCCGCGGCGGATGTGGATGCCGCCTGGCGCGATCATGTCGACGACGCGATGGCGGTGTTGCGCACGATGCGCGAACCCGATGCCCGTATGGCGGACGCGGGCGATCCGGCGGTGTGGGAAAAGATGATCCTCGCGGCCTTGCCCGAAGGCGCCACGATCGGCGCCTGATAAAAGAAGGGGAGCGCCCGGCGCTCCCCTCGTGGTTCCTTAGTAAAAGGCTGCCGGATTGGGCGGCGGCGCATTGCATGCGCGCTGGTTGCCGTGGTTGCACGCCCAGACCTGCGCACGCCACACGCGCATCGCGTCGGCATAAGCATGTTGCTGGCGGACGTAGCGGGCATCGGTGCGATTGACCGCGCTATCGTGCTTCACCAGCGCGTCCATATAAGCCTGCTGGTCGGCGGCGTATTGATCCTGCGATTCCTGATATTGCGCGACGACCGCGGCATTGGCGTCGTTGTTGGACGCGGTGGTCGAGGCGACATTGTTGTTGAGCGCGGCGGTGCCGGGCGCGCCGGCGGCGTTGATCGAATCCTGGTGCGGCATCGGCGTGGTCGCATAGCCGCGCTGATATTCTTCCTGGGCGGAGCGGCCGGTATTCTCGGCGCCGCCATTGGTTTGGGTCTGGGCAAAGGCCGGCGCCAGCGCGCTTGCGGCCAGCAGCAGCCCGATCACGGTCTTGGTCGACATATCGCTCTCCTCGGTTGCGATTTTGTCGGCCTGAACGCGGCGTCGGGGCTACCGTTCCGATACGGACCCGTCAGGAGGCGGGAGCGAATTTGCCGGTTTGCTCGTCGAGGAGGTGGAGCACGCCCTCCGCGATCGCGAAATGCGCGCCGCGCAGCGTCAGCGTGCCGGCCTTCTCCCGCTCGGGGATGAAAGGGAAGGTGCGCAGATTGGCAAGGCTGACGCGCACGCATTCATGCTCCAGCTCGCGCACCGCTTCGGGCCCCGTGCCATGCTCGGCCACGACATGATCGCGCGCCTCGTCGAGCAGCGACACCCAATCCGCGATGAAGCCGCCATGGCCGGGCGCTTCGCCTTCGAACGCATGGTTGAGCGACGCGCTGACGCCGCCGCATGCGCCATGGCCGAGCACGATCACCTGTTCGACGTTGAGCTGCGTCACCGCGAATTCGAGCGCGGCGGACACGCCGTGATGGCCCTTGGTGGTCTCGAACGGCGGAACCAGGTTGGCGATATTGCGCACCACGAACAACTCGCCGGGCGAGACGTCGAAGATCCGGGTCGGATCGACCCGGCTGTCGGAACAGGCGATCACCAGGGTCTTGGGGC
>FTCH01000050.1_pt1 | contig 9164 bp, 8 predicted proteins | sample 1639671 | NCBI WGS metagenome assembly FTCH01 (sample SAMEA3914869, study PRJEB12502) | metagenome | biome: forest; material: soil | place: USA | collected 2012-03-12 | depth 0.1 m
CCAGGCCGGCGACCGCGCCCGCCTCGATATCCTCTTCGACAGGCCGCAATTGCTCGGCCGATTGTTCGGCGAATATGACCAGAATCTCGTCGCGATCGAAAATCGCCTGGGCGTCTATGTCAGCGCGCGCGGCAATCGCGTGCAGATCGAGGGCGAGGCCGGCGCCGCCGCCCGCGCCCGCGAGGTTCTGACCGGCCTCTACAATCGCATCGTCAAGGGTGAGGATGTGGATGCGGGCATGGTCGACGCGGTGATCCAGATGTCGGCGGAGCCGACGCTGGACGGTATCATCCGCACCGATGTGGCCGAGGGCCCGTCGATCATGATCCGCACGCGCAAGAAGACGATCGTGCCGCGTTCGGCGACGCAGACGCGCTACATGCATGCGCTCGCCTCGTCCGACGTGATCTTTGCGCTCGGTCCGGCCGGCACCGGCAAGACCTATGTCGCAGTCGCGCAGGCGGTGCAGATGCTGATCCAGGGCCAGGTCGCGCGCCTGATCCTGTCGCGCCCCGCGGTCGAAGCGGGCGAGCGGCTGGGCTTCCTGCCGGGCGACATGAAGGAGAAGGTCGATCCTTATCTCCGCCCGCTCTACGACGCGCTCTACGACATGCTGCCGGCCGAACAGGTCGAGCGCCGCATCGCTTCGGGCGAAATCGAGATCGCACCGATCGCCTTCATGCGCGGCCGCACCCTGAGCGACGCCTTCATCATCCTCGACGAGGCGCAGAACACCACGCCCGCGCAGATGAAGATGTTCCTCACCCGCTTCGGCCAGAACAGCCGGATGGTGGTGTGCGGAGACCCGCGCCAGGTCGATCTGCCCGATATCGGCAAATCGGGCCTGGCCGATGCGGTCGGCCGGCTGGAAGGCGTCGAGGGCATCGCCACCGTCCGCTTCAGCGCCGCCGATGTGGTCCGTCACCCGATCGTGGGGCGGATTGTTGATGCCTATGAGGGCCCCAACGCATGACCTCGATCGGCCCAGGCTTCGCCTGGGTCGTGAATCGAGGTCATGACCAATGCGTGAGCCTGATCCACGCCTTCAGCGAAAGCGCGACGCGCTTTCACCGCAGACGATCAGGCTCTAAGCGGCCTGCATGATTCACGTAGAAACCGCGATCGAACGTCCCTGGCCGGGCGGCAATTGGGATGCGCTGGCCGATCGTGCGGTGCGCGCCGCGATCGAGGCGAGTGCGCATGGCGATATCGCCACGCTGGCGACGATGGTCGAGGTTTCGATCCGCTACACGTCCGACGAGGAGGTGCAGACGCTCAACCGGTCTTACCGCCAGAAGGACAAGCCGACCAACGTCCTGTCCTTCCCGATGGTGCAACCCGATCTGCTGGATTCGATCAATCCTGGCGACGACGATGGCGAGACCTTGCTGGGTGACATCGTACTCGCTCACGGGGTCTGCGCGCGCGAAGCGCAGGAGAAAGACGTTTCGGTGGAAGATCACGCCACCCACCTGATTGTCCATGGCACCCTGCATTTGCTAGGCTATGACCATGAACAGGGAGAGGCCGAAGCCGAGGCCATGGAAGAGATCGAGCGGGTCGCACTCGCCACGCTCGGCATTGACGATCCTTATGCCGTGCGTGAGGACTAACTCTTACTATGCCTGACGACAGTAATAGCGGACGATTATGGGCCGGCATCCGCGGCCTGATCTTCGGCAACGAACCCGAACCGACGCTCCGCGACCAGATCGAGGAAGCGATCGAGGAGCATGAGGACGAGGCGCCCGCCAAGGGCGACCTGTCCGGCCCTGAGCGCCAGATGCTGCGCAACCTGCTCGACTTCGGCGACAGCACTGCAGGCGATGTCGGCGTGCCGCGCGCGGACATCATCGCCGTGCCCGAGGATATCAGCTTCGCCGATCTCGTCGCCGCCTTTGCCGAAGCAGGACACAGCCGCCTGCCCGTCTATCGCGACAGCCTGGACGAGGTGATCGGCATGATCCACATCAAGGACGTGTTCGCGATCCTGGCGCGGGACGAGACCCCGCCCGAGAGCGTCGCCGCCCTGATCCGACAGCCGCGATACGTGCCGGAATCGATGGGCGTGCTCGACCTGCTCGCCGAAATGCGCGCGACCCGCACCCATCTGGCGATCGTGCTCGACGAATATTCTGGCACCGAAGGCCTGGTGACGATCGAGGACATCGTCGAGGAGATCGTGGGCGAGATCGAGGACGAGCATGACGAGGCGACGCCCGCTTTGCTCGTACCGATGCACGACGGCGTCTGGCAGGCCGATGCGCGCGCCGAGCTTGAGGAAGTGGCTGCGCTGATCGACCCGCGGCTGAGCGAGGTCGAAGAGGATGTCGACACGCTGGGCGGCCTCGCGACCGTACTTGCCGGCCATGTCCCGCAAGCCGGCGAAACCGTCGCGCACCCGAGCGGCTGGCGGCTGGAAGTCACCGAGGCCGATCCGCGTCGCGTCGCGCGACTGAGGCTGCATCCGCCGGTCGAAGCCGCGCCTGTCGAGTAAGGTCCCTTTTCCTAAAGCGGAGCGTTATCGGCTTATGATCAAACGTACCTTCCTCAGCATGATCGCCATGCTGATCCTGGTTGTGATCGTAGGTGGCGTCGTGTTCGTCGTGACCGAGAGCCATCAGCGCGCGACGCTGGATGTCGCCGCAGTCCAGGGCGCCAGTCCGAAGATCGTCGATCCGCGCACCGGCCTGTTCCCCCTGTTCAAGATCGCGACGCCGATCGGCTGGAAGGCCAATGAGGCGCCCACCCCCGCCGCCGGCCTGAAGGTGCAGGCCTTCGCAACCAAGCTCGATCATCCGCGCTGGATGCTGACCCTGCCCAACGGCGACATACTCGTCGCCGAGACCAACGCACCGTCCAGGCCCGACGACAGCACCGGCTTCACCGGCTGGATCGAACGCCAACTTCAGCAGGATGCGGGCGCCGCCGCCAAGAGCGCCAACCGCATCACCTTGCTGCGCGACACCAATAAGGACGGCGTCGCCGATCAGCGCTTCGTCCTGGTTTCTGGATTGAATGCGCCGTTCGGCATGGCCCTGGTCGGCGACCAGCTCTACGTCGCCGATACCGACGCGTTGCTGCGCTTCCCGTTCAAGGTCGGCGATACCAGGATCACCGCCAAACCCGAAAAGGTGGTCGATCTGCCCGCCGGCCCGATCAACCATCACTGGACCAAGAATGTCATCGCCACGCCCGACGGGTCCAAGCTCTACGTGACGATAGGCTCCAACTCCAATGTCGGCGAACGCGGCATGGGCGTCGAGGACGGCCGCGCCGCGATCTGGGAGATCGACACCAAGACGCGAAGCCACCGCATCTATGCGTATGGCATCCGCAATCCCAATGGCCTGGCGTGGGAGCCGAGCACCAACCAGCTATGGGTCGTCGCCAACGAGCGCGACGGGCTCGGCTCCGATCTGGTGCCCGATTATCTGACGAGCGTGCAGTTCGGCGGCTTCTACGGCTGGCCCTGGTATTATTGGGGTCATTATCCCGACAATCGGCCCAAGGATCCCGCGCCCGAATTGATCAACGAGACCTCGATCCGGCCCGATTATGCGCTCGGGCCGCACACGGCGTCGCTCGGCCTGAGCTTCGCCACCGGCGAAACGCTCGGGCCGAACTATGCCGACGGCGCCTTTGTCGGCCAGCATGGGTCGTGGAACCGCGATCCGCCGTCCGGCTACAAGGTCGTGTTCGTGAAATTCCAGAAGGGCCAGCCGGTCGGCAAGCCGGTCGACGTACTGACCGGCTTCCTCACGCCCAAGGGCCAGGCACACGGCCGCCCGGTCGGCGTGGTGATCGCCAAGGATGGGGCGCTGCTCGTCGCCGACGATGTCGGCAACACGATCTGGCGCGTGTCGGGGGCGCATTGATGGCGGTTCCGGTCGTCATCGACGTGCCACACCAGCTTGGCCGCGACGGCGCGCGCCAAAGATTGAAGACGCGCTTCGACGAACTGGGCGGGCATATGCCGGGCGGGGTCGGCGAGGTCCGCGCGACCTGGCCGGGCGACTATGAAATGGCGCTTGAGATCGTCGCGATGGGCCAGACGATCCCGGCCAAACTGGACGTGATGGACGCCTGCGTACGCGTCCATGTCTCACTGCCGCCGATGCTGGCTTATTTCTCGGGCATGATCGGGGCGGCGGTCCGCGAGCAAGGCACCAAATTGCTGAACTGAGGCGCTAGTCCGGTTTCTTCAGGATCGCGCAGAATTCGTTGCGGTCGCGCGCGGTGTGATAGAGCCCGGCAATCTCCAGTCCGATCAGGCCCAGCTTGTGCAGCGTTTCGACAATCGAACGAAAGCCGGGCGGGGTGAAATACCAGGCGTGGACGTCGATATAGCCGCCGTCCGCCGCCGCATATTCGTCCAGCGCGCGTTTGACCCGCGCAGCCCGGTCGCGATCGGGATTGCCGTGATCGCCCAACCAGTGGCGACGCTGATCGTTGTGCACGGTCAGCGCGCGATGTTCGATCACATGTTTCAAGTTATGGGTACGGCGCTGCTCCTGATGCGCCTGCAGCACGTCCGCGATGGTGCTTTCGCCGATGAAGTGATCGAAACAGAAACGCTTGTCGGGAATGACCAGGAAATAGCCGCCGCCCGGATTGAGGATGCGTTCGATCTGCTGGAGGTGGCGCACCAGATCGGGCTGGTGTTCGATCGCATGGCTGCTCAACACCGCATCGTAGGTCCGATCGACGACATCGAGATCGCCGACATGGTGGATCAGTTCGGGCACGCCGGACGGATCGCTTCCCCCTGCGATTGCCCGCGCGCGCAGTTGGGCCGCATCGAGCACGTCGAGATATTCCACCTTGGGTCCGCGCTTGAGCGGGCGGAAGAAGGGCCCGATTTCGAGCAGCGAAACATCGTCCTCGATGAACAGGAGCAGGTTTTCGCGCAGCGCGAGCGGCGAGGCGACCACGCCCTTGTCGCGGCCATGCGCGCGGTAATGCGCGATCGCGGCCTCGTCATCGAGCTTGCCGAGCGCGGGATCGCTCGCCCGGTACGTGTCCGGATCGATCGTCGGTGGTGGCGTGCGCATCAGGCGGTCGCGAACAATTGGCTGGGGTCGCGGAAAGCCTTGAACTCGAGCGCGTTGCCCGACGGATCCTGGAAGAACATCGTCGCCTGCTCGCCCACTTGTCCCTTGAAGCGGACATAGGGCTCGATCCCGAAGCGGACACCCGCCGCCCTGAGCCGATCGGCGAGCGCATGCCAATCGTCCCATTCGAGCACCAAGCCGAAATGCGGCACCGGCACGTCATGCCCATCCACCGGATTAGCAACCGGGCGGGGCTTCGCGGCGGGATCGAGATGCGCCACGATCTGATGCCCGCGAAGATCAAAATCGATCCAATGATCCGAACTCCGCCCCTCCGCGCAGCCGAGCAGCCCGCCATAGAAAGCACGCGCGGCGGCAAGATCGTGGACGGGAAAAGCGAGATGGAAAGGCTGAAGCGGCATCGCCCCCCTCTATCGCGACGAACGCGCCGCGTCAGCCGTCATCGGCGGAATATCCCAGCCCTGGCCGACTTCGGTCACGCGGAAGCGATCGGGTGCGATGTGCGCCGCGGCCAGCGCGCGCCGGAGATGGTCGGGCGGTTCGTTGATACCCTCGTCGGTCAGTTCGAACGTGCCCCAGTGCACGCCCAGCGCATAGGACGCGTGAAGTTGCTGGAACGCGTGCACCGCATCGTCCGGCCCGATATGGTTGCCGCTCTGGACGCGGGTGAAATGGTAAGCGCCGATCGGCAGCAGCGCCATCCGCACCGGGCCGGCCTTGGCCGCCTCGGGCGCCCAGCGCATGTCGCCCGGCCCGGTATCGCCCGCATAATAGAGGTTGCCGCCCGGCAAGGTCACGGTGAAGCCGGTCCAGAGCGTGAGATCATGCTTGTCGAAGCGATGCGCGCTCCAATGGTGCGCGCGGTCGAGGATCACCTTGATCCCCGGGCGAACCTCGACCGACTGGCCCCAGTCGCGCGCCACCACGCCCTGGATGCCGTAATAGGCCATCAGCCGGTCCATCCCCAGGCCGGCCACGATCAGCGGATGGTCGCGCTGGGAGAGATGGCGCAGGAAATGTTCGTCGAAATGGTCGTAATGGTCGTGGCTGACGAGGACGAGATCGATGTGCGGCAAATCCTCGAACCGCACGCCCGGCTTCCGCACGCGGCGGATGCCCGCGAAATTGACCGGTGAGGATCGCTTGTCCCACACCGGATCGGTCAGGATGTTGAGACCCTGGGTCTGGATAAGGACGGTGGCATGCCCGATCCAGGTGACGCGCATCGCCTGGCCTTCGATCTGCCGGTCGGGCACGGTCGGGATCACCTTGATCTTCGGCCAGCTGTGATCGGGCGGGAAGAACAGATCGTGCAGCATGCGCAGGCTGCTCTTCTTCTGCTCGCCGCCCGTGCCCTGATCGCCATCGGGGTTGAAGAAATGATGCCCGTCGAAATGGTCGCTGCGCGGAACCGGTCCGGGCAGATCGGGATCGCGCCTGCAGGCGGCAAGCAGCAGCGCGATGCCAAGGGCCAGCCATGGGATTCGTTTCGAACTCACCCGCGCTCCCTATCGCGATTCGCGTCCGAACATAACCGCCGGGGTGACGGCGCGTTGCAACCCGGGTAGAGAGCGCGCGATGCCGCAAATCCCCGCGAACCGCGCCGGACCGATCGCTTTCGCGCTGGGCTTGCTTGCCGCCTGCGGCTTCGCACCGCTCGAACTCTGGCCGCTGACCTTGCTCTGCGTCGCGGGCCTGATCCTGCTGCTCGATCAAACGGACGATCCGCGGCGCGCACTCTGCCTTGGCTGGTGGTTCGGGCTTGGCCATTTCTGCCTGGGGCTGAACTGGATCGCGACCGCCTTCACCTATCAGGCGGCGATGCCCGCCTGGCTGGGCTGGGTCGCGGTTTTCCTGCTCTCCGTCTATCTGTCGGTCTTTCCCGCGCTCGCGACCGGGGTCGCCTGGCTCTGCTCGCGCGGGAGGCCGCTGTCGCTTCCCTTCTTCTTCGCGGCCGCGTGGATCGTGAACGAATTGCTGCGCGCAAGCGTCTTCACCGGCTTCGCCTGGAATCCGCTCGCCGCGATCTGGGCGCCGGTCTGGCCGATTCGCGGGCTGACCGCCTGGATCGGCACCTATGGCCTGTCGGGGCTGACCGTCCTGTTTGCCGGCCTCCTCTGGCTGGCGCTATCCAGCCGCAGGGCGCAACTGGCGGTCGCGGTTTTGGCGACGTGCGGCGTTGCCGTCGCGCTGGTGCCGCATCCTGCCGAGCCCGACGATCCCAAGGCGATCCTGCTCCACGTCGTCCAGCCCAATATCGGTCAGGACCGCAAATGGGACGAAGCGCAGGGCGCGGACAATTACCGCCGCCTGACGTCCTTGTCCGGCAAACCGGGCGCGCGTCCCCGCTTGATCCTATGGCCCGAAGTGGCGGTACCTGCCCTGGTCGAACAGGACCTGTCCTCACGGTTGGCGATCGCGAGCCTGCTCGGTTCGAAGGACGAAATGATCCTGGGCGCGCAGTCGGTCCGGTTCGACGCAAACGGTAGCGCGGTATCGGCCAGCAACAGCGCGTTCGGCCTCGATGCCTATGCGCATCTGTTCGGCCGCTACGACAAGGCGCACCTCGTCCCTTATGGCGAATATCTGCCGATGCGCCCGCTGCTGTCCGCGCTTGGCCTGTCCCGGCTCGCGCCGGGCGATATGGATTTCAACGCCGGCCCCGGTCCGCGCGACATCAATGTTCCCGGCCTCGGCAAGGTCGGCCTGCAAATCTGCTACGAGATGATCTTTTCGGGCCAGGTGGTGGATCGCGCCAACCGCCCGCTGTTCATCTTCAATCCCAGCAACGACGCCTGGTTCGGTCGCTGGGGGCCGCCCCAGCATCTGGCGCAGGCGCGACTGCGCGCGACCGAGGAGGGCCTGCCAGTCGTGCGATCGACCCCGACCGGCATTTCGGCGGTGATCGATGCGGACGGTCGGCTGCTCGCGGCGCTGCCCTGGCGCACGCCCGGCGCGATCGAACGGCCGCTTCCGCCTGCCCATGCCCCCACCCTGTTCGCGCGCTACGGAAACATTTTGCCGTGGCTGCTCGTGCTTTTCTTGGGGGCAATCGGGTTTGCAAGCCGCCGCCGTGCGAGCTAGAGGCGACATATAACGATTGCTTTATGTGCGACTTTCGCACGCCGCCACCCGAGGGACCGATCATCCATGCGTAGCGATTATCTCTTCACGTCCGAAAGCGTTTCTGAAGGCCATCCCGACAAGGTCGCCGACCAGATTTCGGACTCGATCGTCGATCTGTTCCTGAGCAAGGACCCCGAAGCACGCATCGCGTGCGAGACGCTGACCACCACCCAGCTGGTCGTCCTGGCGGGCGAGATTCGCGGCAAGGGCATCATGGACACGGACGGCAATTGGGCGCCGGGCGTGCAGCAGGAGGTCGAGGACACCGTCCGCGCGACCGTGAAGCGCATCGGTTACGAGCAGGATGGCTTCCACTGGAAGACCTTCCGGTTCGAAAACAACCTCCACCCGCAGTCGGCGCACATCGCGCAGGGCGTCGATGCCTCGGGCAATAAGGACGAAGGCGCGGGCGACCAGGGCATCATGTTCGGCTATGCCGCCGACGACACGCCCGATCTGATGCCTGCGACGCTCTATTACAGCCACAAGATCCTGGAGCGCATGGCCGCCGACCGCCATTCGGGCGCGGCGCCGTTCCTGGAGCCCGACGCCAAGAGCCAGGTGACGTTGCGCTACGAAGGCAGCAAGCCCGTCGCCGCGACCGCGATCGTGGTCTCGACCCAGCATGGCAAGGGCTATGACGAAGGCGACAAGGAAGCCGAGCTCCACGCTTACGTGAAGAAGGTGGTCGCCGATGTCCTGCCCGCCGCGCTGCTGTCGGACGAAACCGAATATCACATCAACCCGACCGGCAGCTTCGAGATCGGCGGGCCCGACGGCGACGCCGGCCTCACCGGCCGCAAGATCATCGTCGACACCTATGGCGGCGCTGCGCCGCACGGCGGCGGCGCGTTCAGCGGCAAGGATCCGACCAAGGTCGACCGCTCGGCCGCGTACATCACCCGCTACCTCGCCAAGAACATCGTCGCCGCCGGCCTTGCCAGACGCTGCACGATCCAGCTC
>FTCH01000326.1_pt1 | contig 9094 bp, 4 predicted proteins | sample 1639671 | NCBI WGS metagenome assembly FTCH01 (sample SAMEA3914869, study PRJEB12502) | metagenome | biome: forest; material: soil | place: USA | collected 2012-03-12 | depth 0.1 m
CAATCGCGACGGAACCCCGCGCGAATATGCCGGTACTTATCAGGCCTGCCCCAATGGCGGCTGGGCGCAGGATTATGCGGTGCAGATCCTGAAGGAAGGGATGAGCCGCTATCCAATGGATGGCGTCTTCTTCAACGGCGCGGGCTTCGGCACGGTCGATTACGGCAACGTCAATCACGGCATCTGCGTGTGCGACAATTGCAAACGCCGCTTCCACGAAATGTACGGCAAGGAACTGCCCAAGACCGATGGTCCGGCCGATCCTAATTGGCGCGATTACCTGGAATTCCAGGAGCGGATCGTCGCCGAATTGTTCGACAAGAATTATGCGGCGATCAAGGCGATCCAGCCCGATGTCGCAGTGCTGGGCGTGACGATGCGCAACGAGGTGGCGCGCGGCGAACTGCAGCGTCGCGTCGATCGCCCCGCACCCGAATGGGCCTATCAGTCGGGCGAGCAGAGCCGCGTGATCCAGGCGGCGGTGCCGGGCAAGCCCTTCTCCAGCACCTCGACCGCGCATGTCGATTATCCCTGGCGCCAGGCGTTGGAGGACGGGCCCTATCACATGACCCGGCTGGCGCAGCAGCTCGGCACCGGGGCGATGCTCGATCTCTATCTGATGGGCACATTCGACGACCAGGACGATCCCCGCTTCGAGCCGCCGGTTAAGGCTTTGTTCCAGTGGCACAAGGTCAATGAAGCGCATTATGCGGGCCTCAAGCCGGGCGCGCGCGTTGCGCTCTATAGCGGCGGCAAGGGACTCGCGGCTTTGTTCGGCGACGGCAAGGCCGCCGCCGGCTGGCGCGGGTTGTATACCGCCCTGCTCGACCGCCGCATCCCGTTCTGGGTGGTCAATTCGGAGCGCGTGATCGACGGCACGACGCGGCTCACGCCGCGCGACTGGGACGTGGTGATCCTGCCTGCTACCGCCGCGCTTTCGGACAAGGAAGCGGCCGCGCTCGACGCGTTCGTCCAGGCGGGCGGCACCGTGATCGCGACCGGGCTGGTCGGCATGTTCGACGAAACCGGCAAGCCGCGCGGTTCCATGCCGATGCAGAGTTCCCCGATCGCGTCGTTCGGCAAGCCGATCAACGATCACGGCTGGAGCTTCGACGCCAGGACCTCGCCGATCGATTTCGGCGGCGCGCGCATCCCGGCGGATGGGGACTATTATCCCGCCGACCTGAAGCCCGGTGCGACCAGCTTCCTCAAGCTTGCGCCCGAGCAGCCGTTCGGGCCGCCGGAACTCAGCTATGCGCATCCCGAGACCAAGGCCTTGTCCTATCCCGGCATCCTGGTGCGCGATTATGGCAAGGGGCGGTCGATCCACATTCCGTGGCGTCCGGACGTGCAATATTATCGTGACGGGCTGCCCGATCATGCCGCGATCTTCGCTGGGTTGATCGATCATTACGCGCCGCCTGCGCCGGTCAGGCTGGAGGGCGCGGGACCGGTCGAGCTGATGACGATGCGCAAGTCCGATGGTGGGCTGCTGGTCCACGTCGTCAACTATGCCGGCCAGCGCAACGGCTTGTACGAAGAGCCGCCCGCGATCCATGGGCTGCGGCTTGGCGTGCGCGGCGGCGGGGCGGCCAACGCGCTGGTCGTGCCGGGCGCGCTGCGGCCGCTCGGCGGCCCCGACACGCAGGGCTATCGCTGGTATGCGCTGCCGCCGGTCGGCTATTTCGAAGCGGTGTCGGTCGCGCGTGCGTAAGGCGCTGGCGATCGGCGCGTTTCTGGTCTGCGCGGCGTCCGGGGGCGCCGCGCAGACCGACCCCGATGCCTATCTCGTCCAATATCGTGCGGCCGAGGAGGCGCACCGGCCGTTCACGCCGATCACCGCCTTCGATCCTGCGACCACGCTCGACCAGGCCTATGCGGTCCAGCATCGGCTGATCGAAGGGAATCGGATCGCGGGCTATCGCGGCGGCCTGATGTCCGCAGCCTCGCTTCGCCAGCGCGGGGTCGGCGAGCCGCTGGTCGGCGTTCAATTTGCAGCGGGGCGTCACGTCTCGCCCGCGACGATCCGCTTGGGGTCTTACCGCCATCCCGCGATCGAGGTGAAGATCGGCTTCGTGTTCGGGCGCGACCTGGCGCCAGGCGACATCTCGATCGCGGCGCTGCGCAAGGTGGTGAAGGCGGTAGTGCCGCTGATCGACCTGCCCGACATCGGTTATGCCGATCCGCTCCATTATTCGGCGGTCGACATGGTCGCGGCCGACATTTCGGCGGCATCCTATGTCGAAGGACGGCGCACACGCCGCTGCACCGATCTCAACCGCGAAAGCATGACGCTGACGCGGGATGGCGTGACGGTCACGCGGGGGCAGGGCACGGATTCGCTCGGCGATGTCTGGCAGAGCCTTCGCACATTGGTGCTGCTGGTGGAGCGGCACGGCTATGCGATCCATCGCGGCGATATCGTGCTGACGGGCAAGCTCGGCGGCAAGGTCGATGTGAGCGAAGGACGCTATGTCGCGGCCTTTTCCTGCCTGGGTTCGGTGGCGGTCGAACTGACCCGGTAATGGCCCTTTTGCGCGGTCGGGACGGGGTGTTCCGTACCGTTACGGAAGCGGTTTCCACGATGCGAGACAAAGCTTGTCCGAAGCTTAGCGAAAGCAATTTTCCGAATTACCCAAAATATCGAAGCTGCCTGTCGCGGGCGGCCAAACACGACAATGATAGGTGAGGACAGCATGGGGTATCGTTCTGCTTGTGTGATACTGATGGCTGGCGTCAGCGCGGCCGCGATCGCGGTTCCCGTTGCAGCCCAGACCACTCCGGCCAGTCAGGCGTCAGCCGCTGATACGACCGCCCCCGCGGCGGCGGTGGCTGGCGGCAACCAGACGGTCGCGACCCCAGCGCCCGCGGTCTCCACCGCGCCGCTCGCTGCGGCCTCGCCCGAGGGCGAGGTTATCGTCACCGGCAGCCGCATCGCGCGCAGCACATTCCAGACGCCGACGCCGGTCACCGCGATCAGCGAAAAGCAGCTGCAGCAGAAAGCCGCGACCACGGTCACCGACCTCCTGGCCGACATTCCGGCGCTGCGCCCGAACCAGACCCAGGGCGGTGGCCGCAGCATCGGTGTCAGCAACTTCAACATGCGCTCGCTCGGCGCCAGCCGTACGCTGGTGCTGCTCGACGGTCAGCGGCTGATGGATTCGAGCCCGGTTGGCGGGTTCGACCTCAACGTCATTCCGGCCGCACTTATCTCGCGGCTCGAAATCGTCACCGCGGGTGCGTCATCGGTCTATGGATCCGATGCGGTGACCGGCGTGGTCAACGTGATCATCGACGGCAAATTCACGGGCGGAAAGATCGACGCCCAATATGATATTTCAGGTCACGGCGACCAGAAGACGACCTCGCTGAGCGGCGCCTTCGGCGCCAAGTTCGGAAGCGACGATCGCGGCCATATCGTGATCGCGGCATCCTATCTCGACCGTCCGAACATCCTGTATCAGGGTGAGCGCGGTTGGGGCAGCAATGGCACGACCCTGCTGCCCAACGCCGCCTACACCGCCACCAACGGCCAGTTCCGCCAGGTCATCGTCGACAATGCGAAGCTGTCGAACATGACGCCGGGCGGCCTGATCACCACCGGTCCGCTCAAGGGTATCGAGTTCGGCGCGAACGGTGCGCAGAGCATGTTCCAATATGGCAGCAATGTCGGCTCGGTCTGGATGCAGGGCGGCGAAGGCGCGCTCTACCAGCCCGATTACGGTCCACTCATTCCGTCGATCAAGCAGACCAGCCTGTTCGGCCGATTGAGCTACGATATCGGCTCGAACACCGAATTCCATCTCGACCTGCTGGGCACCAATTCCAAGGCGCATTCGACCAACAATTTCAATTACAACAGCGGCGATATCAAGGTCAGCATCGATAACGCCTACCTGCCCGCCAACATCAAGGCGGCGATGATCGCCAACAATTTGACCTCGATCACGATGGGCCGGCTTAATCCCGAACTGGGGTTGAACGACAATTATTCGATCAACCATTATTACCGCACGGGCGCGGGCCTGAAGGGCAAGCTGTTCGGCGATTGGACCTGGGATGTTGAATCCAGTTACACCTACGGGCTGGCGGCGAACTACGGTCATAACAATCGGATCAACGCCAATTGGACCAAGGCGCTTGATTCCGTGATCGGGCCGAACGGCACGCCGATCTGCCGATCCACGCTGACCAACCCCAACAACGGTTGCGCCCCCGCCAATATCTTCGGGCTCAACACGCTGTCGCAGGCGGTGGTCGATTACGTGACCGGAACCTCGTTCCAGCGCGCCCATTCCCGCAGCTTCGACGCGAACGCCAATATCGCGGGCGATCTCGGCCGCACCTGGGCCGGCCCGATCAAGCTCGCTTTCGGGGGCGAGTGGCGGCGCAACAGCACCAACAACGTCGCCGACCCGATCTCGGACGTGAACGGCTGGCGCCAGGGCACGTTTGCCTCGTTCAAGGGCAAGGTCAGCGTGAAGGAAGGCTATGGCGAGGCGAGCATCCCGCTTGCCCGCGACGCACCGCTGATGAAGAGCGTCGATCTCGACCTGGCCGGCCGTTACGTCGATTATTCGACCAGCGGTTCGACCGCGGTATGGAAGGCGGGGCTCAACTGGGCGGTCGATCGCCAGATCCGTTTCCGCGGCACCTATTCGAAGGATTTCCGCGCGCCGGGCCTGTATGACCTGTTCTCGGCCTCCTCGCTCAACGCCGGCAACACGGTCATCGACTTCAAGAACAACAAGTCGGCCAACGTGAACCTGCTCACCGGCGGCAACCGCAACCTCAAGCCCGAGGTTGCGCACACGCTGACCGGCGGTGTCGTGTTGCAGCCCAATTTCGCGCCCCGGCTGCAATTCTCGGCCGACTATTTCAACATCAAGCTGCAGGACGCGCTCTACACGCCGACCGCACAGGAAGTAGTCAATCGCTGCGGCGCGGGCGATGCGACCTTCTGCGCCGGCATCACGCGCGATCCTTCGACCGGCCTGATCACCCAGGTTTCCGCGACCGAATTCAACGCCCAGTCGGTCAAGACCAGCGGCATCGATTTCGAGGCTTCCTATGTGATCCCGCTTGGCGCGGGCGACCTCGGCCTGCGTGCCGTCGCGACCTATACCGCGCATCTCGAGGCATCGACCGGCGCGGGTGTCGTCGATACGGCAGGCCAGCTCCAGGGCACCTTCGCCACGCCCAAATGGCGCGGCACCGGCACCGTGTCCTACGATCGCGGGCCGTTCGATATCCGGGCGCTGTTCACGCTGGTCGGCTCGGGCAATTACGACAACACCTATGGCCCGCTGGACATCAGCCGAAACCATTATCCGGCCTATGTCTATATGGATCTCTCGGCCGAATATCAGCTGACCAAGCATTTCCAGATCTACGCCAAGGTCGAGAATCTGTTCGACACCGCCCCGCCGCTGATCGCGAGCAACACGATCACGATCGCGCCGGCCTCCAGCTCGCAATTCTACGACCTGCGCGGGCGGTTCTTCGGGGTGGGCGCGCGCTACCGGTTCTGAACCGAGGCGCGTGTGCGGGAACGGCTGTCGGCGCAAGCCGGCAGCCGTTCCCGTGTCAGCGCTTATTTGCTGTCAGGCTGTCCCGGCTTCGTTGCGATCGGGGCCAGATTGGCCGCGGCGGCGATGGCGCCGAGGGGATCGGCCACGACATGGCTCATCCGGCTCATCGCCGAACCGCCGTCATCCGCCTTGGCCCGCACCGATACCTTGTTCAGATAGAGCGCGAAGGCGAGATGTTCGCCGGAGGGGGAGGTCGTATAGCCGGCCAGCCCCTTGCCATCGACGAAGATGCCGTTGTTCAGGAAATCGGCATTCACATAGGTGCCGGTTTTGGCGAAGACATGGCCTGCAGCCTTCGAATCCTTGCCGACGTCCGCCAGCGTTCCATCCCTGCCGAGGATCGGCAGTCCCGCTTCGAATGCCGGGAAGAAGGGCTGCCGCGCCATGTAGGCGAGATAATGGACCATGAAGTCCGGCGTGAAGTTGGCGCTGCCGCCGGCACCGTCCGCCTGCACCGCGCCCGAAAGATCGAGCCCCGCTTTCTGCAGCCAGTCGTGCATGATTGCCAAGCCGCGCTGGTCGGCATTGATCGTCGCTTTCCCGATCAGGCTGCCGATCAGATAGGGCATCGTCGCCGCGTGGAGGTTCTGGCTCACCTTGAGGGTGATGCGGACATCCTCGCTGAGCGGCGGCGAGACGATCTCGGCGAGCAGCATGTTCGGACGGTAGCTGGCGGTGAAAGCGGAACTGTCGGCATGGCCGTCCGCCGCGCCCTTGCCGACCGTGACTCCGGCCTTGCGTAATTGGGCGACAAGCACATCCGCCGCGAACTGAGACGGGCTGTCGACTGCGTACGGACTGTTCAGCACGGCATGGCCGCTCGGCACCGAGCCGCGCAAGATCACCTCGCGCGTTCCGTCGGGCAGCGCGGTCGCGATCTGCTCTACGTTGGGATCGGTGCCGGGAGCGCCGGTGACGAGCCGGTTGATGAAGCGGACATGCGCAACCTCCGGCGCGGTCCGGATCGTCGGCACCTGCTTTTCCGCGCCCGGCGTGATCAGCACGTCGATCGTATTGTCGTTCACCACGATCGGGGAAATCGCCATGCCCGATCCGCCTTCACGATTGCCTTCCGCAAACAGGCTGACGTCGACCCACACTGTTCCGGTCACGCGGTGGATGCCCATCCCTGCAATCTGGCTCGCCAGCCGGGTCAGGGGCGCGACCGGGTCGCCCGGTAACGGCATCCCGCCATAGTCATGATCCTCGTCCATGAAGCCGAGCTTGCCGTCGGCGCCCACGCGTCCGGACAGGTTGGGATCGCCGCTGGCGACGATCACGATATTGCCGTCAAGCACGCCGTCCTTGATCGGCCCGGTGCGATAGACGCGCGTGTGGAAGCGATAGTCCGGGCCGAGCAGCGCCAGGGCTGCGCCCTCGGTCACCAGCTTGGTGGTCGAGCCGGGCGTGAAGAATTTGTCGCCATCCTGGCTGAACAGGGTTTGCCCCTTGTCGAGCGAATAAAATTCCACGCCCAGCCTGGAATGGGCCAGTTCGGGATTCTGCTCGATCTGGCGAACCACCTCCGCAACCGAGTTCTGCGCGCCCGCGCTGGCCGGGGTCAGCATAGCCGCGAGCGCCAGGCAGGACGCGCCCCAAAGTCCAAATTTCATCACGACCTCCATGCCCGCTGCGGGCGGTTAAAATCCGTTGTGCGTCGCCGGCGCCGGTTGCCCGGGCGGTGTCTTGAGATGCTCGTCGAGAAAGCGGGCAGAGGCCGTGTCGGCCCTAAGCCAGCTGTCGTAGCGCAGGAATCCGTGGATCTCGTTCGGCAGGATGAGCTCCTCGAACGGCGTACCCTGCGCGGCGAGGCGGCGGGCAAGATCGACCGTCTGGTCGAACCGCACATTGCGATCGTCGTCGCCCTGGATGAGCAGAACGGGTGAGCGCCAGCCGGCCAAAGCGGCCTCGGGCGAGCTTTCGAACGCCAGCTTCTGGCGAGCCGCATAATCGCCCTGCTCGTACCGTTTGGGGGCGCCGCCGTCAGGATAGAGCGACCAGTCATGGACGCCGTGGAAATCCACGCCCACCTTGAAGATACCGCTGTCGTGGGCGAGCGCATGCGCGGTCAGAAGCCCGCCATAGGATCCGCCCCATATGCCGAGACGATCGGCGTCGACCTCGGGCAGCGATCGCAGGAGCCGCGCGCCCGCGAGCACGTCCTGATATTCCGCGTTGCCGACGGGTCCCGCCTTGGCGGGGTGCTGGAACGCACGCCCATAGCCGATGCCGAGCCGATAATTGACCGACAGCACGACATAGCCGTGCGCCGCCAGATATTGGTTCATCGCATAAGCGTGGGTGTAATAATCCATGTAGGACCAGCCGAGCAGCATCTGCCGCGGCGGCCCGCCATGGACGAAAATCAGCGCCGGATGCTTGCCCGCGCCATCGCGCGGCAGGAAGAGCTGGCCGTGGATCGCAAGCCCGTCGGCAGCGGAGAAGACCACTTGGCGCGGCACCACCAGATCGTTCGACGGATAGTCGCGGGCGGTATCGTCGAGCGGCCGGGCGGCCTGTCCGGAATGGGCCAGCAACATCGCATGGGGCGGAACAGTCGGTGTGGCACCGATATAGGCGACCCGGCCTCCGGCCAGCGCGACCGGCGACCATTCGACGCCAGTGCCCGGCGTGAGCGCGGTTGGGCCTGGCCGATCCACCGCGACCGCGAACAGATGGCGCCGGTCGATGTCGCCGGCGTCCGCACCGCTGTTGGCCGAGAAAAGGAGCCGCGTGCGATCGGGGCTCTGACTGACATGCTCGACGATGAAATCGCCTGGGGTGAGCAATTGCGGCTGCCCGCCCGAGACCGCGAGCGAATAGAGATGTGCCCAGCCGTCAAGCTCGGCGCGGAAGGTCAGCCGATCGCCCGCGCCCCACATAAGATAGAGGCCGCCGACAAGATCCGGATAGGATCCGTTGAGCGTGGTCGGGCTCTTCCATACCGGCTTTGCGCTGCCGTCAGTGGCGTCGCCTACCCAGATGGCGAAAGGGTTGGGCCGTTCGATCAGCGGCGTCAGCAGTGTGTCCGCGATCCCGTCCTGCCGGGAAAAGGCGATGCGGCGACCGTCGGGCGACCAGACCGGTTCGTCGTCATAGGCAGTCGCGGGGGACAGCCACACGATCGGACGATCGGGTGCGGAATAGACGCGATGAAGCTGTGATCGCCGCGCCGCGACACAAAGGCGAGCCGGCTGCCGTCGGGCGACCAGACGAGCGTGTCGACCTTGCCGCGATCGTAGAACAAGCGCGCCGGTTGGTCCGGGTGCGCCGGATCGATCGCCCAGGCCTGACCATCCTTGACGAAGGCGAGTTGCCCCTTGGCGGACAAAGCCGGCGCCTCGCCCTCCGCGACCTTGGCCGGGGCGCCGCCCCGGATCGACACCCAGATTTCCTGCCGCGGTTCGGCCGGCATCGAGGCGGGATCGGCGGGTGCGCCGCTCGCCCAGCCATTATGTTCGACCTCGCCCCGTTCCCAGGCGAGAATAGTGCCGTCGGGGCTC